>Ga0126381_100003969_pt1 | contig 16047 bp, 11 predicted proteins | sample PanSoiMetPlot_28_FD_96465 | JGI IMG/M metagenome (GOLD analysis project Ga0126381, IMG submission 96465) | Tropical forest soil microbial communities from Panama - MetaG Plot_28 | ecosystem: Environmental > Terrestrial > Soil > Tropical forest > Bulk soil | place: Panama | collected 2016-02-17 | reverse complement strand
TCTTTTGAATCTCGATGAGACGATCACGAAGGAGTAACCGATGAATCAGATCGCCAGACGCTGGTTTTTGCAGCAGTGCGGCGTCGGCCTCGGCGCAGTCGCGCTCCGGAGCCTGCTGGCCGAGCCGGCACAGGCCGCGATAGACCCGTTGGCGCCGAAGCAGCCCCAATTCGCCCCGAAGGCGAAGAACGTGATCTTCCTCTTCATGGCGGGTGCGCCCAGCCACCTCGAACTCTTTGACAACAAGCCCGCGCTACGCAAGTACGACGGCACGTTGCCGCCTCCCGAACTGCTCAAGGGCTATCGCGCCGCGTTCATCAACCCGAATTCCAAGCTCCTCGGACCGAAGTTCGAGTTCAGCCGTTACGGCAAGTCCGGCGCCGAACTGACTCCTCTGCTCCCGCACCTCGCCGAGGTTGTTGACGACATCGCGATCGTCAAATCCATGACCACCGACGCGTTTAACCACGCGCCCGGTCAACTGCTCATGAACACCGGCACCATGCAGTTCGGCCGGCCGAGCATGGGCGCATGGGTCACTTATGGCCTGGGCAGCGAATCGCGCGATCTCCCCGCCTTCGTCGTGTTCAGTTCCGGCAAAAAAGGACCCAGCGGCGGCAGTTCCTGCTGGGGCAGCGGCTTCCTGCCGACCGTCTACCAGGGAGTGGAATTCCGCTCCTCCGGCGACCCGGTTCTCTATCTTTCGAATCCGCCTGGAGTTGATAACACCCTGCAGCGCGACTCGCTCGATGCCATCCGCAAGATGAACGAAATGCGCCTCGACGCGACAGGCGACCCGGAAATCTCGACCCGCATCAACTCCTTCGAGATGGCGTTCCGGATGCAGTCCAGTGCGCCCGAGTTGATGGATCTATCGAAGGAATCGAAGGCCACGCTCGAAATGTATGGAGCCGAGCCCGGGAAACCTTCTTTCGCGAACAATTGCCTCCTCGCCCGCCGTCTAGTCGAGCGGGGCGTGCGCTTTGTGCAGCTTTATCACGAGGCTTGGGACCAGCATTCCGCTCTCGTCAAAGACATCACACAGAACTGCAAAGACACCGACCGCGCTGCCGCCGCGCTCGTGAAGGACCTAAAGCAGCGGGGCCTTTTAGACACGACCTTGGTCGTTTGGGGCGGCGAGTTCGGTCGCACGCCCATGATGCAGGGCGGAACCGATGGCCGTGACCACCACCCGAATGCTTTCACTATGTGGATGGCGGGTGGCGGTATGCGCCGCGGCATCACGCTCGGCGAAACCGACGAGCTCGGCTTCAATGTAGTCCAGGACCGGGTTCACGTGCACGATCTTCACGCCACTATGCTCAAGCTGCTTGGATTTGACCACACGCGGCTCACCTACAAGTTCCAGGGGCGTCCGTTCCGCCTCACCGATGTCCATGGCGAGATTGTCGAAAAGCTGATTTGAAAATCCGTCTCTGCGACCCGGCTACGCCCGGCGCCCCGGCCTGAAGCCCCGCTCAGGCAGGTTTCGCTCCGACAGCAGAAAGCGCGAACCGCACTCGTCGCACCGGTACGGCCAATAACCGAACAGACTGGCAATATACAGCGAAAACTTAGATCGCCGCCTGCGCCTGATCGTCGTATTCCGGCAATCGGGACAACGCAAAGCCTGCTTGCGCGTGCTCCCCATGCGATCGGCCTCTAAGAGGGACAACACCTCCATTATCGCCGGATAGCGGAGTGCCTGAATGTTGGCCCGATTACAATCAGGGAACGATTTGTAAGGTCCAGTTCGGATGGGCGTCCGGATTGGGCCATCGCCTATAATAAGGACTTACCCACACAAGAGCTTACCCATGCATCAACAACTCACGGAACGTCCGGTTGATCTCGATCCGCGCGAAACTGCGGAGTGGCTCGAGGCGCTAGACCAAATCGTGGACGGATCGGGGCCGGACCGGGCCACCTTCCTCCTCGAAAGACTCGCCGAACGCGCCCGCGTGAATGGCGTCGCGGTCCCGCTCAGAACCACGACCGACTATGTCAACACGATCACGGTCGACCAGGAAGTGCCCTACCCCGGGGATCGCGCGCTGGAGCGGCGCATCAAGAGCCTCACGCGCTGGAACGCGATGGCGATGGTGTCGCACCAGAACAAATATGACGACGGCATCGGCGGCCACATCGCGACTTATTCGTCGCTCGCCACCCTCGTGGAAGTTGGATTTAATCACTTCTTCCACGGCAGCTACGGCGATCAGCCGGGCGACCTCGTTTACTTTCAGGGACACGCCTCTCCGGGAGTCTACGCGCGGGCATTTCTTGAAGGGCGCCTAAGCGAAGATCATCTGAACAACTTCCGTCACGAACTGCGCGACAAGCCGGGTCTGTCCTCGTATCCGCACCCGTGGCTGATGAAGGATTTCTGGCAGTTTCCGACGGTTTCCATGGGCCTCGGCCCCATTAACTCGATCTACCAGGCGCGCTTCATGCGCTACCTCGAAAGCCGCAAGCTGATCCCCGAGACGGGCCGCAAAGTGTGGGCGTTTCTTGGCGACGGGGAGATGGATGAGCCCGAATCGACCGGCGCCATCGGCGTTGCGGTTCGCGAAAAGCTGGACAACCTGATTTTCGTCATCAACTGCAACCTGCAGCGGCTCGACGGACCGGTCCGCGGCAACGGCAAAATCATTTCGGAACTGGAGTCTCTTTTCCGGGGTTCCGGCTGGAATGTGATCAAGTGCCTCTGGGGCGGTGATTGGGATCCGCTCTTTGCTAAGGACACCTCGGGCAGGCTCGTGCAGTTAATGAACGAGTGCGTGGACGGTGAATACCAGTCGTTCAAAGCCAAGGGCGGCGCTTATACGCGTAAGGAATTCTTCGGCCGTTACCCCGAAACCGCAAAGCTCGTCGAGGGCATGACCGACGACGAGATTGCTCACCTGCATCGCGGCGGCCACGATCCTCTGAAGGTTTATAACGCTTACAAAGCGGCCATGGCCCATCAGGGCGGTCCCACCGTGGTTCTCGCCAAGACCGTCAAAGGCTACGGCATGGGCGAGGCGGGCGAAGCGCGCAACCCCACCCACCAGAACAAGAAGCTCAACGAGAAGGCAATCGAATACTTCCGGACTCGCTTCGAGATCCCAATCCCCGACGAAGCCGCGCGCGACGGGGCTTTCTATCGTCCGCCCGATTCGAGCCCCGAAATCGCCTACATGCAGGAACGCCGCCGTGTGCTCGGCGGATACCTGCCGGCCCGCAAGCCCGCTGCGTCGCAGACGACGGCCCCGCCAGCCGAAGTCGTTGAAGCGTTCGCCACGGGTTCCAAAGCGCCTCATCCCTCTACTACCATGGCCTTCGTCGCGCTGTTGAAGCGCTTGATGAAGCTGCCGGATGTGGGTAAGCGCATCGTGCCGATCATTCCTGACGAAGCCCGCACCTTCGGCATGGAAGACATGTTCCGCACCTACGGAATCTACGCATCGAGCGGACAGCTTTATAAGCCGCACGACGCCGACGTCCTCTTCACCTACAAGGAAGCGCGCGACGGTCAGATCCTGGAAGAAGGCATCACGGAAGCAGGCTCGATGGCCGAGTTCACCGCGGCGGGAACCGCCTATGCCAATTACGGCGTGGACATGATTCCCTTCTACATCTATTACTCGATGTTCGGGTTCCAGCGCGTTGGCGACCTTGTTTGGGCCTTCGCCGACTCACGCGGCAAGGGCTTTCTTGTCGGCGGTACCGCCGGACGGACCACGCTTTCGGGCGAGGGTCTGCAGCATCAGGACGGTCACTCGCTTCTGCTCGCAAGCACTATACCCACACTTGCCGCCTATGATCCGGCATTCGCATATGAGACCGCGGTCATCGTTCGCGACGGCATCCGCCGCATGTACGAAAACCGAGAAGATCTCTTCTATTACCTGACCGCCTACAACGAAAACTACGAGCAGCCAGCCATGCCGGAAGGCAGCGAAGAGGGAATCCTCAAGGGTATCTATCTCTTCCGGAAGTCTGACTTGGCGAAGCCGAAGGCGCGCGTGCAGTTGCTCGGCAGCGGCCCCATCGTGAACGAGGCTTTGAAGGCCGCTCAGATTCTGGCCGAGAGGTATTCCGTCGCGGCCGACGTGTGGAGCGTCACAAGCTATAACGAACTCCGCCGTGAGGCGCTCGGCGCCGAGCGCTGGAATCGCCTCCATCCGGCGGAACCGGCGAAGAAAGCCTATGTGCAGTCCGTTCTGGAAGGCGCTGAAGGCCCGATCATTGCGGCCTCGGATTTCATGAAGGTCGTTCAGGACCAGATTGCGCCCTGGCTGCCTGGCCGCTTTGTTTCGCTCGGTACGGACGGTTTCGGCCGTAGCGACAATCGCACATACCTCCGCAAGCATTTCGAAATCGACGCTCCCGCAATCGTGGTGGCGAGCCTGTCACGCCTCGCGCGCGATGGCAAGTTCGACGCGAAAAAGGCGGCGAAGGCCATCTCCGAGATGGAAATGAATCCCGAGAAGGCCGATCCGGCGCACGCGTAGAGCGCTCAGTAAACCAGAGGAAAGTGAAAAGGGGCCGCACTCGCGGCCCTTACGCTTTTCAGCGCACTAATCGCGGCTGCCGTCGCGCTTTCAGGTTTCGTCTTTCCAGGCGGGCCTGACGGGACAACAGCGCATCGGTATCCTCCATCCTCCGCGCCGCGCGCACGCACTCGAGCGCCATCAGGTAATTCTTCTCGCGGTGCTCATAGTGTTTCGCCAATTCCTCATAAGCGCGTGCGCGAAACGGGTTTGGCGAGAGCGAGAGGTCGGTAAACGTGACCACAGCTGCGTCATCAAGCCCGAGTTTCTTCTCGATCATTCCCGCTTCGAACAACGAGGCGAAAAGGTGCCGGTCGGGCAAGCCCATTTCAATCGCGCGCCTCACAAGCCGGAGCGCTTCCTCGAGCCGTCCCGAAAGCCGCAGCCATCGCGCCAGACCCAGCAGATCTGTTCCGTGCCTTGCCCGCGCATTCTCGGGATCCCGGAACGCCTCCGGGATCACGCCGGTCAGGCACGCCAGGGAGATGATGTCCACCAGATTGTGATGGAAGATCGATACCAGCCGAAAGGCGCGTCGCGTCCGCAGATATTCGAAATAACAATACGGAATCAATTCGCCTGGAAGATCGCCTTCCCGCTCCACGCCCAGAATCTGATTCTCCAGATTCACCAGCCGGCAATTCTCAAGACGCAGCTTGAAGAGCCGGCGCGCGCCGTGCAGCAAGTCCAGGTGTTCCAGGCGGGCAAACGGATGCCGGGCCCGGTTCATCGTGTACCGCGTTTCGAGCAGGGGCTGGTCGTAACTCTTGCCGTTGTAAGTCACGAGCACATCGAATCGCTGCAGATGTTCCGCGAGCGAATGAAGCAGCGAGGCCTCTTCGTCGTAGTCGCGCATGAAAAACTGCCGGACGCGAAAGCCCTGCTCATCGATGCTGCCCAGCCCGATGAGGAACGCGTAGGTTCCCGAGCCTCCGGCGAGTCCCGTCGTCTCCGTATCGAGAAACGCCCAGCGCGTCGGTGGGCATGCTGAGATAGCGCTCTCCGAAAGCGCGCACAGATAGTCCGGCGCGAGCCCTATCAGATCCGAAATATCGAAGCTTCCGTGACGCCTGTGGCGCGCGTATAGCTTTTCGGTCTGGAAGTGCTTGCCGTGCGTGTTTTCTACAACTTCGCCAGTCAGCAGATCCTCGACAAAACCCCGTCCGGCCGGGATATCTTCTTGCGGAAAGTCAGCGCGAGTGATCTCTGGCCGAAATGGCGATGTGCCATACTTTTCATCGGCTCGCGCCGCGGCCTCCCCAATCGTCCGGCGGAGATACGCGAGCTGTTCCCGAATGTCCATATTCGCCGTTTTTTCGCCTGCCGCTCCGTCCAATATAACAACCGGCGCACGGCGTACTCTGTTCTTCTCAGCTCTGTTTGTCCTCCTTCTGGCAGCGCATCTGAGGCATTCGGGAGTGCTGTGGGCGGAAGAGGATCTGCCGCTCGCCGCAGCGTTGCAAATGAAACGCGGCGCCGTCCTCTACCGCGATATCTGGTTCGACAAGCCACCCTTAGTGCCCGCCCTTTATCTCCTCTGGGGAGTCGCGATCGGCCCGGTGCTCCGCATCGCCGGCGCCATCTACGATCTCCTCGCCTGCGTGCTGGCCTTTGCGCTTTCATCGTCGCTGTGGACACGCCGCGAAGGTTATGCAGCAGCCGCGCTGATGGCGTTCTTTCTCACTTTTGACACGCACTCCGCCGTCCTGCCGCTCGCTGCCGATCTTCTTCTTCTGGTTCCTCATTTGGCCGCGGTCTTTTTCGCGATACGCGGCAGGCCCCTTCTGAGTGGGATCGCGGCAGGACTCGGCTTCCTGTTCAACGCCAAAGCGATGTTCGTGCTGGCCGCGTGTGCGCTGTTTGTATGGCCGAGTGTTTTGATCCTGATCGCCGGGTTCGCCATCCCCAGCCTGATTGTTCTCGTTTACCTCACGGCGGCGGGCGCATGGCCCGGTTACATCGATCAGGTTTGGCGCTGGCCCGCCCTTTACGCCGCTTCGCCTGTCGTAGCGAGCCCAATCTTTAATGGACTTGTCCGCACCGCGAACTGGCTGGGCTTTCACGCGGTCATCGTGATTGGCGTAATCGCTTGGTGGCTGCGGGATCGCCGATGGAAGATGGCCGCGTGGATCGCGCTGTCCTACATCGGCGTAGTCGTGGGCTGGAGATTCTTCCCCCGCTATTTCTTCCTGCTGCTGCCGGCGCTTCTCATCCCGGCCGCGCGCGGTCTCTGTGTCCTGCAATCACGCTCGAAGCTGGTCTTCGCCGCCGTTCTCCTCACTGCCGTGATTCCGCTGGTCCGCTTCGCGCCGCGCTACCTCTCACTTAACCACTGGAGTGACCTCGCGCTCGATGAAGACAGTCGCGCCGCATCCCGCATCGTAAACTCGGCTGTTCCCCGAACCGCAACTCTCTACGTCTGGGGTTATCGTCCCGAAATCTACGTCTATACCGGCCTCAAGCCTGCCACGAAATATCTCGAATGTCAGGCGCTCACCGGCGTTCCCGCTGATCGTCATCTCACTCAGTCCACTGTTGTACTGACGCAAGGAACGCGCGAAGCCCGACTGGAGCTGGCCCGCTCCATGCCTGATGTCGTGCTCGATGGCCTCGGTCCGTTCAATCCCAATCTTGCGATTCAGAATTATCCGGAATTACGGAATTGGTTTACTCAGTATCATGAGATTGCCCGCACCAACGGAGTGATCGTTTACGTGCGGTCTACAATGCCTTAGGTGCCACAATCCCATAAGAGAATTCTGGTGACCGGCGGGGCCGGTTACATTGGCTCGAATACGACGCTTCAGCTCCTGGATGCCGGCTACGATGTTGTAGTCGTCGACAACCTCTCGCGTGGCCACCGCGAGGCGGTTGACCCGGCGAGGCTTCGTGTGGTCGATCTTCTCGATACGGATGCTTTAATCGCGATCATGAACGAGGCGCCATGCGCCGCGGTCATTCACTTCGCTGCTTACATCGCAGTCGGTGAATCCATGAAGATTCCGGAAGTCTATTTCCGGAACAACGTAGCGGGCTCACTTTCGCTCCTCACCGCCATGGTGCAGTCGAACATTCGCAACATCGTTTTCTCATCGACGGCGGCGGTCTACGGCATGCCTTCGCGCATGCCGATCCCGGAATCCGAGCCGTACGCCCCGGTCAACGCATATGGAGAATCCAAGGTCATGGTCGAACACCTGCTTCGGTGGTTCGACCAGATTCACGGCATTCGCAGCGTCTGCCTCCGCTACTTCAACGCTTCGGGAGCCGATCCCAAAGGCCGCGCCGGCGAGGACCACGAACCGGAGACGCACCTCATCCCTCTTCTTTTCCGCGCTGTCAAAACAGGTGAGCCGGTCACGCTTTTCGGCAACGACTACCCCACGGCTGACGGTTCCTGCATCCGTGACTACATCCATGTCACGGATCTCGCGAACGCTCATATTGCCGCGGTCGAAGCCCTGGCTTCCGGAGCCCGGTCGGCGAAATACAACGTCGGAACCGGTCAGGGGTACTCGGTCATCGAAGTCCTCAAGACTGTTGAGAAAGTAACCGGACGCAAAGTGCCCTACCAGTTCGGGCCCCGGCGCGACGGCGATCCGCCCTCTCTCGTGGCTGATTCCACACGGCTTCGCGCAGAGCTTAAGTGGACGCCCCGCTATTCGGATCTTCATCAGATCGTCGATACCGCATGGCGCTGGGCCAACCGCTGACAATCGCCCAACGCAGTAGTTCCTCAGCGTCCGCCTCTGCGGGCGCATTGAGCCCGAGGAACCGAAGCGCCTTCCTCAAATCGCTGGCGGTTTCCCGCTCGTCAAGCGGAGGCGCGCCGGTCTGCTTGCTTAGTTTTTCACCCGCCGCGTTGGTCGCGACCGGCGTGTGCAGATATCGTGGTTGCGGATAGCCCAGCATCCGCTGAAGGACGATCTGACGCGGCGTGGAATCGAGCAGGTCCGCGCCGCGAACGACATCTGTGATTTGCTGTTCCGCGTCATCCACCACGACAGCCAACTGATACGCGAACAATCCGTCTGCGCGGAGCACGACGAAATCGCCCACATCCGACGCGACGTTCTGGCTCTGCCATCCTGCAAGCCGATCCTCGAACCGCACAAGTTCATCGCTCACGCGCACCCGCCACGAATGAGGCCTGCTCAAATCCGGAGTCCGATCACGGCAGGTTCCGGGATACGGCGCATCTCCCACGTCTCTCCGGGAGCACGCGCAGGGATATGCCAGCCCCGCGCGCTTCAGTTCTTCGAGAGCCGCGCCGTACAACGCCGTTCGCTGCGTCTGGTGAATCACAGGCTCGTCCGACTCGAACCCGAATCGTTCCAGATCCCTGAGAATGCTCGCGGCCGCGCCAGGCGCGCATCGCGGCGTATCCACATCCTCCATCCGAACGATCCACGCGCCGCCATTCGCGCGCGCATCGATGTAGCTCGCTGCTGCCGCCACGAGCGATCCGAAGTGGAGTGGCCCGGTCGGCGACGGCGCGAAGCGTCCGCGATACCTAACGATCGCCAATCGCCACGAGTTCCTTCAGGCTGCGATGGTAAAGGCGGCCGTCGCTGTAACTCGGCGTGTTCAGGCTCCAGGTCTCGCCCGAAGGCCCAAGATCGTTAATTGCCAGCACCGCCTTCTCGTCCAGCTCTTTCGCGCCGCCATCGATCACGTACGTGATGCCCAGCATGGTCGTGAAATAAATTTTGCCGCCCAGCGCGACCGGGCTTCCCCAGAACGCGGGGATTTCCCACCCATCGGTTCGCGAACGATCCTCGTCGGCCACGTCGTTGCCATTCACATCTTCCGTTTTGGTGCGCACAGCGGTCCCGTATACCTTCTGGTCCGGCTCGCCAGGCTTGCGGATGACGGTTACCGGCAACTCGAGGTATTCCACTTTTCCCGTCTCAACGTTCACCCGGCCAATCGAGTGCGAAGGACCTGCCCTGCCTGCGGGCGGTTTTGAGTTCCGCCGGTGTCCGGTGCTTACAAGGAAGTAATGATAGCCATTCACGACAATGTTGCAGTGCCACGCGGGCTGCACCCGGATGACTTCGCCCGGCTTCTGCCGATAGGCCGGGGCCAGTTCCGCAGTCTCGCGCAGATTGACGTTGCGATGCGTCACATACCGTGACGCCGAGGGATCCCATTGCCGGTAGTCGACATTGTGAACCAACGATTGTTCGCGCAACAGCTTTCCGGTTTTGCTGTCGATCACCAGATGCGACTCCTCCGGATTCATCCGGAACCAGTACGCGTACTTCGCATCCCAGTGCAGCACATACAATGCCTGCCAGGTGGGGGCAGCCTCTGTTCCCTGATCTGCGACAAACCGCCACAGGGTCTTTCCCGCGCTCCCCGGCCGCAGGTCGATCAGGCTCAGACCGACCGGCCTCTCCGGGACATCGTGCCACCCGCCCCGCCCCGTAAGAACTGCCGGAATCCCATCAGCGGTTCGTCCGAAAACGGAGGTCGCATAAGTGGTCGTCCCGTCATCCGCCACCCACAACGTCTTTCCGGTGCGCTTATCGATGCCACGCAGATAATTCCACCCCGGCTTCGCTCCCGGATCATCCAGCGGTTCTACATTGAGGATGGTATCGCCCGCCAGTATCGGCTCATGCTGCTTGTTAAACGGATACGGCTCGCCCCACGGCTTATAAGAACGCCGCCAGATCTCCTTACCGTTGAAATCCCAGCAGCCCATCTCGCCGCTCGCATTGAAGAACCAGACATGGGTTCCGTCGGTGATCGGCGTCGGAGAAGTTGAGTCGCTATATGCGTACATCATCGGGCTCGGAACCGATCCCTCCAATCGCACCGACCATAGAATCTTCCCGGTCTTCGCGTCGATCGCGTGGCCCAGAATCGTCGTGCTCTTCTTCGGCGCGCCGGGCGTATAGGGAGGGAAGGTTGTGAGAAAGATCCGGTCGCCCCAAACGGCAATTCCGCTTTGCCCGCCGTTGGGCAGCGGCGCCCGCCACAGAATATGCTCGTTCCGCGCAACGCTCCAATGCGCGGGAGGCTTCGCATCCGGAACGCTCCAGGAGCCATTCGGCCCGGCGGCCTGCGGCCAGTTAGCCAGGAGCCAGAAAAAAAGAGTCAGCGCCATTCTTAGTTACAATCCAGCTTATGGCAGTAGTACGCATGAAGGATATCGCGCGCGAACTGGGGGTGTCGGTAGTTACCGTGTCCAAAGCCCTCCGCAACCACGACGACATCAGCGAAGAAACGCGCGGCAAAGTCCTTCAGCTCATGCGCGACCTGAACTACCGCCCGAACCTTGCGGCGCGCGCTTTGGTCACCGGTCGCTCCTTTATCGTCGGATTCGTTGTTCCCGGGCTGCTCCATTCTTTCTTCGCCGAGGTGGCTAAGGGTCTCACGAACGTATTTCGCAAGAACGGCTACGGCCTGGTCATCGCGACATCCGAAGAAGATCCCGAGCTTGAGCGCCAGGAAATCGAACAACTTCTCGCCCGCCGCGTCGACGCGCTGATAGTCGCCACAACCCACTCCGATCAGGCCATCTTCAAAGGCATCGAGGAACAGGGGATTCCTTACGTCCTCATCGATCGCCGCATCGACAGGCTCGCCGCGAACTTCGTGGGTGTCGACGATCAGTCGGTCGGCATGATGGCCACTGAGCATCTGATCCAGTGCGGATGCCGTCGCATCGCTTTTATTTACGCCACTGCTCTGAGCCCTGCGCTCGGTCGCCTCGACGGATACCGCCGCACTCTCGAGAAACACTCTGTGCAGGTCCGCCCGGAGTACATCCGCCCCCTTGATGAAACGGGCGATGCATCTGACGATCCCTCCTATGCCGCGATGAAAGAGTTGCTCGCGCTTGACGATCCTCCCGACGGCGTCTTCTGCTTTAACGATCCCGCCGCGCTGAACGCGATGAAGGCAGTGCTCGAAGCCGGCTTGCGCATCCCCGAAGACGTCGCGGTGGTAGGAAGCGGTAATATCCGCCATGCGGATTTTCTCCGCGTGCCTTTAACCTCCATAGACCAGAACAGCGTGGCCATCGGAGAGCGCGCTGGCAAACTCGCTCTTGGATTGATCGAAGCCAAATCCCCACAAAAGCCGAAGACAATCCTGCTGGAACCGCGCCTGGTGGTTCGGCAATCCAGCATTCGCGCCAGGTCAGTGTGAAGATCCTGACGGTGGACAGCCGCGTGCCCCACAAATGGTGCCGTATGTTTTTCTTCACCGGCGGGAGTTCCTTTGAAGATTGCAGATGGTTCCAGAGCGGGCATGGTCCGCGAACTCTTGCGCCCGCACGCCCTCACGCTTCTCGGGGCCCTGATTGCCGCCATCGGTGAGACGCTGGCCGATCTTCTCTCTCCGTGGCCGCTCAAAATCGTTCTCGATAACGTCGTCAAGACGAAGCCGCTGCCTCCGATGCTCCGCCGTTTTATGTATTGGATGGGCGGTTCCGATCCGATCTCTATCGTCAGGGCGGCGGCCATCGGCGGCATCGCGATCGCCGCCATCGGAGCGCTATGCTCCTACGCGCAGAAGCGCGGGACGACAACGGTTGGCCAGTGGGTGATGCACGATCTCAGGCGCACCGTTTACTCGCACGTCCAGCGCTTGTCCCTGGCGTTTTACGATCAGGCCCGGACGGGCGATCTGGTTAGCCGCGTAACCAGCGATATCGACACGATTCAAGGCTTCATCACGTCAGACCTGCTCGATGCCATCATTCAGGCCCTGACACTGATCTGTATGGTCGCCATGATGTTGTATATCGATTGGCGATTCACACTCGTCGCGCTCTCAATTGCGCCCATACTATTCGCCGTAGTGTTCCGTTATACGCGTCTGATCAAAAAATCTTCGCGCGAGGTACGCCGCAAGGAAGGCGAAATCGTCTCCACCATTCAGGAAGTTCTGACCTCCATTCGTGTGGTGAAGGCGTTCGCGCGAGAAGATTACGAACAGCGCCGCCTCGAAGAGCAGAGCCTCGAAAGCGTCGAAATCGCATTGCGCGCACGAGGCATCAAAGCTCGCCTCGCTCCTTTTGTGGAAATCATCGTCGCCGCGGGTACCAGCCTCGTTCTTTGGTTCGGCGCGCACGAGGTTCTTGAGGGGGCGCTGTCCGCGGGATCTCTCGTTCTGTTCTTCTTCTACCTCGGCAAGATGTACAAGCCGATGCAGGGGCTCTCAAAAATGAGCGATTCCTATTCGAAAGCTTCTGTGGCGTTCGAACGGGTTCGCGAGACTCTGGATACTCGCGGCGACGTTCGAGACCTGCCCCATGCGATTCGCGCGCCCCGCGTTCGCGGACTGATCGAATTCGATCACGTCACATTCGGCTACGACCGAGAACGGCCCATCTTCCAGGACCTCAGCCTGCGCATTGAGCCCGGACAGGTGGTTGCGCTCGTTGGCCCCACCGGCGCCGGAAAAAGCTCCCTCATCGGCCTCATACCTCGCTTCTACGATCCCTTTTCCGGCTCAGTCAAAATGGACGGCCTTGATGTCCGTCGTTTCAAGCTGAAATCCCTCCGTGAGCAGGTCAGCTTCGTCCTTCAGGAAACGGTGCTCTTCCATGCGCCCGTGTGGCAAAACATCGCTTATGGCAAGCCGACCGCGACACGCGGCGAGATCTATAAAGCCGCCGAACTGGCGAACGCTACCGAATTCATCGAAAAGATGCCGGAACGCTACGATACGCTGGTCGGCGAACGTGGCGTTACGTTGTCTGGAGGCCAGCGCCAGCGAATCGCCATTGCCCGGGCAGTCATTCGCGATACGCCAATCCTGATTCTCGATGAGCCAACTTCAGGGCTTGATGCTTCCTCCGAAAGGCTCGTGGTGGAAGCCCTCGATCGCTTGATGACAAATCGCACGACCATCGTGATCGCGCACCGCCTCTCTACAATTCGCCGCGCCGATAATATCTTCGTGATCTCCGACGGCGCGATTGTCGAAAGCGGGCGTCATGATGACCTTCTCCGAGGCAACGGTTTGTACGCGAAACTGTACGAAACGCAATTCGGCCGGGATGAGGAAATCCCGGCCGTCTCCGAATCCCGGATTTAACTTTCGCTACAGCTTCTTGAGCTGCGCGATGCGGTCCTGAACCACAGTCACAAATTGATTGGCTGCTTCCGTTGAATAACCGCCCGCACGAAAAGCATCCTGAAGCTGCTGCGCCGAAAGCCGCGACAGCAGTTCGCCCATCCATCTCGCATCTGCGCGCGGAATATGGTCACCGACCCAGACGAGCTCGCGCCGCTTGACATACTGCGCCGGATTGAGAATAACTGCCTTCGAAGGTTCGCCAGGCGTTTCAAAATCGACCTCGGTGTCGGTTACTTTCTTAATAAACTTGCTCTTCTGATAGTCCGGAAGATCGCCTTTATCGTGGGCATAGCCCGCATCGAATCGCGGCGAGCCGAAGCTGGCGCCAAGATCCGAAACGATATACAACAAGCGCGTTCCATCATCGGTCTTTTCCCGAAAAATGGCGTTGTTTACGTCTTTGAGGTCCCAGTTGTTGATCAGCGACATGAGCGTCCGAAGCCCGTTCAGTTCCCGCGACCCGGCGAATGGGCTATTCTTCCACTCCCAGTTGCCGATCTTTTTGCGGCCCTTCGACTCCAGCTTCAACCGCACGTCACGCATCGTTCCATCCGCGCCGATCAGCTTTCGTCCGCGCTTGAGATCTGACGGAACACCCTTCACGTGAATCTCGGGCAGAAAATAATCTTCGTCGACGAAATAACCCGCCGCCCACACGACGCGCGTCGCCACCGTTTCAGGCTTCGCTTCATCCCCCAGCTTGGCCTTCCACTTATTTCCCTTGTCGTCACGAATGACGTATTTCGGATTGGTCCCATTAAGGTCTTCTTTCTCGAAAGTAAAGACCGTATCAGCGGTTGGCATACGATCCCGTGGACCAGGGCCCTGATAAAGATCGCGGGATTCGATATCGGTTGGCTCGACCCAGAGTGCCGGCTTCCCGGCGCGAGTACTTTCTTCCGCCGCCTGAGTCTTTACTTTGGGATCCTTCGCAGGAGACGCCGCCAGGGTGGCGATTCCGTGCGCCGCCAGGGCGGCCGCGATCAACGCAAGTCCTTGTTTCATGTATCGATTACGGCCGAAAACGGCCTTTCCTCTCAAAACTCGGCAATAGAAGTGCAAGCGTGGTGCCAGAATGCGAAGTCGCGCCATCAAAAGCAGCCGGAAACGCCGTTCTCGATCTCGCTCCACGCGGCTGATCATTCAACCGGGTGACGGGATCGCGCCTTTGCTCGAAGGCATCGCCGAGGCGCACTCCTCGGTGGACATTCTGATCTTTCGCTTCGACCGCAAGGAGATTGAACAGGCCCTCGTCGACGCAGTTCGCCGCGGCGTTATGGTCCGCGCGCTGATTGCATGGACCAATCGCGGGGGAGAGCATCATCTGCGTGAACTCGAAGCCCGCCTGCTCGCCGCAGGTGTTCTCGTGGCGCGCACCGCCGATGACCTCGTTCGATATCACGGCAAAATGATGATCGTCGATCGGCGCGTGCTTTACGTGCTCGCGTTCAACTTTACGCGGCTCGACATCGATCGCAGCCGCAGCTTCGGCCTCATCACGACCAAACCGCCCATTGTTCGTGAGGCGATGCGCTTGTTCGATGCCGATTCGACCCGGCAGCCCTACTCGCCGCAGGATCCGTGCTTCCTCGTCAGCCCCTTCAACGCCCGCGTTGAACTTGCCGAGTTCATCGAGAGCGCGAAATCGAGCCTCATCATTTATGACCCCGGTCTGCGCGACCGCGAAATGGTCCGCCTTCTGGACAAACGCTCCCAGGCGGGAGTCGATATCCGGATTCTCGGCAGGTTCCGCCGGGGCGCAGTAGATATCCCAACCCATCAACTTGCGCAGCCTCGGCTCCACGCCCGCGTCATTGTCTGCGACAACAAGCGCGTCTTCATCGGAAGCCAGAGTCTGCGCGCGATCGAGCTTGACGGGCGCCGGGAGGTCGGGCTGATTGTGACCGACGCGGGCATCTGCAGCCGGATCGCCGGTGTCTTTGAGGAGGACTGGAAAGCCATGGCTGCTTTGCCCGCAGCGGCCATCACCGAGATCCCGGGTGAAAAGCTGGCGCGTAAGGTTGCAAAAGCGGTTTCGCGTGAACTGCCTCCGGTTTCTGATTTAGTCGAAAGCGTATCTGTCGAACTTACCGGGCGCAAAGTAGACCTTGCGGTGGATGGCGATCAACTCGAAGAAACCGTTCGAGACGCCGTGAAGTCGGCCGTGAAAGACGTATTGGAAGACGTTGCGCTGAACGGTCGCGCCTTCTGATCGCCGCCGCCCGACCATCATGGGCAGCGCCGCAACCGGATCAAGTCTGACAAACCGGCCTCAGACAACTCCACTAGCGTGATGTTTCTGAAATCTCTTTACCTATTGGCAGGAAGGTGGTCGAGCCAGACGATGGTGGCACAGGCTTCAGCCTGTGGGTTTTCGGCTGCCGGATTAGTACAGGCACTTCGGAAGCAGGAC
>Ga0126381_100003968_pt1 | contig 16049 bp, 13 predicted proteins | sample PanSoiMetPlot_28_FD_96465 | JGI IMG/M metagenome (GOLD analysis project Ga0126381, IMG submission 96465) | Tropical forest soil microbial communities from Panama - MetaG Plot_28 | ecosystem: Environmental > Terrestrial > Soil > Tropical forest > Bulk soil | place: Panama | collected 2016-02-17 | reverse complement strand
TGGGCGCCAACCCGAACGCGACCGACCGCGCCGTTGTTGGAATCACAATCGTGCGTACGCCCTCGACGACAGCGGGTACGGCAGGAGAGGCATTCTGATCGACGTAGACGATCAATGCCGCGGTGCCCGGTTCATCGCTGCTCTTTCCGGGCGCGATGCCGAGGATGCCAGCGGAGGGACTGATCAGCGAATGCCCGGTGGCAAGAGCCTGCTGCTGCCGTGCAAACTCGACGTCGCTTGGGATCCTTGCCTGCGCCGCAGACATCGTACTGTCGCCGTAGCTGAGGCAACTCACTTCGTGATCGGCACTGCCAACGAAAGAAAAGCTGCTGCCTCCCGGTGTCTGGTTGCGCAATTCATTCAACACGTCGGGCGCGGGACTTGCGATTCCGTGGCTCACGCCTGCAACATCGATGCCGCCGGCAAAGAAGAGCCCAACCGGTTCGGCATTTCCGGTATCGACAATCAGTGCGCCTGAATCACCCGCATCACTGAAGCGATCTCCGCTCACGGCGATTTGGCTTGAAAATTGTTTTGTCAAGTAAGGCTTGGTTTCGGCGCAGTCACGGAAATAATCGACTGAGACATCCAAGTCGAGCGCTGTAACCCTGCCACAGGTGAGGCCTGTCGTACGGCCACTCTTGGCAACGCGCAACTCGAGCGTTGCATTTTCGCCTTTGCCGCCGGTTGATGAAATGCCCGGTGGCGCCGCGGCAAGCGAACCATCTGGCTGCCGGGATCCGAGTTCCATGATGCCGCCGGACGGGTCCACCGTGTGCGACGCAATCTGAGCGATGGCAACGTCGGCATTGGTTTGCCGTGAGCGTAGCGGAAGCCAGGTCGTCAGCGCAGCGACGGGAACGGTCCCGGGGCCGTCGCCGCTGGGCGTGCAATTGTTGTCGATCAAGCCCGGCTGAACGATCGAGTCGCCGACCGCCGCGTGGTCACTGCGCGCAAGCACGTGGTTGTTGCTGAGCAGGTACTGGCGTCCGCTTTCATCCTGCACAAGAGAGCCGAGAGTACCGCTGCAGCAGTCGACGATGGTATTGCGATTCTCGTCGAAGTCGTTGTTGTTGCCGCCCGAGCTGCCCAGCAGGACCGGTCCGGCAAGTGCATCCTGATGGCTCGCAGGATTGCTTGCGATGCCCGTCGAATTCAACAGCACTGCTGCTTCCGTTCTGGAGGTCGTTTCCGGGACGCCGGCCACTACGTAGGTCACGCCCGTTGAGGAAATAACCGCCGGCGCCGTGTAGGTGACCGAGCATGTCGTAAACGCGCGCTGGGTTCGCTGGCAGACCGGTACGCTCAATGTACCCTCACCGCCGGCATCACCCGAGGGAGTATTTGACAGGCTGAAGCGGATGCTTCCGGCTCCGCCCGCCTCCGCCAGATATCCGGTAACCGTAACGCTGCCACCCGGGCCGACTGCAGCGTTCTCAGGAGTGAGCGGCTGAAGGAAGCCGGGGGTCAGAGTAACCACAGAGGTGGCGCTGACCGTGGGATCGCTCTTCAATACCGCCGTCACCACCACCTCGGCCCGATTGCTGGTGAGATAGCTGGGCGGCGTGTATTGGCCCGATGCACTGATCTTGCCCGGACCGGAGGTGGGATCGCCTCCGCTGACGGACCACGTCACATCTGTCGGTCCGCCCGCGCTCAACACTGCCGAAAACTGGTGCACCAGGCTTCCGTGCGAGTTAACGGCGTTGCACCCGGTGCAATTGGTATCGATGACCGCCGATGCGGGCGAGATCGGGTTCGCAGAAGTTGCCCTCGCAGATGATCCGGCGCCGCAGCCGGCTAGGACCGCCACACTGGCAAGCAGAAGCAGCGTAAGCAGCAGTCGAAAGCAGCTGGACGCATGTCCGCCCGCAGAACAGATGTCCTGAAGTGAGAGCTGCTTCGGCATGGGCACAATGCGGTACAAGTCTTTCTAATTGCAGGAGATCTGCTTCTTTCGTGGTTTCAAGTGAGCCTACCTTTAAAGGTTAGCGCTTTTCGCATGAAAGGGCATCCGCGAGTGTTTCTCAATTCGGTTAAAAAGTAATGATTTTAAGCAGATAGTATGTCAAAAATTTGTGCTGCATCCGGGAAACTCGGGGAAGTCGGACTGAGCATCCCAGGCTATCGATGTATCGTCAAAGCGGAAGACTCGGAGGGCGCCAATGGCTGAACTGGTCGCCGAACAGGCTGACATTACCACCTTGCACGTTGATGCCATTGTGAATGCAGCCAACACATCGCTACTTGGAGGCGGCGGGGTAGACGGGGCAATTCATCGCGCCGCCGGCCCGGAACTGCTCGCCGAATGCCGCAAACTCGGCGGCTGCGCCACCGGAGACGCAAAAGCCACACCAGGATTCCATCTTCCGGCCAGGTGGGTCTTCCATGTCGTCGGCCCGGTCTGGCACGGGGGCGACAGCGGCGAAGACAATCTGCTCGCCGGCTGCTATCGCCGATGCCTCGAGCTTGCCAAAAGCCACCATGTCCGATCCGTCGCTTTCCCTGCCATCAGCACCGGTGCGTACGGTTTTCCCCAAAAACGTGCGGCGAGGATTGCAGTCGACACAGTGCGCGAATACGTAGGTGCGAGTGGAGTCGAGGTTGTGCGATTCTCCTGCTTCGATCGCGCTACACTGGCCATCTACGAAGACCTGCTTGCCGAGCCGCTACGCAATTCGGCTGCTTGAATTTGCGGCTTTGAAGGGGCACGGCTTCAGCCTTGCCGCAAGCGATCAAGAATCAACTCGGGCTTTAGCCCCTGAGGGATGTTTCTTCAAGGCCAATAAGCCTCTCAACTCCCGGGGGGGGGACCAAATGGAATATGTGAATCTTGGCCGCACGGGACTTAGGGTCTCGCGCATCTGCCTTGGCTGCATGACCTATGGCAAGCCGCCCGAACCCGGCGAGATGAAAGGCGGCCGCCATCTCTGGGCGCTGAACGAAGAGGAGAGCCAGCCGTTTCTGCGCCAGGCCCTCGACCTCGGCATCAACTTCTTCGACACCGCCAATGTCTACTCCAGCGGAGAGAGCGAGCGCGTCGTCGGCAAGTTTCTCAAGGCCAATACCCGCCGCGAAGCCGTTGTCATCGCCACCAAGGTGCATGGAGAGATGCGCGACGATCCGAATGGTCGCGGCCTCTCGCGGAAGGAAATTCTGTTCGAGCTCGATCAGAGTCTCACTCGCCTAGGCACCGATTACGTTGACCTTTACCAGATTCATCGCTGGGACTACGAAACTCCCATCGAAGAGACGCTCGAGGCGCTGCACGACACGGTGAAGGTCGGCAAGGTACGCTACATCGGCGCATCGTCGATGTATGGCTGGCAGTTTGCGAAAGCGCTCTATCTTGCCGACCTGTGCGGCTGGACTCGCTTCGTTTCCATGCAGAACCACTACAACCTCCTCTATCGCGAAGAAGAGCGCGAGATGCTGCCACTATGTGAAGAGGAGGAGATCGCGGTGATTCCGTGGAGCCCGCTGGCGCGAGGACGTCTCACTCGTGCCTGGCAGTCGGAGACCACGAAACGCTCCGAGACCGACCGCTTCGGCAACACCATGTATGCGCGCACGGAGGAGGACGACGAACGAGTCGTCGACCGCCTCGGCGAGGTCGCCGAGAAGCGCGGAGTGCCGCGAGCCCAGGCGGCCCTGGCCTGGATGCTCAGCAAGCCGGTGATCACCGCGCCGATCGTAGGCGCGACAAAGCCGCACCACCTCAACGATGCCGTAGCTGCGCTGTCGCTGAAGTTGGCGGCGGAGGAGATCGCCGCGCTCGAAGAACCCTACCGCCCGCATCCCATGCTGGGGTTCAGCTAATGATGCTGATGATGTAGAGCGATGATGGAAAACCGAGAGTTGTTCCGAGCGAGTCGCCAACGGCGACGAGTCGGGAGACCAGACTGCCTCGATTCCTACTCCTGGCGGCACTCTCTCATCGCCAGCTCTTCTTCGCGATTTGTCTACCTGTCAGGCCGTCTCCCGTGGCTGCATCTCATTCGATTGCAAGCCATTCCGTTCTTATGCGCTTTTGCATGTTTATTTCCGTCGAATCACTATTCCTGAAGGCGGGACGAAGACAGGGACGAAGACAGGTACTGAACTCATACCATGAACGCGGGAGAATTCACCCCACCCCCCTCCCGAAATTCGCAGAAAGTTTGCAGCAAATTCGCCGCGGCGCCCGGACTACTTCACTCCGAATTACCTTATTGCACCTTCAGCACGAGCTTGCCGAAGTGAGTGGCGGATTCCATCTCCCGGAAGACGGCGCGCGCATCCGTCCAGGGATGGCTTTCGAAGACGGGCCGCAGTTTCGTAGCCGTGATGGCCTTGTTCATCTCATCGAAGTGGTGGCGCGAGCCGACGTAGATGCCGCGGATCTGCACCTGCTTGTGCAGAATCATCGGGATCGGGATGGGTTCCGACGGGCCGGAGAGCACACCGATCTGTGCAATCATGCCGCCCATCTTTACAGCGCGCAGCGAACGGGGCAGCGTCCCCACACCGCCAACCTCGACTACCAAATCGACTCCCTCGCCATTCGTCTGCTCGATGACCCAGCGGTCCCACTCGGAGGTCTCGCCATAACTAAATCCGTCGTCGAGCCCGAGCGAGCTGGCGCGCTGTAGCTTGGCATCGCTGGATGAGATGCCGAGCACGCGTGCTCCCTTCAGCTTCGCAAACTGCAGCGCAAAGGTCGAAACTCCGCCGGTGCCCTGAATTAAAACCGTCGCGTTCGCCTGCAGATTTCCCGCTCCGAGGGCATTCCATGCAGTGACGGCCGCGCAGGGGAGCGTCGCGGCCTCTTCAAAGCTAAGGTGATCGGGGATGCGAACCAGGCCAGACTCTTTCAACAGTACGTATTCGGCGAGCATGCCATCGATGTCGCCGCCGAGCGCGCCTTTGATCTTCGCCGGAGTCGGCGGGCCGTCGAGCCAGTTCTGCATGAAGATTCCGCAGACGCGGTCCCCGGGCTTCCACGCAGAGACGCCTTCGCCCACCGCTGCGACTTCGCCCGCGCCGTCAGAGCAGGGAATCCGCGGCAGCCGCAGTCTGGGATTGTAGAGCCCCTTCACCATCATCAGATCGCGATAATTCAGCGAGACCGCACGAATTTTAATAAGAACTTCGCCGGGACCGGGCTGCGGAGTGGGCCGCTCAACAAGCTCAAGGGAATCAATACCAAACGAGAGAATTTGCCGCACGCGCATTTCGTTTCTCCGGTCGGGAATGTCTGCACCGCTGGTTCGAGGCGGTCAAAGCGCGGTACGAGATCTTTCGACTCATCCGTAAAATGAAAGATATGGCGCGCGGTTGGGAAAGTAAATCGGTGGAAGAGCAGTTAGCAAGCGCCAACGAAAAGAAACCGGTGCGCGCCGGAGAGGCAAAGATGAGTGAAGAAGAACGACGGCTTGCCGTTGAGAGGCGTGCAGCCACTGAGCGGCGCAGACAGGCACTGAATCTTCAACGCGAAAACATCCTTTCGCAGCGGACATCGAGCCCTGCGCGGAGGGCGGCGCTCGAAGCGGCGCTGACCGAGATCGAAGCGCAGATCGAGGCGCTGGAGTAGAACGAGAACGGTTCTATTCGTCCCGGCTGAACAGGATTGAATTTGCCTGCTGCACCGGCGTCAACAGCACTCTGGCGATGTTGACGTGCGCCGGTCGGGTTGCAGCCCATACGATCACGTCGGCGACGTCTTCTGCAGTAAGCGCCTTTACGCCCTTGTAGACTTTGGCGGCGCGTTCGGAATCGCCGCGAAAACGCACCAGGCTGAAATCGGTCTGCACCATGCCCGGGTCGACGCTGGTGACCCGGATCGGCGTACCGAGTACATCCTGGCGCAGACCGTCGTTGATGGCGCGCTCGGCGGCCTTCGTTCCGCAATAGACCGCGCCGTTGGGATAGCTAAGTTCGCCCGCGGTTGATCCCAGGTTGACGACGTGGCCTCGCCCGCGCACCACCATTCCCGGAACGACGGCCCTGGTGACGTAGAGGAGACCCTTGACGTTAGTGTCGATCATCTCCTCCCAGTCTTCGATCTTGCCCATGTAGAGCTTGTCGAGTCCGCGGCTGAGGCCGGCGTTGTTGACCAGGATGTCGATCTCGGCCCATTCGAGCGGTAGGCCGTCGATGGCGTTCTGCACAGCGCGACGGTCGCGCACGTCGAGGTCGATGGAGTGCACGGCAGGGGCGCCCCGCTCTTTGGCGCGTGAGGCGATTTCCGAGAGTCGTCCGGCGCGGCGCGCCGCGAGGAGCAAGCGAGCCCCCTCAGCGGCAAAGGCGAGAGCTGTCGCCGCGCCGATGCCGGCGCTGGCCCCAGTAATGAAGACGATCTTTCCGTTCAAGCGCATGAAACCATCCTAGCGGACTCGAGACCAGAAAAACGTGACGGCTGGTACCAACGCCTCGCGTCCGGGTATTACTCGTACAGCTTGCAGAAAAGTCGATCGGCGCGGGTCTCGTAACAGGGCGCTACTTCAGTCATGCCGCAGATGTCTCCAAATTGATAGGGGCTTAGCCCCGACGACCGCCTCACTATGTCTATTCCTTTTCGTTCAGGTTGCTACGCCGCTGCGCGAGACGATACTGACCGACGGCCCAGTCTTCGTTGGCGAGACCATCCTGTTTCGCCTGCTGGAAAACGTCGGCCAGGTTATCGGCGAGGCTGAGCTGCGTGTTGCGGCCGGCGGCAGCCTCGCGAAGCAGGCGCGTATCCTTTGCGCCGAGATCGATGCTGGCGCCGGCTTGCCTGGGTGGGTGCAGCATCACGTTGGCATAGGCTGCATAAAACGGCGACTGGAAGAGTGCACTGTTCACAGCGTCGAAAAACACCCCAGGCGCAATCCCCTGCGACTCGGCGAAGACAAAGGCCTCGCTGAGCGATTGAATCATTGTACTGATCAGGAAGTTTCCGCCGAGTTTGACGGCGTGCGCCTGCCGGGGCTCCCGGCCGATGACGGAGATCCCGCGCGATAGCGGCGTCAGCAGCGGGCGCGCCTTTGCGATTGCATCGTCAAGACCCGCCGCAACGATCCACAGCCGTCCGTCAACGGCAACATTGGGACGGCCAAAGACGGGTGCGGCTACGTAGTGCTGGCCGCGGCGCTCGTGTTCGACAGTGAGACGTTCGGAAAGCGCAACGCTGATCGTGCTCAGCGAGATGTGCAACGCCCCAGCGGGCAGCGTGCTAAAGACTCCCTCAGCACCGAAGAGTACCTCTTCGTGCGCGGCATCGTCGAAGAGCATGGTCATCACAACATCGGCTCCGCGCGCCGCCTTGGCAGGCTTGGAAACGATAAACGCGCTGGTGGAAGCGAGTGCCTCGGCGCGATGCCGGGTTCGATTCCACAAAGTGAGCTGGTAGCCCGCTTCAGCAAGCCGGCGAGCCATAGGCGTTCCCATTTGCCCAAGACCAAGAAATGCAATCTTCATCGGTTTGTCCTTGAAGTCCGAGTTTGGTTTCAATCCGTTGGAGCGCCGCCGTGCCGGTAAACTGAATCTTCGATGCTTCGAACGGTCAATGCGACGCGTTATGTTGTTCCGATGCGCGAAGGCGGCTCTCTGCCTGCGATTGTAGAGGCTGACGACCTCGGGCTCTACGTTGTTAAGTTCCGCGGAGCAGGGCAGGGAATTCTCGCGCTGATCGCGGAGCTGATTGCCGGCGAGATTGGCCGTGCCCTCGGCCTTCGCGTGCCGGAGATCGTGCTGATGAATATCGATGCAGCGCTCGGCCGCAACGAACCCGACTACGAGATCCGGCAACTGCTCAAGGCCAGCTCCGGCACAAATCTTGCCCTCGATTACCTGCCAGGATCGACAATGTTCGACCCCGCCGCGCGCGACGCCGCCGCGGCCGGCGAGGCTTCCATGCTTGTCTGGTTCGATGCTTTTACCCAGAATGTCGACCGCACTCCGCGCAACGCCAACCTGCTGGTGTGGCACCGAAAGCTCTACCCGATCGACCATGGCGCTGCGCTCTACTTTCATCACGACTGGCCAACCATGGAGAAGAAGATCGATTCACCCTTTGCGGAGATCAAAGATCACGTACTGCTGCCCTGGGCCTCGGAGATCGGTCACGCCGCGAAGATCGCGCATGAGCGGTTGACGCGGGAGGCTCTTGAGGGAGTCGTTGCGCTCGTTCCGGATGAGTGGTTCAAGGCGATCCCGGGTGATATAACTTCTGCCGAGAGGCGAGCCGGATATACGGAGTTCTTCACGCGAAGGCTTGAGGCAGCTGCAGCTTTCGAAAAGGAGGCGAAGAGTGCCTACAATCGCCTCGTTTGATTACGCGATCCTGCGCGTGGTGCCGCGCGTCGAGCGGCAGGAGTTTATCAATGCCGGCGTGGTCGCCTTCTGTCTCGAGAAGAAGTTCCTGGGCGCCCGCATTCATCTGAACGAGCAGCGGCTCCGCGCGCTCTGGCCCGACGCCGACGTGGAGCTGGCCCGCGAGCACCTTGAGGCCGTGCGGCGCATCTGCGACGGCGACCCCGCTGCCGGGCCAATCGCGAAGCTCTCGCAGCGAGAGCGATTCCACTGGATCATCTCGCCGCGCAGCACCATCATCCAGCCGTCGCCGGTACACACAGGTGTTTGCGAGAAGACCGACGGCCTGCTCGATCGGCTGGCGAAGCAGTTTCTGGATGCGTGAATCGGGGTTCCGCGCACCTTCACTCACTTGGTCCTTCGGCCCGCCCGGCTATTTATTATCCGTTGTCATGTTCGCGGAGTCGAAACATCTGCGGTTGTCCTTCGTTCGCAAGCCTTTCAACATGAAGAGCGCTTACATTGGAGAGGCCGCTGACACGCCTGCTGTGACCTTTTACGTGCTTCCGAATTCCCCGCGACCAGCGCGAAAGGCGTTACAATCATGCCGTTTTCGAATCGGAAAGGGGAAAGTCTCACGTAATGCGATCGTTGCAATTCGCGTGCGCCCAACCTGCATAGTTTTCTCGGGGCTCTACGCACTCGTGGGGCTGGGTGCTTTCGTCCGTTCGTGCACTTCGACATCAACCTGAATCTTCCGCGATCCATGACCGAGTCCGCGCCTGTTGTCTACGCTATTGCTGCGTTGTCCGCATATGCGGTCTCAGGCTGCATTTCGGGGCTGGTCGGAACCTACCTATTCAATTTCATGCCGGCTTGACGGGCGGGATCGATGCGCGCTTCGTAAAGACGGCCAACAATTAACGCTCGCATCTTCGGAAGTTTGACAAATCTTTGCTCCAAGCCTCATCGATTCCTACTGCTGCTGTTGGGGCGCGACCAACTGGTGCGCGATCGCAAACAGAGCCAGTTCCAGCCGCGTTGATACGCCTGTCTTGTCGAAGATGTTCGACAGGTGGCGCTTCACGGTTTCCTCGCTCAGCGAGAACTGCTTGGCAATGTCGCGGTTGCTGCAACCCTCGACGATGCAACCAACCACGTCGAGTTCGCGTGGCGTGAGGCCGTAGGTCTTGCGCTGCGGCGGTTGTGCCTGGCGCATGAGGTCGTGCAGAGCCGAGACCAGGTTTACAACGCGCTTGCCGCCGATCCAGTAGTCGCCGGCGTAGACGGTGCGGATAGAGGTATGGAGGGCGCCGGCGAGCGCGTCTTTGAGGACGATGCCCCGCGCCCCGATGTGCAATGCCTCGATGATCTGCTGCGTAGTGATCATCGAGGTGAGGAGGATGATCTTGACCGTCGGCGAGCCGTTCATGATCGCGCGCATGGCCTCGAGCCCCGGCAGGCGCGGCATCTGGACATCGAGCAAGAGGATGTCGGGGGTCATTTCCAGGGTTTGGGTAATGGCCTCATCGCCGTCGTCGGCTTCTCCCACCACCTCAAAGCCGTCGCGCTCTGTAAGCATATTTCGCACACCGATGCGCACTACTGGGTGATCATCGGCGAGTACGATGCGAATTAATTGATCCACGTGCCCCGGGCCTCCAAGCCTTTGTTAAGCCGAGCGGCAAGAAAGCCGTTCGAAGAGAATTCCTGTTGGGTATGTGCGAAAAGATCAACTGACCCTAGGCCGGGAACTCCCTTTCAAGCATACGCTCCAACTTTCTCGTAGCTGAATACAACTCTTGTAGTGCATCGGCACAGTTATCCAGTTGATCACTCTTGGATTCAAAGAAAGCGCCCAGCCGCGCGACCTGCATGGCGCCCGCCATTCCGCACCCGCCCTTGATGGCGTGTCCGATCCGGCGTATCTCCTCTCGGTCCCCGGTGTTAATGGCGCTTTCCAGCGCGGCCAAGCGCTTTTGCAGGTCGCTGACGACCGCGGCATAAATCTCCCGCACCGTTGCTTCTGTCATCAACTGGCGGAATTGGGCAAGCGTGCTCGGGTTAACCACGTCATCTTCGTCTGAATCAGTCGCCACCTGTTCGATCTTGGGCTTGTGCTGGTTAAGCAGCTTGTGCAAGTCCTCAGGGCCAAAGGGCTTCAGCAGAAAGCCGTCTGCCGCCGCAATCAGATCCCCGGCCGGTGGGCTGCCGCTGATGAGGATGATCTCGTCCTGGCCCAGTTGGCGAAGCTTCGTGATCAGTTCCGGGCCGCACAGTCCTGGCAACTGCGTGTCCAGCAACACCACGCTGGGCTTAACGGTTCCGGCCTCCAGCATCCGCAGAGCTTCGTTCCCATCCTCGGCGCTGTGAACGAAATGGCCGTGCAACGTGAGAACGGTTGCAATCACCTCTCGGCTGACAAGGTCGTCGTCGATAAGCAGGATGGTCGGAAGTTCGTGCTTTTCGCCTATGCCCAGCATTTGTCCCCGCCTTGGATTGGATTTGCCGGAGTGCTCTATTCCTCTGCGACCGAGATCTCATGCAGCCAGCCGGGAGCCTTCAGCAGCTCGCGAGGCCTCGATCCGTCGGCCGGACCCACGAGCCCATCGCGCTCCATCAGGTCGATCAAATGCGCGGCACGGCCATAACCGATCCTGAGACGGCGCTGCAGCAGCGACGTCGAAGCCTTGCCGAACTCAAACACCAGCCGCACAGCATCATCGAACATCGGATCGTTCTCGTCTTCATCGCTTGCCGAACCGCCCTCCAGGCTCTGCTTCTCCTCGCGCGGCGACTCGAGGAAGCCCTGGACGTACTCCGCCTGGCCCTGGTCCTTCCAGAACGCTACCACCGCTGCGGTCTCCTTCTCGCTTACGAACGGCGCGTGCAATCGCAGCAGCCGGCTGGTGCCAGGCGGCAAAAAGAGCATGTCGCCACGGCCCAGCAGCGCCTCTGCTCCGTTGGTGTCGAGAATGGTCCGCGAGTCAACTTTTGTTGCCAGCCTGAAGCTGATGCGCGTTGGGACGTTTGCTTTGATCAGCCCTGTGATGACGTCGACGCTGGGCCGTTGCGTGGCCAGAACGAGGTGAATGCCTACGGCGCGCGCCATCTGCGCAAGTCGCGTAATCGACTCTTCCACGTTCGCCCGGTCCAGCATCATCAGGTCAGCGAGTTCGTCGATGATGATGACGATGTAGGGCAGTGGCTCTTCTTCCTGACCGTCGTCGAAGAGCGACGGCATCGTGCCCTCGAAGAGCTTGTTGTACTGATCGATGTTCCGAACGCTGCGGCTGGCGAGGAGTTTCAGCCGGCGCTCCATCTCGCGGACGGCGTTGCGTAGTGCATTGGCGGCAAGCTTCGGCTCTGTGATGATCGGAGTGAACAGGTGTGGAATGCCCTCGTACATGCCAAGTTCAACGCGTTTGGGATCGACGAGAATCAACCGGACCTGCGACGGCGTCGTGCGGAAGAGCAGGCTCATGATCATCGCGTTGATCGCGACCGATTTGCCGGACCCGGTCGAGCCGGCGATCAGCACGTGCGGCATCGAGGCCAGGTCGGCTGTGACGATGCGCCCGTTGATGTCTTTGCCCATGGCCAGTGTGAGGCGCGATTTGGCCTTGGCGAAGGTCTCCGACTCGAGGACATCGCGAAGATGGATTGTCTCGCGTTCGTGGTTCGGCACCTGGATGCCGACGGTACTTTTACCAGCCATGCGCTCGATGAGGATGCTTTCAGCGCGCATCGCAAGGCAGAGGTCCTCGGCGAGGCCGGTTACGCGGCTGTACTTTACGCCCGCCTCGGGCTTGAACTCGTAAGTCGTGACCATCGGGCCGGGGTTGATTTGCACAACCTGGCCGGTTACATCGAATTCCGCGCATTTTTCCACCAGCACGCGGGCTTCATCGCGCAATGCGTCCTCGCGGACGATCTGCGGACCGCTGCCCAAATTCAGGAGCGTGCTCGGAGGCAGCCGGAATCCACTAACGTTCTTCGGCGCCACGGTGACCGTGCGCTCGTCGGCATCGGCGCGCTCGTGGATGGCGATACTCCCTGGCGCTGCAGCAGCCGGTGGATGTGCAGCTGGAGCCGGTGCAGGTGCAGGCGCGAGCGCGGGGACGGTGGCGGGCCGCGTCTCCGCAACGCTGCGCGGCGCAGGCGGAGCCGTCTCTACGGGCGTCGATGTGACCGCAGGAGCAGAAACGTCGGCAGCGACCTTCGCGGGTACACCAGATTCGGCGACTGTCCGCTCCCAAATGCTGGAACGGCGCGGCGGCGCCGGATCCTCCATTCCTGATTTTGCCGCTCTCTGGAATGCCGGAATCTCGTCGACCGGATCGGGCTCAGGGGCGCGCTTCTTCAGGCCGAAAAACGCCGCGAGCCGGCTCCCGCGGGCGGGTGTGGGCGGCTCGGAAATGGGCTCGGGGCCGCCGGGGATGGCGCCCGAGAAGAGGCGTTGGGCTGGGCCGGGCTGGCTTTGCTCGATGAGCCGTTCCTCGAGGTCCCGCCTCCGTTCCGCGCGCTCATCGCGCCAGTTGCGGTAGCGATCATGCCAGGCTACAAGGCTGAGCCAGCGATCCTCGATCTGCGTTTTCAGCGTCCAGAAGTTGATGTCGGAGGCAAAGTAGATGCCGGCCAGCGCCAAAACCGAAGCCACCAGCCAAGCGCCCTGCGTGTTCAGGTAGACCACAAGGGCTCCCGAGATGACCCGGCCCATTACGCCCTCGACTGGCACGGCGTGCAGCCAGTGCCAGTGCCACGGCAACAGTCCCAGAACGGCAGGCGCAAAGATAATGGCCAGCGCTGCTCCCATCGAGCGCAGAACGGCCGAACCACCGGAGCGCGAGCGAATCCAGTTCCAGCCCATCTCGCCGAGCCAGAGCGGCAGAAGAAACACGATGATTCCGAAAGCCTGCAGCAGGATGTCGCTCAGCGTGGCGCCCGTTACCCCGATCCAGTTGTGAACATGGGCCGCATCACCGGCCGAAGCGGTATTCAGCGACGGATCGGTGGGGTGGTACGTGGCAAGCGCAAGAAACAGGAGGATCGATACCAGCGTCACCACCATGCCGAGGAATACGTTCAGAGCTCGACTTCGTGTGGGCGACAGGATGATCGGAATCGGCTTCATTGAGGGGGACGCCTCCGCCCTGGCTGCCGCAATCGGCTGGAACCGCCAAGGCGGACGAGAAATCCCAGAGCAACCCTTATTATCGGCGCTGCAAAGTTGGGATTCCGGTCAAAACACGGCAGGGGAACCTGAGTAGGGAATAGCAGAAGGGAATGGGGCGTCGCGTCCTTTGGTGCCTTGCAAGGCTACGGGTGATCCGGCGCGAGGCTCAAAGGCGACAGGTTCGAGGGAATTATCGGCTCACCAGCCGATTCTCGGATCCGTTCACCGGACGCTCCCAATTCCGAGCGTATAATTCCGCCAAATTGCTGGAAGGACGCTGATTTCGTCAGAAAACTGAGCAAAAGCACGTTCAGATTGGAGGAAACCGTATGTGCAAGGTGAATCGGCGGGAATTTCTCGCGCAAGGGACTGCATTTTTGAGTGTCGCGGGCGAGGCTGAGATCCTTTCCCACGGCATTCAGGCGGCTGCAGCGCAAACTGGAGAAGCGGACAGGATAGCCCCGGACGTTTATTTTCACGAGGGAGACGTTGTTTCTGACAATGCTCCGGCCGTCTGCAACAACGGGTGGGTGATCTTCGAGGATTATGTGCTCGTGATCGACGCCAACTATCCCGCAGGCGCGAAGCTGATGATCAGCAAGATCCGCTCGATCACCGACAAGCCCATTCGTTTTGCTTTCGATACGCATCACCACGGCGACCATGCGTATGGGAACCAGGTGTTCGTGGAGAATGGCGGCGTCCCTGTTGCGCATACGGGCGTGGTAGAAGAGATGCGGCGCTGCGAGACCGGCTACTACGGCGACAGGAGCGGACGATGGGAGGGTGAGGCGAAGGTTCGTTCCGATCTTGCAGGGTCGCGGCTGAAACCGCCCAGCGTTCTGTTTCCCAAGGAGCTTTATTTCGACGATGGTAAACATCGTGTCGAGTTGATGCACCTGGGCGTGGCACATACGCATGGGGACGCCGTCGCGTGGCTGCCTCAAGAGAAGATTCTCTTTACAGGCGATGTTTGCGTAAATGGACCGTACAACTATGTGGGCGATGGCGATGTCGGCAAGTGGATCGCGACGCTCGAGGCTGCCAGGAAACTTGGCGCGAAGACGGTCTGCGCGGGGCATGGTCCGCGCTCAGTCGACACCGTGCTCGATGATCAGCAGATGTTTTTCAAAGTTCTGCAGGAGGAGGTCCACGCAAAGCTGACCAAGGGCGCGCCGGAAGATGCCAAGCCGCAGATCGAAGCCATACGGAAGGCGATCAAAGGCAACGCTCAGATCGCTCGCTATGCTTCAGAGCCGGGTAAACAGGACGGCTTCCCGTCGCAGGTGCACAAGGTCTACGAAGAACTGACCGGAAACAAGCTGGCGGCGTTTCTGGATGATCCGCATCGGGCACGGCGGGCGCACGCACATTCGCATGGAGCAGCGTGAACGCGCGACCGCGCGCATGTCCATCAGACGGCAATTCCGGATTGCTTGGCAAATCCGTTCAAGCCGTAACTTCTGATCTGGCCGGCGTCTCGGTCGCGTAGTGGTCGTGATAAAACTGCATCGTCTCGACCAGAGTCTCTCGAAGACTAATCCGTGGCGCCCAATCGAGGAGAGTACGTGCGCGATCGAGATTCGGCATACGACGATCGCAATCTTCATATCCCGGACCGTAAAACTCTTCTGCCGTGACGGATTCGATGGGGTGCTGTAGAAAGGCCGCGTTACCGGTTATTTCGGCGTAGGTATCGCGCATAAGCTCCGCAAGTTCCCGGATCGTAACTTCGTTGTCGCGGTTGCCGATATTGAAGACTTGATTCATGGCACGATCAGGCCGCTCCAGCATTGCCCAAATTGCCCTGATGGCATCGTGGATTGAAACCACGGTTCGCATTCTGTTGCCGCCATCTACGAGGAGCATCGGTTCACGGTTCATCAAAGCCGTCATGAAACACGCGAGAACTCGCGGCACGCCGTCCCCATCACGACCGGGGATGAAATCCATCTTTGGACCGAAGAAGTTCAAGGGGCGGACAATCGTAAATGGCATTCCTGTTTCATAGTGGCAAGCAAAGATGAACCTCTCGATTAGCTGTTTGGCACAGGCATACGACCATCTTTGATTCTGGATGGGCCCCATGATCAGCGGAGTAGTCGCCTCATCCAACTCAAACAAGTCCGGGTTGTCGTAACGATTGTCGGGCAGGTAGCTCGCGAGTGTCCGACCGTAAACCTCGCTTGTCGAAAAATGAATCAGCCATTTGTGGTGGCGCGCACAGATTTCGACTACGGGATAGACGTCAAAGAAATTCGCTTTGATTACGGCGAGCGGCTTCGTGTTGTACTGTGAGGGGTTGCAAATGGCAGCCAGATTGATCACAGCGTCCGCGTGCCGGACAGCGTCTTCGAACTCTTTCCACGTTTCCTTGCTATCGACAAGAGCGCGATGTAGGTTCAAGTGCGGGTTGAAAAGATGGTCCGAGATTTTGTCCGTCTCTGGGTCCCATCCATCAACATCGATGCCCTCTCGCCTAAAGAGGTCGTCAAGCAAATGGCTGCCAATGAAACCGCCGCATCCTGCAATTACCAGTCGCATAAAAGGAAACCTCCATTGGGTGCTTTCTTCGCACTGGGATCGCTTCTCAGGTTCTTGC
>Ga0126381_100003965_pt1 | contig 16059 bp, 12 predicted proteins | sample PanSoiMetPlot_28_FD_96465 | JGI IMG/M metagenome (GOLD analysis project Ga0126381, IMG submission 96465) | Tropical forest soil microbial communities from Panama - MetaG Plot_28 | ecosystem: Environmental > Terrestrial > Soil > Tropical forest > Bulk soil | place: Panama | collected 2016-02-17 | reverse complement strand
TGTTAATGTTCCGGCTCAGCCGCTCCAGCCACCGCCAGTCGTGGAGAAGGTCAGAACGACCAAGGCAGCTCCGAGCCACCCCTCTTCATCTGCTACGCCGGTCGAAGCTACTCCTGCACCACAGCCGCAAGTTCCCAGGCAAGCCGGCCGGGGTCGCGGTTCGAAACCTCTGACTGGCGAGAAACAGTTGCCGGCTGCAGCGGTCTCCGGCGGAAAAGCTCAGGGCAACAGCGGCAAGATCGGCCTGAACCTTGACCAGGTAATCTCAGACTATCTCAAGCGCAGCTCCGAGCAGGGCAAGCTCGATTTGAAAGTGATATCGCCTAACGTTTTCATTGCGGGCAAATCAATCTCGCTCAAAGTCAGGGTCAGCCGCGCCGAGGCGCTTGAACCGGACGCCGTCGTTACAGTCAAGGTCATAGGAACTGCGTTCAAACCACAGGTATACATGGCAAGAGCCGATCGGCAGGGCGTGTCGACCTTTAATTTAACGCTTCCGCCATTTTCTGCCGGCACCGCCGCCATCGTTATCGAAGCACAGTCGAGCCGTGGCCGCGGAGAGCTTAAGCATCTGATTCGTCGAGCCTGATGCTTATTGACTCTGGCGTTTCCCGCGCCAGGCCGTTGCAACCGGGCAGGAGTTCGCATCTTGAGAGTCATAGTTAATGGTCAGCATCGAGACGTGGCCGATGGCGCGGCCGTCACAGACCTGATCAGCCTTCTCGACCTGAAGCCCGAACGTGTCGCCGTTGAGCTAAATCGCAGGATTCTCAAGCGCATCGACTGGCCCGGCGCGACCCTCAAAGACGGCGACAGGATTGAGATTGTCCACTTCGTTGGGGGAGGAGCCTGACCCGAGGCAAGTGCGGGGCATTGACCGAGCGGATTCCATCTCTCGGACCTTTACAAATTGCCCGCAGTTGATCCGATCGAGCCTGCGGGGACTTAGGCGAGCGCCTCGCGGAGGAACATATACCGGGGCAATATATAGTCGGAGCAATATGTGACGATTATATACTGAAGCAAATGTACCAACCGGAGCAATACCTAATGACCGACGAACTAGTAATTGCGAACAGAAAATTCAGATCTCGCTTGATACTGGGTACTGGAAAGTACGAGACGATGGACCTCATGGTCCGGGCACTCGAGACCTCCGACACGGAGATGGTCACAGTCGCCATCCGCAGGGTCAATCTGGCTGACAGGGCCGCCGGATCGCTCCTTGATTACATCGATACCAGCCGATATCAGCTCTTACCAAATACCGCGGGATGTTATTCCGCCCAAGACGCGATCAGGACCTCTATGATGGCCCGGGAACTACTCGATACCAACTGGGTAAAACTCGAAGTTATCGGAGACGAAAAGACCCTGTTCCCGGATAATGAGGGCTTGCTGGAAGCAACTCGTGTCCTGGTCAAAGAGGGATTCGTCGTGATGCCCTATTTGAATGACGACTTGATCACCGCCCGCAAGTTGATCGACAGCGGAGCCGCCGCCGTCATGCCGCTTGCGGCGCCGATCGGTTCCGGCCTTGGCATTCAGAATTTCACCAATCTCAGGATCATGCGCGAGCACATCCATGAAGTACCCCTTATCGTGGATGCGGGTGTGGGAACGGCATCTGACGCGGTCCTGGCGATGGAACTGGGCGTTGACGGCCTGTTGATGAATACCGGTGTCGCCTGCGCTCGCGACCCGGTCGGGATGGCTGAAGCGATGAAGCTGGGTGTAAGGTCAGGCCGCCTTGCATATACTGCCGGCAGGATCCCCAAAAAGCTATACGCTTCGGCCTCAAGCCCGGTCGAAGGTATATCGCGGCTGGAATAGACCGGGGGACCTCGAGCGCAGTATGGAGCAGGAGCAGCGATGTGGCTCGAGGCTCTAGTAAATCTGGAGTCCGTGCGCCAACGTCTATTTCATAACTGCTTGGCGCACCGAATGATATGTAGTCCTTTCGGGTGGGCCCGCCTAGTGAATCAAAACAAATGTGCGGGACCCGCTCACTTGAGGGCGGAACCGGAGCGTAAGGGAAGGGGCCTTGTCCGATGGCTTGTGGAAGTAGGTTAGAACGTAAGATTCGACTTGCTGGCTTCCGTCTAATTGCTGGTACTGACGAAGTTGGACGCGGATCGCTTGCCGGGCCGGTGGTGGCCGCCGCCGTTATTTTTGGCCCGAAAGGAGTCCCTCGCGGCATTGACGATTCAAAAAAGCTTACCCGGGCGAGTCGCGAGGCTCTCGCTGATCAGATTCGTCGTCGAGCGCTCGCATTCGCGATTGCCAGGGTGGAACACTACGCCATCGATAGTCTGAATATTCATCGGGCATCCCTATTTGCGATGGAATCGGCGGTAAAAGCATTGCAGCCCCAACCTGATTATGTTTTAATAGATGGAAGATATCAGCTCCCGGAAGTCGACTGCCCCCAAGAAGCAGTCATCAAAGGTGACAGCATTTCCATTTCGATAGCTGCGGCGTCTATTGTAGCCAAGGTGTCGCGCGATTTGTGGATGAGAGAATACGATAGGGAATACCCGGGGTATGGCTTTGGCTCTCACTGCGGATACAACACCAGAGAGCACCAGCAAGCCATAACCAGGATGGGACCCTGCGCCATCCATCGAGTCACCTTCCAGGGCGTTCTGTCGTTTCAGCCCTCTCTATTCCAGCAGGGAATGGACGGGGCTTTGTTCCCCGAAGATTGAACGAGCTCCGGCTCCTCGAGCCGGATTTGCCTCGTTTTCGAGCTTTCGAGTTGCGTCCCAGTTTTGCCCCCCGACAATACCACACGTGTCGCGCTAATCGCCCTAGGGGGGGGATATGTCACTCAATAAGTCAAAGTCCTTAAGAACGGCCGAAAAGTATGTACTGCAAGGCAAGATTCCGGCCGCAATTGACGAATACCGCAAGGTAGTTGAGATGGATCCCGCCGACCTTACCACCATAAATACTCTCGGCGACCTCTACGTGCGCGCGGGTAGGATCCCGGACGCCATTCAGAATTTTTCGCGCATCGCTGACAGCTATCGCGACAGCGGCTTCACCCTCAAAGCCATAGCGATGCTCAAGAAGATCTCAAAGCTGGATCCCACAAACATCGACACCGCGATGAAGCTCGCCAACCTCTATTCGCAGCAAGGCTTGTTGGTCGAAGCCAGACAACAATACCTGCAAGTCGCCGATGCCTATGCTCGTTCTGGCCAGGCCCGAAAAGCGCTCGAGGCCTATCAGAAGATTGCTGACCTCGACCCATCTAACACTTCCGTCCGCATGAAGCTAGCCGAGATCTATTCCAGGGAGGGAATGACCGACCATGCCCATGAATCCTTTATCATGGCTGGTGCCGAGTTCATACGAAAAGGCGAGATGGATCAGGCACTCAACGCCAACCTGAAAGCCCTGACTATACAACCGGAAAGCCGCCAGGCCCTGACCGCCATCGTCAATATATACACCCAGCAGGGACAGGCTGAGCGCGCGATCAATATACTGTGCGATGCTTTTGAAAAGACACCCGGCGACGTCGAGCTGCTGACAATATTGGGCCGCACCTACCTTGCCGCCGGTTGGATGGACGAAGCCGAACGGACATTCCTTAGCCTTGTCGAGCTCGATAAGAACCGATACACCTACCTCCTCGAAGTTGGCAGAAAATTCCTTCAGACCGGCAATCTCGATCGAGCCGCCGAACAAATAGACGGCTGTCTTGATGTCTTGATCGCTAAACGCGAAGAAGACAAGGCGATCGACTTTCTCAGAAAAGTCCTGGATAGAGATCAGAATCACGTCGGCGCTCTCAGGCGGCTCGCGCAAATTTTCTTGAGGATACGGGAAGATCATAATCTCATCGCCACCCTCAACACCCTTGCTGAGGCAGCCATTCATAAGAACAATCACGAAGAGGCAGTGGCCGCGCTCCGCGAACTCGCCAGGCTCGAGCCTGACGAGCCGCGTCACCGGCAGCGACTCTATAACCTCGGCATCAGGGATATAACTGATCCCACCGCGCCCGATGTCGTCAGGGCCACAGGGCCGCTTGATTACGGCTCCGCCGCATTTGATGATGCCTTCATCGTTCGCCAGATATCTGAAGCTGAGATCCTTGCCGGGCATGGCCAGATCGAGCACGCCCTTGCAATGTTGGGCGAGATTCTCAAGCATGCACCCGACAACCTGCAAGTGCACCTGAAACTTCGTGATATCTACGTGCGGGCCGGCGATACCGATAACGTAACAGCCGAATGCATGGAGCTCGCCCGCCTTTACGAGGCCCGCGGAGAACCAGCTAAGGCCAGTGATTTCGTGGCTGAAGCCCAGCAGATGAATCCATTGCTCGAGACTCCCGCAGGCGACGAGTGGTCTGTCGACGGCGAGCCGGATCAGGGTTACGAGGTCCCCGTTGCCGCCTCTTCTCATGGCAATGGCTCCAGCTTCCGCGAACTGACTGGCGGATTGGACCTCAGCCGCTATCAAACTGGCGGTCTTGGCGACAATATGGGATTTGTAATGGCACCCGGCGATAGCAAAAGGTCATCCCATCAGGCCAAAGCGGTCGAGGGCGTCCGGCCGCACCCGAGTGGCCCTCTCGACGGTCAACTCGCCGGCGTAGACACCGGCTCACGGGCCAACCTGTCACAAGGCCAGGTACCCGGCGATCAGACCGTTTTTACCGGCACTGGCAATGTCCATTCCGACACTGTCTCCAGGATCCTGTTGGACGAGCTTGAAGGCGTCGACTTCTACATCGCTCAGGGCTATGTCGACATTGCAAGGGATACTCTAGATAGATTGCGCGACGAGCATGGAGACCATCACGAGATACTAGTCAGATACCAGCGACTCGGCATTTCCGCGGGCGCTACACAGGCTATCTCCACCGATCAGCCGGTTCAGGATGAAGGCGCTCTGCTCCAAGACGAGTTTTCGGGCATGTATGTGGAATCGCCGGGCGACGACGAGTCGATGTTCATGGGCGAGGTGCCCCGCGTAAGCCCCGTCCTGAGCCTGGGGGGCGCCACTACGGGCGAATTGATGCCCATAGTCGAGCAGCCCGGCGCCGCCATATTCCCGACCGGCACTGGCGAAGACTTGATGTTTTCGGCCCCACAATCGATTGCCGAGGAGCAGGAGCCCGTCGATCAGCCGCTCCCGCTCCTTGTCCATAAAGAGTCCGGGCCGCTGAATGATGACCTGCTCGTTCGGTTCGATACCAGCGACCTTGCTCGACAATATGCGCCGCAAGACACGATCGAAACCCATCTCCCCCCAATCGCGCCCGACCCAGTGGTTCCTCCGCCACAGGCTGAACAAGTACTACTTCCCCCACAGCCTGAACGAATCCCGGTCAGATCCGGTGCTTCCGGTCCGGTCTCCTCCGGCCGGCTGGCTCCGCCGCAGTCCAAACCATCGGTTACTGCGGACCTGATCGCTTCACTGGTATCGGGCCTGGACGCGACCCTCGGAGAGCTGGGCATTGAAGAACCGTTCGACAGCCCTGAACCGGTCCCTTCCCTCAATAACTACTCGACTCAGTCGCATTTCACCTCGCCCGAGCCAGCCGTCGCCCCCCCCGAGCCTGAAGTCGCTGCTTACCAGTCAGTCTCCGCCCAGGACTCAATCGCTCAGGACTCAATCGCCCAGAACTCAATCGCAATGACGCCCGACCCGGCGCCATTTGACATCGGATCCGGTCCCACTCATGCGAGATCACTCGAGGATGATTTTGGCGAGCTGGCCAGAGCCGCCTCGCGAGAACTTCCGCAGCAACCCGTACAGCAGCCCCAGGGCGGACGCAGGGACGATGCTCTTGACATGGAACTCCGCGAAATGCTCGAGGAGCTGAAGGGCAATACCACCGAGTTGCAACCAGTCATAGACTTCGAGACTCATTACAGCCTGGGCCTTGCCTACAAAGACATGGACCTTCTTGACGAAGCTATAGAGCAGTTTCAGTCCGCCTACCGGTTGGCCAGCGACGGCCAGGAGTCGAATTACATTCAGTGCTGCCACATGCTGGGCTTCTGCTTCAATAAAAAGCGCATGCCCAAGCTCGCCATTATGTGGTTCGAACGCGGACTGAAAATTCCTGATAGACCCGAGGATGAATACCAGGCCCTCAGATTCGAGATCGGTCTGTGCTATGAAGAAATGGGTGATATTGGCAAAGCTATCGAGGTCTTCGGTGAGGTTTATGGAATAGACGTCAATTATCGTCAGGTTGGCGCTAAGCTGAAGGAGTTGCAGGCGGCGAAAAATGCATGATACGTTATTTATCTGTCGGTGGCGGCCGCTAAGGCTTCCAGCGGCTTTCAACGTACGATTAGAAGCGCGGGATATCCGGTCCCGCTGTAACACTGATGTCAGCCAGGCTAACAGTTCTGTTCTTCATTTTGATCTGCTTTGAGATAGGAATCCTCCTTATATATCTCCCGTGGCATAGGTCCTGGGGCGAAAACCACCTCCTCATAATGGCCGCCGACAGGTTTCATTGGCCATCTCTCATCAGACTGATGACAAGCGGATATGCCCGGGGAGCCGTGACCGGCCTCGGTGTGCTGAATATAATCCTGGGCGGATGGGAGATTCTCAACTTCAATCGAACCGTTCGCGCTTTTCAAACGGAGTGGCACGGTGAGAGACCTCAAGTCCCGGCAGCGCCGGTTCCCAGTGGAAAAGCTGCCCCTGGTCTACCTGATAACCGCACGGCGGACACTGGGTCCGACCGCGCATGACCTGCGATCAGGGTTGTTGACCAGCTTCCTCGAGCGCGCCTTCGCTTGCGGTATAGACCTCGTCCAGCTCCGCGAGCCGGACCTTTCAGCACGCGATATCTTCCATCTGACCAAAACCGTTGCTGATCTTGCCCGGCAGTACGGCTGCAGCGTTCTTATTAACGACCGCGCCGATATCGCTGTCGCCTGTGGCACGGGTGTCCATTTGACCACCAGGTCCTTGCGCCCAGCGGTCGTACGTGCAAAGTTTGGAAACACGCTTCTGATTGGAGTGTCAACGCATAACGTCCGGGAAGTCGAGGAAGCTCGAAATGCCGGTGCTGACTTCGTCGTGTTCGGACCCGTGTTTGAAACCGAATCCAAGAAGTCATACGGCCCTCCCGTGGGACTCTCCTCTTTGGAAAAGGTAGCAGGGCGATTTGACATTCCCGTGCTGGCGCTCGGCGGAGTCAATGAAGACAATTTTGCACAAACACTCAACGCTGGCGCCGCAGGAATAGCCGGCATTTCGATATTCACTGAATCCGCGGACCTGCGTGCTCTCGTCAGCAAAGTCAAAAATGCACCCAAAACTTCGGCAAGGCCGCCGCTCCCGGCCCAAAGCATATGACTCAACATTCCAAATGCCGAGTGGTTATGGCTGTTGGAGGGTTCGATCCTTCGGGCGGCGCCGGAGTCCTTGCCGATATCAAGACCATTGCTGCCATGCGCTGTTATGGTATAGCGGCAGTGACCTCCCTCACCGTGCAAAATACCGCCCAGGTCCTCGGTGCCTGGCATCAGACTGCCGAAACCGTAGGCGCCCAGATGCAAGTCCTTTTTGATGATTTCGACGTGAATGCCGTCAAGACCGGAATGCTGCCGTCCCGGGAAACAGTCAGCGAAGTAGCCAGGCAGATTGCACTCAGAACCAATCTGGTTCTGGTAGTCGATCCTGTGCTCAAGTCGAGCACCGGGGTCGATCTGGCTGCACCGGGCCTTCAGGCTATTGTCAGCGATCTTTTCCCTCTAGCGGATCTTGTCACTCCGAATCTCACGGAGGCCCAGGCTATAACCGGGATTAGCATCAAGGACTCGACTTCAATGGAGGAGTCTGCCAGGAGGATACTGGACCTCGGACCCGCCGCGGTTTTGATCAAAGGCGGCGACCTGCCCTCCGATCAAGATGCCATCGACCTTCTTGTTGATCGTAACCGTGTGGTCGAGATATCAGCACCCAGGATCGCCTCGAGGAATACTCATGGGACCGGCTGCACCTTGGCGTCGGCCATTGCTTCCTTGCTCGCCCGTGGAGTCGACCTCGAGACCGCGGTGCGCACTGCAAAGTCCTACGTCGCCCGCGCAATCCATACCGCCCCGGATCTAGGCAAAGGGTTCGGCCCCCTCAATCATTTCGAAAAGTGCTTGTCGTAAATCTTCTTCGCCTCTTTACGGGCGTCACGTGCTTCTGGAGTCTGTTCACTGGATCCGTTCAGAACCTCGCTCAATAGGTTGCGCGCTTCTTCCTTTCTCCCCGCGTCTATATAGCTCTCCGCCAGGTATGCCTTCATCAGCAGGTTACCGGGCGCAACCTTGAGTCCTTGCTCGTATTCCTGGATTGCTCTCTTGTTGCTTCCTCCCATCAGGCCTGGGAGCTCGAAGTCCATCCTGCCAAGCACCAGGTAAGCTCCCCCATTCTGGTAAGCAGGATTGATTTTGATCACAACCTCCATTTCAGAGCGGATGTTCTTGGTCATGGAGTACGCTTTCAGCAATCCTTTAGCCTGGCCATACTCGCCGTCGCTGACTCCCAGCCAGTAGTGACCTTCTACACCATCGGCTTTCAGCTCGACGGCATGTTTGCCTGATTGAATCGCCTGATCAAACAGCCTCAGCTTCTCAGAGTTCGCCTTTGCATCGTCGCCGAGCGAATAATAAGCGCGTGCGCGCCGCCAGGCGACCTCGTAGTTCCCCGCGTCCGCATGAGCCAGTCCGTCCAAAATCGCAACAGCCTGCTTGAGGTGCTCCTGGTTTTCAGTGCGTTCGTATTGCCTGTAAAAAGAGTCCGCCTGTTTGAGCTGCTCGGCCGGCCCTTGAACCCAGGCAAGCGATAGAATGTTAAGCAATATGGCTCTGGAAATTGGAGTTAAACAATGCATATTTGAGAGCATAAATTAAATTCTCCAACCGGGGCAAGTTCCCATCCCTTGGCGGTCGCGTAGAAATGAGGGTCCTGTCGTAATGTTGACCGCACCTATCCAGTCTGGAATTGTCTCGATTGAGCGAGTCGCTTGGGCGCTTTATTTTGAAGGTCGCGCTTGCCCGACGTCTGTTCTCATGCCGCCGGTTCTCATCCTCTGGTCTTGTGCTATAATCAGTTGCGGATCGGAGGTCGACATGAGCGTTGAACCTGTAGTAACCGTCGCGGACCTGGAAGCAATGCCCGATGATAATAATCGATATGAGGTGATTGACGGGGAGCTATTGATGTCTAAATCACCAGGAGTTCCTCACCAGGCGGTCTCGATGAATCTGTCCTACCTCTTTTCGAAATACCTGGATTTAAATCCGCAAGGGCGCGTTTTTGCCGCCACTGGCATCATCTTAAGCGACATCGATGCAGTCATACCCGACCTGGTTTTCATTCGGCGCGAGCGTCTTCCGGAAGTAATCGACGGCGATCGAATAGTTGCCGCTCCCGATCTGGTTATTGAGATCCTTTCCCCAGGCCCCGACAATCGACGTCGCGACCGCGTCGTCAAGAGGCAACTCTACGCGAAGTTCGGAGTCAAAGAGTACTGGATTATCGATTTGGAAAATAAACTGGTCGAGGCTTTTGTTCTGAAAGACCGTAGCCTTGACTCGTGCGCTAATCTCGGTTTGAACGACACTATTCGGTCGACAGTCCTGACTGGGTTCGAAGCGCCCGTATCAGCCATTTTCTCCCTGTAGCATCAGGTCCGCCTAAATCAAGAGAGATCGAGATACTGCAAGAAATATCAAGAAAGATGGCGGAAGGGACCAAGATCGACTCATATCAAGAAAGAACACCTGCCCCCTTGAGAATTGAAGCCTTGCCGAGCTCCGCCGTCGAACAAACTCAAATCCAATCAAATGCTGTGAGGCCTCACGAGCCGCTGGTCACCAACCGGAAATGGCTCGAACCCCTGGCTCTGGTCCTCGTCTCGCTGGCCATTTTTGTGGGCAGCGCTGTCGCGCCCCCCGCATTGTTGGACGATGCAGACTCTGCCCACGCCGAAGTTGCCCGCGAAATGGTCGAGTCTGGTGATTGGGTCACACTCAAGATGGATGGCATCCGGTATTATGAGAAAGACCCCCTCATGTATTGGATGGTCGCAGCCTCATTCAAGGTTCTCGGCCCGAACGAGTTCGCCGCAAGACTCCCGATTGCCCTATCAACCACGCTCTCAGTACTCGCTGCCTGGGCCCTTGGCTCCCTGATGTTTGGGTCGCGCGCCGGTTTCTATTCGGGCCTGGTCATGGCGACCTGTGTGGGCCCCTTTCTCTTCACACGAATCGTCATCCCGGACATCCTCCTCACAGCTCTGATCTGTTGGGCCATCTACTTCTTCATTCGTGGAATGGCAAGCCCGCGTCCTCGCTCGCCGGCCTACTTCGGCTTCTACGCCTGTTGCGGCCTCGCTTTCTTGACCAAGAGCCTGATCGGGATGGTTTTCCCCGCATCCATAGTTGTCGTCTATCTTGTTGCGACCCGTCAAATAGGGCAAATCAGAGAAGCGCGGCTGCTGGCCGGCTGTGCGCTTGCAGCCGCTATAGCACTGCCCTGGAGTGCGTTGGCCGGAATCAGGAACGAACACTTCCTTTGGTTCCACTACATCAACGAACAGGTTTATCGTTACCTGGGAAAGCGATTTCCCATGGACTACGACACCGTACCCCTGGCAGTTTTCTACGGACTTCATGCGGTGTGGCTCTTTCCATGGACCGTCTTTTTGCCTGCGTCTCTAGTTTACATCCCCCGCAAGATAACTCACCTTGCTCAGGATCAGAAATTCACTCTGCTTCTGATAATATGGGTTCTGATCATCGTAGCGTTTTTCTCGCTCTCAACCAGGCAGGAATACTATACGCTACCAGCCATACCAGCTCTTGCCATATTGTGCGGGCGAGTTCTGTTCGATCTCCAGCAGCGGCACGCCATACGCAACAGGCTGGCCGAATCGCGGTTGGCCCTGGCCTCTATAAGTGCAGGCCTGTGGCTCCTGGCTCTGTTAGGCCTATCCGCGTTCGTTGCTTCAATTGTCGTGCTGGTGAGGATCCGAGGGATCGATCTGAAGGGCGATATCTCATCCGCGCTAACCAGAAATCCCGAGTATTATGCCCTTTCGCTGGGCCATATCTTTGATCTGACTCCCCGGTCGCTGGCGGCGCTGAGGGCGCCTGTTCTCGCTGCGGGGCTCGCCCTTTTCGCTGGAGGAGTTCTCTGCCTTGTGTTCGCCTGGCGGAACCGCATTCTGTGGTTGGCGCTCGCGCTTTCGACAATGATGGGAATCGTGTTTTACTGGACTCACGAGAGCATGAAAGTGTTCGAACCTTACCTCTCTTCTCAGGCACTGGCCGCGCGAGTGCTTGAGAGCTTTGAGCCCGGCGATAAGATCGTTATCAACGGTGAGTACGAATCAGGGTCGACCCTTAACTTCTATACCCGACAGCCCGTCTACATGCTGGGCCACCGGTCGTCGAACCTTTGGTACGGCTCGTATCTGGAAGGCGCGCCTATGCGATTCTTCGATGACGATTCATTTCGGGAAGCGTGGAACGGCACTGGCCGCATCTATCTGGATACCGATGCCGACAATGTGTCCCAGGTTCGGCAGATCCTTGGCTCGTCGGAAATTTACGAGTTGCTCGCGAGCGGTAACAAGTGCCTCCTGTCCAATCGACCATAACGCTGCCCAACAACACTGCTTTCCCGGGCCGGGTCGCGAAAACGGTTGCGTGAACGCCCCGGAGGTTTGTTATACTTGCTCCCGTTTCAACCTTCGGTTTTTCCAGCTCAAAGATTAGGTGAGGGCTGACGGCTGGCTAAGAACGTCGACTGTTGCCCCCGGATTAGCCTGCCGCGGGTGGACTATTGATTGGCAGGTTCGGCTGATTTACAAACGCCGAGCTATCTTGAAGCGCCCGGAGAGTTGAGTTTGTCCGTCGAACCAACCGCGCTATCCAATGGAAGAGGAATGCATCCCGTGATCCAGGAGCTCGCCGCCGCACAGCTCTTAGCCAGATGCTCGGTCAGACCAATCGACGAGGAAGCCTGGCAGGAGTTCGTCCGCCGCTACCACACAACTATCAGGACCGCTGTGCTGAAAACCTTCCGCGGCAAGTCCAGAGAAGAGGTCGAGCGTCGCGAGCAATTTCCCGACGATGCCGCCGAGGACCTCGTTCAGACAGTTTATTGCCGCCTCGTAGATAACCGCAGCCAGGCTCTTCTTAGATTCAAAGGCCGCCATGATAACTCCATTTACCAGTACCTCATGATGATATCGGTCAACGTCGTGCGTGACCATTTCCGCGAAATGAAGGCGCTTAAACGGCCCAAGATTACCTATTCTCTCGACGAAATCCTCACAACCGATAACGTTGGCTTGCACGCAGACAGAAAGAGGATAGAGGGGGTCCCCGAGAGCCGCACTGACCCGCCCTATACCATGGATGAAATCGAGAACGCCCTTCGTAAGGCTGTTGGCTGGAGAAACCGTGACCGCGACGCCCTGATATTCAAACTATATTATTTCGAAGGACTCACGCTCGACGAAATCATTAACCTGCTCGACTTGGGTATCACCGCCGTAGGCGTCAACTCCATACTAAACCGCATTGCCCGGCGTATGAGACTGCTCCTAGCTTCTTACAACCACAAGACGCGGCACTGACTTGAGCTTCTAAGCCGACACGCCCCAGGCGCCTATGCTTTGAGGAGTCTAGCCGCTCCCTTGGCCAGTAACGCGCGAGCCAGCCGATGCCCCACCGTCTCGGGACTGGCAGCCTCGCCGCTTGCTTCATCTCTGATTATTGCTGAGCCATCAGGGCTGGCTACAAGTCCTCTGATCTGCAGCCTGTCTCCATCTACCACGGCAAGGGCAGCTATCGGAACCAAACATCCTCCCCCAAGCCCCAATAGCACAGCTCGCTCCGCCCGGCAGGCCACCTCGGTCTCCTTATGGTTTAAAGGTGCAATAATCCTGCTTATCTCCGAATCTCCTGTGCGAGCCTCTATCGCGAGTGCACCCTGGCCCACCGCCGGCAGTATGAAATCCGCATCAAGAGATTCGGTGATTCTCTGCTCGTACCCTAGTCTTCGCAGTCCTGCTGACGCCAGAACCACTGCATCGAACCCGCCATCCTCGACCTTGCGAACCCGCGTGTCGACATTGCCGCGAATCGCATCCAACGCCAGGTCCCCCCTCCTGGCCCGAATCTGCGCCTGCCGCCGCAAGCTGCTGGTCCCCACACGCGCCCCTGTTGGTAGATCATCAAACGAGCTGATTCCTTTGCGCGCCACAAGCGCATCCCGTACGTCTTCACGTTCACTGATGGCAGCGATCTCGAGCCCGGCCGTCATCTCTGTTGGTAGGTCTTTCAGGCTGTGGACCGCAATGTCGATACTCCCGGCCAGCATCTCATCTTCCAATTCCTTGGTGAACAGCCCTTTGCCTTGCTCCCCGAGCTTGGGTAGCGATAGGCCCAGTTCTCTATCTCCCCTTGTAGAGATTATCTTGAGTTCTACCTCAAGACCGGGATTGAGTTGCTGGAGCCGGGTTTGCGCCCAGTTCGCCTGCCATCTGGCGAGCTGGCTGCCCCGTGTACCGATCACGACTTTCTTTCTCAAACTTCTTGCAGCCTCCAACTTTCAACCTTCAACTTGTAACTTGCGACCTGTAACTTGCAACCTGTAACCTGCAACCCTCATCAACCCCTATCAAGCCGCACCATCTTCCGTAGTTCTTCCAGGATCTGGGCCCGCTCCCCATTCTGAGCCGCCGACCTCATATGCATGATCATCGGATGAGACAGCTTGTTCACCAGCGCTGGAATCAGGACTTCGCGTATCGCAGCCTCTTGCTCCGGAGTCAATGTTCCCAGCCGTTTTCGGTTACGCCTCAGCTCGACTACCGCCAGCTCTGAGAGAACCTGCTTCAGTTCTACTATGCTGGGCCCGATATCCAGCGAATTCAAGTGTCCGATGAAATGCTTCACCTCTGTATCTATTATGACCTCGGCCGCTTCAGCCTGGCGCTGCCTCTCCTTCAGGTTGGACTCGACTACGGATTGCAGGTCGTCAATGTCGAAGACAAAAGTGTTTTGGGCGTTTGCCAGCGCCGGGTCGACGTTGCGCGGCACCGATATGTCGATAAATACAATTGGCCCCTTCTTCCGGGTCTTCATCGCACGAGCAGTCTCGGGCGCCCGCAGAACATAATCAGGCGCCCCGGTAGAGCAGATCACAACGTCTGCTGAAGGCAGCACATCGTAGAGCGCCTCGAAACTGACCGCGCCTCCTCCAAATTCGCGCGCAAGCGCTTCCGCCCGTTCTGTCGTCCGGTTAGTCACGACCAGATGACTCGCCCCGCCCGCAACCAGACTGCGGGCAGCTATTTCGGCCATCTCTCCGGCTCCTACCAGCATCACGGTTTTGCCCGACAATTCGCCAAAGATCTTGAGAGCGAGCTCTACTGCTACAGACGGAACGCTAACCGGATTCTCCGCTATTGTCGTTTCGTTTCGGACCCGCCGCGCCACATTGATCGCGCGGTCCATGAGCTGGCTCAAGATCCGGCCAATCGTCCCGGCGTTGACGGCGTGCTGATAGGCTTCCTTAACCTGACCCAGTATCTGGGGTTCGCCGACAACCAGCGAATCCAGACTCGATGCGACCCTGAATACATGCTTGATTGCCGGCTCGCCCGCATGGCGATAGATATGATTGCTGACGTCGGCCGAGGACAGCTTGTGATAATCGCAGAGAAACCGAGCCAACAGGTCGATTCCCCTCTCCGGATCCGCCGGAGCGCTCGCCAGCAACTCCACCCGGTTGCAGGTCGACACAATCAGGCCTTCCTCTAGTGCTTCATGATCCACCAGCCTGGACAGTGCTTCTGGAATCAGCAACTCGCCGAAAGCGAGCTTCTCCCGCAACTCAACGGGCGCTGTCCTATGATTCAGTCCGACCAGCACTATACTCATGCGGGACCCTGAGGCACCAGAGTTACAGGTTGCAAGTTACAGGTTGCAAGTTGAAAGTTGAAGGTTGAAACTTGCAGGTTACGAGTTGAGGCTTGGCCGGCAGCTCGGAACGCGAGCTTTGGAGATTTACCTAGTTGCTTACCTTCATTCTGGGACGAGGGCATCACATGTACTCCTTGCGAAATCATCCCCAGACTTTGGTTGCAGCCACCAACTTGTACCCTGCAACTTGCAACGTGCAACCAACCTGCAATTTGCAAGCTGCAATCATTCCCACCGGGTGAAGAGTGTCCAGATAGCGCAGACCGGCCAGGCTCGCCAATACCAGCACGAAACCAATGATCGTCGCAACAGCGGCGTTTCTCCCTCCCCAACCGGCGCTCAACCGTGACTGGATTATTATCAAGTAGATGATCCAGGTCACTACCGAAAAAAGCTCGATCGGCGCTCCGTGCCAGTAAACTCCATCGCGAGCATGTGACCACACAATGCCCGCCGCCACGCCGAGCGTCAATAGTATGAAACCAATGGCTACTGACTTGAAGCTGATGGAATCGCAGGTCTCGAGCGATGGCAGCTTATAGAACACTGTGCCGAATCGTTTGTTCCTCAGTTCCCGTTCTTGAATGATGTACATCACGCCGGCCCCGAACGAAATGAAGAACGCCGCATAGGCCAGCATTATCAGGCACGCGTGGATTGGCAAGATGATCCTCGCCAGCGGTTCGCTTATATCTTGAGGGCTCGCGGGCGCGCTTGGCGAGAGTGACGCTACTGTGGCTAGAACGAAGACGATGGGAAAGACAAAAGCACGAAGCGCAGCGGTCCGGTACCACCGCTGCGCCACGATATAACATACTACCAGGCTCCAGGAGAGGAACGCCGCCATCTCCTGGCCGCCAACTACAGGACAGCGCCCGGTCGCGAGCCCCCGATGAACGAGCCACCCGGTCTGAGCGCCGAAAGCTATCCCCAGCGCCACCAGAGCAGTCCGGTTAAACAGCGACCGCTTCGTAGTGAGCGAAACAATCCCCTGGGCCACGCATACACCGTAGCCCGCGAGAATGACAACTCGCAAAATGTCCATATGCCCGACCCCGGATTCGAAGGAGTCCCAACT
>Ga0126381_100003964_pt1 | contig 16061 bp, 16 predicted proteins | sample PanSoiMetPlot_28_FD_96465 | JGI IMG/M metagenome (GOLD analysis project Ga0126381, IMG submission 96465) | Tropical forest soil microbial communities from Panama - MetaG Plot_28 | ecosystem: Environmental > Terrestrial > Soil > Tropical forest > Bulk soil | place: Panama | collected 2016-02-17 | reverse complement strand
TGGCCTGGAGCAGCGGAGTCGATGATTTCTCGCCGATGGTTACCCCGCAACCTGCTGCAGGGCAGCTAAAAACGGCTGTGCAGACGCTGGTGGATGCACCTGGCCGTCAATTATCGCTTCAAACTGAGCGTCCTTGCCGTACAGATTGTGAATCATGTCCTTATCTGTTCCAAGCTTTGATCCTCCCACATCAGCACCTGCAAAAGCTCCGTTGGCATTTGAGTAGGAAAGGACCGGTGTCTTCCAACCCGTGCTTTCGCTCGCTTCTGCGCCCCCACTGGGTCCCGCAGCTGCCGCTTCCGCTCCGAGGTCCCAATGCCCCGATCTAAGTTCTTGGGCACCCTTGTCGTTCATTAAAAGAACAACATCCTGATGCTCTGCACCCGCTTGCAACCCTACGCTGCCGCCTGAGATCGTGATGAAGGCTGGAGCACTCCAGCCCGAGGACGTTCTGCAGCTTACAACGCCGCCGCCGTGCTTACCGCCAACGATGAAACCTGCCTTTGTTAGCTTGGGAATTACGGCGATGCACTTGGACTGCTTGAGCAAAGTAGAGGGAATCTGACTGGAAGAGGTCATGCTGCGAAGCACCTGAGCTGCATCGTCAAGCTCTTTCGCTGCATCGTCGGCCCAGGCAAGGAAGCAGAACATCGAAACAACTACTGCTAACGACAATAATCTTTTCATAAACCGTCTCCTGATCTCGTCCGAGATCCTTCCGACTACTGGCAACTGTTGTAAGTTAACCCGGCTTGTAATGTTTCTAGCCGGCCTTGTTCTTGCCTACATCGTCATTGCCGTGCTGTTGGCCGCGGTGACGGGGGCTAAACTCCAGGGTTCTCCTCAAAAGAAATTGGAAAAGGTGATCCGAGATACCCACAAAATCACACAACTCCAGCCCGCAAACATCTGTCACCTTTGACAGTGTCCGAGCGCAGAAAAGTAAGCGATGGTTTTCACTACTCTTGAGGAAAGAAGGGCCGTCTTCTATGGTCCCGACTATGGGTCCCGACGGCCTTTCTCTTTTCAAAATCCTCAGGCATAGCTGCAATCTGTCGGAGCGCCTTTGGATTATGTGCTCAATGAAGAAGGTCGCGATGTTGAAAAGAAGTTGCGCCGGGCGGCATGATCCTCCCTGCCACCAGCCGCCGAACTTGATCACCTCTGGTGGATACCACCTGCCAACACACCCTTACTCGATCGCAACAATTAATACTCCTCGCCGACCCAGACGGGGCACAGTCCTGCACATTACGCTGTGGACACTCGTCGTAGTTAGCATCGCACTCGCCCAGACTCAAGCACCGCTTAGTCAGGCCACATATTTCAACTACAGACTCCAACACCTGAACCAGGCGTTGAAACTCACACCCGAGCAAGAACGAAAAATTGTGCACGTGGTCGAGCAGGAAACCGGAGAACTGAATGAATTTATTTGCGATCCGGCGATTTCGCGCAAAGACCAATTGGCCAAATTTGACGCGGTTCTTCGGCAATCAGACGCCAATATGAAGCCGATACTCACTCCTGAACAATACAAACAGCTGCCAACAATTCGTGAGGCGGAGATGAAGAAGTTGGAATCCCTCAAGCCTCCGCGAACTTGCAGCGACGCGTACTGGAAGTTGAACCAATGAATGTGGTCCTTTATCCCGGACCGTGATTGGATCACACCACCAAAATTCCAAAGGACAATAGGCCGGTATCGAGGTTCACGCTGGCCTGATATGCCTCAACGGTTGTCACTAGCGCTGCCTGTTTCAGCGCGTTTCGTCGTGACAATCTTTTAACAAAAATGCCATTTGACAGATCTAACCGGCCTGCCTAATATTCAACCGCATGGTTGAACAAATACGATCCGCGGAGCTGGATCGTATCTTCTTCGCGCTAGCAGACCCAACGCGACGCGCTATTCTGCGCCGGCTCAGTGACCGCCCCGCTACCATCAATGAGATCGCCAAGCCTTTCCGTGTTTCACTCAATGCGATTTCAAAACACGTTATGACACTGGAGCGGGCCGGTGTATTGCGGCGGGAAATCAAGGGACGCAGACATTACTGTTGGATCGAGCCCGGTCCTTTGCGCGAAGCAAATGAGTGGTTGGAGCATTACCGGCAATTCTGGGAACAGCGTTTAGAGGTATTGGAAGGGTATATCGCGCGAAAATACCAAGCCTCTGGAGGGAAGATCAGGCATGGAATCGACCGGTGACGGCAGGTATCGGATTCAGGTGCGCCGGAGAATACCGGCGCCGCGGGAAGTCGTCTACGAAGCATGGATCGATCCGGAAGGGCTGAGGGAATGGATGTGCCCGGGGGACATTATCTCGGCTGAGGCCACGCTCGATGTCCGCATTGGTGGCTCTTTTCGCATTACGATGCGGAGCAAAGAACGAGTTCACGAGCATGTCGGGACATATCAAATCGTTGATCCGCCTGCAAAACTCAGCTTTACCTGGTGGGGAATAGAAAATCCAAACGAGATCACCCTGGTTACGGTGGAATTCTTTGATCAGGGAGACGCCTGCGAACTAGTTGTTACCCATGAGGGCTTCACGAAGGCCGAGATTGCGAAGCGCTACGAAATGGGTTGGGCAACAATCGCGGCCAGATTTGCTTTGTATCTGGCGAGTAACAAGAAGGCGTCACAGAAGCTGGCGTAGCTAAATTGTAGGGCACGCACAATTGGTCATCCTAGCAAGGAAATTTCCATTCTGGAAAGGAATGTTCATGCAAGAAGAACTGAACAAACAGGTGATCAGGGAATTCACGCGAATTTTCAAGAATGAACACAATGTCGAGGGAATTGCGCATCTTTTCCATAAGGATTTCTCGCATCACTTTCGAATGCCGGTGGCTCTCGGCTTGGAAGGCTTCCAACAGGTTGGGCGAATGATGAACGGCGCTTTTCCCGATGTTGTCGTAACCGAAGAAGACCTCATTGCGGGGAGCGACAAAGTTGTCGAAAGAAGCTCCGCCATCGCGACCCACAAGGGATCCCTCATGGGCGAGAAACCGACGAATCAACGCATCCATTGGACTGAGATTCATATCTACCGCCTGCATGACAGCAAGATCCGCGAACACTGGGTCGAGATGGCGATGATGGAACTTTTGGGACAGATTGGGGCCTTGCCTCAACCGGAGAAGGTCGCGTAGCGAGCGATGGATCGCAATGCGCGACAGGCCGAGTCTTTTGGAAACTCACAGAAGAAGGGAATGCGAGATGCCCATTTATCAGACCGGCGGCTATCAGGTGAATCCGTCAGCTGTGAACAAAGTCAAGGAGGCGATCAGAGAATTCGTCTCTTATGTGCAAGCGAATGAGACGGGCACACAGATGTACCTCGCCTGGCAGGAGAAAAATGATCCAACGCGATTCTTGCACTTATTCATCTTTGCGGATGAAGCCGCACAAGCCCGGCATGGTCAGTCAGAGGCAGTAAAGCGTTTTGAATCGGTCTATTCGCCTGAGTTGGTCGGCAGGGAAGTGGTGTTTACGGATTATGAATTGATTTCCGGCAAGCCGACTTCGGAACAATGGGCACAATGGCAGAATGTTTTCAAATTTGCTCCTGCAGGCCCCAAGAGATAGGCTGAAATTACTCTCACGGCTGGAACGGATGGGGCCGAAGGAGCGATGACTTGGAAAACGCCGGAGAAGTCCCTCGCAAAGTTCTGGCTAAGTTTTGGTCGACCTTTCCGTAGGTCCGAGGTCGATCGCAAGTCCTCTCAACAGCAATCGGAACCACTGTTGTCTTCATTCCAATCGGATTACGTTATGAGTCAATCTGAGCAAAACCTCTATGATCGCTTCTTCGCCATGTCCTTCTCGCGCCAGAGCGTCATAGGTCTCGAAACTCGTGAGCGTAGATAAAACATCGGCTGCGAAATTTTGTTTCTGGGCCATTTTGGGGTCGAGCTGTTGCAGATGAAACCGTTTGAGGATCTCTTCCGCAATATGCCGCCGGCGCGCGTCGCGAGCCCGGATCCCTGCGCCGATCTCGGCATCTAAAGCAGCCATTCCGCGCACCCTACGAATTGCGATTGGGTCGGAGGCCCAAAACCCCACGAAGATTCTGACCATCTTCTCCAAAGCCTTGTTCGCATCGGGTTCTTGAAACACCTCTGACATTTGCCTCATGTTTCCTCGGTTTGCCATTTGGTCGTATAAGGCCTCCAGCAGACCTGGGCGAGACCCGAATTGGTAGTAGATGGTCAGACGAGCCACATCTGCTCGGCGAGCAATTGCCTCCATGCTGAACTGGGCAGGGTCGTTCTCTTCTGTTAACAGCTCCCGCGCCGCTTCGAGGATTCGGGCGCGAGTTTCGTCTGAAATCTGCCGTCGCTTCCGTAAATTATAGGATCGAGGGGACATCTTCACCTTGACTTATTATTACATACAGTATGTATAATTAATTGCAAAGTGAGGTTCCCCCCGTGAACACTTTCTCGATCGTGCTGTTCATCCACGTGCTCTCCGCGATCACGCTTTTCATAGGGATTGCCTTCGAAGGAGCGATCTTGGTTCGACTCCGCTCGGCTGCCGATCTGGAGCAGCTGAATCTGGCTGTTCGCTCCTCACGTCGACTGGGCGCGGTTTATGGTCCTTCATTCTTGGGCATTCTACTAGGGGGAATCTATCTTGCCGGCCAACTCCATGTACGCGCGGCATGGGTTCCAATGGCGCTCGGTGCAACTTTACTGATGGGGATTGTGTCAGGAACGATCACTCAGCGTGTGATGTCCCGCGTGCGAAAAACATTGGCCCAGAACAGCAGCTCCTTCGATTGTCTCGGGCGCCTCGTGCGGGCAAACGCTCTAATCGTTTCATACGGATTCCGTGCGGGGCTGGCAATTGGAATCGTGTTTCTGATGTCCGCCACACCTCCGCTTGTAGCGTCCCTGGCTGCTCTCGTAATCGGTTCAGGCCTCGGACTCCTGTTTGCTTTGCGCTTGCGGCGGATAGCGGCCTCGAATTTGAAGGCGTCGCAGCCTACAGCGTCTGCCAGGATTTGAGCGTTATGGCGGCTACGATTCTGACCACTCCACTATTTCCTGACCTCGCCGGCAAGGTTGCCCTGGTGACTGGCTCTTCGCGTGGAATCGGCGCCGAGACTGCTCGGTGGCTTGCGGCCAACAAAGCCAGAGTAGTGGTTAACGGCAGGCAGCCGGAAGCGGTCGAGAGCGTCGTCGCAGTAATCAACTCGGCGGGAGGGGAAGCCCTCGGCTGCGTCGCCGATTGCTCGAGAACCGACCAAATAGAAGCCATGCGGCAGAGGATCAAGCGGCACTTCGGCATAGTCAGCCTGTTGTTTGCCTTTGCGGGAGGCGACGGCAACCCAGAACCGATCGAGCAGCTCACTGAGGAGCGGTGGGATGCGCTGATGGCCGGGAACCTGAAATCAAAGTTTCTCACCGTGAAGAGCTTCCTCCCCGGCATGAAGGAGCAGGGCGCGGGATCCATCGTGCTCATGTGTTCCACGGCTGGCCGCGCGCCAAGTCAAGCTTCGCTCGCCTATTCATCGGCCCAGGCTGGCGTCGCCATGCTCACGCGCAACCTTGCTCAGCAACTAGGTAAGTCGGGAATTCGCGTAAACGCGATCGCGCCCTCGATCATCGTGAACGACAGAATCCGCAAGTACATGCCGGAGGAACAGCAGGATAAAGTTGCTGCCTCATATGTGGTACCCCGCCTTGGGCAGCCTGCGGACGTCGCTGCGGCCGCGCTTTTCCTCAGTTCGGATGCCTCATCCTGGATTACAGGCATTGTGGTCGATGTTGCGGGCGGGAAGGTCATGTTGTGAAGGAACGAGGGCAAATGGCGCAAAACATGTACAACTTTCTATGGTGCTTCAAGCCAGATCTGGCGATCCATGCATGGCCCTTCGAAGTTTCTACCCACCAACTTACCTACAGGAAACGGTGCTTGCGACTCCTTACTCCGATTGGCAGCCCCCGCTTGAGAATGTAAGTCGCTGAAACTACTGATGTGCCTGGACTGTCACGGCCAGAGGCCGCGGGTTCGAGTCTTGTCGTCCTCGCAATTCTTTTCAAGCACTTGCGAAGAATCGGCAAGGAGCGATTTTGGTCCAATCTAGTCCACTGACCTCCCTCCTACGCGTCCGTTTGACCAGGGCTTTGAGCCTGGACGCAACAGCTCTTACACAACTTTCACGTCCTCGTTGCAAAACTATCTCTGTGAGCCAAAGAGGAGTTTCTTCGCGACGACGGAGGACGTCAATTGCCTTGTGCTTAATGTTAACTTCGGCTAGAACTGCGGAGCAGGATACGTTCCTGCGGTGGTTGCCATTCCTGGTATGGCCCAGCGGCTCATCGGCTGTTTTAGCTTGTTCTCCGGTTTGGGATACAGTCAATCAGAGATCTAAACGAAAGGGGCGTGCATATGAATCGATCCCGCAGGGCGATTGTCCTGATCATGCTTCTTGTGCTGGCCGCCACCCTGACAGGTGCCTTTATGACTCGTGGGGTCATGGCATATCTTCCGTTTTTGCAAGCCAAGAAGGGAAATTGGAACGGAGCCTATGTTCCGCTTGGAATCGTGGATCAACGCCCATGGCAGACCGCGGCGACTCTGGCGGCTTTGGCACAGTCAGCAGAGGAGAGGAAACTCGCCAGCGAGGCGCAGCGACTTGCGGATCACGAGGTCGACCAGGCGTTCTCGCAATCACTGAGACAGGAAAGCCTGACAAAACCAAACCTCAGCAGCAAAGCACTGGAATTGCAGCGAAGGGTGACCGAGCTTCAGGAGACCATCAAGAACGACGAGGCTCGGATCGCGTCACTCAGTACAGGGCCGGGCAAGAACGCCGCTGCTGCCATTCCTAACGGCAGCGACTTCGAAATTGCGAAGGCGCAACTTGCCCTTGATCAGGCTGAGCTGTCCGATTCCATGGAGGACCTTGCTCGGGAAAGCGGGGACCAGAGACTCAAGCTTCAGCAGGAACTAGCGGCGCGTCAGGCCGCTATGAAGCGTTATAGAGATAACGCCTCAAGGGACGACGGGCAAACTGCTGTTGCCTCTGCCGAACAGTACAAGACGTTAGCCCAGCAGCTATCAACATCGCGCTCTCTGCGTAATAGGAAGGAATTGATTACCCAAGCGCAGCAGTTGGCTAAGGCAGACGTAGCCGCGCTCACCGCCGATGAGCAAAGGTTGAAAGCGGAAGCAGCTGACTTGGAGGCTAAACCCGCCGCCGAATCGCCTTTGGAACGAATTGAGCGCCTTCAACGCATCAGCACTCAGCAAAACATCCTGAGCATCCTCCATGATCGGCTGGGAGCGCAGCAGCAGCTTGCGGCTCTCTACGGACGATGGGGAGAGCAAGTCGAGTTACAGCAAAAGATCGCAATTCACCTGATATTGCAGTCTCTGGCGTTCCTTGCAGCGGTAAGCGTTCTGGCCATTCTGGCGGGCTGGGGTCTCCAAATGGCATTGGAGAGGATCGTCCACGATTCTCGCCAAAAGCAGACATTGAAAACAGTGGTGAATGTGGGAACGCAACTGGTCGGCCTCTTATTAATCCTGTTGATCATTTTCGGTGTACCACGGCAGATGCCAACGATCTTGGGTCTAGTCACAGCGGGACTGACCGTGGTCTTTCAGGATTTCATCCTGGCTTTTTGCGGCTGGTTTGTTTTGATGGGACCAAACGGGGTTAGAGTTCGGGACTGGGTAGAGATTGACGGTGTTGGAGGGGAAGTGGTAAAGCTCGGGTTGTTCCGCACGTGGCTGCTGGAGACAGGAAACTGGACTGCCTATGGTCATCCTACGGGAAGGAAAGTCTCGTTCTTGAATGGCTATGCCATCCGCGGAAAGTTCTTCAACTTCTCAACGGTGGGACAGTGGATGTGGGATGAGATTAAGGTAAGCGTCCCACTGGGTACGAGTATTCATCCTTTTCTCAAGCGCATTTACGAAGCGACGGTTAAAACCACAGAAGCTGATGCGAAGATGGCGGAAACGGAATGGAAGAGGGTAACACATGAAGAAGGAACACCACAGTTTAGCGCGATGCCGTCGGTTAATTTGAGGCCGGCGGGAGCCGGCGTTGACATTGTCATTCGGTACATCACACGTGCCGGAGTGAGAGTTGAGACTCGGAACAACCTGTTTGCGATGATCATTGATCTGATGCAAGGCCCGTCGAAAGAGGATAGGAGTCTAGCCTCACTCTCGACGCAAGGGGGAGCCAAGGGATGATGACGGGACGTTAGAACACCAGCACGACAACGGAGTTAAATCAGGGTAGGACAGGAACAATAGCAGTTACTGAGCGTGCCTTGTAGCTCCAAACCGAAGTCGGCCTCCGCCGGTCTAGCTTTCTGGTACTGGGATAATGGGACATTCAAGGCCTATATAGTCGGTAAGTTGTGACCGCGCGTGACGGGCAGACTCGCACGGTTCTTGGGACTCACGCCCGACTGAGCCTGGGGGCCGGGGCAGTGAAAGGCCCGCAGCAACAACTCGGAGGGCGATAAATGGCACGAATGGCCAGTCAGGTGTTTCCAAACTAGGTCACATCAGACATCGGACAATCAGGCACCCAAAACGCCACCTCCGGAAGGCAGTTAGCTTTGAAAACGTCCTTGCGTTGCATATGCAACAGTGCTATTTTGACCGGTGCCATCGGGACAAAACGGATTGTTTGACAACCAGCTCTTTCGTGGTGCTTTCAATGCGAGTCCTATCGGGATCGTGGTTGAGACCTTGGAGGGACAGCCACTTTTCGTAAACCCCGCCTTTTGTTCATTTCTAGGTTTCAGCGAAGAGGAACTGCGTAGCAAACACTGTGTGGACTTTTCTCCTCCTGAAGATGCCGAAAAAGACTGGAAGCTCTTTCAGCAGTTGCGAGAGGGTTACATTGATCACTACCAAATGGAAAAACGGTACTTCCGCCAAGACGGATCTTTGGTCTGGGGGAGCTTGAGTGTTTCTCTGTGGCACAGTCATCCATCTCTCCTGGTGATCGCGATCGTGGAGGACATTACAGAAAAGAAAAAGGCAGAAGAAGCGCTAGTCAGGCACGCTGCGATTGTCGAATCATCCGATGATGGAATTAGTTCCCTGACTCTGGACGGCATTATCGTAACCTGGAATGCGGGTGCGCAACGGATGTTCGGGTACACAGAGAATGAAGCAGTCGGGAAGCCCGCCACCATCACTGTCCCGCCGGACCTACAAGACGAGCAAAAAAACAAGATTCTTGAGACGGTATGGGCCGGCGGTCGCATCGACCAGTTTGAAACGGTTCGTGTCAGCAAAACGGGCAAAAGAATCGACGTATCCCTGAGTATCGCCCCAGTTAGGGACTCAACCGGAAAAATCGTGGGCTGTGCTGGTATCGCACGCGACATCACCAAGCGAAAGCGGGCTGAAGAGGCCTTGCTGAGTTCTGAGCAACGGTATCGGCTACTTTTTGAGCGGAATGTCGCGGGTGTTGGCATCGGGAGTTTGGATGGACGGCTGTTGAATTGTAACGACGGTTGGGCGCGTATTCTTGGCTATGAGTCGAGAGACCAACTGGTCGGACGCCAGGCGTCGGAGTTTTATTTCCATCCAGCCGAGCGCCAACGGCTCTTAGATGAAATATTGAAAAATCAGGCTGTGTTCAGTCGTGAGTTGCAAATGAGGCGAAAGGACGGGAGTCCGGTTTGGGTGCTGTTCAACGCAGCAGCACTTAATTCCGAACACAACGTACCTATAGTGCAAAGCACCATGATTGACATTTCAGATTGGAAACGGGCAGAAGAGGCTCTGTTGTGCATGACCCGAAAGCTGGTTGAAGGACAGGAGCAAGAACGCGCTCGGATCGGGAGAGAGCTTCACGACGACATCAACCAACGCCTCGCCGTGCTGTCAGTGGAACTGGAACGCCTCGCGGATAGGCGGTCGGAGATTCACAGCGATGTGCAAGATCTCAGAAAAGAATTGAGCCAGATCTCGGCCGATGTGCACGCGATAGCGCATGATTTGCACTCCTCAAATTTGGAATATTTGGGCGTCGTTCGGGGCATGAAGAGCTGGTGTAGGGAGGTGGCCGACCGGCGCAAGATTGAGATTGCCTTCAGAAGCGATCTTTCCGGTAATCTGCCGCTCAACGTCGGCCTTCCGCTGTTTCGAGTTCTTCAGGAGGCCGTGAATAACGCGATTAAGCACAGTGGCGAACAACGGGTTGAAGTGCAGGTGGGAGAGAATTCCGGTGAGATTCATCTCATCGTTCGCGATTTAGGTAAAGGCTTCGATATCAAAACTGCAATGCAAGGCATGGGTCTGGGACTTACCAGTATGAGAGAACGTGTTCGGCTGGTAAATGGAACGATTGCGATTGAATCAAGGCCGATGGGTGGAACCAACATCCACGTGCGTATCCCGCACGAGCAACAGAGCAGCGCCTCACGACTCTCTGCGTAGTCACAATCCTGCGAGTTGACCGCCTACTACCCGAAAAGCGCATAGAAAAGCCACCCTGTCTCGCACGGATGGCTTTCTCAGCAACCCATCAAAGCGCCCACTGTCAAGACAGACAGAGGGAGCCGAGCCCATGCAAGAGACGCACTTGACGGAGAACGAGTGCGTTCCGTTCTTTGGCGTTATCCACGCGGCAACATAAGACGCGAGAGAAGCAGAGCCGAAAGTGCGAAAGCAGGCGCTTGGTTGCTGATGCAGGACGAGCCGGATTTCAAAGGTCAAGGCAGCGATAGACGACGTCCTTACTGGTAGCTGTTCGCACATGGTAAATATGGCGTCGCTGAGCCCGGGTCGAACTGATCGATCAGCGACTCCTTTTTGAGCACGAACCTTCCATTCTGGTTGACGTAGTACTTCCAGTCGTAGAGACCAATTCCATGTCCAAGGCGGAAAATTTCCCGGAAAGCACAGTTCCCATAATTAGAGTTGCAGCTGTACTTGTAAGTGAAAGTGCGTGTCTTTACCGGTCCGACGTTGCCGACGTTGTAAGTTGCCGGGGCTGAAATATTGTTGATCACATAGCCGAGGTTCTGTGTTTTCGTGGGCGAACAGCCAGCGTACGACGTGTAATTGGTCTTGCTGCCAGAAACCTTGATCTGCCCTCCCCCTTGATTGATCGGGACGCAGCGCTTGGACAAGGGCAAATCGATGTTGAACCGTTTGAAGGCCGTCGCGTCGGTCCCGCTCACCCCTGTGGTGCGGTCATAGATGTAATGAGGGTCGTAGACTTTAATGTCCCAAGGAAAGCCGAGAGAACTCTTGATCCACAAGAACCTGCCGGTGGTCGCGAAGCTCGAACCGAGATCCGGCGTGACGTCGGTGTAGACAGGATTTGCATTTCCCGGTCCCATATGGTGAGTAAGCCGGTTCGGATATGCCATGGTGAAGTAGTTCATCATGTCTTCGGTTCCCGAAGGACACGACTCCCTATCCTCGGCGAAAAGGCTGGAAGTCTCGGCGAAAAGGCTGGAAGTAGAGACAAGAACTAACGCGGCGAGCAGGACGATTTTCACGCTCACACCTCTAAGGTTGTTGGCGGTACTAGTTGGGTTAGACTCGGACTTTCTGCGAGGGCCAGAGTACACACTCGGCAACTCTGAACGTGAGCGCTGAGGAACACCACTGTCAAAATTGACTAGGGTTTGTTGCCCGCGCAACCTTAACATCAGTTATCATCTGCCCTGATGCTGTCAGCTCGTCGAAGCGCCACCGCAGTAAACATCTCGGCTCTTTTTCTTGCAGTTCTTCCATGAAGCCTTGTTGTGGGCGACGGCAAGATCACACCTCCCGAACGGTCCACGGCACGAGCGGTGATCATGGTTGCCCTTTTGCTACGTTTTTATTCTCCCTTATGGGGTTGGACATTCTGATTGAGGCGGAAGAAGTTGCCGGGATCGTATTGCGTCTTGACCGCGACCATGCGCTGCCATCGGTGCTGGTAGGCTTCGGGGACCCGGTCCTGCTCGTCGCCGCTCATGAAATTTATGTAGACGCCAGGTTTCATGGCCGGCCGCAGCTTTTGGAAGAGCGAGCGGACCCAAGAAGAATGCAACGCATCGGCAGAGGCTTCTGTCCAATTCGCGAGCAGATTCGTGATAAATGGCGCACTGCGGTCGCCGAATGCGGTTTCATCGGCAGCGACCCGCCCGGCTGCGCCGCCGAGGTAAGCTAGTTCGATCTGCGTTTCAGGCGAGGGAATCGCAGCGAGTCCTTCGAGGAAGCTCTCAATCGTGGCGTCATCGACATACTGAAAATATCCCGACTTCGTGTAGTAACGGCGGCCGTGCGGAAAGTCGGAATCGGCCATCGTTTGCAAGTGTAAGAATGATAGGGTCTGGCTGCGCACCGAATCTGGATGGCAATGGGAAAAGGCGTACTTAAAGTACCTCTGAGCACTTTCAGGGGCACCGGTCCATACCAACGAACTGCCGGCCACCGGTCGTCCGCGTAACTCTCGCGGGACCTTCTCCTTATACGGGGCAACGCGAAGCTCAACATTCCACTTCAGGTCGAACGGCGCCTGAGCCATGAAGTCCCGCCAGCACTTGAGAAGTTGACGAATGTGGGCTTCCGGAGTCAGGCCTTCCGCGAGCACTACCGATGTCAGGGGATGAAGTTTTAGTTCGAATTCGGTCACAACTCCGAAGTTGCCGCCGCCCCCGCGCAGGGCCCAGAACAGATCCGCATTCTCTTTTGCGCTGACGCGCAGGACGGACTTGTCCGCAGTGACGAGAGCAAAACCTACGACATTGTCGCAGGATAAACCGAACCGGCGCGTGAGCCAACCTGTTCCCCCACCAAGGATGAGTCCAGAAGCGCCGGTGTGGGAGACGACTCCAGAGGGGAAGACTAGGCCCGTTTTCTGCGTGTTGGTGTCGATCGATCTCAACAGGCAGCCCCCGGCAACGCGGGCTCGACGTGCGTCAGGATCGACCGTGACCTCACGCATTCTCGACAGGTCAATTACTAACCCACCGTCGCAAGTGCTGAAGCCCGCGAGACTGTGTCCACCACAGCGGACGGCGGGAAGAATACGAGTATCGGTCGCGGCTCCGACCGCGGCCCGAACATCGCTAACATCGACACAGCGTGCGATGAGGCCGGGCTTTTGTGCGACCATGCCATTCCAGATCGTCCGCGCCTCTTCGTAGCCGAAGTCGCTTGGCCGCAATAGATCGCCTTTGAATTGATGTCGAAGCGACGAGTAGGTCTCCTGGCATGCCTGACTTTGTTCACGACTGTCCTGCGCAGGGCTGCTCTGGCTCGGCATGAGATTCGGAAAGCTATCCAGCGACCTTGCTCTGGTGGTTGCGAAAATAAAGAAGAGTAATAAGGCCTAGAAAAACCGAAAACGCAGGGACCGACCATTGCAAACCGTCCACGAAAAAGGTAGTCGTCGAAATTGCAACGAGCAACACAATACCTGCCAGGGTAAAAATTGGATGCGCTCGCAGCCGCATGGGCAAGCTTAGGAGCCGGTCGCGAGCAATGGCTCTGCGAAAACGCAGATGGCTGTAAAGTATTACGAGCCATACGAAGAACATTCCGGCAACCGCTATTCCGTAGAGCGTCAGAAAAGCATTTTTCGGAGCGAAGACTGCCAGCAGAATGGCGGCGACGATTCCCGCAGTGGAAGCCAGCAGGGCGCGATGGGGCACGCCATTTCGGCTTACCTTACCCATCCAATCTGGGCCGTAGCCTTCCCGGCCAAGAGAGAACAACATGCGGGTCGAAAGGTACAGGTTGGTGTTAACGCTGGAGAGCGCCGCCGTGAGCACGACGAAATTCATGATCGCCGCAGCAAATGGCACATGTGCGGCGGAGAATGCCGCGACGAACGGACTGCCAGAAAGACCCGAAGATTTGATGCTCTGGTCCCACGGAACCATGGAAACCATAATCGCAACCGCCAACACATAAAAGAGGATGAGCCGCCACACGATATTCCGCATCGCCCGGGGTATCGTTACATCGGGCCGTTCGGCCTCCCCTGCGGTTACAGCGATGATCTCTACTCCCATATAGCTGGTAATTGTGATGGTGAGAGAAAGCCAAACCCCTTTCCAGCCCGCCGGAAGGAATCCTCCGTGTTTCGTCAAATTAGTCCAGCCGGTGGTCCCGTGAGATCCGCGGCCAAAGAGCAGATACAGTCCGACTGCGATGAAGGCTACGATTGCCGTCACTTTAATCATGGCAAACCAGTATTCCAACTCGCCGAGGCGGTTTACCTGCATGGAATTAACCGACACCAAAATAGTGGAAACGAGCACCACCCAAATCCACTGCGGAACGCTGGGAAACCAAAACGAGATGTATATGCCAGCCGCTGTGACTTCCGCACCGATAGCGATAATCTGCGCGACACCGTATGTGGCGCGGACAGAAAATCCAGCCCAGGGGTTGAGATACTTCTCCGCGTACACTCCAAACGCACCCGCGAACGGATGCACGACGGCCATCTCCGCTATTACGTAGGACATGATCAATGCAATGACGGCACCTAGAAGGTAAGAAAGAATGACGGCTGGGCCAGCCAATCGAAGCGTGACGCCACTCCCCAGAAATAAACCGACCCCGATAGCGCCACCGATTGCCATCATCGTGAGTTGCCTTTGGCTGAGTCGACGACGCAGGCCCTCGCCCTCACTCGGCGCGAATGTTTCTAACCGGGGGCCGGCGGCCGTCTCCGAGAGTCGTTGATCAGTCATGGCGTGGCCAGATTCGCAGAGTCGACGGCCAAGAGATGCTCGAGAACATCTGCGACAGCATTCATGTCCTCGTGTGTTTTATAGACCCATGGCGACTCTTGCTTACGCCAGCTGGCGATGTACTCGCCCATGCCGCTTTCAACAGTGTCCGACGAGTAAATCCTTGACTGGAAAATGTTGAGGCGGAACCGAACGTCGCGAACTAGGTCATCTGTCAGCATGAGTGTTGATTTCGGCCAGGACGTTGCCGAACTCGTGCACTTCGTCTGGCGTATTGTAGTGCACGAGGGAGGCACGCACCGCACCGCTGTCCTGGCTAAGTCCCAGCCGTTTCATCAGGCGAGGTGCATACATGTGGCCGTCGCGTACGCCGATACCTCTTCTGGCAAACTCTTCCGTGACTCGTGTTGGCGAGATTTTCGGCAGATTGAAGCACAGAGTGGGCACTCGCTGGTCCATCCGATTTGTATCGGCGATGCCATATACTGTGGCTCCGCACCGATTGAGTACTTCGAGCATCGCAAGAGAGAGCCCCTGCTCGTAAGTTCGGATCGCGGCGAGCGCCTTTTGTAAAGCCGCCCGCCGCGAAAGTGGCCTGGCGCCGGCGGCGAGATCCTTTCCCAGTTCCTCCAGATACCGCACCGCGGCATCCATCCCCGCGACATTCTCGTAGATAAAGGTTCCGGCTTCGATCTTTCCGGGCGGCTCGTCGGGGATGAAATCCTCGCGGAAAGTCGGCAAGGTTTGTAGCAAACTATGGCGACCCCAAAGGAATCCCATATGAGGAGCGAATATCTTGTAGCCCGAGCACACCAGATAATCGCAATCCATCGCTTGTACGTCGATCAGCCCATGCGGGCCGTAGTGCACGGCATCGATGAAGATCTCCGCCCCAACCTCGTGCACGAGTCTTGCAGCGGCCGCAACGTCAACGATCGAGCCGATGGCGTTCGACGTGAGGGTGCAAGCCAGTAGTCGCGTTTTGGTGGAGAGTAGTGGAAAGAGATCGTCGACATGTAGCAGGCCGTCTTCCCGCATCTTCCACCACAGGCATCTCGCCCCGTTGCGCTCCAACGCGAGCCAGGTGGCAACGTTCGCCTCGTGGTCCATGTCCGTGACCACGATTTGATTTCGAGCACCAAGGGTTTGGCCGATGGCTAGGCTCACCAAACGAATGAAGGACGTGGCGTTCATGCCGAACGCAATTTCGTTTGGATGACGAGCGTTTACGAAATCCGCCACGGCTTGCCTCGCGCGCCAAATGGTCTCGTCTACGTCGCGACTCCGTGCGTAACGACCTCCGCGCTGTACATTGCACTCGACCAAATGGTGGTTCACAGCGGCGAGCACGATCCCTGAGAC
>Ga0126381_100003963_pt1 | contig 16061 bp, 14 predicted proteins | sample PanSoiMetPlot_28_FD_96465 | JGI IMG/M metagenome (GOLD analysis project Ga0126381, IMG submission 96465) | Tropical forest soil microbial communities from Panama - MetaG Plot_28 | ecosystem: Environmental > Terrestrial > Soil > Tropical forest > Bulk soil | place: Panama | collected 2016-02-17 | reverse complement strand
TGGACCTCTGGGCCGCCTTCTCCGCTGCCAGCTCCGGCCCACCCAATCCAGTCCCCGCCGCTTTTCGCGAGCAAGGGGTTCATGGCGCTCGCGAGGCCGCCTGAGCTTTGTACCGACTTCCAGCCCTCTTCGGTTTCTTGCAATGTCATGGGAAGCCGGTTCGAGACGACAATGAGGCGAACGGCCGAATTGGGTTTCATTTCCTTGAAATTGGGAACTGGTTGCAAATTCACGTTTTGACCATCTCGCTCTCAGCCAGCAATCGCATCATTCGCACTCTCAATTCCTGCCTCGTCTTTTGACCATACAGGAACGAATTCCAGAGGAATTCGATGCCAAATTGGTAGAGATAGTTCACGCCCTTGCTGTAGCAAAGGGCAGGCGAGGACTTGGAAGTGGTTGAAGCCCCGCATCTTGGCGTCAGTGGGCGACCGCCGCTGTGCAAGGAATGAGGTTGGCGTGAGCGGACGATGGCCATATAAATCTCAATCGGGCCGCCAACCACAGGCATGAAAATGTTCCGTGGGGAGAGAAGGAAACCTACTGGAAGAACGACTCCAGGTTTGTGACGGGAGAGAGGAAAACGTTACGAGTAATCTGCTAAACCGCTGCCGCATGAATGCTCATGAGGGAAGCGGCACACGAACACGGATTGTTGTCCCACCCGTGGGTGTCGATTCAATCGCAATCGTTCCATGCACCAGTCGAATACGTTCGCTCATGCTCGTGAGGCCAAGACCTCGACCTTGCCTTGCTGTCTCCACATCGAACCCACGACCTAAGTCTTTTACCAGGAGATGAATCTCGCCGGACTGTTCCCGGAGTTGTACTTCGACGCGCTTCACGCCGCTGTGCTTGCTGGCATTGTGGAGAGCCTCTTGTAGCACGCGAAATAGAGAACGTCCGACTTCGAGTGGCAGAGCACTGGAGACATCGCTTCGGCAATCGACCTCTATGTTCTGACGCTTGGCAAACTCGTTACACCAGCTATTCATGCCTGCCACAACCCCCAAATATTCCAATTTTGAGGAATGCAAGTCGTGTGACAAGGCTTGCACGTCGTTTGAAATCTCAGCGATCTGTTCTCTCAGCGCTTGAGCACGGGTTTTAACCTGAGTAGGATTCTGGTTCAGTTGTTCGAGTTCAACTGCGAACATTGCAAGCCGCTGGCTGATGTCGTCGTGCAGCTCTCTTCCGATCCGAGCACGTTCCTGCTCCTGTGCTTCGATGAGCTTCCGGTTCATGTCAGATAGTGTTTCTTCGGATTCTTTGCGCTTGGTAACGTCTAAAACCTCACCGACGAAATATAGAGGTTCACCGCTAGTGTCTCGAATCAAGGAAGCGCTGCTTTCGGTGTAGACGATACGCCCACTCTTATGTAAGCAGCGTTTCTCGAACCGCCAGAGACCGACGCCCCTGGTGATGGCCTCGCTAAATTTGTGCGAGAAAGCAGGCCAGTCTTCAGGTAAGGTAATTGACTCAACGGTCTTTGCCGAAAGCTCTTCCTCCGTGTAGCCGAGGTAGTCGCAAAATGTCCCGTTCGCAGCCAGAAAACGCCCTTCCGGCGAGACGATGACCATGCCCACTCCAGCATCCCGAAAAACGCTGCGGAACTTTTCTTCGCTTTCGCGCAGTGCCGCTTCCGCTAGTTTGGGCTCCGTGATGTCGCGGGCGATTCCAGAAATACCCACAATTCCGCCACTGGAATCCTTAATTGGGGAAATACTCAGGGATACGTTGATTCTTTTCCCGGTTTTGGTGACCCGAACCGTTTCAAACTGCTCGACGCGACCTCCCGCTCTCACCGTTTCAAGAATCTTGTTCTCCTCATCCGGCAGCTCAGGCGGCACAAGCATGGTAATTGGTTTTCCAACGGCTTCCGCCTGCGAGTATCCGTAAATACGCTGGGCCCCTCCGTTCCAACTGACGATAATTCCATCCAGTGTCGCCGAAGCAATCGCATCGGCAGACGATTCGACAATTGCGGCATCTCGCAATCGAGCCTCTTCCGCAGCCTTTGTCTCCGTAATGTCCTCGACCATGGCTAGTACCAGCGGAGACGGGCCATGGTTCAACAATGAGATACTCAAGCGCCCCCAGAACAATGAGCCGTCTCGACGGAAATAGCGTTTTTCCAGTTGGTATTGGTCTATCGAGCCCGTCCGCAATTTCTGAAAAAGTGCCCAGTCCTTCGCTGCATCATTGGGAGGAGAAAGCTGAACGCAGTGTTTGCCGCGCAGTTCTTCATCGCTGAAACCCAGCATGGAGCAAAGAGCTGGATTTACGAAGAGAGGCCTTCCGTCCAAGTTCTCGACAGCGATCCCTATGGGACTCGCGTTGAAAACATCACGGAAGAGCTGGCTGTCCAGCGAACGGGTTGGTGGTGTCCCGTCCATGCACCACGTTATATAGCACTGTTGATGTTTGCTTGCAACGATTTGAGAATTGCCTTATCCCAGAAGTGCAGTCGCGACTGTGTACTTCCCATTGGTCTTTGCCGCGCGGATCTACTGACCACAACCGTAGTCGCACTTAAGAAGGACCGCCGCGGGGTTTATGACGGGCGCGCGGAAAAGGTAAAGCTCTGAGATTGGAGAGTATCGACGCATCTACCTGGATTTCAATGCCAGCCTCCCACCTGCGTGAGAAGTTGTCGATGCGATGAGGATGGCCCTCGAGCAGCCCACGGTAATCCCTCGAGCGGTCTGGGCTGGCAGCCCGGCGAGGGATGCGTGGATAAAGCTCGACTGCAGGTTGCTGGGCAGCTCGGTTCTCAGGCCGATTCGGTCCACTATCCGATGATTCACTGTTCTATTGTTTCCATCCGACTGCCCCGGCACTCAGACCTCCACGCCTGCCCGGGTCGGAATTCCGAAAATCCGAACCCCCTCAAGGCGCGTGAACTCTTTCGCGGCGACCTGATGCTGCAGCTCCGCCTTCCCTAGCAGCTCTCTAAACCTGGGCTTTTGGCGAACCGGATCGAGCCATGGATCACTCGACAGGGCGGGATAACAAAAGATCCCGCCATCGATCACACGCTGGAAAAGCTCCAATGCCGCGTCGACTTGGTTCAAGTGGGCCAAGTGCCGCGTCAGATACAAGAGCCCTTCGGGATCGCTGAATGCGGAATCGACGATGCGCCCGATGGCGGCGACGCTGCCCTCCGCATCCCCTTCGATCATCGTTCGGGCCGCCATCATGAAGTCGCGCATTCGCGTCTTCACTTTCTCCTCCAGGCTCCGCAACGTTACGCTCGCTTCGTTCCCGCGTCCTACCTCCGCCAGTGATAGCGCCACGATGTAGGGATTGTCCTCGAGCTTGGTTGACGCGACACGCTTATAGTCTCGCTGCAGGAACCAAGTATGCACGACGCTGGTGCGGATCGTTGGTTCGAGCGCAACCGCACGCGCATAAGCAGCCACTGATGCTTGGAGCAAGCCGCTGTAGCGCAACGGGCTGATCAGAGCGGCGAGGATCTCGGGGTCCGCCGCTCCCTGCGCCCGCGGGAGCAAGCGGGCCATAGCATCACCTGCACGCCCCAGATCGACCTCCAACTGCGCGTAAAACTTATGCGCGATGGCTAGATCGGGGTTCAGATCCAGCGCTTGCCGGAAGGCCGCTTCCGCCTGCTTCAAACCCTCTCCTGCCCCTGTAGTGAGGTACTTGGCCATGACGTGGTGAATTCGCCCCAGACGTGCCCAGGCTGGCGCATAGCACGGATCGGCTTCCACACACCGCAAGTACAGGTCTCGGGCTGCGCCCCACTGCTTCGAATCGCGACTGAACTGATTACCCCGCAAGTAGTACTCGTACGCTTTGGGGTCAGCTGGGACATCGTGCCTGAGGGTCCGCTGTTCATGGGACGTGAGCTCGAGAGAAAGCGCATCGACGATGCACTCGGTCAGCTCGTCTTGGAGCCGGAACACATGGCCTATCGAACTCTGAGTGGAGTGGGAACACATCAGAGTCCCGGTTGCCGCATCCGTAAGCTGCGCGGTGACGCGTATCTCGTCGCCCGTAGAAAGCAGCGCCCCAGTAACCACCAGATCGACGTGGGTCTCCGCCGCGATGGTTTTCAGGTCCTGAGTCGCGCCCGCAAATCGCGAAGCAACCAGACTGGAACGCACCACCAGGGATTTCAGCCCTGACAGCGAAATGGTCAACGCTTCCGGCAGGCTGAAAGCAAGGAAGTCCGTAGCGGGATCGGGCCGGAGCATGCGGAACGGCAGAACGATCAGACTTCGTCTGGCCTTCGGTTCCACTGCAGGCTGCGTCTCCACAGGAAGAAGGAAACGATACCCGCGGCGAGGCAGCGTCTCGATGAAGCGGGGCGCCTCGGCAGTGTCGCCCAGCGCCTCCCGAATCTGGCGGATACAGAAGTTCAAGCCCTGTTCGAAATCGACGAAGGAGTCGGACCAGATGCGTTCGCGGATATCGGCGCGCGTCAGAACTTCTCCGCCGCGGCGAACCAGCAGTTCCAAAACCCGGAATGGTTGCGGCGGCAACTTGACGCGATCGCCCTGCCGTCGCAGCTCACCCGCCGCGCTGTCCAGCTCGAATACGTCGAATCTCAGAATCGGGGCAGATTCACTCATCGAAATCTCATGCCGCACTCATTGCGCGTCCATGGACCCCCAGTAGCCATGATTGTAGAAGGAATCATATCAGCGTAACGCAAAGTTCTAGCCGGCGCTGAAATCCGAATTCTCTCAGAGGAGATTCCGTATGACATTGCGAATCAATGACATAGCGCCCGACTTCGAAGCGGAGACCACCCAAGGCCGTATCCGCCTCCACGAATTCATGGGCGATTCCTGGTGCGTACTTTTCTCACATCCGAAGGACTTCACTCCCGTTTGCACCACCGAACTCGGCTACATGGCCGGACTGCAATCGGAGTTCGAGCAGCGTAACTGCAAAATCATCGGCCTTAGCGTGGATCCCGTAGCCGATCACGGAAAGTGGGCGGCCGATATCGAGAAATCGCAAGGCAACAAGGTCACCTATCCCATGATCGGCGATTCCGAGTTGAAGATCGCCAAACTCTACGGAATGCTGCCGGCGGAAGCAGGAGATACCTGCGCTGGCCGGACTGCCGCTAACAATGCCACGGTTCGCACAGTGTTCGTGATCGGCCCAGACAAGAAGATCAAACTGATGCTGATTTATCCGATGACCACTGGCCGCAACTTCGACGAAGTGCTGCGTGTACTCGATTCCCTGCAGCTCACAGCCAAACACCAGGTGGCGACCCCGGTAAACTGGAAGCCCGGCACTGACGTGATCATCGTACCCGCCGTGTCCAATGAAGAGGCAGCGAAGAAATACCCGGCCGGTTGGAATACGGTCCTGCCCTATCTGCGTGTTGTGGCGCAGCCGCAGTAAATGGGCCGGCAAGAGACGGCGATCTGTTCAGGAGAAAAACGCATGGAACCGATACAAGTGGAACGATACTACCTGGGATGCCTGGCCCACGCCTCCTACATGATTGCGTCGGAGGGCGTCGCAGCCGTCATCGATCCCCAACGCGATGTGGATATCTACCTCGATGCGGCAGCGGGTAAGAATTGGAGAATCGAATACATCATCGAGACTCACCTCCATGCCGACTTTGTGTCGGGGCATCGCGAACTGGCGGAACGCACTGGGGCGCGCATCTACCTTGGCACGGGATCCGGCGCTGAGTTCCTTCACGTCGCAGTCCAGGACGGAGACGAAATTCAGTTCGGCCGGTGCTGCCTCCGGTTCCTGCAAACTCCTGGGCACACACTCGAGAGCATTTGCATTCTGATGAACGAGCGCGGCGTTCCGGCTCGGCCGGCCGCGCTGTTCACTGGAGACACTCTCTTCGTGGGCGATGTGGGCCGGCCGGACCTATCGCCGACCCACACGCCACAACAGCTTGCTGCTCTCATGTACCAGAGCATTCGCGAGAAGCTCCTGACCCTTCCCGACGACACCGAGATTTTTCCGGCCCATGGAGCCGGTTCGCTCTGCGGCCGTCAAATGAGTTCGGAAAGCTCCTCCACCATCGGCAAGCAGCGGCAGTCGAATTACGCGTTGCTGGCGCGGACGAGTGAGGAATTCATCCATCTGCTTACCGACAATCTTCCCGCACGTCCTGAGTATTTCGCGCGAGACGCGGACCTCAACCGCCGCGGCGCGGCGCCCTTATCGGAGCTGCCGCCGTTGCCCGCGCTGAGCGCGCCGGAAGTTCTAAGGTTGCAGAAGGACGGTGCGATCGTAGTGGATACCCGCCCGGCGACGCAGTTCGCCGTAGCGCACGTGCCTGGATCGATGCACATCGCACTCACGGGGCAGTATGCTTCGTGGGCGGCACGGATTCTTGGGTTGGACACGCCTCTCATCATTGCCGGAGAGGACCTTGAACACGTACGCGAGTCGCAGGTGCGTCTCGCGCGCGTCGGAATCGAGAATGTGGCCGGATACCTGGCGGACGGCGTCGCGGGTTGGATTATGAATGGCTTCGAGCTTGACTATATCCCCCAAATCACCGTTCAGGATTTCGTCGAGCTGCGGAATCAAAAACCGGACCGAATCGCCGTGCTGGACGTACGCGAGCCCGGAGAAGTAGCGAGCGGGGTGGTCGAGAACTCGTTGTCCATTCCCCTCGGAAAGCTAGGATCGAGGTTGGCCGAGCTGGACCGCGAGAAACTTCTGGTGGTGCACTGTAAAGGCGGCTATCGAAGCTCAATCGCGACCAGTATTTTGCGGCGTGCAGGCTTCCGCGATATCGCCAACCTCATTGGCGGGTTTGACGCGTGGAAGGCCGCCGGGCTAGCTGGCGTCCTCCCTCGAACCTAGACGCGAAGAGCCCAGATGTGAACCCTGCTTTCCTCCAGCTTTAGAGATCAAGCCACAACTCTACACAACGAGCGTTCTGACCGACCAGGAAGTAACGGGATTCTGGTCATTTTCCTTCACTTTAGGACACATTTGACGTACAAAATACCTCTACTCTGCACTGTAGGGTACGCGTGCACTCGTCTCTTTCCTCTTAAGGTGGGTAGGGGTTGTTCTCTTTTTCGGAACTTTGCCAGTAAGCGCGGCAGATGTCTGGAGGGGGCCGGCTTTCAGTGCGGACGTGCCCACTCTGCAAGGGTTTGCCGACACAGTGAAGGCGGGAAAACACGCCGAAGCCACTGTGTTCTTGAACGACCTTAATTTGAGCTTCGATGAGGCTGGCAGGCTGGTTGAAACTGTTACTCAGGGCAATTGATGTCCTGCACCTGGAAGAGCCGAACCCCGAGGTTTGGTTTGGGTTGGCGCTGATCGCCGAACAGTATGGTGAATTCGATGCCGCACGAAAGATGTACGGGCGAGTAGAAAAACCAAAATTCGACTATCCCGGCACATCGTATTCGATAGCTCAACGCCATCTAGATGCTCTGACGAAGACTGCAAACGTTTCCGCGAAACGCATCGGAGAATGACAGTGAGAAGGAAGCCTGCGTGAATTGAAGCGCGATCCCAGTCGCCCGTTGCTGTTTCAAGTCAACTTCCGCGCTGCTACCCGCGGCTTTCCCGCGCCTGAGTTGAATGGTGTTGTGGCCGGTCCTGCCGAATACGTGGATACGGGCACTTCGAAGTTCGACTTGGCTCTTGAAATCGAGACTACAGCTGGTAAGGCGTGCTATTTCGAATATCGAACCGATCTCTTCCGCGAACAGACCATTGCGCAGATGGAGGAAGATTTCAAGTCGCTGCTCCGTGCCTTGATCTCTCGACCCGATGCACGATTGAGCGAGGTGCCTGAAGTCGCCCAGGCCGGCGCGCTTATGCGCACCGACAGGGCCATGTCCCGCTCGGCGTGAACCTGAGCACGTAACCTCTTTGCGGCCTGCTGTCAACGCTTCCACATTCAGGGTCGGATGTGGGCGGCGATGTCAGGGATAACTGCGCGCAACAGCGCGACGAATTCTCCGCGGACACGCTCAGTGGTCTCAAATACTTCGACATAGCTGAGCGGTTTATCGAGAATCCCTGCAGCCATATTCGTGACGCAGGAGATGGCAAGAACTTTGATTCCCATATGTCTGGCGGCAATTACCTCGGGAACGGTAGACATGCCGACGAGATCAGCGCCAATCGTGCGCAGGTAATGGATCTCCGCCGGAGTCTCGTAACTTGGGCCAAGCATCGCGGCGTAGACGCCTTCTGGCAGAGTCTTGCCCAGCGTGGCTGCGGCTTGGTGTGCAACGTCGCGAAGAAGCTTCGAATAACCGTGCGTCATATCGGGAAAGCACTCGCCGAACCGGTCGTCATTGGGTCCGACCAATGGATTTTGCCCTTGCAGATTGATGTGGTCGCGGATGAGGACGAGCGCTCCTTGCTTGTACTCGAGATTGATTCCGCCCGCGGCGTTGGTGACGACCAGTGCGCGCACGCCCATGCACTTGAAGACGCGAACCGGAAAGGCGACTTGCTGGGCGGAGTAGCCTTCGTAGAGATGCACGCGGCCCCGCATCGCAGCCACGGGAGTATTTTCGACATAACCGAAAACCATCTGTCCGGCGTGGCCGATTGCGGTGGAGCGAGGGAAGTGGGGTATCCCGGGGTAAGGAACGGACGCGGCCTCGGAGAGTTCATCGGCGAAGCTGCCTAGACCGGAGCCGAGGATGAGACCGATTTCCGGACGCAGACAGGTTTGGGAGAGCAGAAAATCGGCGGCATCCCGGGCGCGAGAGAATTCGTCGTCAGTAATCTGCATAAGCTGAGCGACCCTCAGGTCAGAATCTCTTTTCGAAATCGTCAAATTCGCGTTCGAGTTGCCACTGCTGACGCGCTTTTTCGTTTGCCTCGAGAAATTTTCGGCATGCAGCTGCCGGCGCTATCGCAGGAGTGGTGGGGCATTCTCCCACGCGGCGCGTGGCTTGGCGGTCTGCCCAAAGGCTGGAGCCCGGCAGGAAGCTGTGTTCCAGGCTCTGACGCGCCATGTATTTTAAGTCGCTATAGGAAAGGTTGTAGGTTTCAACCGCTCGTAAGTATTCATGGGTCATATCGGAGCGCGATACCCCTTCATCATCCGTAGCCAGGGCAACCGGCACAGAGTGCTTGCGGTAAATAGGGAACGGGTGCTCGTTGCCTTTCACGCCGAGAATGACATCATTCGAAGTGAGACATATTTCAACCAGCACTTTGCGCTGTGCCATCTCCTCCAGCAACTGCAGCGGATCATGCTCGTACATCACGTCGACTCCGTGCCCGATGCGCTCGGCGTGTCCAACTTCGACTGACTCGCGAATGTGAAAGGTCAGACTCTCCGGGGGGACTAGGCCCATGGCGAGTTCGCCCGCATGCAGGCTGATGTGAACTTTTGGATAAATCGCGCGAAGATAGTCCAGCATCTTCATGTGCAGATCGAAATCGCGTATGGGTAGGTACCAATCTTCCGCCATAACCAGGTTCAAACCGACGACTCTAGGATCGGACGAGGCCAGCTCGAAACCCATAAGAATTTGCGCAAAAACCTGCTCGGGCGCGAGGCCGCGTAAGACCTGATAGAGATAACGGATGGTGACTCTACATCCGGGAGCGGCGGAGGGCGTGCCGCACCGGAGTTGGTTATGCGCAATCTTTTCATCGCGATCAAGATCACTGCCCGCGTGCGCGATGGCGTCTCTCAGCCCGCCCGAAAGTAACTTTTCGCGCATGGACGCGAAATCATCGTTCCAGCCGATTTTTGCTCCCAGCATCGCCGATTCCATGCCGCCGACGGTGTGCATGAGTTCGAGGTATTGCAGATGATCGGCCGCGGCCTGATTCATGGCGTCAGCGATCGCCTCGCCGGTGTGAAGATCGAGGGCGGAAGCGAACTTCGAAAAGGTGGCAAAGAAATGATCGTGCCCGGATTCTCGACCGCGCTCCCAATTACGCATGGACCAGGCATCGATGAGAGAACCGTAAAAATCGGGATCGTGGTAGCCGCATTGAACCGCGGGCTTTGCCGAGTCTTGACTGCAGGCGGTATCGCAAGGGCCGGGCAGCAAGCTGAGACTGGCGCGATCGACGCAAAGATGATCCTTTGTGGCGAAGTCGATCAGGTCTTCGGCATAGATTGCGCCGCCGAGGTGGTTATGCAAGTCCCCTCCCTTTGGCATGTCACGCAAGAAGGCCAAAACCAACGGCGGTTGTGTCCGCACCGATTCCAAATACCGATTGGCCCGCTGCGCAGTAGTGCTTGCGGATTGCGGCATCGCTGGGGATGTGAAAAACCCAATTAGAACCAGAACGCAGAGATGAATTTGTCGCAATTCGCCTCGCATGGGTGGGGCAATGACTCAGAAAGTGAATGCCAACGACATTTCGGCCTGCAGCGGGCGATGGTCTTGCCGGTCAGGCCGAGCCGAAGGGCTGATTGTACAACGATCCCTGCCCCTGGGAAGGAGGCACCGACCGTCCCGCTTCGGAAGATCATTGAAGTTCTCGCTCTGGGTATCCTCGTCGAGTGGGATATCGCAACTCCCCGTGTCGTGCATCGGATATCTGAAGAATGCACCAATCTACGCGGAATAAAGTTGAAGAGCCGAACCCGCCCCTTCATTTAGATCGATCAAGAGTACTTATGCTTTCGTGCGCGCGATCACGAAATCAACATGCCGGCGATCGAAGCCGACATGAGGTTCGCCATCGTGCCCGCGAGCATGGCACGAAGTCCGAGGCGGGCGAGATCTTCGCGGCGATTGGGAGCGAGCGCTCCGATGCCGCCGATCTGAATGCCGATCGAGCTGAAGTTCGCGAATCCACACAGAGCAAACGTTGCGATCGTGAACGAGCGCGGATCCAGTGTCGATTTGATGCTTCCTAATTTTGCGAATGCGACAAATTCATTCATCACCATGCGCGTGCCTAGCAGGTTGCCAATCGTGGCGGCATCATGCCACGGGATTCCAATGAGCCACGCGATCGGTGCTAGTACCCAGCCGAAGACGAGTTCCAGGCTGTAAGGGAACCACGGAACGTGCATGTGAATCCAGCCCATGATGGCATTGACGAGCGCGAGGAGCGCAAGGAACGTGATGAGCATCGCGCCGACGTTGAGCGCTAGATGGAGCCCGTCGAGCGTCCCGCGAGCGATGGCGCTCAGAATGTTGGATTCTTTTTCCATGGCTGGCATCTCAATGCGACCCGCGGTCAAGGGCCGTTCGATTTCGGGCACGAGCATCTTCGATACCAGCAGGGTGCCGGGCGCCGTCATAATGACGGCGGTCAGCAGGTGCTTGGCATCCGCGCCGCCCACGGCGATGTAGGCCGCCATCATTCCGCCGGAAATGTGCGCCATTCCGCTCGTCATCACCGTCATAAGTTCGGACTGCGTCAATTCGGGAAGGAACGGGCGTATCGTCAGCGGCGCCTCGGTTTGCCCCATGAAAATACTAGCGGCAAGGTTGAGAGATTCGGCGCCACTTGCAGCCATGACTTTGGTCATCACCCAGGCGCCCGCGCGGATGATGAGCTGCATGATTCCGAGATAGTAGAGAACCGCGAAGAACGCCGCAATAAAGATGATGGTAGGTAAAACCTGGAAGGCAAAGATCAGTCCCAGTGAAGATTGCGGCTTACCGAGTTCGCCGAAAACGAATGCGGAACCGTAATAAGAGAAATCGAGGAGATGCTTGGCCCAGTAGCCGGCTTTGGCGAACAGCCATTCTCCCGCAGAAATGCGAAGAACAAAAATTGCCAGCACGAACTGCAGACCCAGGCCCCAGGCGACGGTCTTGAAGCGGATCGCACGGCGTTCCGTAGAGAATGCGAAAGCCAGGCCCAACATGGCGAGCAAACCGAGCAATCCTGTAAATCGACCCATTTGGTTGTTTCTCCCCAGGGAAGTGGACGGACTAATCGCCCTTGGCCTCGGATCCAATTACGCGATGGATGAGCGGCTTGAGCCGCTCAGGAACCGGTTCACGAATCTCAAAACTTGCTCTGAGCAGCGCCCCAGCTTCTTCAGCCCGCGTTTGAGAATTGTAATGGATTGTGCAAAGCGGCTCGCCGGCCGACACCTCGTGGCCGAGTTTGTGGTGCATGACAATTCCTACAGAGGGATCGACCGAGTCCTCCTTCTTCTGGCGTCCACCGCCGAGGATCACAGATGCGACGCCAATGGCGTGACAATTTATCTGCGCGATGAATCCACTACGCGAAGCGATGACTTCGGCGCTATGCTTGGCCGTCGGCAGCAACGAACAGTCGTCAGTCACGCGCGGGTCCCCGCCCTGCAACGCGATCATTTGCTGAAATTTCTCCAAGCTGGCGCCCGAGTGCAGTAATTCGGCAGCTCGTCGTTTCCCTTGCTCTGGAGTTTCACTGACTCCTCCCCCATGCAGCATCCACCCTGCAAGATCGAGGCAAAGTTCGCGCGCATCCCTCGGTCCACCTCCGCGCAGGATGTCCAAGGCTTCGATGACCTCGAGGGAATTGCCGATGTGGGTGCCGAGTGGCTGGTCCATGTTCGTGATTAGCGCGATGACTCTTTTCCCCATGCCCTCGCCGGTTTCAACCATCAGTTCGGCGAGAAATACGGCATCTTCTTCCCGCCTCATGAACGCGCCAGAACCGGTTTTGACATCCAGGACGAGAGTGTCGATTCCTTCTGCCAGTTTCTTGCTCATGATGGATGCGCAAATCAAGTAAGGACTCTCGACAGTGGCCGTGACGTCGCGGAGTGCGTAGAGCTTGCGGTCGGCGGGAGCCATCTCTGCGGTTTGGCCGATCATCGCGCAGCCACATTTTTCGAGCACGCGCCGAAACTGCTCGACAGAAAGATTCACGTTCAGGCCGGGAATCGACTCCAGCTTGTCGAGCGTGCCACCCGTGTGACCCAGGCCACGTCCGCTGATCATGGGGACGAGAAGGCCCGCGGCAGCTGCGAGCGGCGCCAGCACCAGGGAGGTTTTATCGCCTACGCCGCCGGTTGAATGCTTGTCGACCTTGACTGCCGAGAACGCCGAGAGATCGAGCACTTCGCCGGAATGCAGCATGGCATTGGTGAGCGCAGTGGTCTCGGCGTGCGTCATCCCACGCAAAACTGCTGCCATGAGCCATGCCGAAGCCTGATAGTCAGGGATCTCGCCGTGGGTGTATTGCTGGATGAAGTATTCGATTTCGGTCGCGGAGAGTTCGTGGGCATCGCGCTTCTTCGTGATGATGTCGATCGCCCGCAAGGGCAAGGTAGTGGCTGGTTGGAAAGCGCTGGAGCTCACTGTAGGCGGAATCCTTCCGGCAGAAGTTCGCGGATGGGAGCTTCTTTCCAGCCAGACGCACCTGGAAAAATAATGGTCGCGTCGGGGCCGAACTCGTAGATTACTTGCCGGCAGGCTCCACAAGGAGAGCAGGGCGCGTCTTGATCGTTAACGATGGCAATGGCACGAATCTTTAACGCCGATCCGCGCTCGGCGACGGCACGGAAAATCGCAGTTCTTTCAGCGCAGTTGGTCAATCCATACGAGGTGTTTTCAACATTGCAGCCGTTGAAGATTTCACCGAGAGCCGTCAATAGAGCGGCTCCAACTTTGAAATGAGAATAGGGAGCGTAGGCGTGGCGCATGGCGTCACGTGCACTTTGAATCAGACGGTCGCGCTCGGGCTGGGGAAAGTTTTCAGTGGCCATGCCGGCTCATCTCTCTACCAGCAGGACCTTATCGGTGCCGTCGATTTCGGTCAATTTCACTTCGATCACTTCACGCATCGTGGTGGGCACCGAACGTCCCACGAAGGCCGCTTCGATGGGAAGTTCGCGGTGACCGCGATCGATCAGCACGCAAAGCTGCACGCGCTGGGGACGGCCGTAGGAAAACAGGGCCTCCATGGCGGCGCGAACGGTGCGGCCGGTGAAAAGGACATCGTCGACAAGGATGATGCGCTTGCCCTCGATTTCAAAGCCGATGTGCGATTCTTTGACGAGTGGCCTTGGACCAAGCGTGGAAAGATCGTCACGATAGAAGGTGATGTCCAGCGCGCCGACAGGAACTTCCTTGCCTTCTATGCGGCTGGCCATGTTTCGAAGGCGCTCCGCAAGCGGCACGCCACGGCGGCGGATGCCGACGAAGGCGAGATCATCGACGCCGCCACACTTCTCGACGATCTCATGTGCCAGACGCAGGAGCGTGCGCTCGATCTCGGAAGCCGACAGCAACTGCGCCTTTTCCCGAAGCTCAAACTTCTGCGCGGTGGTTTCGTAGGTCATGACGGTTTGCATGATACGCAGGCTACAGGCCGGGCTGCAAGCGCAGCGCGCGGCACTGGGCGGTTCCTTCAGTCCGCCGCCCGGATCTGAACCAGCCGGGCGCTAGCGAGGTCCTTTCGCTGCCAGGTCACGAGCAGCGCTGAGCCAATGATCATGAGCCCGGCGCACAGCCCAATCCACACGCCGACCGCGCCCCAGTGCAGGCGAAAGCATAAGTAGTATGCGAGCGGGATTCCAATTAGCCAATAGGCTACGCAGTTTGCCAGCATCGGCGTTCTCGTGTCGCCAGCGCCGCGCAGAGCGCCGGTAGTTACGACTTGCAGGCCGTCGAAGAGCTGAAACGCAGCCGCAATCAGAAGCAGGCCCCCTCCGACCCGGACGATGGCAGGATCGGGAGAAAACAACCGGGCGATCAGGCGTGGAACGGAAACGAAAGTGAGCCCGGCGCAGCCCATGAACCCAACTCCGAGCATGATTGCCGACCAGCCTGCGCGGTGCGCACCCTGAGGATCGCGACGTCCCAACTGCTGCCCAACTCGTACGGCTGCGGCCGAACTGATTCCCAATGGCACCATGAACGTGAAGGCGGCGCAGTTCAAGGCGATCTCGTGCCCGGAGAGCGGGATGGGACCAAGCCTCGCGCACAGTGCGGTCGCTGCCGCGAATGCGCCGATTTCAAGCAGGATTTGTCCGGCGGCGGGGGCGCCCAGCTTCAGGAGCGCCCACATGGTCGCAGCCTCAACCCTCACCGATCTTGTCCAATGCGGGACGCTTGCGCTCGTATGGCGCTTGGATTCTACAATCACCAGCGTGACCGCCAACACCAGCAGCATGTAGATGCGGGCAATGCAGGTTGACCATCCCGAGCCGGTGATGCCTTGAGAGCGAAAACCCCAATGGCCATAGATCAGAACCCAATCGCCGATGGCATTAACGATGTTTGCCGAGACCAGCGCAAACATGATGGGTTTCGCGACATCGACCGCTTGCAGATAACGGCGCAGGGCGAAATATCCCAGCAGTGGAAGTGTGCCCCAGTTCAGGGCCATGAGGAACGGACGCATGGGGCCGACCAACTCGAGGCTGATGCCGAAGCGCTGCATTACCGCCGGCCAGAATGAGACGGTAATCATCAGCGCGGGCGTAAGCAGCAGAGCCAGCACCAGGCCATTGGCCAGCGTGCGGCGGGCCGCATGCAAATCCTCGCAGCCATAGGCTTGCGAGACAAATGCGTCCATTCCGAGAAGCAAGCCGCCTCCGAAAATCGCCACCGCGTGGTATAGGCTTTGGCCGAGACCGGTGGCTCCGATCGCAACCGCGCTATCGGGTAGACGGCCGACCATGATGATATCGACCACGCCCATGCTCATCCAGCCGACTTCAGCGATGATCAACGGCAGAGCCAGCCGGAGAGTGAGACGGAAGTCCTCTCGGAAGGGTCGTCGCTGCTGTTGTTGAACATCGAGCATGGTTTCTTAGTTATCTCACACACGAAGGGATAAGGCCGCAAATAAGCAGTGCCTGCAGTCCTTTGCGCGACCATATTCCATCGAGCACCATGAACCCGCGCTCTGACTGCGGGAAGCTCACTTCGCGCGCACTTCCAACGACACTGGCGGTTTAATACCGTACGTCGCAGCGAAACTGCTTTGGTTGACGGCCATGCCCAACCGTCCCCGCGAATCGATGTAAAGCAACGGCTGCTTCAGCGGCACATCGCTGAACGTGCGTACGAAGGGCAGGTCGAGCGCGGTTGTGCCGAGGACAATGTGCACTGTGTCCCCGTGCTGATAGCTCAGCTTCAGGAAATCCTCGGCATTGACGTTAGTGACCAAGTTGCCGAATGGGCCATCCG
>Ga0126381_100003962_pt1 | contig 16063 bp, 16 predicted proteins | sample PanSoiMetPlot_28_FD_96465 | JGI IMG/M metagenome (GOLD analysis project Ga0126381, IMG submission 96465) | Tropical forest soil microbial communities from Panama - MetaG Plot_28 | ecosystem: Environmental > Terrestrial > Soil > Tropical forest > Bulk soil | place: Panama | collected 2016-02-17 | reverse complement strand
TGGTTGGTCTGGGGAGCGGGGGCGCGGGCGTGCGGGGGCGGGTGGACGGACGGGGGAGCGGGGCGCGGGCGTGCGGGCAAACAGAATGGCTGGGTGCCTGGCATCGGGGTCTGCCAGGCACCCAGCCTGCTAACGGTAGGAGGCCCTTAGCGGAAGGGGTTGGTCACGGGCCCGGGAGGAGGCTTACTCCCAGAAGGCGTTGTACTCGGTTGTACCGGTGCCGAAGATCGCGCCGCGACCCTCGATGATCTTGCCTTCTCGCCACCGCAGCACGTGCGCCACGTCGATGCTGAGCGCGCGGCTCGAATCGCCCGCGCGCGTGGCCGTGTTGTGGCTCAGGTCGACCGACATGTCGCCGCTGACGAAGATGCCCTGGCGCTCCATCTGGAACGAGCCAGCCGTCAGGTCGCCGATCACCTTCATGAACGCCAGGAAATCGTCCAGGCCGTTCTTGACGCCAGAGACCTGGGCCTCACCGGGGACGAGCCAGGTCATTTCATTGTCGAAGTACTCTTCGATGACCGCGCGATCCCCGGTGGCCAGCGCGTCGTACGCCGCACCGACCCGGTCCGCGGTCAGCTTCTTGGCCAGGTATTCCGCGGTCATCACGCGGCCGGCGGCGATCATGTCCTCCGTCATCGCCTGACCCTGGACCGCCCAGGTCCTGGGCTTGACTTCCTCGACCAGTGAGAAGATGTAGGGCCGGGTGAAGTCACCGAAGGTGTCCGCTACCGCATCGGCCAGCTTGAGCGCCAGCAGGGACTCCTGCTCCCTCGTCGCGAAACCTTCCAGCAGGGTGGTGCGTATAATTGGCATTTAATTCGCCTTTCCCGTAAAACCTGCGAGTTACCTTAAGCCCAGCGGGCCGGAATGGGGGCAAGATCGTATGCGGCCCAGAAGAAATTGTCTGCTCCGTACTGGTCGCTCATGTACACCTGGACGTTGGCGATGCGCCCGTCCCTGATCACGTAATGCGTGCAGTTCAGTGCATCGAGAGTGGCGCCACGCGACGTGCCGTGTCCACGGTGGACCTCAACCACGGTGTCATCTCCCCAGGCATCGATCTTGATGAGATCGACCTTGATGCCGGAGCGGACCAGACCACCGAAGAACGCAATTACCTCATCAGGGCCGTGCTTTACGCCGCCAACTGGGTTCCGTCCGGGAAGAGTCCACTCGAGATCGGGAGCGAAAACCTCGTCCTTGAGCTTTTGCAGATCGCCCTGATTGAAGAGCTCATACATGCGCGCAACCAACCCAACGTTACGCTGCTTCCTCTCGCTTTCGGAGTCAATCAGAGTTTCAGTCATTACAACTCCTTTCGCCGCGCCGCATCGAGCGTTGCCGGCGCGTCTGCGTGCCGTTCATGCACGGCTGATCGTTATATTGAAGAATCCGGTGCCGAGCCTCATGAAGAGCCTGGAATATAGCGCGATGTACATTTCGGTACCTCGCGCAGTGGTCAGGTCCCCTAGATCGATAATGCAGTTCGGGGGCCAGCCGAACTGGCCGAGCAGATCACTGGCCTGCGTCTTCGCGTCGAAACTGTCGCCGCTCACGAATATCACGTGGTCGCCGGGGACCGACGCCGGGTTGACCATCACTTCGCAATAGAGAGTGTTCAGCGTCTTGACGACGCGCGTCGCCGGGAATGCCCGCTGAATACGCTCGGCGAGGCTGTCGTCGTTGCAGATGTCCAGCATCGGCGGCATGGTCTTCCCGCTCACCGGGTTGGCCACGTCGATCAGTGTTTTCCCGCGCAGGTTATCCTCGCCGGCCGCGGTCAGCGCGGCCAGAGCCGTGCTCCCGTTCGTGCAGTGGAAGACCAGCTCGCCGAAGGCGGCCGCGTCCGCGAAGGTCCCGCCGCTCGCCCGGTCGCCAGTGGAATCCACCCATTTCACGAGCATTTCGTTGTCAGCGCGGCGTGCCCCCATCCGCACCTGGTGCCCGACGTCGACGAGCCTGCTCGCGATCGCCTGGCCGACCATCCCCGTTCCCAGTACACCTATCTGCATACCGAGCAGCTCCTTCAGTAGTACCGACTGCCTTACTAGGCAGCTTGTTCAGTGGCCCACGGTCCGTAACCGACCACGCGATCCACGCTGGTGCGCACGACGAACCCGGACGGCGGATTGTCCATGGGCGGCCATTTGACACCAGGGCCCAGATAGACCAGCGCGAGCCGCTGGAGCAGTTCGGGACAACCTCCCTCCACCACACGCGCGTGGCCATGAAGGACGAAGTGATACGGGAGGCCATCCGGGCTTCCGCCGCCCGGCTCCATGGAGATGGCGACCCTGGGATCGCGGCGGATATTCCGTATCTTCTGCTGCTCGAAGAGATGCCCGGAAACTATCTCATCTCCATCGATGCCCACCCATACGCAGGCAACCTGGGGACTGCCGTCTGGATTGATGGTCACCATATGAGCGAGATGCCCGCCGGTAATGGCGTTGCGGATTGCGGGTGACATGACAATGTTCATGAACTACAGAGCCCCAGACCCCGACATTGGCTTAAGGTCTTTTACGGTATATTCTGTAATGCGCGGCCGGCCATCTACGGCCGCGACGGTCCAGCTTTGCGTGGCGTCGAAGCCGAGCCACGTGCTCGCGGCGGCCGGGGGATCCCACGTGCGCGCCTGCCAGTTGACCGCGACGTTGACCTGGGCTATGCCGGAGTCGTCGAAATCCACTTCCACAGAATTTACGCGGTGCACTTCATCAAAAAACCGGTTAATAACATTATTGTACCAACGACGGAATCCCGCAATCCCGTGGAAGGTGCCTTCCGGAAAATGCATCGTGAGATAATTACCGTCAAGAAACTCAGACACCGCGTCAACTGGATCATGCCGATCGAGCGCCTCGTACCAGTCTCGTGCAAAGTTGAGGACGTCAAGGTTGGTTAGTTTCTGGTGGGTTTTCGGCTGGCTCACGGCCGGCCTCCCTTCAATTCGAGCGGCCGGCGCCCGCCGCGGCAGGCACAGCGGCGGAGGCCGCAACTGGCGGTGGCGGGAACCTGAGGGCAAAGCTCTCGAGAGGCAATTGCACGGCGCTGCTCAGATAACTGTTCAGCTGGTACCAGCCGATCAGGGCCAGGCTTTCCAGCACTTGCCGCGGTGACAGGAAGCTGGCGAGGGCGTTCCAGGTCTCGTCTCGCAGCGTGCTGGAGTCGAAGATCTCATCGACCGCGCGGACCAGTGAGCGCTGCTGTTCATCCCACACCGGATCGTCCCAGTCGCCGTAGACGACCGCGACGCGGCGCGCCTCGTCGAAGCCCGCGGCATCGCCGAACACGGCCTGGTGAATGCCCCACTGATACTCACAGCGGCACCGGGCCAGGGTCCGCGCGACCACGATTTCCCTGGTGGGAAGGTCGAGCGTGCTTGTCGATGTATCAAGGAACAGCCAGGCGGTCTTCCGCATCGCCTCGGCCAGGTCCGGATGGTGCTTCACCATGAGCCGCACCGAGTACAGCGGTACGTATTCGCCGTTGGCGTCGCCGACACGGAATCGGTCCATGCGTTCGGTGTCCACGGGCCCGTACGGCGGGTTGAGCATCTCTAGTCGCATGATCGGTTTTGCTCCTACGGTTATTCGGATGTGTCGCGTGACATGGCCACGACCTCGGCTTCGCCGGTCGTGGGCACCGGGACTACCCGAGCGTGGTCGCGAGCCACGGCTCCGGCAACGACGGCCACCAGCAGCACGAGGACCGCCGCGGTGTTCAGTCCCAGCCTGAATCCGGCGGTAAGCGCGGTGGCGCCAGGATTCACGGCGCCGCCCAGATCGGCGGTGTGCCACGCGGCGAGGCTGGCCAGGGCGGCGAGGCCGAGGGCGCCGCCGAGCTGCTGGGAGGTGTTGATGAGGCCCCCGGCCAGGCCTGCGTCGTATGCGGAAATGCCGGAGACCGCGGCCGTCATCACCGCGACGATGGTGAGCCCGCCGCTGGCGCCCAGCAAGATGGCAGGGCCGAGGATGTCGGCGGCGTAAGTGCCCCGCGCGGGCAGCAGGCCGAACCAGAACAGGGCGGCCGCCCCGGCGATCAACCCGGCCAGCAGCACGTTGCGCATGCCCGCGCGGGGAAGGATCCGCGCCGCGATCTGAGAGACGATGACCGTGCTGGTCGCCATCGGCAGGAACGAGAGCCCCGCCTCCAGCGGGCTGAAGCGGAGAACCTGCTGAAGGTACAGCGAGACGAAGTAGTTCATCGCGATCACGGCCGCGACGAACGCCATCATGACCCAGTTCGCCATCGTGGGCAGGCGCTTGGTGAAGAAGGAGAAGGGCACCAGCGGGAACGCCGTCCGCGTCTCGAGCGCGGCGAAAGCGATCAGCAGGACCCCGCCGGCCGCGATCGGAATCGCGAAGTGGGGCCAGCCGGTGCCCGGCACCGCCATCTCGGTGAGGCCGTAGATCAGGCTCGAGAGTCCGGCGGTCACTATGACGGCGCCCGCGATATCGAGGTGCCGCTGACGGTCATCGGCCGGCCCGCTCTCGCCCAGCAGCCTGGGGGCCAGCGCCACCGTGGCCACCACCAGCGGCAGGTTCACCCAGAAGACCCATCGCCAGCCGGGTCCGGTGGTAAGCAGCCCTCCGGCCACCAGCCCGGTAGCCCCGCCGGCGGCGGCCACCGCGCTCCACAGGCTCATGGCCCGGACCCGCTCGGAATCCTCGGAAAACGTCACGGTCAGCAAGGCCAGCGCCGCCGGAGAGAACAGGGCTCCGCCGAGACCCTGCAGCGCCCGTGCCGCGACCAGCTCACCGCTGCTCTGGGCCAGCCCGCACCACAGCGTCCCGAGCCCGAATATGACCAGGCCGGTCATGAACACCCGCCGGCGGCCGAACACGTCCGACGCACGGCCGCCCAGCAGCAGGCAGCCGCCGAAGGTCAGCATGTACGCGCCGAGGACCCACTGCAGGCTGGCCCGCGAGAAATGCAGAGAAGCCTGTATTGACGGCAGTGCTATGGTCACGATCGTAAGGTCGATGAGAACCATGAATTGTGCCGTCAGCAGCAATGCCAGCGCATGCCAGCGGCGATCATTGGTTCGGTGAGTTTGCATTTCGATAACCTCATCACGTCAAGCGCTTGCTGCGCGCGATCACACGGTCCGCGGCCTGCCCGTATACGAACCGCGTAGAACCCTCGATGAAGTTCGCCGGAAATCCCGCTTCGAATCCGGTAGCCTTTTCAAGCCGGGCTATCGCTTCTGGCGGAAGTTTGACGTCCAGCGCCCCAAGGTTTTCGGCCAGCTGGTCGCTGCTCCGAGCTCCGATGATCGGGTGTACGGCGTTAGTCCTGGCCATGGTCCAGGCAATGGCCACCTGTGAACAGGTAACCCCCAGCTCCTTGGCGACATCCTGGACCGCCCGGACGATGGCGTGATCGTTCTCGCTCACCGTTTCCGGCGAGATCCGGCTCGCGGCCACCTGGCGGCCGGGGATGGTGAATTTCCCGGAAAGCACGCCGCCGGCCAGCGGGCTCCAGGCGGCCACGCTCATACCGAATTCCGTGGCCATCGGGATAAGCTCCCGCTCGATGTCCCGCTGTAGCAGGCTGTACGGCACCTGAAGGCCAGCGAACGGCACCCAGCCGCGCCACTCCGCGAGCGTGTTGGCCCTGGCGACCAGCCACGCCGGGGCGTCGGATATCCCCGCGTAGAGAATCTTGCCCTGGCTCACCGCGTCATCCAGCGCGCGCAGGGTCTCCTCGATCGGGGTGTTGCTGTCCCAGATATGCACCCAGTACACGTCTATGTAATCGGTCTGCAGCCGCCGCAGGCTTGTCTCAAGTGACAGCCGCATGTTCTTGCGGTGATTGCCCGCCGCGTTCGGGTCGTTTCCGTCACGCGTCACCGTGTACTTCGTGGCCAGCACGAACCGATCGCGACGCCCGGCCAGGAGATTCCCGAGTATGGTCTCACTAGCCCCGCCGCGATAGTTCACCGCGGTATCTATGAAATTGCCGCCCGCTTCCGTGTACGCGTCGAGCATCCGGGCACATTCTTCCGGCGGTGCTCCTACCCCGCCCTGTTCACCGAATGTCATCGCGCCAAGGAAGAGCTCGGAGACACGTAGCCCGCTCGACCCGAACAACCGATAAAGCACGATTTGTCCTCGCTCGCTATGACGCCATTCGTGGATCTCGACGTTATCCACGGGCCGATGCCCGATGCGAGGCGTGGTTGTCATCGTCCCGGCACTACGTGTAATCCACGACGGCACTGCTTAACGTCCCGAGAGCCGAATCGTCCGGCCCTGGCTGGCGGCTCGCCTGCCAATCCTCGAGCAGTTCGTTCAGCACGGGGTAGAGCCGCATCGCAGGCGGCTCCCATGGCTTGGCGAGAAGGCGGTCAAGCAGGATCTGGTCGCTGGCGACGTCGGTGTCCGCATAGGCGGTCAGCAGCACCCGGCGAGCCAGCGGAAAACGACCGCCGGCTATGCCGAGGAACTCGACTCCCGTCATCTGAGGCATCCGCTGGTCCGCGATCAGCAAGGCGAGTTCCTCGCGACGCAGCTCGAGGTCGTCAAGGACCCGCAGTCCGTCCGGACCGGATGCCGCGGCCAGGATCCGGTACCGGTCCGCGTACGCGTGGACGAGGTCACGGCGAATGGCCCGCAGCACCAACGGATCGTCGTCTACCGCGAGCAGAACCGGCCGCCGGGAGTCTGCCATGACTCTACGATGCGGCCCAAACCCGGTTTGTGGTCATTTATACCTAACGAACTGTGGTGACACTTTCCCGGAACGCTGTCTGTTCTCGGGGAACACCGTCGCTTCCGGGGGAACATCATCACTTCGAGAACATGACGAAATCGGTCATTGGACCTTACGCAGCTCAGATCGGTACGAAACCGGAGCTTGTTCGCGTCTACTCCAACATGGTGTGCTATCGCTACATAGCCGGACATGGCCATGCGGTGTTATCTGCAATGCGGTGTTACCTGCAATGCGGTGTTATCTGCTCTGCTGTGTTATCTGCAATGCTGTGTTATCTGCTATGTCCTGTTATCTGCTATGGACAGTTATCTGCCATGGATGGAGCCGTGAATGACCAGGCGAATTCTCGTCGTACTCTCCGAGTATGGTTACTGGGGCGAGGAACTCCTCGGACCGCTCACCGCATTTGATAAACGCGGATATGAGACGGTCTTTGCCACCCGCACGGGCAAGCGTCCCCATGCGCTGCCGCCCAGCCTTGATCCTGGATACGTAGACCCTCCGCTGGGCCGCTCGGTCACCGTCCCGGAGGTAGCCGTCGCGGCGGCTGAACTCGATGAATCCGACCGGCTCGACACGCCGCTCAGCCTGGCCTACTGGATTCCGGAGCGACCGTACTTCAGCGTCCCCGACTACCTTCGCGAGATCGAGGCGTATTATCGCCATATCGCGGAGCTGGATCATGAGATCGCCAGCTATGACGCGCTGACCCTGGTCGGCGGCAGCGGCCCGATCGTCGATATGGCCAACGACGGCCGCCTGCACGAACTGATTCTTGCTTTCGTCCGGGCGAACAAGCCGATCCTGGCCGAATGCTACGGTGTCGCCTGCCTCGCCTTCGCCCGGGACTGGGAGGACAGGGCGAGCATCATACGCGGCAAGCACGTCACTGGTCATTGCAAGGAATATGACTACAAGGATGGCACTGGTTTTATCGGCGTTGACTTCAATATGGGCCCGCCGCCGTATCCGCTTGAATACATTCTTCGCGACGCCACCGGACCGGACGGCCGTTATCACGGAAACGTTGGCCGGGAAGAATCGGTCATCGTCGACTATCCTTTTGTAACCGCTCGATCAACCCCGGACTCATACTTGTCCGGCGAAAAACTTGTCGAGGTGCTCGAATCGGGACTTCGCCGTTTCGGCTGGTAAGGGAGCACCGATGATTGCCAGGCCGGGCAAGTTCGCCATGTTCGAGCAGTTCGCGGCGGACGGTATCACCACGATGTTCGGTAATCCCGGGACCTCAGAGCAGGGCTTTCTCGATGTGCTCGATCAGCGCGGGGGCATGGAGTACGTGCTCGCCCTGCACGAGACGGTCGCGGTGGGTATGGCCGATGGGTACGCCAGGGCGAGCGGGCGGCCCGGGTTGGTGCAGTTGCACGCCGGGGTCGGGCTCGGCAACAGCATCGGCCTGCTGTACCAGGCGATGCGCGGGCACTCGCCGCTGCTGGTCATCGCCGGGGACGCGGGGATCAGGTACGACGCGATGGACGCGCAGATGGCCGCCGATCTGGTGGCCATGGCGCGTCCGGTGACCAAATGGGCGACCCGCGTGGTTGATCCCGGTTCGGTGCTGCGGGTGCTGCGGCGGGCGGTGAAGATCGCGATGACCCATCCGCGCGGGCCGGTGTTCGTCGGATTGCCGATGGACGTGCTCGACGCCGACACCGCTGAGCCCGCCGTGCCCAGCACGATCCCCTCCCAGCACGTCGTACCGGTGGCCAGTGAACTCGACCGGGCCGCCGGCGAGCTGAGGGACGCCGGGCAGCCGGTGATCCTGATCGGTGACGGGGTCGCGGATTCCGGCGCGCAAGCGGAGCTGACCAGGGTCGCGGAGCTGCTCGGCGCGCCGGTGTGGGGGGTGTGCGACTCCGAACTGAACATGGAGGTCAGCCACCCGCTGTACCGCGGTCAGCTCGGGCACATGCACGGGGCGGACAGCAAGGCGAAAGTGCAGGCGGCCGACGTCGTGCTGGTCGTGGGGACCTACCTGTTCCCCGAAGTCTTCCCGCTGCTCGACAACCCCTTCCGGGCCGGCGCCCGCATCGTGCACATCGACCTGGACGATTACGAGATGGCGAAGAACTTCCCCGTGGACGTGGCGCTGGTCGCGGACCCGAAGCCGACGCTGGCCGCGCTGGCGGACCTGCTCGCCCCGGGGGACCAGGGCGATCAGCGTGAGCACGACCAGGAAACCAGGACCCGCCAGCAGCTCGAGCCGGGGCCGGACGCGCCGTTGATGGACCTGTTCGCCGCCGAGCTGGCCCGGCAGGTGCCGTCCGGTCTTGTGGTGTTCGACGAGGCGCTGACCGCCTCCGGAGCGCTGGCCGCGTACCTGCCTGGCAAGGCGCCGGGGAGCGTTCACGTCACCAGGGGCGGATCGCTGGGCGTGGGCATCCCGGGGGCGATCGGCGTGAAGCTGGCCCGGCCCGGCGCCGAGGTGGTCGGGTTCACCGGGGACGGCGGCGCCATGTACACGATCCAGGCACTGTGGACCGCGGCCAGGTACGGCATCGGCGCCCGCTTCGTGGTCTGCGACAACCGCCGCTACCGGCTGCTTGACCTCAACATCGAGCGCTACTGGGACGAACGCGACATCCCTCTGCACAACCATCCCGGTTCTTTTGACCTGTCCCGCCCGGAGATCGACTTCACCTGGCTGGCCCATGCTCTCGGCGTGCCATCGCTCCGGGTGGATAAACCCGGCGAAGTCGCGGACGCGATACGCGAGATGCTCGCCTGCCGCGGACCGTTCCTTGTCGATCTCAATACCGCGTGATAACCGCACGGAGACGTTCATGAACGATATCGCGCCCCGGAACGGGGGCTTGCTGGCCGGCCGGTCGATAGCGATCTTGATGGAAGCTGACTACGTCGAGCCCGAGTTGCATTACTACCTGAGGAGGTTCCCCGAGGAAGGAGCGCGCGTCGTGCTCCTCACCCGGCTGTGGGGGCAGCCGTCCCTTACCTTCCGCGGTCACGAATACCAGATCCCGATCACCGTCGATGGCGATCTCGAGGCGCTCGAGGCCGGCGGGCTGGACGAATTCGATGCCCTTATCGTCCCGTCGGGAATGGTGTCCGACCGGTTGCGGTACTCGCAGAGCGCTGGCGAACTCGCGCCCGCTGTGCGGTTGCTGCGGACCGCATTCGCCACGAAGGGCCTGCTCAAAGGCATCATATGCCATGGCATCTGGCTGGCCGCGCCCATTCCGGAGGCGATCAGGGGACGCCGTGTCACCTGCCACAACAACCTCGTGGCGGACGTCCGCAACATGGGCGCGCAGTACGCGGACCAGGACGTGGTCGTAGACGGGGACCTCGTGACGGCCAGGACCGCGAGCCACTGTCACCTGTTCGCGCGGATGCTGATCGACCTGCTGGCCGCCCGCCAGACCCGCCGCTCCCGCCTGGTCGTGCCGATGGCGTCATCGAACTCGAATGGCGCCATCGAGCCCAGTGCGCAGGAGCGGGCGGAGCCGCAGTCGGCGCAGGCGAGCGTCAACCAGCTTGACTTCAGCGTTTCCGACCTGGTGGCGGGCTATGTCACCAGCTACGACGCGGATCGCCGGGTGCTCGATCTGCGCACCACCGACGGCCGTCCTTACCGCGTGATGGTCAGCGACGCCACGACCGCGGAGTTCGTGCGCAACCTCGGCGATCCGTATGACGATGCCTCGGGGGTGCTGCCGGAGCTGCTCCTCCCTGGACGTCATGTGTTCGCGCGCGGAGTCTTCTACCCGGACAGCGATGAACGCACGTTCGGGGCAACCGGGCTGGTATTCAGCGGGCACGGCCCCGCCGACTACAGCTTCGAGCGACCCGACTGGTGGATTCAGCAGCTTCGCGAGCTGGCCGTGTTCTACCGTCGTGCGCAATTCGGCACGGCCGCCCATCCTGATTACGGGGCGTACCGCACGACGTTGCGACTCGGCGGCGAGAAGACGGGCAGTTACCGCCAGGAGACGGACACGATCTCCCGGCTGGTGTACGGCATGGCATCGGCCTACATGCTGACCGGCGACGAGGACTTCCTCGAGGTGGCCGATCGCGGCACCGATTACCTGCGTGACCACATGCGCTTCGTGGACCGCGACGAGGACGTCGTCTACTGGTACCACGGCATCGACGTCGGTGACGGCACCGAGACCAAGGTATTCGCGTCGGAGTTCGGCGACGACTACGACGCCATCCCGATGTACGAGCAGATCTATGCGCTGGGCGGCCCCACCCAGCTGTACCGGATCACCGGCGACGACCGGATCGCCGCCGATATCGACGGCACCCTGCGCCTGTTCCAGAGGTTCTTCCTCGACCCCGAGCACGGCGGGTACTTCTCGCACATCGACCCGGTGCACCTCAGCCCGCGGCATGAATCGCTGGGGCACAACCGCGCGCGGAAGAACTGGAACTCGGTCGGTGACCACGCGCCGGCCTACTTGATCAACCTGTTCCTGGCCACCGGCGACGAGAAGCACTCGGCGATGCTCGAATCCACCTACGACCTCGTGGTTCAGCACATGCCGGAAACGGGCAGCCCGTTCGTGCAGGAACGCTTCCACGCGGACTGGTCACCCGACCGCGGCTGGGGCTGGCAGCAGAACCGGGCCGTCGTCGGTCACAACCTGAAGATCGCCTGGAACCTGATGCGGCTGATGGCGATCACCCCCAAATCCTCCTACAGCGAGCTGGCCAGGCGGATCGGCCTGACCATGCCCGCGTTCGGCAGCGATCAGCAGCGTGGCGGCTGGTATGACGTGATGGAGCGGGAGCTCCAGGCCGGCCAGCGGCAGCACCGCTTCACCTGGCACAACCGCAAGGCCTGGTGGCAGCAGGAGCAGGCGATCCTCGCCTACCAGGTGCTGGCGGGCTACCTCGGTGATGCCGAGTTCGTCCGGCAGGGCCGGGAGGCGTCGGCCTTCTACAACGCGTTCTTCCTCGACCACGACGACGGCGGTGTCTACTTCAACGTGCTCGCCGATGGCATTCCGTACCTGCTAGGCAACGAGCGGTTCAAGGGCAGCCACTCGATGAGCCTGTGTCATTCCGCGGAGCTGTGCTACCTCGCCACGGTCTACCAGCACCTGTTGCTGCGCCGGGAGCCGCTGACCTTGTGGTTCCGCCCGCAGCCGAACGGCTTCCGCCGTGACCGGGTGCTTCGCGTCGCGCCTGACGCGTTCCCGCCGGGACGGGTCCGGCTGGAGTGGGTGGAGGTCGACGGGCGGCCGTACCCGGCCTTCGACCCGGCAGCGATGACCGTGAAGCTGCCGGAGACCGGTTCCCCGGTGACCGTGCGGGCGCATCTGGTACCCGCGGACGAGTGACCTGAGGCAGGAGCCACCATGCAACTACAGAAACGGACCTTCGGTGATGTCACCGTCATCACCCTCGACGGCATCCTGGACAGCGGCACCGCGCAAGCCGTACAGGCTGATCTGGAACACCTCATCCCCGACCAGGGCCGGGTCCTGCTGGATCTCGGCAAGATGTCGTACATGTCCAGCGCGGGGCTGCGGGTGATGCTGCTGGCGTACCGCCGCGCCCTGGCCTCCGGGGCCAGGCTGGCACTGGCGCGGCTACCCGCCGATGTTCGCGAAGTAATGACCGCCACCGGCTTCCTCGACTTCTTCGCGGTGTCCGACACGGTCGAGGAGGGCCTTGAGGCTTTGGTATGAGCGAGACCGAGCACGCGGCGGAGATCACGCGAATTGATGCCTATCCCACCGGCCTGATCAGCGGGTACCCGGTGCGGGCGGGCCGGGTACTGCCGTTCGGCGCCAGCGCGGTGCCTGGAGGAGTCAATTTCTCGGTGTACACCAACAACGCCACCGCGATCGTGCTGGTGCTGTTCCGCCGCGGTGAGCCCGACCCGGTCGCTGAGCTGCCGTTCCCGCAGAGCTTCAGGATCGGCGGCGTGTACTCGATGACGGTGTTCGGCCTGGACCCGGAGACGACCGAGTACGGCTACCGGGCAGAGGGTCCGTACCGCCCGGCGGACGGACACCGGTTCGATCCGCGCGCCGTGCTCGTCGACCCGTACGCCAAGCTGCTGACCGGCCGGGAGAGCTGGGGCGGCGGCGAACCCCGGCCGTATCGCTCCGCGGTCGGCTACGACGATTTCGACTGGGAAGATGACCGGCCGCTGAGGCTGCCGCCCGAGGATCTGATCATCTACGAGCTGCACGTCCGCGGCTTCACTCAGCATCCTTCCTCAGCGGTCCGGCATCCCGGCACCTTCGCCGGGCTGATCGAGAAGACCGGCTATCTGCGTGATCTCGGCATCAACTGCGTCGAGCTGATGCCGGTCTTCGAGTTCGACGAGCTCGACAACCCGCGGCATGATCCGGACAGCGGCGCCCGCAGGTACAACTTCTGGGGCTACAACCCCATCGGCTTCTTCGCCCCGAAGGCGGGCTACGCGGCGAGCGCCCGTTACCGGACGCAGGCCGACGAGTTCAAGAACATGGTCAAGCAACTGCACCGGGCTGGCATCGAGGTCATCCTCGACGTGGTGTTCAACCACACAGGAGAAGGCGGCGAACAGGGGCCGACGCTATCGTTCCGCGGCCTGGACAACGGCACCTACTACATGCTCACGCCGGACGGCGGCTACTACAACTTCACCGGCACGGGAAACACCCTCAACTGCAATCACCCGGTTGTCCGCGGCTTCATCATCGACTGTCTCCGCTACTGGGCATCGGAATATCACATCGACGGGTTCAGGTTCGACCTGGCGGCGGTGCTGGGCCGCGCCCCCGACGGGTCGGTGCTGGCCAATCCGCCGGTGCTCGAGTCGCTGGCTCACGACCCGGTCCTGCGAGACTGCAAGCTCATCGCGGAAGCCTGGGATGCGGGCGGCCTCTACCAGGTCGGCGGCTTCAACGACTACCTCCGCTGGTCGGAGTGGAACGGACGGTACCGGGACGCCGTGCGCCGCTTCCTCAAGGGGGATTTCGGCGCGGCCAGCGAGCTCGCCGTGCGGGTCACCGGTTCGCCGGATCTGTACGGGCCTCAGGCCCCGGTCGCGTCGGTGAACTTCGTCACCGCCCACGACGGGTTCACCCTCGCCGACCTCGTGTCCTACAACGACAAGCACAACGCAGCGAACGGCGAGGACAACCGCGACGGGGAAAACCAGAACAACTCGTGGAACTGCGGCGCCGAAGGCCCGACGGACGACCCGGAGATCGTCTCGCTGCGGCGCCGGCAGGTGCGCAACGCGTTGCTGCTCCTGCTGTGCAGCTGGGGCATCCCGATGCTGCTCGGCGGGGACGAGGCGGGGCGTACCCAATATGGCAACAACAACCCCTACTGTCACGACGACCCGCTTACCTGGCTGGACTGGGACCTGGCGACCGAACACGCCGGGCTGACCCGGTTCGTGCGCTGCGCCATCGCCTTCCGCCGGGCCCATCCAGCACTACGCCGGCCGCGGCACCGGGTCACCGGCCAGGGCAGTGGCTGGTTTCCCGCGGTGAGCTGGCACGGCACCCGGGCGTGGGCACCCGACTGGGCGGTCCACAACCGGCTGCTCGCGACGATGTTCTATGTGCGCGAACAGGCGGGGCATGATTGCGTGTACCTCGCGGCCAACGCCTACTGGGAACCGCTCACCGTAGAGTTGCCCGTCCTTCCAGACGGCGTGATCTGGCACCGGTTCGCCGATACCGCCGCCGCCCCGCCAGGCGATGTCGCCGAACCGGGGCAAGAGCCGCCCATCGATGATCAGGCCCGCATCCGTGTGGGAGAGCGCAGCGTCGTTGCCCTGGTCGCACACCACAGTTCGTTTTGAAAAAGGGCTAAGAAATGACATTCACCGCAAACTTGCAGATAGCCGATGGAGTTGCCACGATGCACCTGGCCGGGGAACTCGACGCCAGATCGGCGGCGCGGTTCAACGAGCTGATCATCGATGCCGCCAAGCACGAACTCAGCGAGGTGGTGCTGCTAGCCGGCAAGCTGACCTACATGTCGTCGGCCGGCCTGCGTTGCCTGGTTTTCGCGCACCAGAAAATGCCGCGGGCCGTGCGGATCGTGCTGGTCGGCGCGCAGCCCGAGGTCGCCGAGACGATCCGGCTCACCGGTTTTGACCGCAGTATCGTCATGCAGGAGGCCGGTGAGCCCGCGTGAGAACGCGCGACCTCGAGGTCGGCATCGGCAGCGGTGTCGCCGACGAAGTCGCTGATTTCGTCGGTGCGCTCGCGCGCGAGGCCGACCTGCCCGCCAGTAAGGCCTACTGGCTGCGCCTGGCGGTCGAGGAGATCACCATCAACATCGGCCAGCACGGCTACCGCGGTCGCGGTCCGGTGCGGCTGACCAGCGAGATCGCGCCCGATCGGGTGTGGCTGCGCATCGAGGACGAGGCGCCAGCGTTCGACCCGAGAAACCACGATTCGACTCCGCGGCTGGAAACCGCGCCGCCCGAGCGTGAAGTCGGCGGGTTCGGTCTGCTGCTCGCCCTCTACCGGCTGGACGGATTCTGTTACGAGCGAGTCGGCGGATGGAACCGCAACACGCTGACCATGTTGCGGACCAGCTTTGGCGATGATCCCGGTTTGGTGGATGGAGTATCAGATGGCGTCGAAGAACGCGCTGATCATCGGTAGGCAGACCAGCACCACACGGGAGCTGAACAACGCGCTGCGGCTAGGCGGGTTCGGCGTGCGGCAGGCGGCCCCCGAGGAGGTGGTCTTGTGGCCTGACCTGGACGCCAGGCCGGACATGCTGCTGGTGTCGGCCGCGCTCGGCCTGCAGCGCGTGGCGGTGCTCAGCGAGCGATTCGCGGCCCAGGGACGGCTGCCGACCACGGTCGTGTACCCGGAAGGCAGCCTGGCTGAGCTCGAGACGTGCGTCCGCGGCGGCTTCGACTACGTCACCCCGCCGTTCGCGCCCAGCCTGCTGCGGACCCGGCTGACGTCGTGCTGGGAGCGGGGCCAGCTGACGCTCGCGGTGGAAGAGATGGCCAACGCGGCGAGCCTGTATTCCTACGAGCGCGACCTGAGCATCGCCAGGGAGATCCAGGACGGGTTCCTGCCCGACGACCTGCCTGTCCCGCACGGCTGGGAGGTCGCGGCGAGATTCCGGCCGGCCAGCCTGGTCGCCGGTGACTTCTATGACGTGTTCGAGCTGGCCGGGGGACGGCGCCTGGCGACCGTCATCGGAGACGTGTGCGACAAGGGCGTGGGCGCGGCGCTGTTCATGGCGCTGATCCGTACCATGCTGCGGCACACCGCCGAGCAGGCTGGCGGCTGGGACCTGTTCGCCGACGACCTGGCCATGGTGGCGACCGCTCGCGAGCTGACCGGTCCGGCCCTCGCCCCGGGGCTGT
>Ga0126381_100003960_pt1 | contig 16063 bp, 16 predicted proteins | sample PanSoiMetPlot_28_FD_96465 | JGI IMG/M metagenome (GOLD analysis project Ga0126381, IMG submission 96465) | Tropical forest soil microbial communities from Panama - MetaG Plot_28 | ecosystem: Environmental > Terrestrial > Soil > Tropical forest > Bulk soil | place: Panama | collected 2016-02-17 | reverse complement strand
TCACCGAGAACGCGGTGAATTCGGCGTCGTTCACACGGCGAAGCCAAAGCGCACTCTTGGCCGTGATGCCCGCCCAAGGAAGTGATGACGGATCTGTGATGGTAACGCTGACGGTTTTGCCAACTTCAAAATCGGTGACCTTACCAACAGAAATCCATTTGCCTGTTGTCTTCCGAAAAATCGGCGCGACCACAAAACCAACCAGCGGAATTCCGAGAATCGCCGCGCATATACCACTGAGCCCGATGCAGAGTTTTTCCAGGAAACGCCGGCGAGTAATTTCCTCAGGCGTCAGCGGCCGTTCTGGCAATGGATGATCAGTGGTAACTTGGTTCACGGAGAATTTCGTAAATCCATCCGGCAAGCGACGCCCAAAAAAGACCGATGCCCACTGCGAGGATAACCCATGAGGTAATCAGGCCCCAGAAAAGGAACGTTATTCCCATGGCCAGGCCAGCGGGGAAAAAGTTCGGACGCGGCAGCGTTTCGTGTGGCAACGGTTCCCAGCCTGGGGGCACGTTCGGATGTACTTCGTTTGTCATAAATGTTTGTCCATCACTGGTGCGCTCGCGACAGGATGCGCGAACCAGCGCGCAAGCTGCGCAACGATCGCGCTCAGATAAACCAGACACATCGGCACCCACATAAGAAGGCCGCCGATTTGCTGGTCTTTATCCGGAGTGATGCCCCAGTTGGATTGAATCAAGTTCAGAATGCGGAGGCGATCAGTGGGCGGTTGTGCGTAAATCGGACATACGCTCACCGGTGAGAAGGTGATGAGAATTCCCAGAATGCTGCAAGCGACGCAGGCGCTGAAAAGATAGAGCACAGCGCCGGGCGGCGACATCCGCTCCTCCTCACGCGGCGCAAGAATTTGGCGCCAGAAAATCGTGCCCAACAAGATGAGGGAAGAAATTTGAAGCGCGTTAACGAACTGGGACGAGACAGCGGCATTGCAAAGGGGACGCGCATGCCACAACCACATTGCGCCCACACCGGCGATCCATCCGACGAACGGATTGGCAACCAGCCACGATCGCGATCCAAGTGAGACCCAGCGCGGCAGACTCATCCACACAAGCGCAGGCACGATGAGCAACAGCAAGATGTGTTGAAGCATGTGCGCGCTGAAAAGGTAGCCCGCCGCCAGGGCATTGAGTGGAGAGATCAAAGCCAGCACAAACACACCGAGTCCCGCGATCAAATACAAAATCCGACGACCCAAGCCGAACGCCCAGACGTATGCGACAAGCGCAGCGGCGATTGAGGCAAGCGCAGCGAGATTCCAAGTCCACGTGGAAGTAAAGAATTGCTGTGTCGTCATCGGATCAAAGGCCAGAGGTAAACGATGGAGAACACGAATACCCAGACGACATCGACGAAGTGCCAGTAGTAACCCACTGCGCCAAGCGCGGGGAAACGACCGTTTTTGGGATTACTGATAAGAGCTACGCCGAGCACGACCAGCAAGGCAAGCAAACCGAAAAAGACGTGCAATCCGTGGAACCCAGTAAGTGTGAAAAATGTGGTGGCGAAAAGATCCAAGCCGACGGTCACGCCGCTCTGAAACAGGCTCCAGTATTCTAGTCCCTGGCCGACGATGAAAATTCCTCCGAGTACAATCGTTGCGATGAGCCACGCTTTCATTTTCCCGAGGTTGTTCGCCCGCAGGCCCACCTCGGACTGCCAGATCGTAAAACTGCTCGCAAACAAGCAGATGCTGAAGATAGTCGTCTTAAGCACGTCCAGTTGCTGCGCGCCGGGCCCGCTTTTCGAAGTCGCGTTGTAAAAGAGGTACGTGAGGATAAGCACTCCGAAGAAGCCGAATTCGGAAATGATAAACGTCATTACGCCAGCTTTGATTTTGTCCGGTCGGAACGTGTCGATCGCTCCTCCAACGGGCACGACTGGATCCGGACGATCGGGGTTCGCATAATCCCAGAGGGGACGTCGGCTGTGAATCGGTGGGAGCGCATTGAAATTTTCGTGGGGCGGCGGTGAAGTCGTCGCCCATTCCAGCGTCCACGCGTTCCACGGATTGTCGCCTGCCGGTTTTCCGCGGAAGAGACTCGTGACCAAATCCCACACGAAAAGGATGGACCCGGCGGCCATGAAAAACGCGCCAATAGTTGAGACCATGTTCATCCAAGTCCAGCCCGGCAGATCCGGATAGGTAAACGTCCGTCGCGGCATCCCTGCCAATCCGAGCACGTGCTGAATCATGAACGTCAGATTGAAACCGATGGTCATCAGCCAAAAAGTCCATTTGCCGATCCGCTCCGAAAGCATTCGGCCGCTCATTTTCGGAAACCAATAATAAATCCCGCCCAGAATCGCGAAGACGATCAGCCCAACAAAAATGTTATGAAAATGTGCAACGAGGTAGTAACTGTTCTTGGTTTGCCAATCGAGCGGGGCGACCGCATGACTGATGCCGGTGAGTCCGCCGATAAGGAATTGCAGCAGCGCCGCGACGCAGTAAAGCATTGGCGTAGTAAACCGCACACGTCCCCCGACCATCGTGGCGCTCCAGTTGAACAGCTTTACACCGGTTGGAACGGCGATGAGCACGCTGGCCGCGACAAAAAACAGATCGATAGTGTGTCCAAGCCCGACAGTGAACATGTGGTGAGCCCAAACCAGCAAACTCAAAAAGACGATGATCACAGTCGAAGCGGCGACGAATTCGTGGCCAAAGATTGGTTTACGCGAGAAAACCGGGATCACTTCCGACAAAATCGCAAACGCCGGGATCGCGACGATGTAAACTTCCGGGTGCCCGAACGCCCAGAAAATATGTTGCCACAGGATGGCTGAGCCCCCGCCGAACGGCAGAAAAAATCGGCCGCCTAGCAGTCGATCGATCAGCAACATCACTAGCGCAGCGTTCAGAAGAGGCAGCGCAAGAATTACCAGGAACGCATTCATGAAAACCATCCAACTGAACAAGGGGAGGCGGCGCAGCGTCATGCCTGGGGCGCGCTGAGTTAAAACCGTCACAATGAAATTAATTCCCGCGCTCACCGAGCCAACGCCCAGCACCAGTAGCGATATCGCCCAGTAATCGACGCCGAGCTGGGATGAATAAGGCGCTTCACTCAGCGGCGTGTACGCGAACCAGCCAACCGCTGGCGGACCACCGGCGAGAAAACTGAAGTGCAACAGGATGCCTCCGAATGGCACGAGCCACACACCGAGCGCGTTCAGCCGCGGAAACGCCATGTCGCGCGCGCCGATTTGCAGCGGCAGAATGTAGTTCATGATGCCGAAGAGCACCGGCATCGCGACGAGGAAAATCATCGTAGTGCCGTGCATGGTGAACATCCAGTTGTAAGTATCTGGACCCAGCAGCGTGTTGTTAGGCACTATCAATTGCAGCCGTATCAAAAGCGCTTCGATTCCCCCGAAGACGAAGAACACGAGCCCTATCAGCATGTAGAGAATGCCGATGCGCTTGTGATCGACAGTGGAAAGCCAGGCCAGCTTCCAGTGCTGTCGCTCCGCGGGCGTTAGCAGGTGTCCGACTGTAGCGGTAATCGTCGTGTTTCCGTTCATTTCAACGTCTCGATGTAATCAGCGAGCTGCGTGACTTGTTCGTCGGTAAATTTGAAGTTGGGCATCTTCGCCCCGACTTTGACCTGTTGCGGATTGTGCAGCCATCGGCGCAAATTTTCCGGCGTATTGTTCACGATTCCTGCACCAAGTTGTTTGCGGCTTGCGAAATGCGTGAGATCGGGACCGAAAGTTGCAGACGCGATTGTGCCCTTGATGGTATGGCAGTTTACGCAACTCATTTGCTCGAAAAGTGCGAGACCCTTCTGTGCGTTCTCACTCGACGGTGCAGGAGCGGGACCAACTTGAGCCTGTTCCCATTTTTCAAAGTCCGCCTGTGACTCGGCGACAAGTAGAAAATGCATCCAGGCATGCTGAGTCCCGCAAAACTCTGTGCAAAAGCCAAGATACGTCGCGGGTTTGTCGGATTGAATCCAGAGATGATTCGGATGCCCTGGCACGGTCGTAAGTTTTCGCCCCAACTCCGGCACCCAGAACTCATGCAGCACGTCCACGGCATCCAGTCTTAGCGCGACTGATTTGCCCATTGGAATATGAATTTCATTCGCCACGACAGCGCCCGAGTTTGTGTAGCGTGCTTCCCACCACCATTGATGACCGATCACCACGATGTCCGGCTTCGGCGGCGGCGGCGGATCTGAGATGCCCATGGTTCGCGCCGATAGCACAAAGAGAATGATGACAATCGCAAGCGGTACCGCGGTCCATACGATTTCGATTGTCTTATTCCCCTCGCCCTGCTCAGGATCGCGTTCGCCTTCGCGCCATCGAGGGAAGCCCAGCAGCGCATAGAGGACGATCCCGACAACCACCGCGAAGATGATCACCATCACGACAATGACGACGATGGTCAGATCAAAAATGGCACGCGCCTGCGGCGATTGCGGATGGAACACCTTCACAACATCCGCGATCAACACTGCCGCGTTCGCCAGTTGCGCATTCACGACGCCCCCGATTTTGCCGGCCGATTAAAAAGAACGCGAGAAATTTTTTGGAATTTTTTTGATTACGCCAGGGTCGATGGAGCTTGCCGCAGCCGGGGTTCGGATGAAGTCAAACGGCCGTAAATCGATGGCCGCGTTCCAGCGCAACTTCGGCCTCGAGATTTTCACGATCGCGACCGACACTTGCCACGGCAGTGAGTTTATCACCGGACTCAAAGACCACCGAAGCATTTTTTACTTTCAAATCGCCAACGATGCTCGCGCGATCCTCGTGGCTCCCGTGACCCACATAGTGGATGTGCAGATCGAAATGATTGCTCCAGAAGAATGGCGGCACGACAAACGGTTCGCGTGCCCCTAGAATATTGCGCGCAGCCGTCTGACCCTGGCGCTGCGCCACAACCCAATGCTCGACCCGAATGCGACCGGCGCGCGGATCGGGCCACCGCGCGATGTCGCCAGCAGCAAAAACTTCCGGCGCGCTCGTCTCTAAAAATTCATTGACCACCACACCGTTGTCTGTCGCGATCCCCGCTTGCTCCGGAAGCTGGGTATTTGGGCGAACGCCGATTCCGACAACGACCAAATCGCAGTCTAACTTCGTTCCGTCGTCTAGCTCCACATGTTTGTCGCGAATGACTTCTGGTCTCCGACCGAGATGAAATTTCACGCCATGCGCTTCGTACGTTTCGCGAACCAGATTGCCCATGTCCTTTCCCAGAACCTTCTGGAGCGGAACCAATCCTTTGCCGACGACGGCGACCTCCAGTTTGCGCTCGCGCAACGACCACGCCACTTCGAGTCCGATGAAGCTTGAGCCGATAACGACAGCGCGATTTGCGTTTTTCGCCTTTTCGATGATGCGCCGGCTGTCGCCCAGACTCCGGAGATAACACACGTGAGGCAAGTGACCGCCGGGAATCTCGAGGCGCACAGGATCGGCGCCGGTTGCCAGTAACAACGCGCCATAGCCTAACGAACGGCCATCTGACAACATCACTTGTTTCGACTTAACATCGATCGCTGTAACGGTCGTGTTCGTAAGTGTTTCGATCTTGTGTTCGCGATAGAATTCGGGCGGCCGTAGCGGAATCCATTCCTCCGGCGCGTTACCCGCAAGATAATCCTTTGAGAGATTCGGTCGGTCGTATGGCAGAAACTCATCCGACCCGATCAGAATAACCGGCCCTTTGTAGCGTTGGCGACGCAGCATCTCGGCCGCTGCGCCGCCCGCTGCGCCCGCGCCAATAATCACCACGCTAGCCGGAGATAATTTCGGTTTGCGCTCCTGTTTCGTATCGATCTTGCCGATCACGAAAAAACGGTCGCCGCGCTTTTCGACGTTATAGCATGCAACATCATTTAAGGCTGGCGCAGCGATCGCTTCGCCGGTGCGCAGATTAAACCGCGCGTGATGCAATGGGCACCGCACCGTGCAATCGACCATCAGGCCCCTTGCCAATGGACCGCCATAATGTGTGCATGTTGCACCGATGGCAAAGAGCTCGTTTTTGCGCCTGGCAACGAGAACTGGTTCGCCAAATGCATGACCCAAAAGCATCTCTCCATCGGTTACCTTTTCGATCTCACAGCCTTCTTCAAAATCAGGCCCTTCAAGTTCGGTCGCGGCTTCAGCCATTCAAAAGTTCCTTCCTGCTGTAACATAAGAATCGCACCAGACTGATTCAGCAACCGTCTTGCAGCGCCTTAATCTTGCGAACATGATTGCGGCTCGGCATTTAAGTCCGAAAAATACGCGCGCGTCCCTGACCCTATGCGAACCATGAACAGGAGTTTTGTTGTGTTTACTTCTACAACCAATGACTTCCGAAAAGCAACGGAACTCTAGCTGTCCTGACGAAAATGAAATTCCTCGCAGTCCATCCCAGCTGTTTGATGTACTCGAAGATTTATCTTCGGCTTGAGCCGCTTGGGCTGGAGCTTGTGGCTGCAGCCGCTGAACATGCCGGGAACTCCGTGCGGTTGATCGACCTGCAATGCGAATCGCACCGGGATTTCTTTCGCGCGGTTAAAGAGTGGCACCCAGACGTGATCGCGTTCTGCGGTAATTATCTTGCGAACGTTCCTGAAATTATCGATCTGGCACGAGCGGCGCACGACCTGCTGCCCGACGCCTTCATCTGCGTTGGCGGCCACAGCGTCTCATTCATTCCAGATGAAATTTTGCAACAGGCCGGAGGCGCTGTGGATTGCGTGCTAACCGGAGAAGGCGAAACGGCCATCACCGGGCTGCTTCACGCGATCGAGCAAAATCGAAGCGAACTTAAACACGTCCCCGGCTGCGTCACGCTCGATCACCGCAGCCCGCCGCCGGCATTCGTTAAGTCGCTCGATGATTTATTTCCTGCCCGACACCTGGCTCGATATCGCCGGAAATACTTCATCGGCCAGCTCGATCCGGCTGCGTCCATCGAATTCAGCAGAGGTTGCCCGTGGGACTGCGTATTTTGCAGCGCCTGGACTTTCTACGGACGCAATTACCGCGTCAAAACACCGGAGCGCGCCGTGGAAGAGCTGGCGCAGATCCGCGAGCCCGGCATTTTCATCGTGGACGATGTTGCATTCATCCAAGCCGAGCACGGCATGCAGATCGCCGAAGCGATCGCGCGACGCGGCATCCGAAAGCGCTATTATCTCGAGACACGCGGGGACGTGCTGTTGCGGAACAAGGAAGTGTTCCAACTCTGGAAACGGCTCGGTCTAAACACGATGTTTCTCGGGCTCGAAGCGATTGATGACGAAGGATTGAAACGATATCGCAAGCGCGTGACGCTCTCGAAGAATTTCGAGGCGCTCGAGTACGCGCGCTCACTGGACATAACAGTGGCCGTCAACATCATTGCTGATCCGTCGTGGGACCGCGAACGCTTCAAGGTCGTGCGCGACTGGTGTCTGGAGATTCCAGAGGTCGTCAACATCAGCATTAACACGCCTTATCCAGGCACGGAAACGTGGCATACTGAATCGCGGCGTCTCACCACCCGTGATTACCGCCTTTTTGATATTCAACATGCTGTGTTGCCGACAAAGTTGCCCCTCCCTGAATTTTATAAGGAATTAGTCGAAACCCAGCGCGTGCTCTCGCGCAAACATCTTGGGTGGACGGCACTCCGCCAGTGCGCGGGAATCGTAATGCGACACCTGCTTCGCGGACAAACAAACTTCCTGCGAATGATCTGGAAATTTAACAGTGTCTATCGCCCTGACCTGCAACTCGCCGATCACCAGCAGCCGGTGAAGTACGAAATCAGCTTTCCGCCGCCATCGACTGCCACAGTTGAGCGAGGCGCGCTTTACATTCACAACAGTAGTGGACGCAGCGGTCGGCAGATCGATCATCAGACCGAAGAATTCGTCAACGCAACACGCATGGGCACGGCGAGCTAGGATTCCAACTATGAGTAGATCACGCAAACGGGTGAGGCGTTCCAAAACCGGGCGTTGGTCTGCGAAAGTAACGAAGCATAGCGATGCGCTTGATCTCAAGCGCGATGTCTTCAAATCAACGGATCCGCACAAGATCGCCGTGTCGCTGAAGAGGTCCGCCGAACGGAGCACGCGACGCAAGAGCACGCCTTATCAACCGGCGATGTCGATGTTGAATTTCTACATTAATCGCGCCGGGAAAAATCTGCCGAAGACGCGAAGAGACATTCTCGAACGCGCTAAAGGCGAATTGCGCGATGTCTTCGGGCGAGAATAGAGGAGCGCTTCCAATTTCAATGTGCATGAATTGCAAAAGGCCAGCGGGATCGCGCGCCTCACATCGCTGCAACCTCCTTATTCGCTGATTCGTCGGGACATCGAGACGGATCTTCTCCCTTTTTGCGAACGTGAAAATATTGGTGTGATTGTTTATTCACCCATGGCCCCTGGACTGCGCAGCCGCCAAGATCGAATCCACAGCGCGGAGTGAGCCCTGTCACGTGCGTGAACGGGTTTTCACGAATCACCGACTAAAATGTCCAAGGCGGCAAAATATCGCGAGAAGTACGAGAATACTTCTCGATTCCTGACGGATGAAATGCTCGAGTGCTTTAGGATGGGTCAAGGGGTAGCGCTCGATGCGATACGCTTTGGCCTGGTCAGGCGCAGAACGATGAAATACAGGACCGCCAATACCGCCACAAAGAGAACGATCCAGTGCGAATTGTTCTTCACAAACGTTAACCAGCCGTCAACGTTGGAGATCAGGTCCGGCTGCACTTGGTAGGCTTTCGCGCCCACCCAGGCCAAGACGCTGCACCAAAGCGCCGACCCGGCAATCGTTGCGAGGCTAAATTTCCAAAAATTCATCCGCACGAGTCCCGCCGGATACGAAATCAGTTGGCGAATGACCGGCAAAAGCCGAGCAAAGAAAACGCCGCCGGTTTCGTAACGCTCCAACCAGGTCTCAGCGCGTTGCAGTTTGTCGTGCGTGATGAGGAAATATACGCCGAAACGATAAAGAATAGGGCGCCCGATGAGGAGACAGATCCAGTAACCTATCACCGCTCCCAGATACGATCCGATTGTCCCTGCAAGGATGACGCCGGGCATGCTGAGATTGCCTTGAGCCGCGAGAAACGCCGCTGGCGGTATGACGATCTCGCTAGGAATCGGGATGATGGAACTTTCCATCGCCATGAGGCCGATGATGCCCCAATAACCACCGTGTAGAACCCAACCAAACCAGATTTCAAGTAATTGATGCATATTGTTATTCAGAGCGAAGTTGAGGAGTCTCTCGATTCAGGTCGAATGAATTCGCCCTAGTTCAGTCCAAAAACTAAAATCCGCAAACTAAAATTCAGATGTCCATTTACCGCCGCGTCCTGCGCTACTATCAGCCGTTCTGGGGACAGACAATTCTCGGCCTGTTTCTGTCGCTCGTCGGAATTGCTCTGAACCTGCTCAAGCCGTGGCCGTTCAAAATCATTGTGGACGATTTCCTGCGGCCGACACCTTCCGCGCGCGGTGATTGGCGGACGTGGGTTCCGCTGCTCTGTCTCGCGTTGGTCGTAATCCAGTTTGCGTGGGGAATCATCAATTGGATCACAAATTACTTGTTCGTAAAGATCGGACTGCAAGCTCTGTTGAAACTGCGCACCGATCTCTATGCATACCTGCAATCGCTGTCGCTGAAATACCATGATACCCGGCGCTCTGTGGATTCAAGTTTTCGCGTCGCGTACGATTCGCAGTCGATCCAGACGATTTACAACAAAGGGTTCACAAACATTTTTGCCTCGATAATCGCGCTGATCGGCACATTTATCGTGATGATGAGACTCGACTGGGTGTTGACGCTGCTTTCGCTGGCAATTGTGCCGTTGATCGTCGGGGCAATCTATTTCTTCGCGCGGCGTATCCGTCTCGAATCAACCTCTATTCAGGAACAGGAAAGCGCCGTGCTGGCGCAAGCGCAGGAAGGACTAAGCTCGATCCGAATGGTGCACGCATTCGGGCGCGAAGATTTCGAGGTGCGGCAATTTCATCAGCAGGCAAGCCAGAGTTTGCAGGCAAACCTTCGGCTGACACTGACGAACGTGAACAGCGCGCTCGTGATCAGCACGCTCATGGTCATCGGGACTGCGGCAATGTATTATGTGGGAACGTTGCACGTGCTTGCTGGAACTCTCAGCCTCGGTTCACTGCTCGTTTTCAGCGCTTATTTGCTGATGCTGTATCAACCACTCGAATCGCTCACCTACACGGCCTGGGCAATGGAAGGCGCGACTGCAGGCGCTAAGCGTTGCTTCGAGGTCCTCGATCGACAGGACGACGTGCGGGACTCGCCAAACGCTGTGCTCATTTCATCGGCCAATGGCGCCATCGATTTTCGCTCAGTCAATTTCGGCTATGCGGAAGAACGATTTGTTTTGCGAGACATCAATCTGCGGATCGAGCCGAATCAAATTGTCGGACTGGCTGGCGGCACAGGCGCCGGCAAAAGCACTCTGCTCAGTCTGGTCCCGCGTTTTTACGATCCGACAACTGGCTCCGTCATGCTCGACGGTTGCGATGTTCGCGAGATCACAAAAAAATCTTTGCGCGCTCAGATCGCCATCGTCCTCCAAGACACACTTCTTTTCTCCACAACAGTGCGCGAGAACATCGCCTATGGCCGACCGAATGCGACGGAGGAAGAGATTTTTGTGGCCGCGCAACGGGCGCAGGCCGACGAATTTATTCGGCAACTACCGCACGGATACGACAATCTCGTCGGCGAACGAGGCGGACATTTGAGCGTCGGCCAACGGCAGCGCATCGGGATCGCACGCGCATTTCTGAAAAATGCCCCGATCCTGTTGCTGGACGAGCCGACTTCTGCGCTCGATCCAGCGACCGAAGCCGCCATTATGGAAACGATCAAGGAATTAATGCGCGGTCGCACGACTTTGATTGCCACGCATCGCCTGGCGACCATTCACAATCTTGACCAGATCATCGTGCTCGATCACGGGCGTATCATTGAACAGGGTCGTGGCCCCGACCTACTGAACCGCCGCGGCATCTACGCGAAACTTTATGCTTCTGGGAAATTTCCAACGTAACCCTCCGTTGTCATGTTGAGTGAAGCGAAACATCTCTGGACGCCGTATGTTCGATTGTCACATCAGATGATCAGAGATTCTTCGCTTCGCTCAGAATGACAGGAATAAGACCTCATGAGCAACGTTAGAGAAGATCGACATGTTGAAGGCGATTGGTGGTCGGAGCCGATTCCGCCAAACGTCATTTTTGGCGCCGGATTCTATTGCGAAACAGCGCAGATCTTTCGCTTCCTCCGCAACCGCGAGGAGGGCGCCCTAAGGTTGGGCGATTACGTTTCCTGCTACGCCGGTTGCTCGTTTTCGCTCGGGCAGAGTGGGCGTTGTACGGTCGGCAACTTCACTTTGATGAACGGCGCCCTCGTCATGGCCGAGGAGCTGATCAAGATCGGCAGCTATTGCCTCATCTCTTGGAATGTTGGGATCGCAGATTCTGATTTTCACCCCCTGGAGCCAGCGCAACGCCTGGTCGACGCACAAGCGCTGGCACCCTATTTCAAAGATCGCCCGCCCCGTCCAAAACTCAAAACCGCTCCAGTCAAAATCGCCGACAATGTCTGGATTGGAATGAACGCTGTAATTTTGAAAGGCGTCACCATCGGCGACAACTCGGTTGTGGCAGCAGGCTCCGTCGTGACGAAATCAGTGGAGCCAAACGTGGTGGTGGCCGGTAATCCAGCCGTTGTGGTGAAGAAATTTCAAGCGTGAGTCCTTCTAACGCCCAAGGCCCAGCGATCAACGCCCAACACAGAATTCTCTTTGTTCGATGTTGGATGCTCGACGTTGGGCGTTCGGTGTTTTTTTCCTGATGAAACGCAAACGTATCGTCGTGATGGGCTTTATGGGCTCAATGCCGATTGCTGGCGTCGTCTGGCAACACATTCATTACATCGTCGGACTACAAAGGCTCGGGCACGACGTTTTCTTCGTCGAAGATTCAGCGCGTCTGCCTTACAACCCGGAAACATTTGAAGTAACCGACGAGTTTGATTACGCGGCGAAAGTTCTTCGACGTCTTGCGCGCGAATTCGATTTCAAAAATCGATGGGCATACTGCGCGCGCTACTTGCCAGGCACTCCAACTGCCGGTCTATCCCTAAAAAAAATCCGGCAGCTCTATCGCGATGCGGACGCAATCCTGAACGTCTGCGGTGCGCAGGAGTTCAATGACGATCTGCTCGTTTCCGATCGCATTCTTTACATCGAGAGCGATCCCAGCGTTGAGCAAATCAAAATCGACAAAGGCGTGAAATCGACGGTTGAATATCTGCGGCGGCATCACGCACTCTTCACGTTCGGCGAGAACATTGGGAAGAAAGGTTTTCCGGTGCCACTACATGGCTTCAAATGGCTGTCCACGCGACAACCAGTGGTGACCGATCTTTGGAAAACGGCGCGCGCCCCTTCCCGCACTGCGGTGCTAACGACAATCGCCAACTGGTCAACCAGCGGTTTGAAAGATGTTACCTGGCGCGGAAAAAAATATCTTTGGAGCAAGTCACGCGAATTTCTCCGGTTCATTGTTGCGCCGAAAAAAGCCGGTGAAACGTTCGAAATGGCAACGAATATCGAGGATTCACCAGCGCGTAAGAAATTCGAGCAAAACGACTGGCGTCTGACTTCGCCGCTGCAAATGAGCGTCGATTACTGGCTCTATCGCGATTATATCCAGCGCTCGAAAGGTGAATTCACCGTTGCCAAGGACCAATACGTCCGGCTCAACACAGGGTGGTTCAGCGACCGTAGTGCATGCTACCTTGCCGCAGGCCGCCCGGTCATCACTCAGGAAACCGGCTTCACAAAAAATTACGGCGGCAAAGAAGGATTGCTATCTTTTCGATCGCTGGATGAAATCGCCGAGGCTGTAGAAAGCATCAACAGCGATTATGCAAAACATTCGCGTGCCGCACACACTGTCGCGCGTGAAGTCTTCGAAGCCGACAAGGTGCTGAAATCGATCCTCGATCGAGCCGGCGTTTGAATGTGGTTACCAAGCTCTGACCGCTCCTCTTTTCTCAACGAAAGAGAGTAGCCAAATCGATCGTCCGCTTCATCGACGGATAATCGATGCCTAAAGAATTTAGCGTATCGACCTGCAAGATATGGGATGAAAGTAACTGGAAATTTTCATCTGTCACCGCCCTTACTTTTTCATCCACAGAAACGAACTTGTTTGCGTCTACGGAATAAACAAAGGTCTTAAAGTTCCACCCTGAGTGCCCGCCAGCGCTGAAAGTGGAAAACACTAAGAATTTCGAGTCGCTACTCCATTCTGATTTTAACAGTTACCTTCCATTCCCACCACCCTGAGATGTCATGGCAAATTCGGCTTGCGACCCTGATTCTCTCGAGATGACTGTCACTGCATCTTCGGTAAATTCAGCTTCTTTCGATACTATCTGCGCCATAAATTTACCATCAGGAGAAGCAATTTCCTTTTTTCCGGTCTCGACCGGCGCAGAAAGCGACAGTGACGCGAGTGAGCAGTAAACGAACGCAAATAAGGCAGCGCGTTTCATTTCCTCGATATGGTCACGCTGACGTGGAGGAAAATTCAAGATTGAAATCTTCGATCAACCAACGGCACGATGCGTCAATGAAAGTTGCCACCGTTATTGCCCGAATTCTTCTGGGGTTGATCTTTGTCGTGTTCGGCTCCAACGCATTCCTGCGTTTCCTTCCGATGCCGCCGCTCCCGAAAGGCGTAACGGGCGAATATTTGCACGCATTTTTCGCAAGCGGGTACGTTTATGTCATCGGCGGGCTCCAAGTGATCGGAGGCTTCCTTCTGTTGATCGGCCGCTTTGTTCCCCTGGGCTTGACGATTCTCGGCGCCATTATCGTGAACATTTTCGTATTCCACATTTTAATGGCGCCCGAGGGACTGGGCCCGGCACTCGTTGTTGGCGTTCTGGAATTATTTCTTGTCTGGCGACATCGCGACGCGTTTACGGGAATCCTTCGGGCTTGATCCAATTTATGGCTACAAAAACGGACAAAGAGGCCCCTCACATCGTCGTGCGCGGCGGCGCCGATAATTTTCAGCAACAAATCACGGCCGGTAAACATCAATTGGTGGCGGACGAGCCGATAAGCTTGGGTGGCGGCGATGGCGGGCCTGATCCCTACGATTATTTGCTCGCAGCACTCGGAGTTTGCACCTCAATGACGATCGGCTTTTACGCCCGGCGAAATCATTTGCCTCTGGAAAACATCACGGTTTCGCTCTGGCACTCGCGCATTCATGCAATGGATTGCCAAGAATGCCAGACCAAGGAAGGCATGCTCGATAGAATCGATGTTGAAGTGGAATTAACCGGGGCGTTATCGGCAGAACAGCACGCAAAATTAATGGATGTCGCGGCCAAATGTCCGGTTCATCGGACGCTCACATCCGAGATCAACATCAGATTGCGATCTGCCGAGAAATCCTAAGCGTGGGCAAAAACTTGTAGCCAGCGGCCTGCGGCCGGTCATCGCTTAAGCTCTGCAAGAACACGGCCCACAGGGCCGTCGCTACAACTCATAATTTTAGATCCGTTGTTCTTCCAAGTCGTACACGTCGAACCAGTGATAGACCACTCGGTTACGTGGAACGTATCGCTGGATATAGTTTTCCATGAATTCCTGTAGCTCCGGAGGCAAGTCGCTCAGGCGCAAGTCGCGTTCTTTGTTGTTCCAAGCAACGATTTCGGCGCGCGGACGTTTCTTAGCGTGTTCGCCGACCCACTCTGCGATCTCATCATCAGTCGCGCCCGTCGCCACGAACGACCGAAAATCGCCGTAATCGATTTCGGAAAAACTCAGCCAGCGTTGGTCGAGCGGGCAGTTCGAATGATATTCGCCTTGCCAGCCCACAAGCACTGCGCGGCATTTATCCACGGCCCGCGCCGCCAAAACATACCCGCCCAACGTAGCGCGCGGGCTGCGTGGGAACTGCTTATCATCACGCAGATCGCAAGCCAGTAACTTCACTTTCTCAAGGTCCTTGTGCATACGCTTCTTCTTTTACAGTTGATTACTTACACCGCCACCCGCTCTTGGATTCGACCTCGCGGCCTTTGGGAATTTCGCCGGCGAGGCGGCGACGCTGCGCGCCTTTTTCTGATAGGCGGTCTTTCGATAGAACGCGCCAGTTTTTGCCAGTAGCTTGCTACGAGCTGCTCCGCAGTTGGAAACCTTCTCATGCTTTTCCCTCCTGTCTTTCTACCAAGCGTTTGAAATTGCCCAGGTACTCTTCGATTCTCCGCGAGAGATTGGGCGGGTCGAAGATCGAACGGATCCTCAGAATGACTTCGGTTTCGCGCTCAGAACGAGGCTCAAAGGAGACGACGCCCGACACGAAACCGTTTGAAATGGTGCGCCACGCGATCCGGCGACCGGGAATTTGCAGCACAATGTGAAAGATCCCTTTTTTATCTTCGCCATTTGGCTGCCAGATATAGGAAAAGTGCGTATCATCAATCCTTCGTACTTCCCGAAGCGACGTGATGAATCTCGGCAGGTCCTCGATGCGCGACCACTGCTCGTAGACGCGGGCGATCGGCGCCTTTACAACAACGAATCGTTGAGCGGCGTTTCTCGCCGGCTGTACGCCCGACGCGGGATCCATCGCCTCCGTAGAATTTTCAAGCGGAGAACCGCGCATATTGGTCCCTCGAAAAAACCCGGTTCCATCCGTCCGTGAAATTAAACAAAGCCATGCTTAACACGAGCATCCGGTCGTGGCGTCGCAGGGAACGGCGAAAAATCTTCGCCAAAGCCCACTTCGACTTCCCTTGAGATTGTTTGCTTTTCATTTCTGATAATTTTCTTTCGTTAAAGGGTAGGCACTCACCGGCATGCGGCCACGAAGCAGTTGGAAGATTTTTCGATGCTTCTCAAGAGAGAACCGGTAACACCTCTTTCGAGGGAGGAAACAAAAGTGGCGCGGCAGCGCTGCATTGTTAGAGTTCTGGCATGCGCGCGCGCGCACCAGCCCAGCCGATC
>Ga0126381_100003959_pt1 | contig 16064 bp, 12 predicted proteins | sample PanSoiMetPlot_28_FD_96465 | JGI IMG/M metagenome (GOLD analysis project Ga0126381, IMG submission 96465) | Tropical forest soil microbial communities from Panama - MetaG Plot_28 | ecosystem: Environmental > Terrestrial > Soil > Tropical forest > Bulk soil | place: Panama | collected 2016-02-17 | reverse complement strand
TAGGCGGCGATAGTGCTGAGTTGGTCGACGTCGGCGGCGTGAGCGGCGCGGAGCGCAGTGAGGATAAGTCGCCCGGGTGGGGTTAGAAGGTAGCGATGAGTTTTTGGTACCTTTCGGATGATGCCGTGGGCCCGCAAGAGGCGTAGTCTGCGAGTGATGGCTTGGCTAGAGAGTTTCTTGCAGCTGAAAGAGTTCAGGCTAGAGCGCAGGTCTCGGTTACGGAAACCATTGATAGCAAACTTGCCATCGGCCAAAGTCTGACACAGCAGAGCGTCTTCGGCAGACCAGGGGCGAAGCGCACGATAACGCTGGCCCTGATGAGTAAGCGCAGAGCACACTTTGCTCACCAGCTTGCACAAAGGGGTGGTGCCAGTGGTGGAAGCCAGCGCATCAAGATAGCGTTCATTGGAGGCGCGGGAGACTTCGGCCCGCCGTGGCAGATCGGCTAAGCCGCGGCGCAGATTGTACCAGGAACAGGGTCCTTTTGGATCGCCCTCGCTGCGGCGGTAAACTCTGAATTGTTCAGTGCGGTTGATGGTGGTCTCTACCCGTAAAACACTGGCTCCCTTATCGTAAAGTTTGACCGAATTGCCGTTCAGACTGTGTTTGATGCGAACTCCTTCGTGACGATGTTTGAGGTCGCTGATAATTTCGCCTGCAAACTTGCCGTTGACCCTGCCAGTGCTAGGAACCCGACGCCCCAGAAAACGCATCACATCGGGACTAGAAAAGGAACTGATTCCATGTTGGACGAACCGTGGGTAAAGAGTATGAAGCGCTTTGGGATCTCGAAAGGCAATATCGGTGGCGTACTCTGTGGCCGAAGCAGTCCAATAATATTGCTGGCCGATAGGGGCACAAATCTGCCGATGTAATGGATGGACGCGATCGAGAATGGCGGTGAGTTTTTTTGGCCAATCGGTTTGGAGTTGCCGCTCGGCTAACTGTTGGGCTCTGTGCCAGTCATCGATAGCGACAAAAGAGTTTTCTCTCCGGCGATATCCAATGCCGGCTTTGTCCATCTGCTTGGCCAACCATTCCCGTCCGTTCAGGCAGAAGTCGATAGTAAAAGGAAACCAGCTTTGGACCCGGGCATGCATGAAGCCAAAAATGGGATGGAAAAAGTAATGATAGAAGAAAAGACACTTCCGCATCTCAAGCACCAGATGGATCTCTTTAGTCTGGCGTTGACCGCGCACCGAGAAGGACTGGCAGGGTTCAATCGCAGAAAGGATCACGATTAGACCGCTCTGAACTTTATCCCGCTCAGCGATCTGCTTAGCGATTTGTTCCTTGCTGCGCTGGTTGGAGCTTAAATACTCTAGCGGCCGGCCGCAGCTTTCGGCAAGCTGATAGGTTCCCGCCCGTACTTGAGCGCTAAGCTTTTGGGCGAAAGTTCCGAAATCTTTGATTAGAACCCCACACGCATTGAGATAGGCTTCCATCACTGTCGGCTGAAATAGGTGACGCAGCGTTCCGCGCAATCGTAGCCGATCAAAACCGCTAAGCGTCCCTAGTATTTGGCTGCCAAATCGATTAAAGAACCCAAGTGGAACACCGGTCGCAGGAGTAGTCGTTCTTTTCACACGTCAACGATGATCTCCGCGTCTGGCGCTTCCACAAAGAATTTGGTTGCGGCTCCGCCGCGCTAAGTCTTGGCGTGAGATCCATTCTTATTAGCGTCCTGGCGTGAGCTCCATTCTTATTGGCGTCTTGGCGTGAGCTCCTGGTCCGCGTCTCGGCGTGAGAGCCCCCTTTTTACCTTGCATTTCCAGTGGCCTCACGATTGGCTCTAAGCTTTCACTTAGGTTCCCAAAAGATTGTTCATGCGGCTTCGGACCTTCAGTCTCATTCTATCATTCTTCGTCGCCAATCTGCTCTGGGGCCAGCAACCTGCCCAACAAGAAAATCCGTTTCTGCTTCCTACAGAGAAGTCTTCCAGAGGGGAACAGCTCCCAATCGAGATCACAGCCGAAGGGGAAACGCGCCGTGAAGGAGAAACGTTCATCTCGGAGCGTAACGTTGTGATTCGTTACGGCGACTTGACCATCTATTGCGATTATTCGGAATACAATCCGAATACTCGCGATGTAATAGTTCGCGGCAACGTTCGTATCTACCGAGAGCGATATGCATTTGTCTGCGATCGCGCGATCTACAACCTTGACACGAAGCAGTTGAGAATGGCTGATTTCGGTGCTCGGAAGGTACCGTTTGAAATTGTCGGCGATAGCCTTTCCTCGATCGAAACAAACGAGTTCACAATTCGCAATGGATACGTTTCGACCAGCGACTCATCGCAACCGGACTATCAAATCCGAGCCCGCACGATCCGCATCTATCCCAATGATCGGATGATTCTTTCTAACGCGACTCTGTTCGTTGGCAACGTACCTATCCTCTGGTTTCCATATTTGTACCAATCGCTGAACAATCAGTTCAGCTACAACATTGCGCCCGGGTATAACGGAAACTGGGGCGCCTACGCGTTGACCTCGATCACGTTTCCCATACAAACAAACACCAGCGGAACCGCTCGTATCGACCTGCGCAGCGCCCGTGGACCGGCGCTCGGTTTCGACGTCAACTATCGCGATAAGAACGATCGCGAGACCTACGGAAAACTGGAACTTTATGGAATTTATGACCTAGACCCGAACGCTAACCAGACGTCGCTGAACCGTGGCCCGATTAGCGGCCAGCGGTACCGCGTCGCTTATCAAGGTAGGGTTTATCTGACCAGCGATATTTCGGCCGTCATCGACTTTAATAAGTTGAGCGATCGCTACTTCATGCAGGATTTTATTCCAGGCCTCTTCAGCGTCGATCCAACGCCCGACACCTATTTCGAGTTGGTCAAACGCGGCGAAGCCTACACCTTGATGGCGCTTGCCCGCATCCAGGTAAATAATTTTCAAGAGACGACCGAACGGCTCCCGGAAATCAGCTGGGAAATCGCGCGAACTCCATTGTTCAACAGCCCGATCTTTTACGAGGCCACAACGAGTGCTGCCTGGCTCACGCGTAAGTTTGCGTCCGGGATTGCTTCACAGACTGACATTAACAATCGCGATAGTTTTTTCTTCACGGACTTAAACAATAGCGTTTTCAACCCGGATTATCGAACATTCCGATTCGATACATTCCATCAATTAGTGTTTCCCAAAACTTACTTTGGATGGCTTTCCATCGTGCCCCGCATCGGGGTTCGCGGAACATACTACAGCCGGACCGGCACATTTACAGAGGCGGATGGCAGCAATTTTCCTCCTATTATAGAAGGCACCATCACTCATCCCGGACCGGACGGCACCCTTCTGCAGGGGCCGGGCGGCGCTCATTGGCGTCTTGCGCTTAATGCCGGTGCCGAAGCATCATTTAAGCTTTCACGAGCGTACGAAGGAGTACAAGCCCGCTGGCTTGGTCTCGATGGACTCCGCCACGTAATTCAACCTTATTTGAATTTTTCCTGGGTTTCGACACCAACGCTAAACCCTAACGATGTTCTGCCAATGGACCGCTTCATCGCTAGCACCAGGTTGCCGGCGATCGATTTCCCGGAGTTTACTTCAATCGATTCGATCGACCATTGGACCATCCTTCAGCTGGGAGTGAGAAGCCGGCTCCTGACACGGCGCGACAATGCCACACTGGACTGGTTGGACCTCGACACCTATTTCGATGTCAATTTTAACAATCCCTTCGCCCAAGCTATAAGCGTAACAACGGATCCCAAAACCGGCAAAACGACGCAGGTACTGCAAGATTATTCAAACATCTTTAATCGGTTCCGATTTCAGCCGGTACCATGGCTGGCGCTCTCGATCGATTCACAGCTGCCGGTGTTCAGTCGCGGATTTTCCGAATTTAATACCTACATCGACTGGACCATTAATCCAAACATCAGGATCGCGCTCTCCGACCGATACCTTCATGGCAACCCATTTTTCCAGGACAGCAACCAGGTCGCTGTCACAGGTTATTTCCGGATCAATGAGAACTGGGGGTTCAGCATTTATGAGGCGTACGAAGCACAAACCGGCACATTTCTGGAGCAGACTTATGCGATCCATCGTGACTTAAGTAGCTGGGTTGCTTCCTTCGGGCTCGATTTGAAGAATAACGGCGGTGGCAAACAGCAGTCGGGAGTCTACATCACGTTTACTCTTAAAGACCTACCACGATTTGGTTTGCCGCTACATCTGAATGTCGGAAGCGCATTGGGGCAATAGCAAACCTGAATCCAGTGCTGGACAAAGGCAGAAACCTAGGTATCTGAAAGGCTCGCTTTTTTCCAGAAAACCGTATGGATATTTCGATCATAGGTTCCGGCTACGTTGGCCTGGTCACAGGCGCGTGCTTTGCCGATGTTGGTCACAACGTCATTTGCGTCGATAACGATCGCAGGAAAGTTGGAGCTCTTCGAAGCGGCAAGGTTCCGATCTACGAGCCGGGGTTGGAAGAGGTTATCCACCGAAACGTTTCGGCGCGCCGACTGCGGTTCACTGAGAGCACCGAGGATGGCGTCAAACATTCTCAGGTTGTTTTCATCGCCGTCCCCACTCCGCCACTGGTCGACGGGAGCGTCGACCTGACCTTTATCGAAAAGGTCGCTCGAGAGATTGCCGCGGTTTTGAAGGAATACCGCGTCATCGTTGATAAGAGCACGGTCCCGGTCAAAACCGGAGAGAAAGTGGCTGACACGATCCGGCGTTATAACAAAGCCGGCGTTGATTTCGACGTAGTCAGCAATCCCGAATTTCTACGAGAAGGTTGTGCCGTTAACGACCTGATGAATCCGGATCGGATTGTGATTGGTTCAAATAGCGACCGAGCGCTCGCTTTGATGAAGAAGATTTATGAGCCTTTCATGGCGCCAATCATGGTCACCGACATCAATAGCGCCGAGCTGATCAAGCATGCAGCGAACTCCTTCCTTGCCCTAAAAATTTCTTATATTAACGCCATCTCAGCTATCTGCGAAGCCAGCGGCGCCGATGTTGAAAAAGTCGCGGACGGGATCGGGGCAGATAAACGGATAGGCCGCAGCTTCCTCAACGCCGGTCTCGGCTACGGCGGTTCATGTTTCCCCAAAGACCTCGCCGCATTCATCGCCATCAGTGAGCAACTCGGCGCGCCGTTCACCCTGCTAAAAGAGGTGCAAGAAATCAACAAGGCGCAACGCGAGCGCTTTGTTAAAAAGATCCGGGACACGCTTTGGGTGCTTAAAGACAAAAAGATCGCGATCTGGGGTCTGACCTTTAAGCCTGATACGGACGATGTAAGAAGTTCAGTCGCTATCGACGTGGCCAATGACCTTTTGCGGGAGGGCGCCGTCGTGCAAGCCTACGACCCGAAAGCGATGGCAAGGGTTGAAGAACTTAAGCTATGCCCCGGAATCGTGATGAAGGGCTCCGCCTTGGAAGCAGCCGCTGACGCGGAAGCGCTGATTCTGGCCACCGAATGGAATGAATTCAACAACATCGATCTCGATGAAGTGAAAAAGGCGATGCATACGCCGATCGTTTTCGATGGTCGCAATTTGTTTGATCCCGAAACGATGACTCAACTTGGCTTTCGGTATTACGGCATTGGCCGCACCGGCGCTTAGCGCGTCAAGACGGTGCTCAACATGACAAATTCGTGAACCGGCGTACAATCTCTGTAACACCCTGATCCGCATCAGGCCGACATTGAGAAGACAGAGGAACCGCAGATTACGCCCACGTCTTGGAGGGACGTTGCTCACAGGACCCAATGGACTACTAAAAGCCGCGCGGCAGCCACAGGCACTGTAAGCAAGACCCTTCCATAGCCCCAAAGCAATCTGCGGTTTCTCAATTTGGAGTTAGAAGCGGCTTAGCGTCGGGGCGACTGCTATGCCAGCAAAGAATCCCCGCCTCTGTTGCCTGAAAGCTCTTCAGCGATGGGAGTCTGAGCGGGAGTTCGCGGACGAAGTACTTCATCAAGCGCTTCAGCGCACAACCTTCAGCAACGCGAATCGCGCATTCGTCACAGAAGCATTCTATGGAATTATCCGTAACCGATCGTATCTCGACTTCATAATCCAACAATTTCGGCCATCTGGTTTAGATATGCCAACGCGTCAGGTGTTGCGCCTTGGGATTTATCAACTCTACAAAATGCGAATCCCGGATCACGCCGCCGTTTTTGAAACGGTAAACATTGCAGGCCCGGCTCGGACCCTGGTAAATGCCGTGCTACGAAGATCGATCGCAGAGAAAGAGACAGTGTTGAAACGGCTGGCGGAAGCGCCCCCTCACATCCGCTACTCAGTTCCCGAATTTCTCTGGCAAAAATGGGTGGGCTGTTATGGGGCTGCCTCGACCGAACAGCTCTGCGCCTGGAACAATGAACCCGCCAAGATTTTTGTTCGAGCCAATCAGCTGCGCGTCACAGCGCATGAACTTCAGGAAAGCTTTCCCGGCTCCAGGATCTTGGAAAGCCGTCCGGATTGTCTGGAAGTCGATCGCCTGCCACTTTCCTGGATCGTTTCCGGTGTCGCATATGCACAGGACCCGAGCACGCTCGTGTCGTGCGATCTCCTGGCGCCAACAGCGGGTGAACTGGTTCTCGACGCGTGTGCCGCGCCTGGTGGGAAGACGGCGTACATGGCGCAATTGATGGAAAATCAAGGACACCTGGTCGCTTGCGACTACGACCGGGCCCGCCTGAACCGCCTGGAACAAAATCTGGTCCGCCTGGGTGTTGCCAATTCGACGATTGTTCTACTTGATTGGCTACAGCATTCTGCGCCTTTCCAGCGCGAAACTTTCAATGCCGTTCTATTAGATGCGCCCTGTACGAACACCGGCGTCATCCGCAGAAGAGCCGACGTGCGCTGGAGATTAACCCCTCAGGACTTCCCTCGCATGCACCAACTACAGACGCGAATTCTGCAGGCCACAATCCCATTCCTGAAGCGTGGCGGCCGGCTCGTTTACAGCACCTGTAGTATTGAGCCGGAAGAAAACGAGCAGGTGGTGGCCTTTGTACGGGAAAACATAAAAGAACTTCAGTTCGTCGAAGAACGATCAACGATCCCGTTCCGCGATAATTTGGATGGCGCCTACGCCGCGTTGTTTCAGAAGGTATAGTCAACGCCGGGAACGCCGACATCGGATCGGCTTGGCAAACCAGTGATTCAGGCGCGCGGAAACGCTACCTTATGCGTAACGCTGGTTGCGCGTCGCATTTTCCGTTCACAGCGATCTCGGCGTTCCCGGCGATCCCGGCGTTTCATTCACCCGCCAACGATCTCTTTCCCTTTCGGCCATTCAACCGAATAGCCGAATTCGATTACCTTCTTCTCCTTCGGCTTCAATTCGACTTCCCATGTAATCTTTCCGGAATCCTTGTCGACGGAAGAAGGTTTATCCGAGAAGGCTCCCTGATTCACCACGATTTCGGCATTCTTCGAAACTGGAACTTGATCGCACAAGGGGAGCTTTACTGGTACTGAACGAAAGTCCTGTATCGCCCTTCGCCATCTAGCCGCCTCGCCTCAGAGGTCGGTGGTGTCGGCGATGGTGACACTGTCGGCGTTTCTCTATGAACGCAATATTCTCATTAGCCCCTGCGGCATGTGAACTCGAACCAAAGCCAAAGCGATCAAGAGCAGATTGCTTTTTGGGCGAAAACCGAGATATCGCCCTTGCCATATTGGCTGATACTTTTTCTTAAATTCAAACAACGATTTGTATCCGTAATAGCGATTGAAGTTTTCGAACAGAAATTTTACTGCGCGTTCCTCTCGTCGATATCCTTTCACGTTTTCTTCGATGTTTGCCAGTGGGGCGTTCCCCAAGCTCACCTCTTCGACCTCCATCGCTTTGAAGTGATCGATCGATTCGACGATCAAAAAGTCCATCACCCCTTTCGCATCTGACCGGCTTCTCATCAGGTCGAGGCTTCTTGCGGTCCTTCGCTTGTAGGGCAACCAGGTAGCAAAAGCGTCCAGGCGTCCTTCTGCGTTGAAAAGCGCCGCGACCCCGTTTTTGCGGATCTGAACAAGATTGAAAAATCCCAGATCGAATGTCATTTCGGTCCCCTGCTTTTCATGCAACCAGGCGTCGGATAGCACCTTCAACTGAGCTTCGAGTCCATGATCTAAAGGGCCGTCGCCCGGTTCGTACCATTGCAGTCTTTTTCCTTCCTTGCGGGCCTTGTTACACGCCGTTCGAAGATTCTGAAATTTGCCGCCTTTGAGATTGAAATCGGTAACACTCAACCGGGCGTCCTCGCCAATTTTGAAACTCCGAAGACCGCACTGGCTGAACGCAGGTCGCAGTTCAGCACGCGCACAGTAGAAAACAGGCTGCCAATCCTGAACCGAGCAAAATTCGAGAAACTCGGATGTCGCCGAAGCCCACGCCTCCGCGGGACCAATCGGTCCTACCAAGCAGACTGCATAGTTTCGCCAAAGCGCGTAGGCGAAAAAAGATTCGTTGTCGGCAGTAAAGAAATAGCTCTTGTCCTCCAACAACGCGAACTCGTCCAATGGGTCGCAGCCATGCCGGTCAATGATTTCTCGAATTCGATTGTAATCGACATGAGGTTTTTGCGCTCGCTGCAGCACTGGTCTCAACAACAGCAGTACGATCACCAGACCACTGATCATCCCGCCGGCGCTGACCTGATCGAAAAAACTGGCAGCTTGCGGTGTGATGGCTATCTGGGTGTCCGTTGCTTGGAGAAAAATCAGCTCAAGCGACGTCAGGACGGCTCCAAACAGGTCGTTCCTTCCCACCACTTGCCCTTTCAGCAGAAACACCCCGATCACACCGTACAAAAATGCCCCAATGAAAAGCGGGATCCCGATGATTAGCGCCCATCGAATCGAGACACGATCGGACTGCGCCACAAAGTCTTTTCGTCGCCAAATAAGCAAACCAATACTTACCAACGCAAGAATTGTGTGCCGGTAATCCAGCCCTCGCACCAGATGAAGGACACTGGTAAGTGACAACAGAACTAGAGCTACCCACCACGCCGCTCGTTTTCTGCGCCATACACCCCTGGCAATCGCCAACAGACAGAAACCCGTGAGATAAGTTCCAAGGCGGCTCGACTCCGCGATGTCCATCGGTAGGAACTGTTCCATCCAATCGACCACGCCTGGCTCATTCGGGAAGATCGCTTCGACGATATTTAGCAGCCCGATGAAGGCGACAAACCACGCAACCCCATGTACCAGGCGTCGATGATGCTGGGATTCTCTTTGGAATTCGTTAGTCAACTGCACTTGTCGTTCCAAGCTAGTTTCCTTTGGAGCGATTTCGTCCATCTCAACCGCGCTAGGTCTTTGCCTCATCACCGGGTAATTGCGAAGGATCGAGCATCCAGTTCAATCCATCCAATAAGACTTTCTGAAAGTCAGTGTTGATGCCATTGAAGTCGTGGTCCGTATTCTGAAGCTCGAACAGCCGATGCGGTGTCTTCAGCGTTTTGATCCAATCAACGTTATTCATCCAGTCCCCGATTGCCTCGAATTGGATCACCCGAAGATTCGCGACCGCCGCGGTAAGGTCGGCAACACCGAATGTTCCTTTTCCTTGCGGCGCCAACCCGATTTCGTCGGGGAATCGAAGACCGTACCTGCCTCGGCTGCCCATGCTCAATAAAAGTAGCCCAACGAGTCGCGGAGCACGTTGCTCACTACCCGCCGCAGCTACTGCCTGGACGGCTCCCATCGACCACCCGCCATAAATCACCGGCAAATCGGGGTGGCCGGTTCTGGACAATGCGTCGTCAGTGATAGTTCGATAATCATCGACGAGCACAGACGCGTCGTAATCCGATTTCGCGTATTCTCGGCAATCCACCCCAACAACATAAAACCCGCTGCTCTGCAGGAAGGCCGAGGCATGATTCTCAACGTAGCCCCACCCGCCGTCTCCAGAACCAAAAAGAATCACTGCGCGTGGCGGATTGGGTGGAACAAAATGATAGGTATCGAACTGACCTCGCTTTAGACTTACCTGGATTGTTTGTCCTTTGGGTTTGTCGGCTAGTGCATTCGAGCAAATCAGAGCACATAGGAGTACAGCGGCTATTCTCATAATGTCCAAAGGCTCAGGTAAAAGCTCAGAGCTCGGCCAGAATGCTTCGTAATGCAGCGACCTCCCACTGGCCAGCCACTACTTTTCGCCCAAGAGCCGCGTACACCAGAACGGAACCCAATTTGGCAAGGACAAGCCGGGAAAGCTTGCCAAGTGAACCCATCCCCATGGCCGCGACGTTGTGCTTATGGTTCCTCCGCATAAAGACAATCAGCTTCTCAACGTCCTGCCACGTAGAGACTTCCGTCGCAATCTTGAAGATCCGGTTTGTTTTTGGTTCTATCGTTTCGAGCAGCTCCTCCATTTGGCCAACCTCAGGAGTTTTTTCGAAATCGTGGAAGGAAAAAATGATGCCTTTCCCCCGTTGTTCCGCCTCTCGGACCAGCCCCGAAAATTCGCTAAGGTTTCGGCACTCAATGTCGATGTAATCACAGGCGGGGAGCCAATGAGAAAAGAGCTTAAGCCTGGTCTCGGCAGAGAGTTGATTTGCCCCACCCTCGCGAGGATCGCGGACCGTCACGATTTTGGGAATAGAGAGGTCGGCAATGAGGGCATCCAGATCTGCCGAACAATTCTGAAGTAAATCTATGCGTAGCTCGCACAAGTCCGCAGACCTGGGAGGCAACTTGGAGAGCTCCTCGAAATCCTCACCGGATGCGACAACAGCAACTACTGAAGGCTTGCGTGACATGAAGTTGGGCACGCTAATGGTCGCGGTGGACACCCCTCAGTCAAGAGAAAAGCCGGGGCAGATGAGCTTGGTCGGTCCGCGCCCTCTCCCGGTGCGCGAAGTGGAACAGTTCGCGAATCCCGCACAACGGGGTCGTCTCAGCATGAAGCCGAGGATGAGTTGCCTATGGCAGGTTAGCGGCCGCAGCAAAGTGAACGATTTCGAACACTGGGTCAGATTGGATCTGGATTACATCGGATGTTGGTCCATTTGGTTGGACTTAAAAATCCTTATTCGGACGATCCCTGCTGCGCTTTTCGGAATCGGAGCCAGATAGGATTACCGCATCGCAATATGAGATCCCTGAATCGCCTGATTTGGTCTGGCGGGCGACGCTACGTCGTCGCCGCGAACGGACTCGCGCTCAACGCTTTAGCTTCTCGTAAAATCTCAATGCTTCTGCTTCCTGGGCCAGCATCCGCAATGGGTAAACTCCCTGGTCGCCGCCAGAGGCTGGATCCTGAATCAAATAATCAAAACCACGTTTGCCCACAACTACTACGAAATGGGTTATTCCACTGGGCAGATGGACCCGAACGATCACCGGATTTCCCGCCAGAAGATTTCTATCCATCAGATAATAGGAGGGTAGATCTTCGTACGCGTGACGGGCGACGCCCGGTTGAAACGCTGCAGCTTTTTCCCAATACAACCAACCCTGCTCGGTGTAGCCATCATTCTCCGAAAGAAATTCGTTTAAACGCCCTGGATCAACGTCTACTCCGTAGTACGAAAGCACCATCGCTGCGGTACAGACCGCGCATCCCTCCGCGCCGAGACTCGACGAAGTCAACCCAAGCGGGTCATGTCCCCAACGCGCATCGGACTGGGCAAAGCGAGGGACAGGTAGTATTCTCTCGGGAAAAAAATACAATCCTCCGGATGTCGGGACTTTTCTCGGCAGCAGGTAATATCCTCCCAAAACTAATGCGACAGCGAGAGCTGACCCAAGAAAGATCACTCGCCACGTCCATCTGCGCGCCGTCGATCGACCGATTCTTATCTGCCGGCTCTGGGAAACCACCTCTCCTTCGGCACTCATTCGTTGATGTTTTGCGAACTCAACATCGCATCCCACAACAGAATGTCGATCGAAAGGCAGCAAGAGAAATGCTATCGCCGCTATCGAGAACCGTTACAACTCGATGGCTGAACCCTTCTGTCCTGCTGTGAACAGCCAGCTGATGAACCCCTCCAAAAACCAGCTGATTTCTCGTATAGCGGTCGTTGTGCTACCGGTTCTGCTGGCATGCGCGTTCATCTTCATCGGGCGAAAACTTTACATGGATCAACTGAAAGCCAGTGTCTCCACTCGACGTGCGGCGACCATGCTCTCTGAGATCTCGAATTTCAAAAGCGCTTTAGAGGAAGCTCAAATCCAGCGATACGAATTTCTTCAGGGAAAGGATCCCGTGTCGTTGCTCCGCTACATGGCCGCGCGCAGCAGTGTCGATGTTCATCTTGCGCTTTTGTTCTGTCTAGCGAACACCAATCAAATCCAGGAACCACACCTTGCCAAGTTGGCGCCCGTAGTTCAGCAGCAGCTGCGTGCAATGGATCAGACAGTCGGCCTGCTGTCACCCGAGGAAGGTCCGGCAGCCGCCGAATCCTCGGACGCTGAAACAATCTCGATAGCAAACAAACAGACTGCACCGATCCTCTCCCGAATGCGGGATGATCAGACGCAGCTCCTCTTTGATCGGCGGCAAGGACTCGATCAGAAGATGATGTCACGCATGTTGATCTGGACGATTCTCTTGCTTGCTATGGCAACGGTCCTGATAGCGGCTGGCCTATTGATTTTGCGAATCCGTCTTTTGCAAAGCATTATTACTATCTGCGCATGGACTCAGCGCGTAAATTACAACGGCACGTGGATGCGAATGGAAGAGTACCTTTGGAAACGATTTCGAGTAAAGGTTTCGCATGGAATTTCGGAGGAAGCATTTGAAGGAGTCATGGGGATCGTCGGCAAAAACATGAAGATTTCCGATTCTCGATCCCAAAAGCAAACCGGATCACAAAAACCGGTCACGCCGCCAGCGCCGCTGACCGCCAAAATGCCGCCAAGCGAAACTGGCGCAAGTTCATGAGCCGCTTTCGTTGGCTCTTGCTGCCGGCTGCTCTTGCGCTGACAGCATGCGCGACGTTCCGTGAGCAGGCGGGTAAAGATGTTCTGTGGCGGGTAAGAACTGGGCATAGCACGCTCTATCTGCTCGGCTCGGTTCACGTCCTACCAAGAAACGCATATCCGTTGCGACCGGCGCTGGAACACGCGTTTTCTAATTCGGAAAGGCTGGTTTTTGAAATTGACATAGGCAGCGTCACGAAAAGCTCGCTTCGCGCCGAAGCTAGCCGGGCCGGATTCTATCCCCCAGGACAGTCGCTCTCAAAAAATGTAAGCCCGCAAACCCTGCTCCTCCTGCAGGAAGTGTTGCCCAGTTACGGACTCACTTTGAAACAGGTGAACCGTTTGCGGCCGTCATTTCTCGCGCAACTGCTGGAAACAAGAATATTGGCCCAGGCCGGCTATAGCCCTGACTACGGCGTCGATGTCTACTTCTATCACAGAGCGGTGCTTGCCAGGAAGCCTGTTATGGGGCTCGAGACCTTGCGCGACCAGACCAATTTATTTCAAGGGCTTACCCCTTCCCAGGATGAACAATACCTTGTCCGAACCATCAGTGCGCTGCCATATTATCCTGCCTTGGTCAGCTCGATGGTCGAAGCCTGGCGGAACGGGGACATTGCCCAACTGGATCGTTACATTAACCAAGGGTTAAAGATGAACCCGTGGGAACATCAGACCTTGCTTGTTCGGCGCAATTCCAGATGGCTGCCCCAGATCGAGCATTTCGCCCAAGAACGCCACAACTATCTCATTGTCGTCGGAGCCGGTCACCTGATCGGCAACGAGGGGCTCGTTGCCCAACTGAAACGAGCCGGCTACGCAGTCGAGCAGCTGTAGGGCGGCAGGGTCAGCCTTGGCCGAGGCTACGGCGCGACAAGCTCTGCCGCTCTACAGCTATTCACTCTTCCCGATCGACCCGCAACGCATCGGAAATTTTCTCGGCCTTAATCAGGTTCGTTTTACCCGGCATATTGAACGGGGTCCCGGCGACAATAATTATTGTGTCATCCGGAACGGCATTTAAATACTTGGTCGCTGCCTCGGCACTCAGTCGAACCAAATGAGCTGTTCCCCTGATCGTTTCTACCAGGATCGGTTCTACTCCCCAGCTTAATGCCATCCTTTGGCAAACTTCTTTCGATGTGCAAAGCGCGAGGATTGGCATTTTGGGGCGATGACAGCCAACCTTACGCGCCGTACCTCCGGAAGAAGTTGCAGCAATGATCGCTTTTGCCGATATGGAATTCGCGATTACGTTAACGGCATTACAAACTGCCGCTTCCAGACCGTGCCGATCCGGAACGTCGGGACACGCCGGCAACTCGCCATGTAACCAGGCAGATTCCCCTCTGGCCGCAATCGTTGCCATAGTAGTTACTGCTTCCACCGGGAACTTGCCCGCTGCGGATTCAGCCGAAAGCATGACCGCATCAGTACCGTCAAGAATCGCGTTTGCGATATCGGCTGCTTCAGCCCGAGTCGGTTTATGGAAATTGATCATCGACTCGAGCATCTGTGTCGCAGTGATCACCGGAACTGCTCCATCTCGACATACTGATATGATTCGCTTCTGAGCGATCGGCACATCCTCAAAACTCATTTCCAGGGCCAGATCACCGCGCGCAACCATTACCCCGTAACACTCTTTTACGATATTCTCGATATCTTCGAGCGCGTTCTTCCGCTCGATTTTCGCGATCACCGGAATTGACGACCCGCGCTCAGCCAGCGCCTGTTTGAGAAAGCGCACATCAGCAGCGGACTGGACGAAGGAGAGCGCCAGGAAATCCAACTCTTCGCTGACGGCGAAATCGAGATCCTGGTAGTCTTTGGTGGTGAGTGAGGGAAGCGAGACCAGCCGATTCTTTAGATTGACCCCTTTATTGCTCTTGAGTTCACCCCCTCGCGTGATTTCACACACTACATCCCCATTCGGTCTCTTTTCCAGGACCATCAGCTCGATATTCCCATCATCGAGGAGAATCGTCGTTCCTGTTTCCACATCGTGACAGAGACCCTTGAAGCTGACACCGATTTTTTGCGGTGTCCCCACCATCTTCTCAGAGCTCAGGATAACCTTGTTCCCCCGATCCAGCTGGACGGCGCCGTTTTCCATTTCGCCGACACGAATTCGCGGCCCCCGCAGGTCCCCAAGAACGCCGACAAACACGCCAAGCTCGTCTGCAACTTTGCGAATGCGTTCCACCAAGGGTTTTGCTTGCTCAGCCGGACGATGAGAAAAATTAAGGCGGGCGACGTCCATGCCCGAGTCGATCAACCGGCGCAACATTTCATCGGTTTCACTCGCCGGGCCGATCGTTGCTACGATTTTTGTACGTTTCGAAGGTCGAGCCATGAAGAACCGCAGATTACACAGATTCCGCACATTTTGAAAGGCCATTGCCTTCGGTCGGACTAGACGACTCAGACGCCGGTTTTCCGGTACCTCAAGAGTTTTGGATCTCCTACGGATCGACTAACCCCAGTTGCCAAACAAGGTCCTCAGCCGCTCGCAATGATAGTAAAGCAGCTCACAAAGCAATTCAGCATCGGGACGTTTATCCTTGGTTCTGTCGACACTGAAAGTTTCGCGGTAACGGCGTAATTGAACAGAGTTGACCGGGTAGAGTTCGAAGCACTCGTAACCGGTCAAATGATTAATCAGAAATCCGAGGCTCTGCTCCAAACAAATCAGGACTTTGCCCTTGTTGCCGAAGCGGCGTTGCAGCTGCTTGCTCCACTGTGTCAAGGCCTCAGGCTGCTGGTTGAGCACACAATGCTCAACGTTTTCTGGATCGGAAGCAGACCGCAGAACCACATCATGACCGGCCCTGTCGATGCCGACGTAGGCCGCGACACTCTCTACTTCTCGCGCACGCAAGTATTGATCCAGTTGGTTTCCCATGTTTTGCCACCGTCAACGGAAAAAGCCTGTTCCCAACGCCAGGAGTCTTCCTTAATTTCAGACCAGAGATAACGAACTAAAATCGCTCGATTTCGGTATGTCTCCTGGTCAAAGAACTCGCCGCGACCCTCCTTGAATTCACCAACTACTGGTATCCCTAGAGAGGGGGAATCTGAACTAGTCCAATAAACGCTCCATTGCTGCGAATGAGGGTTG
>Ga0126381_100003958_pt1 | contig 16065 bp, 11 predicted proteins | sample PanSoiMetPlot_28_FD_96465 | JGI IMG/M metagenome (GOLD analysis project Ga0126381, IMG submission 96465) | Tropical forest soil microbial communities from Panama - MetaG Plot_28 | ecosystem: Environmental > Terrestrial > Soil > Tropical forest > Bulk soil | place: Panama | collected 2016-02-17 | reverse complement strand
CGGGCGGGCAGCGGGATGGCGTCGTTGACCGCCCGCCAGATCAGCTCGTGCCGGAATCCGAAGTACTCGGTGCAGACCGTGAGCAGGCCCGCTCCCACCGCCTCGTTGACCATCGGCAGCACGATGGCCGGCTTGTTGCCCAGCATCTCCGCCACGTCTTCCAGCCGGAAGGTGAGCCCCAGCACGGCGGCCGTCTCTACCAGATGGCGGGTGCTCTCGCGCAGGTCGTCGAGCCTGCCCTGCGCGACGGCCTGCACGCGCCGCGGCAGCTGGGAACCGACCAGGCTGGCTGTCCCCTCGCCGACCCGGATGGCGTTCTCCTCCCGCAGCCCGCGCACGAGCTCGACCAGCAGCAACGGGTTACCGGCGGCGCCCGACGAGAGGGCGGCAAGAGCCGCGTCGGGCGCTTCGCCGAGGATGTCGCGGATCACCTCAGTGACGGCCTCGCTGGCCAGCGGGGCCGGGGTGATCCGGGTGGCGCCGTCGACGGAGAGCAGATCGAACAGCGCGCCGGCCGGACCACGCGGCTGGATCGTGCACCGGGCCAGGACCCAGGCCAGCGGGTGCGCCAGCAGCTGTCGCGGCAGCAGGCGCAGCGCGAACAGCGTGGCCGGGTCGGCGTACTGCAGGTCATCGAGGCTGACCAGCACGGGAGAATCCGCGGCGCGCCGTTCGAGCTGGGTACGGATCCGGCCGATCGCGGGCATCCACAGATCCGGCGTGCCCGGATCGGATACGTCACGGCTGATCCGGCCCAGCGCCCCAGAGGCCCTCGATGTCTCCAGCGCCCGCTGCGGTTCCGGCGGTTCCGGCGGTTCCAGCGGCTCCCGCAAGGCAGCCAGCAGCGGCGCGAACGGCACGTGCGTGCTCAGTTCATCCGCCCGCGCCATGGCGAGCGCAAAATTCCGGCTAGTCGCCTGATTGATCACCTCGCCAATGAGTTCGGATTTCCCTATCCCGGGTTCCCCTTCTATAAGCAGCACTCCGCCGCGTCCCCGCTCCGCCGACCGAAGCAATTCCTCCGCAATCTCCAGCTCCCGGTCACGTCCGCGCATTGCGCTCCTCCCGGCCGAGTACCTGAATACCGGGATCCGATAGCCGGGTGTGAAGGTTGCCCGACGGGGCAAGGGGTTCGCGTGCCGAGCTCGGTGCCGTCTGAGGGTTCCCCATACTCCCACCTTGTAGTCTGTCCGGCCATTATTACCTTAAAATCTGACGATTGCAGTTCGATTGCCGTTACAACAGTGTGATGAGCATAGAAAATGTTGAGCGGCACCAGGGATGACGGCGTGATCGGTATGCAATGGCGATCGCGTCACCAGTAGAACTGTCCGGTCGGGGGATGTGCGAAGCGGTACTGGCCTTGAGCCTTTGAATGTGCCGCTGCCGAGTCGCGCAGGAGGGTTCCGCATGGTCATTACCGAGGATATGGACGCGCCAGGGCCGGATCGGGTAGATGCCGCCAAGCTCTGGGCAGGCGGGATCGCGACGGCCGTCGTGGCCGGATTCGCGGTTGTCGCCGGCGTGCTGGTCACCCGGGGCGTGTTCGGAATTCCGGTAGCCGCCCCTAAGACGGCGGGCACTTTCGGGAACTTCGCCACCCTCGTCTACGCGGGCCGCGCGGCCGCCTGCGCCCTGCTGGCCACCGCACTGCTCCATGCGCTGCTCCTCGGGACCCCTCGTCCGATCGCGTTCTTCACCTGGATATCCGCGCTGGCCGGGGTGGCCGCGGCGGCCGCCCCCTTCACCGAGTCCGCGCCCGCCGCCACCAAAATCTTCACGGCTCTGATCAACATCGTGGTCGGGGCGGCGGTCATCTCCCTGCTGCCTGGCGTGGGACGCACCGCGATAAGGCCCACCGCGATCAGGCCAGCTGACCTGGCCGATCAGGAGCCGCCGGCGGGCGCCTGCTGAGGCACCCGCGCCGCCCGCGACCGTCGAGGCAGTGCGTACTTGTGTGCCCGCCTCCGGCCAGAACGCTCCGGTGGCCCTGGGCATGAGCGTGGGCTTGGGTATGGCAGCGGGGCGATCGCCCCGTCCGCACCCGCGCCGGCCGTACGGCCGGCCCCGCCCCCAGATTGCGCTCCATACGGATGACCACGAGGAGCGTGATCGCGATCCCGGCTGGTACGAGGCAGAACAACACGAGCATGACATCCCCCAGGCGGTGCTCCTCAGGTGATCTCTGGGATATGACCGATGTGGTCGATATGGCAGAAAATTCCGGCGGTTTCTGTTGGCATTCCATACCACCTTCCGCAGGCTCGCGACGACGTCATGGAGCAGCCATCGACCGATCCGAGGCGAGTTATGAGAGAGCACTGGGAGGATGGTGAGACTCTCCGTGAGCGCAGGTTCCACCGATGACACCGGGAGATGGTTAGCGGCCCCGAACTAGCCTCAGACCAGCTCGCATCACCCTGAGGTACCGAGCATCTCACGCTGCGCCACCGCATCCCCGCTGCTCGACGGGATCACCTCGATCGCCGCGGAAACCGCGACAATTTACTTTCCGGTTAATACACCGCCTGGTTATCAAATTTCCAGGAGTTACCTGTACCGGACATATATCTATGTCATTTCGCCGCATCTGCCGCGGCCAGGTCCCGAACGTGACCATGAAGTAATGGTCCGCCTATAGACCAGGCGGCAGGATCACCCGCGGCGGGTGGTTCCCCGGGGTTCACGGGCACTTACCGTGGACGCAAGCGGATGCGACGGGGGTGCGCATCCGGCCCGCGGAGGTGACGATGCCGGGTCCGCTCAGCGACGACGAGCGGAGTGAACTCGCGCGCCTGCGCGCCGAGAACACCGAGCTGCGCCATAGCGCCACACCACCCGGGCAAACCGGGCAAACCAGGCAAACGCGCCGACGCGGCGGCTGGCGCACGCCCGTCGCCGTCGTGTTCATCGTCATCGGCTCGGTGCTCGCCCCGATATCGGTCGTCGCCATCTGGGCGGCGAACCAGATCTCGAACACCAACCGGTACGTCGCGAACGTGGCCCCGCTGATCAGCCAGCCGCCGATCCAGCGCGAGCTGACCGACAAGATCACCAACAGCATCACCGCTCAGCTCAACGTCCAGCAGACCGCCAAGCAGGCCGCCACCGCGCTGAACGACCGGGGCCTGTCCAGGGTCGCCACCTTGCTGAACAACTTCTCCGGACCGCTGAGCGGCGCGGTCGCCGGATTCATCCACAGCCAGGTGGCCCGCATAGTGGCCAGCCCGCGGGCGGCCACCTTGTGGACCGAGCTCAACCGGACCGCGCACGCGGGGGTGGTCAAGGCGCTGTCGGGCACCGGGGGCGGCGCGATCGACATCAAGAACGGCCAGGTCGTCGCCAGCCTGGGACCGTTCATCAAGGAGGCGCAGGCCGGACTCAGCAATCAAGGGTTCACGCTGGCCAGCAAGATTCCGCCGGTAAACCCGTCCATAACGTTGTTCTCCGCCCGTGAACTGACCCGGGCGCAGACGGCGTACCGGCTGGTCAACCGGCTCAAGTACCTGCTGCCGCTGGCCACCATCGTGTGCTGGGGCCTGGGTATCTACCTCGCCAGAAGCCACCGCCGCGCGCTGCTGGGAGCCGCGCTCGGCCTGGTCGCCTCGATGTTCGTACTGGGCGCCGCGCTCGCGATCGCGCGAAGCATCTACCTCAACAGCGTGCCGTCGAGCGTGCTGTCCAGCGACGCCGCGGCCGCCCTTTACGACACGATGGTCCGGTTCATCAAGGACGGGCTGCGCATCCTGCTGGTGCTGGGCCTCATCGTGGCCGCCGTCGCCTTCTTCCTCGGCCCGTCCGGCTCCGCCGCCCGCGCCCGGGCCTGGGTATCGGGCACCATATCCCGGCTCAGCCGCTCCGGCGCCCTGCGCAGCCCGCGAGCCGAGCGAACCGCCCAGTGGACGTACCAGCACAGGACCGGGCTGCGGATCGGCTCGGCGGCGGTCGTCGCGCTGATCTTCGTCTTCTGGCCGAGCGCCGTCATGGCGATCGTGCTCGCGGTGATCCTGCTGCTCGCCTTCGGCGTCATCGAGTTGCTCGGCCGGGCGAGAGCACCTGAACACGCCACCCCCTGACCGAGGCGGGCTCATAGCAGCTTGAGCTGCCTGGCCCGGCGCACCGCCTCCCGGCGATGGGTCACGGCCAGCTTCCTGTGCACGCTCTTGAGGTGGGTTTTGACCGTATTGATCGAAATGCAGAGCTCGTTGGCGATTTCGGCGGTGCTCATCAGCTGTGCGACCCGGGCCAGCACATCGTGCTCGCGCCCGGTGAGCGGCTCCACGAAAGCCCCGGCCACCAGGTCACCCGGATCATCCCGGTCATCGTGGCCACGGGACCCCGCATCGCCGCGATACAGCGCCTGAAACATCCCGGAAAGTCCGGCGTCGGTGCCCAGTACCGGGCCCAGCCAGCCCTGTTCCATCGCGAACGGAAGCCTGACGTTCTCGCCGCAGGCGATGCGCAGCGCCCGGGCGAGCGAGCGGCGGGCGGCCGGGTGGTCGCCTGAGGCATACCCGAGCCGGGCATCAAGCAGCAGGGCATCAAGCAGCGCCGGCTCGAGGATGTGCCCGGGGTCGCCGGCCGCTGACTCGAGCGCGCGGCGCAGGGCCCGGCCCGCTGACTTGAGGTCTCCCGCCCCCGCCCAGGCGGCGGCCCTGGCCACGGCCGCGCCAAGCGGGCAGGCGGCTGCGCAGCGGTCAGCGGCGGCGAGCGCGGCCGCGGTGTCCCCGGCCAGCGTGCGGACGCGGGCTTCGGCCAGGGTCAGCCGATGCTCGAGCCAGGCCGGGACCGGCCAGCCTTCCCTGGCCCGGTCGAGCATGCGGGCGGCAGCCTCGGGGCGGCCCTCGGCGAGATGCAGCCGGGCCGCGACCAGAGCGCCGACGGCGGCGGCCGCCCGGTCCCCGCGGGTGCGCAGGCCGGTCTCCGCCCGCTTGAGCGAGTTCCTGGCCCCGGGCAGGTCATCACGCTCCAGGCGCGCCCACGCCAGCGCGAGGTCGGCCGGCACGCTAGCGGCCTCCGGCCGCTCCGCCCCCGGCCTGGTGGCCAGTTCCTCGGCCCGCCCGAGCCGGCCGTTCAGTGCCTCGGTCAGGGCCAGGCCTCCGGTGCATCCGGCCTGGGCCAGGGCCTTCGAGGCCTGGTCGAGGTGACCGAGCCAGAGCTCCGCGCTGCCCTGCCGGGCCAGCACCTGCCCGTCCAGCTCGGGGTGGCGGGCACGAGCCTGGGCCGGCAGGCGGCTCAGCGCGGTTCCCGCCTGCGCCGCCGCGGAGTACATGGCGTCCGGATCCCCGGCCCACCTGGCCAGCTCGAAGCGGATCACCGCCGCGGCGAACCGGGACGGTACCTCCTGATCGATGCTCAGGCGCCGCAGCAGGTGGTCGGCCCGGCCGAGCCACGTCGTGCCCGCGCCCGCATCCCCCGCCGCCAGCGCGATCCCCGCGGCGGCGAGGAACGGCTGCGGCAGCCGCCAGGACGCGCCGGACGGGACCTCCCCCAGGCCGGCGACCAGATCCCGGCCCTGGCCTGGATCCAGGAGGCGGTCCATGGCCAGCTCGTCGACCACCGCACGGGCGGCGAGCTGCCACTCGCCGGCCCGCGTCGCGTACCGCACCACGGCGGGCAGGTCCCCGTGCAGCAGCTTGGCCTCCGGCACGGTGAACGCGAGCTGATCGGCCCGTATCTCGGTCAGGTCGCCGCTCAGCAGGAACTGGCGCAGCGGCAGCGGCGGCTCACCGCGCGCGGCGATGATCACCCGCAGGCCCGCCCTGGCCTGCCGCAGCATGCAGGCGAGCTCGTCGGCGATCCCCGGCGCGCGCAGCAGATGCAGGTTGTCGAGGATCAGCACGGCCGGCGGGCGCTGGGCCTCCAGCACGGCCGTGACCGGGGCCCGCGTGGTGACCTGCTCGGCGGGCAGCGCGATCCCGGCCCGGCGCAGCGCGGCCGACAGGTACCGCCAGAACGAGTCCGGCTGGTTGTCGTACTCGTCCAGGGTGAGCCACGCGACCGGCCCGGGCCAGTGGCCCCGCGCGACCCACGCGGCTAGCGCGGTCGTCTTCCCCGCCCCGGCCGGCCCGGAAACGACGGTCAGCATCCCGTGCCGCACGCCCTGCACCAGGCGCTTGCCGATCCTCGGCCGGTCGACGGCCCAGCTCGGCACGCCAGGCGGCGTGATCTTGGACCGCAGCAGCGGCCCGGGCACCTGAAGATCCTCAGCGCCTGTCACGATCCGAGAGCCTAAAAACCCCAGGAATCGCTGAATATCCCCCGAGTTGACGGGTTTTTCAGGCCGCACGCCGCCCCGCCGTCGCCTCATCCCGTCCGGGTGATCTGCTCCCCTGGCAGCGGCGGCAAGCTGGCATGATGACAGCAGAACGGCAGCGGCTAGACGAAGCCGACACCCGCGACGTCCCGTGGCGGCGGTGGGGGCCTTACCTCAGCGAGCGGCAGTGGGGAACGGTGCGCGAGGACTACGGCAACAGCGAGGACACCTGGTCGTCGTTCACCCACGACCAGGCCCGGTTCCGTGCCTACCGGTGGGGAGAGGACGGGCTGGCCGGCGTCAGCGACGACAGGCAGCTGCTGTGCCTGGCGCTGAGCCTGTGGAACGGGCACGATCCGGTGCTCAAGGAGCGGCTGTTCGGCCTCACCAACGCCGAGGGCAATCACGGCGAGGACGTCAAGGAGTGCTACTTCTACCTCGACGCGACGCCCACCTCGTCGTACCTGAAGATGCTCTACAAGTATCCGCAGCGCGAGTTCCCGTACGCGAGCCTGGTGGCGGAGAACCAGGCACGAGGCAAGCAGGATCCGGAATTCGAGCTGGTGGATACCGGGATCTTCGCCGGGAACCGGTACTTCGACGTCGTGGTGGAGTACGCGAAGGCGTCTCCCGACGACCTCCTCATGCAGGTCACCGTGCACAACCGGGGGCCGGAGAACGCCTCGCTGCACGTGCTGCCCACGCTCTGGTTCCGGCACACGTGGTCGTGGGCGGGGGGCGGGGAGGAGCCCGCGCTGCGCTCGGCCGTCGGCCCGAACCGCAGCGCCGTCCGGGCCGTGCACCCTGAGCTGGGCACCCGCTGGTTCTACGCGGACCAGGTGGTGCCGGTCCTGGTGACGGGCAACGAGACCAACAATGAACGCGTGTTCGGCTCACCCAACGACCGGCCCTACGTCAAGGACGGCATCGACCGCGCCGTCGTGCACGGCGACAGCGCCGCGGTCAACCCCGAGGGCGCCGGCACGAAGGCGGCCATGCACCACGTCCTGGCGGTCCCGGCCGGCGGCAGCGCGACGGTGCGCATGCGGCTGACCGGCATTGAGTACGCGCAGCGCGGGCGGAACACCAGCGATCCGTTCGCCGACTTCGCGGACGTGATGCGTGCCCGCAGGGACGAGGCCGACGAGTTCTGGGCCGATGCGCTGGCCGGAGACCTCACCGAGGACGAGCGGCTGGTCAGCCGGCAGGCGCTGGCCGGAATGCTCTGGTCCAAGCAGTACTATGCCTTCGACGTGGAACGCTGGCTGACCGAGCGGGGGGCCGACCCGCTCGAGGCCGGCACCTGGCTGCGCAACCATGACTGGCGGCATCTGGTGGCCGAGGACATCATCTCCATGCCGGACAAATGGGAGTATCCCTGGTTCGCGGCCTGGGACCTGGGCTTCCACGCGGTCGCGTTCGCCCCGGTCGACACCACGTTCGCCAAGCGGCAGATCGGCCTCCTGCTGAACCGCCGTTACCTGCATCCCAACGGCCAGCTGCCGGCCTACGAGTGGAACTTCGGCGATGTCAACCCGCCGGTCCACGCCTGGGCGACGCTGTTCATCTACGAGCTCGAGAAGGCCGCGAAGGGGTCCGGGGACCGGGCGTTCCTGGAGAACGCGTTCGGCAAGCTGATCAGGAACTTCGGCTGGTGGCTCAACCGCAAGGACGCCGACGACAGGAACATCTTCCAGGGCGGGTTCCTCGGCCTGGACAACATCGGCGTGTTCGACCGCAGCGCCCCGCTGCCGGGCGGCGGCCGGATCGACCAGGCGGACGGCACCGCGTGGATGGCGCTGTTCTGCCAGAACATGATCCAGATGGCCATCGAGCTGGCCCGGGAGAACCCGGTGTACACCGAGCACGCGCAGTCGCTGCTGGAGAACTTCGCGTGGATCGCGGCCGCGACGAACCACGTCGGCCAGGACGGCATCGGCCTGTGGGACGAGCAGGACGGCTTCTTCTACGACGTGCTCAGGCGTCCCGACGGCAGCTCGGTGCCGCTGAAGGTGCGCTCAGCCGTCGGGCTGATGCCGCTGGCGGCGGCGACGGTACTCGGCGGATCGGTCCGCGCCGAGTTTCCCCAGCTCGTCGACGACACCATGGACTTCCTGTCCAGCCACCCGGCGGTCACCGCCGCCTTGTGGGGCCACGGCCAGCAGGTAGCGGAGACCGGTCCTGTGCTGTTCGCGCTGTTCGACGAGTCGCGGCTGCGCCGGATCCTGGCCAGGATGCTGGACGAGAACGAGTTCCTCGGACCGCACGGCATCCGCTCGGTCTCGCGCTGGCACGCGGAGCATCCGTACGTGCTGAACCTCGACGGGGCCGAACACCGCGTCCGCTATCTGCCCGCGGAGTCCGACACCGGTATGTTCGGCGGCAACTCCAACTGGCGGGGGCCGGTATGGTTCCCGATCAACGTGCTGCTCATCCGGGCCCTGCTGCACCTGCACACCTTCTTCGGCGACTCGTTCACGGTGCGGTGCCCGGCCGGCTCAGGACCCGAGCTGAACCTGTACGAGGTGGCCCGCGAGATCGCCGGCCGGCTCACCAGCACCTTCCTGGCCGACGGCGAAGGGCACCGTCCCGTGCACGGCGGCCAGCCGCTGCTGCGCACCGACCCGCACTGGCGCGACCTGATACTGCTCTACGAGTACTTCAACGGGGACAACGGCGCGGGGATCGGCGCGAGCCATCAGACCGGCTGGACCGGCCTCGCGGGGCTGCTGCCGCTGCTGTTCCGCGGGGTCAACGCCGAGGCGCTGAAGGCCGGCGGCCGCGCACCCGCGCTGGCGGGCCAGCGATGACGGGCTGGCCGGATCAGCCCGTCATCTACGAGGTCAACACGGCGGTCTGGCTGGACGAGGTGTCCAGGGCCACGGGCTGGCCGGTGACGCTGGCCGACATCCCGCCCGCCGCCTGGGACGCGATCACCCTGCCCGGCGTCGACGCCGTCTGGCTGATGGGCGTGTGGGAACGGAGCCCGGCCGGGCTGGCGCTGGCGAACGCCGACGCACAGCTTCAGGCGTCGTTCCGTGACGCGCTGCCCGACCTGCGGCCCGCGGACTTGGCCGGATCGCCGTACTGCGTACGGCGGTACGTCGTGGACGGCGCCTTCGGCGGACCTGAGGCGCTGGCCGCGGCCCGGGCCGCGCTGGCGGCGCGCGGCGTCCGGCTGCTGCTTGACTACGTGCCCAATCACGTAGCTCCCGACCACCCCTGGGTGGAGGCCAGCCCGGAGCTGTTCGTGCGGGGCGACCGTGGTGACCTGGAGGCGGACCCGGCCGGGTGGCTGGCCGCCGACGGGCAGGTGCTGGCGCACGGCCGCGACCCGTACTTCCCGCCCTGGGGGGACGTGGTCCAGCTCAACGCGTTCTCGCCCGCCATGCGCGCGGCGACCGCGCGTACGCTGTCGCAGATCGCCGGGCAGTGCGACGGAATCCGGTGCGACATGGCCATGCTGGTGACCAACGACGTGTTCGCCAGGACCTGGGGGGCCAGGACCGGACGTCAGCCGGCCGCCGAGTTCTGGCCGGCCGTGCTCGCTGAACTGCGCCAGCAGCACCCGGAAACCGTGCTGGCCGCCGAGGCCTACTGGGACATGGAGTGGACGCTCCAGCAGCAGGGATTCGACTTCTGCTACGACAAGCGGCTGTATGACCGGCTCGTCGCCGCGGCCGGAGGCCCAGGCCAAGTCAACACCGCGGACGCCCAGGCGGTCCGCGACCACCTGGGGGCCGACCTGGGCTACCAGTCCCGGCTGGTGCGCTTCCTGGAGAATCACGACGAACCGCGGATAGCCAGCCGCCTGTCCCCCGAGGCCGAGCGGGCCGCGGCGGTCGCGCTCGCGACCCTGCCCGGCGCGACCATGTGGCACGAGGGACAGTTCGAAGGGCGCCGGGTCCGCCCGCCGGTGTTCTTGTCCCGGCGGCCGGCGGAGCCGGACCAGCCCGCCCTGGCCAGCTGGTACCGCCGGCTGCTGGCCACCATCGCCAGCCATCGTGTCCGCAGCGGCCGGTGGCAGCTGCTGGAGGCCACCGGCTGGCCTGACAACCAGTCCTGCCGCAACCTGCTCGCCTGGGCCTGGACCGGCGACGGCGGTGACGGCGGTTTCGGCGGTACCAGGCACGTGGTGGTGATCAACCTGTCCGGCGAGCCCGCGCAGGGGCGGATCCCGCTGACCTGGCCGGACCTGCCTGGCCGCGGCTGGCGCCTGGCCGACATCCTCGGCCAGGACGCGTTCGACCGCGACGGCGCCGAACTGGCCGGCCAGGGCCTGTTCGTCGCGCTCCGGCCGTGGCAGTCCTACCTGCTCGCGGTGCTGGCCTGAGGTTCCGGCGCCAGCACCCCGGCCTTCTGCTTCGGCAGCAGCAGCGCGATCACCAGGCCGATCAGCGCGATAACGATGAGCATGACCATGGTCAGCGCGAACGATTTGTTGCCTGGGACCAGCTGGGCGGCGAGGATGGAGCCCGCCAGCGCGGTGCCGAGCGACGATCCCAGGTTGGAGACGCTGCGCGACAGTCCGGAGATGTCGTCCTGATCCTGCTCGGGGAACGACGACTGCACGACGTTCACCGAGGAGGTGAGCATGGTGCCGACGCCTATCCCGATCGCCAGCAGTCCTGGCCAGAAGGTGACGATGGACGAATGCGCCCTGGCCAGGGCCAGCAGCAGGACCATGCCCGCGGAGGTGATCACGAAGCCGACCCAGATGAGCCATCGCTGGGAGTGACGCTTCGCGAACCGCTCGGCGGCGGCCGAGGAGGCCAGGATGCCCACGGTGGCCGGCGTCAGCATCAGGCCGGTCTCGATGGCGCTGTAGTGACGGACCTGCTGCAGGAAGACCGACATGATGAAGAACGAGCCCTGCATCACGAGCCACTGGATGAGCTGGGTGCCCAGCCCGAGGTTGGCGGTCCTGTTGCCGAACAGCGCGGTCCTGAGCAGCGGCTCCTTCCCCGCCTTCTGCCGGGACCTGATGTGCCAGAAGAACCAGGCCAGTATCGCCGCGCCGACGGCGATGAACAGCCACACAGGCGAGACCCCGCCCTTGGCGATCAGCACCGTGCCGCCCACCGAGAAGTCCTTGCGCGAGACGAACCAGCCGTAGCTGGAGGACTGGAGTATCCCCAGCACGACGAAGAACAGGCCCACCGCGGAAAGGACCGCTCCTGTCACGTCGAAGGCCGGCCGGCGGCCGCTGACGCCTGGATCGGCGATGCGGGGGGTGAGCACGATGACCGTGACCACGGCCAGCACCTGCACGATGAACGAGGCTCGCCAGCTGATCGCACTGGTGATGACGCCGCCGATCAGCGGGCCCGCCGCGGCACCGAGTCCCGCCGCCCCGCTGATGATGCCGAAGTTCTTGGCCCGGGACCGTACGTCAGGGAAGGCCACAGTGACCAGGATGTAGATGGGCGGGATCATCAGGGCGGACCCGACTCCCTCGAGCACGGAATACCCGAAGATCATCAGGCCCAGCCCCTGGGCAAGCGACGCCAGCAATGCCCCGACGCCGTATATCACCAGGCCGATAACGAAACACCGCTTGCGGCCCCAGATATTGGTCAGCTTGCTGCCCGGGATCATCAGCGAAGCCATCGTCAAGGTGAACAAGGTGATCGTCGTCTGCAAGCCGATCACCGTCGTGCCGAGGTCCTTGGCGATGTTGCTGATCGCGACGTTCATGTTCGTCGCGGCATAGCTGGCGGTGAATTGCGCGAGCGCCAGCGGGACGATCATCCCCTTACGGGAAGGCACTCAGCGGGCCTTTCAGGTCAGGATCTTCTCCTTGCCGCGCTCGAACTCGCGGTCGTTGATCACGCCCCGCTGGTGCAGGTCAGCCAGCCTGCTCAGCTGGTCCGCGCTGCTCGTGGTGCCGGCCGCGTCCTTGACGTAGGAACGGAATGCCTGGTCCCTGGCCTCGATCTCGCGCTCCTGCCGCTCGCGCATGCTGCCGCCGCGCGCGATCAGGTAGACGAGCACGCCGAGCAGGGGCAGGAAGATGACCAGCAACGTCCAGCCCGCCTTAGCCCAGCCGCCCATGTCCTGGCTGCCGAAAATATCCATGATGATGCGGACGACCAGGAAGATCCACAGTATCCACAGGAAAAACCAGAGCATGCTCAAGAACACGTCCAGCAGCGGATATGACATCGTTCATCCTCTCCTTGAATCCCTCAGATTTGATCCTTGACCACCGCTCCTTCCCGCGCGTCACCCTTTCGGGGTGGCATCAGGGCCGTCGTCTTCCCGCGACGGCTTCCCGTAGGCGCTGACCAGCCTGGCCACCAGCGTCGCGAGAAACACCTGGCCGGTCAGCGCCTCGAGGACCGCTATCGCCCGGCCGTCATTACCCGCGGCGGTGAAATCGCCATAGCCCAGCGTGGTCAGCGTGGTGAAGCTGAAGTACTGGAGCGTCCGCGTATTGGACGGCTGGGCGTTCGCGAAGAAATGATCGCCGGCCAGGTAGTCCACCGCGGCGAAACAGGCGGCGAACATGAAACCGATGATCAGGTATGCGCTCAGGGCTCCGTAGATGCTCTGCACGGAGACGCTGGACAGCGAGAGCACCCGGCGCACGAGGACCACCACCGCGAGCAGCAGCAGGAAGGTGGCCCAGATCCTGGTCACTCCCAAGGCGGTCTGGCTGCCGGACTGGAGCGCCAGGGGGAACGCGGCGGCGGAACCCACCAGCACGGCGATCGCCGCGATGCGGCCCAGCCGGCTGCCCAGTGACGCGGTTCGCAGCGCGAGCAGGGCCACCACGACGAAAAACACGGCCTGGGCCGCCGCTATCCATCGCCCAGTGGTGAACGCGGAAAACAGGTAAGTGGCTATCAGAACGATAAGCAACAGGCCAAAGCGGGCAGGCCGAGGCGTCCCCTCTGCTGTGCCCATGCGCGCCAGGCTAACCCGCATTACCCCAGGTGGAACCACCCTCAGCGGGTGACGCGCCCGGCGGCGGCCGCGATCGACAATTTCCGGGAGCGCGATGACCGGAGGATGTCACCGCGCCAGGCGACGGAAGGAAACCCGACCATGACTGGACCGGTCCAAGTCGATGCGCAGACCCGGGAGACATTTATGGGTTTGTCCGCTGGCGACATCGACATCCTGGCCGAGGGCCTGGAGGCGCGCGAGCAGTGGCGGGAGTCAAGCGGCCTGGACGCACGCAGCTACGCGATGGTCAAGATCGCCGCACTGGTCGCGGTTGACGCACCGCCGGCCTCCTACCTGTGGCAGGTGGAGAACGCCATCGCCGAGGGCGTCTCGCCGCGGGAGATCCTGGGGGTGCTCTTCGCCATCGCGCCGCAGGTCGGCGGGCCCCGGGTGGTGGCGGCGGCACCGGAGATCATGCTCGCGCTCGGCCTGTCGCTGCCAGACGGACCGCAAGACTTCGGCAACGGTGACAAGTCACGGCCGCAGCCTTAGCCACAAGCCAGAGGGGTCACAACCCAGAGGAGACCGACATGTTCATGGGGAGACGCCGGCCGTTGCTGCGCGCCGCCGCCGTCGCCGGCGGCAGCTACGTCGCGGGCAAGCACGCCGCGGCCCGGCGACAGCGGGATGAGGAGCAGGACGCGCGGATCAACACGCTGGAGACGCAGCAGAGCGTACCGGCACAGGCGGGGCCCGCACCGGCCGGGCCCGCACCGTCGATCGCGGACGAACTGAGCCGCCTGGCGCAGCTGCACCAGAGCGGCGCCCTGACCGACCAGGAGTTCGCGGACGCGAAGGCTGGATTGCTCGGCAGCTCGCGGTAGCCACCGAGGCTGTTGACTTTGCGCTGCCTGGACGTACGATCGCCCCGGCTTAACCGGTAAAGCGAATCGTTCGCCGTAACCCTCGCAGGAGAGCGCATGTCCAGTCCTCATCGGCGTTTGCGCAGCATATTCGTGGCCATCGTGCTGGGGATCGCGACCGCGGTCACGGGGGCCATCGTCACCGCCGCCCCCGCGCCGGCCGATACCGGCGCCGCGTGCGGTGCAACTTTCACGGTCGCCTGGCAGACACCTTCGAACAGCCCGCCCGACTTCGGGGCCACGATCACGGTCACCGACAACGCCGCGTACGCGATCAGCACCTGGACGATCACCTGGTCGTTCACCGCGGGGCAGACGATCGTGCCCGGCAGTCCCTACAGCGCGACCGTGACCCAGTCAGGTACCACGGTGACCGCGACGCCCGGCGGGAGCTACAACGCCAACCTGACCCCGGGGCAGAGCGCCACCTTCGGCTTCAACGCCGACTACAACGGCACCTCCAACCCGGCGCCCACGCTCACCTGCACGGGGCCGAGCCAGGGTTCGGGCAGCGCCACGCTGTCCGGCCCGCTGGACCCGCTCGGCGTGAACACGGCCTCCTGGGACACCAACTTCACCGACCCGGCGATCGCCAGCGACCTGTCCTCGGCCAGCACCGGCCTCATCCGGTACCCGGGCGGCTCCTACGCCGACGGGTACCTGTGGCAGCCCAACACCTTCAACGGCACCGTGGACCCGGTCAACTTCGCCCAGTACTCAAGCCAGGTCGACGCGATCAGCGGCGGCCAGAAGTTCGTCACGGTCAACTACGGCTCCGATACCCCGCAGGACGCCGCCGCGTGGGTCACCCAGTCGCAGACGTCCGGGCAGGGCGTGACGCTGTGGGAGATCGGCAACGAAGAGTACGGCTCGTGGGAGACCGACAACCACGCGAACCCGCACACCGCCACGTCCTATGCAAGCAACGGGCTGTCTTACATGCAGGCGATGAAGGCGGTCAGCCCGAACGCGCAGATCTGTTACGACTACGGGATGGACGGGAACCTCGCGCCCGGCTCCGGTGTCGCGAACTTCCAGCAATGGAATTCCACCATCTTGTCCGCCGACGCGGCCGACATCAACTGCGCCGACGTGCACTGGTACCCGATCAACGGGACGCCCACAGAGAACGTCCAGTCGATCATGGAACTGATCGACAACATCCCGGCCGCGGCGGCCGAGGTGCACTCCGCACTGTCCACCTACGATCCGAGCGCGTACTTCGTGGTCGGCGAGACCAACATGTCCCAGACCGCGAACACCTGGAACGAGCAGCCGGTCGGCGCCCTGTTCGCCGCGGCCAACGCGATGGAGTGGCTGTCCTTCGGCGCGCAGTCGGTCGACTGGTGGGACGTGCACAACTACGGCAGCCCGACCGCCGACTTCGGCATGTTCTCCTCGGCCACCAACGGCGAGCCAGCCATGGACACCCCGTACCCGCCGTATTACGGCTACCAGCTCGCGTCCAAGCTCGCGGTCAAGGGAGCCAAGGTCGGCACGCTGCTGGTGTCCACGCCCGACATCTACGCCTACTACTCGCAGCAGGCGAGCGGCGGCTACTCGGTGATGCTGGTCAACGCGAACCCGTCCAACGGGTACACGATCAGCACGTCCAGCCTCGGCATCACCAGCTCGAGCGAGACCGAGTACACCTACTCCGCGGCCAACCCGGCCATCGCATCCGCCAGCTTCTCTGGCGGTTCGGTGTCCGTGCCCGCGTAGTCGATCGTCGTTCTGGCCAATGGGAGCGGATCCCCGGTACCCACGCCGACCCCCACACCCACCCCGCCGCCTACGATCATCAGCGAGCAGGTCCTGTTCACGCGCAAGCTGAACAAGAAGGGCAAGCCGGTGGGTAAGCCGGTCCTGACCGGCTTCGAGCTCGAGTTCAGCGCGGCGATGAATCCGGCGACGGCCGGCAACGCGGGCAACTACCAGCTCAGTTGGGCCTCGACCAAGAAAGTGAAGAAGAAGCCCGTGACCGTCCTGCATCCG
>Ga0126381_100003957_pt1 | contig 16067 bp, 14 predicted proteins | sample PanSoiMetPlot_28_FD_96465 | JGI IMG/M metagenome (GOLD analysis project Ga0126381, IMG submission 96465) | Tropical forest soil microbial communities from Panama - MetaG Plot_28 | ecosystem: Environmental > Terrestrial > Soil > Tropical forest > Bulk soil | place: Panama | collected 2016-02-17 | reverse complement strand
GCTTCCGCTGAAATCTGTCTGTTTTTGCAAGCGTTGCGCACTGCTTCACACAATCGCTCATAAGCGTCTCTATGCAGGTACCTCTGGGCAAAATAGAGATTACCAACAGCCTTGTTCTCATTTTGAACCGCCGCCGCGTGCAATGCGGGTCCTGTAGTGAACGCTGCCGCATGCGGATCCTCCGTTGAGGACTGATAGAGGGCTGCGAGGCCGGCCGCAGGGACTATGAAAGGAAGGCCTGAGATTAAGCGACCGTGGCGTCTGCTGTATCTCGCTTTAATTAGCTGCATCCCTCTTCTGCGCGCGGGCGCGCAGATCTCGACAGAACGAAAGGGGCCTGGGAATTCGCGTCAACTCGCGGAACGCATTCATCGTGTTGAGAGTGAGTTTCCAGCAGTCTCGCTTGGGCATGATGAGCCGCCTTTGCAAACTGACCTACAAGGGCTCATGCAACTATTTAGAGTTTCCGGCGCCAGCGTTGCCGTGATCGATGATTTCAAGATTGTTTGGGCCAAGGGCTACGGATTCGCCGATGCTGGCGGAAAAACTGCGGTGACGACCAAAACGCTATTCCAGGCTGCCTCAATGAGTAAGCCTGTTGCCGCCGCGGCCGCGCTTCGTCTTGTGGAGCAGGGCAAGCTCTCATTGGATGAAGACGTGAACTGCAGGTTGGTTGGCTGGAAAGTGCCGGAGAATGAATTCACGAAAGATCAAAAGGTTACGCTACGTCGGCTTTTGAGCCACAGCGCGGGAGTAAATATTGAGGGCGGATTTATCGGTTACGACGTAGATGACCCCGTCCCAGCCTTGACGCAAGTCCTCAATGGCACAAAACCAGCGAACACTGGGCCGATTCACGTGGATTTTGTGCCCGGTACAAAAGTCCGGCATTCAGGTGGAGGCTTCGCGATCCTACAGCAGCTCATAATTGACGTCAGTGGCAAACCGTTCCCGCAGAGGTCAAAGAGAATGGCGTGCTTTCTTTCTTCGGTCATGGGAACCCCGCGAGTGAGATTTGCGGGCAGAGGAAGGATACAGTTTACAGACTGATTCTACAGGACTGGCCCGCCCTCTTTCGGAGTAGAAATTCCCAGGCCCAGGCTCGCCGTGATAATGTGCGCACATTATGATTGAACATGGACCACTCCTGTGTGCGGCGCGTCACACATATGGTTGACTGTACAAACTATCTGCAAACGACCCCGACGGGAAATTCCACGAATAGCGCGTTTTTCGCGTCCAGCGAAACTTATTCCGGGGGTGATGTTCGCCGCTTAGTTGTTCCATTCGATGTGATAAAAAGCTGCCCACTTCTTGTGGTTCGTTGAGCAGTCGCTAGTCGGACATTCTTACCGCATTCTGGCGGAATGATCTTTCCTGGTAAGCGAACGCGGTGCCAGAATTCACACCGTGGTCGTTGAGTTGAATTTCCCGGGATGGCCCGACCCATCTCCACCATCATTCACAAAGATGCGGAGAAGATTGGATCAGCGACAGACAGAATCGCTCAGGAATAATGACCTTGCGGTTATTCCGCAATCGGGATACAAATAGAGCCGACCGGGAATCATCAATGACGCACCGGCACTCCCAAGTTGCTTGTTTGTCGCTCTACTGCATTGTGTGTATCCTGGTTTGCGTAGTATTCGCCGCGGAACTACCTGAACAAATCACTCTCACCAACGACACATCGAACGATTACGTATTGAGCAGTCCAGGCGTTCTCAAACACATTCGCACTTTCTCCCCCATCAAGCCGCGAGCAGTGACTTCGGAAAGCGGGACACGCCTATGTGGCGGGTCGCTGTTTTCCGGATATGCTCCCAAAACAAATGCAATCGTAGTCTGCAGTATCTCTCTCCAAACAGTTCTTCGAACATAGACCTTCCGCTTTCCCAGTTTGCGGCCTCAAAATTCTTTGTCAGGTACTCACCCCGCTTGACATTGGCGCCGCGATAGGGATACGTCCGGCCAAAATACGTCCATGACGCAACTTCTCGTCGGGGTTCGTGTTTTTTTTGGGTAGCAGCAGCGGCCCCGCGCGGTTACAGCCACTGATCGAGGTGATTCTGTCGGGTAAACGTATTTATCCTGCTCGAGAGTGGTTTCGAGCGCGCTCATGGCACTCCCGTCGTATAGAAAGTTTGGTTCCAGGAAAGAACAGGAACAGGGGAAAGTATGAACATCAAAGTTCGCATGATGGTTGGATTTGCCTCACTGGCCGTGGCGGTGATGCTATCAGGCACAGCCAGCGCACAACACGTACAACCAGCTCAACGAAGTCACACCCGCGTTTCGGCGCGCGCGGCTGCGTACGACGCGACGCGAGAGGTGGTTGTCCAGGGAACGGTGCTGAACTATTCGGAAAACTCCGCATCGCGGCCAAATGGAGCTCACGTCACCGTCCAAACCCCGACGCGCCCGGTCGACGTGCATCTCGGCCCGTCATCCTACCTGCGCGCGAACCATTTCTCGCTTGCCGCCGGTGACTCCGTCCGATTTGTAGGAGCATTGAGTACCACAGACACAGGCAGCGTCCTTCTGGCGCGCATCGCGCAGAAGGGCAGCCAAGCCATCGCAATACGCTCGACCCGAGGATTCCTACTCGCGGCAGGCGGGACACGCACCTTGTCGAGCGAACAGCGTGCGCAAGCCGCGCAGAACGTGAGCGCCCGATGAACGCGAAGGCAAAGCGTCTATACGTCCTGCGCGCGCTAATCCCGCTCAGCTTTCTAGTTGTCGCATGCGGTGATGGCGGCGGATCTGGGCCGCCGCCATCACCTCCTCCCCCGAGGTTCTCGGACGCGAGCCTGGCGGGACAGTATGCATTCTCCATGACTGGCAGCGAACTCTGTGCTGGGGTCGGCAGCCTGTTCACTCGTGTCGGCAGCTTTACTGCTGACGGCAATGGCAACATCACCATCGGTTTGGAAGACATCAATGTGTGTCAGGGAACGGCGATATTGGAATTCACCACCGGCCGGTATTCCATCGGCGGGGATGGCCGCGGCACGCTTCAGTTGACGAACAGCACGGGTACCACGAGCTACAGCATCGCGCTTTCTTCCACCGCCGAGGGCTTGATCGTACAGACGGATGTGGACGCGACAGCAAGCGGTTCGTTTCAGCGGCAGAACACTGCGGCTTTTTCGAACACCGCGATCGCTGGCGGCTACGTGTTCGATTTCAACGGCGTGGACGTCAACGGCTCGGCAGTGAACCCCGCTTCCTACGTGGGCCGCTTTGATGCCGACGGCGCCGGCGGCGTCGCCAATGGCTTGTTCGATTCCACCATTGGAGGCGCCCCATCCGGTCAGAAACTGTTTCCTGGAGGGGCATTCTTTCAACTGGATACCAATGGCGATGGCACACGATTTGGGCGAGGCACTGCCAACATCGCCGGCCGGCCATTTGCCTTTTATGTTGTGGATGCTACCCGGTTAAAATTCATTGGCACCGATTTTCCCTCCGCGCTAGTAGGCGACGCCTTTGCGCAGGAGAACATCGCCTTCACACCTGCGTCACTCAATGGCAGCTTTGCGTTTTTGATTGGCGGGGCGAGCTCAAGCGGCCCGATCTCCACGGCTGGACGGTTCACTTCGGACGGGGCCGGCAATCTTTCCAACATTGTGTTGGATGAGAACGACAGCGGATCGATCACGCTGCTCCCGAATGGGATCGTCACGGGTTCGTACACCGTCGACGCCAATCAATTCGGTGGCGGCACTGTGACCTGGACTGACACGATCTCGGGAACCTTCTCGTTTATTTTTTACCTGGTCTCTCCCAAGCAAGCGGTGTTCCAGGAGATAGACTCGAACATCGTGAGCGACGGTACATTTTCCGCGCAGACCACCACTCCCATTTCGGCGGTAGCGCTGGCGGGAGACTACGTGCTGGGTTGGAGCGCGGTGAGCAGCGCCGAGGAGGATTACGTCGGGCAGCTAACGCTGGGCTCCTCGGGTAATCTGACCGGCCTGGTCGACTTTAATGAATTTGCGACCGGAAGGCAGTTCTTCGACGTTCCCTTGAGCGGTAATCTTGCGCTCAGCGGTGACGGCACTCAGGCCAACACCTTCACCGCGAATTTGCAGACCAATGCGACGCCATTCCACTTCACCGCCTACGTAATCAACCAAAACACCGCGTACCTTGTGGGTGTGGATAACGATCGGGTTATCGCTGGTCCACTTGTGCGGCAACCCTGATTCGCATCTCCAGAAAGGCCGGCCAACCGTACGAATAGCGCGTTTTTCGTTCAAGTGCTTACGCTGTCAAGCGCTGCTCCAATGCGTACCCCAGCAACCGAGTGCATCCGCTATTGCAAATTCCTTGGCTCTAGATTCGCTTCGGGCTGTATTTTCGTTATGCCAAGTGATCGGAAATACCGTGCTCCTTGTGCCGCGGCCCCAGCGATGGCAGGAGCTTTACCTGGGCAAATCCAAGGGGAAGAAGAAGCGCCACGAGGGCTTCGCGATCCCGGAGCGGGGGATATCGAACGATTTCCCCGAGCAGAATGACCGTCGCTAGTAGCAACAGAGCCAGCGAGATTCCGCGATGGAACTGGCGGAGTTCCGACTCGATCCAGGTATCCAGTCGCCTTTCCAATAGGCGCCCCTCATCCGAGTCCGTGCAGTTGAGCTTGAGCGAACAGGAATTGCACGCGCTCGCAGGTGCGCGGTACGTAGTAACTCGGCGCTGATGATCGGTGTGCAACTGGACGAGTTGATGGCCCGCCGGGCACTCCCAATAGTCGAGGTCACGAAAATAGATGAATCCCGAGTTGCGGTAGCCCTCCGCCCTTTTCTGCGAACGGCGGGCCAGTCGCTCCAGCAGAAAGGCGACACCCATCAGGAACAGCGCATAGGCCAAGGCGAGGAACACTTCGGTATGTACACCCCAAATCACGTTTGCGGCCCTGCTGCTTCCACGATATCGGTAAGGAGAACGTTTTGCGTCTGCTTCATGTCGGCCTGCGGTTTCCGGCGGCTCACTCCCAGCCAGGTCATATACAACAAGGGCAGCGCGCCTCCGACAATGAAGACCGCGTCTCCGGGGAGGCGCAGCCACTCGAGGAAAGCGTTGGTTTGATTGGTCAAGTAGCTCAACGAGCGCGCATCAAAATATCCCACACTCACGGAGTGATAGAGCTGCAAAACACCGAGCGGGAATAACGTCGCGAAGACCATCCAGGCAAGGCCAAGGTTCAACGCCCAGAAGCTAATCTTTGCCATGCGGTCGCTCCACGCATCCTCGGGAATAATGTACCGCAGGCAGAAGAGCGCCAGGCCGACGGCCATCATTCCGTAGACGCCCATCATGGAGGCATGTCCGTGGTTTGCGGTTAAAGCGGTACCGATCTCGTAGTAGGAGACGATCGGCAGATTAATCAGGAATCCGAAGACTCCCGCTCCCAGGAAATTCCAGAAACCTACTGCGGCGAGGAACATGACCGCCCAAAAGTGAGGGAAAGGTGTACGCGAGGTCGAATGTTGTTGCGTTCCCAGCTGCAGGAAGCTCCACGCCTCGAGAGTCAGAAACGTCAGCGGTATGACCTCCGCCGCGGAGAAAACCGCTCCCATGGCCATGTGCATCGCCGGCTCGCCGGAAAAATAAACGTGATGCATGCTGCCGACCATGCCTCCAGCGGAATACAGAACGATGTCCAAGTAGATGACTTTTAGTGCTACCCGTTCATGCACCACGCCCAAAAGCACAAACATGTAGGCCACCATGACCGTGGTGAAAAGCTCGAGGAAATCCTCGACCCAGAGATGGACGACCCAAAAGCGCCAAAAATCCGTCGTCGTAAAGTGTGAGTTTGTGCGAGCCAGCAATCCCACCGCATAGAAGGCGGGGATCGACAAGGCGGAGAAGAAAAACAGCCAGGGCATGTTGCCCATGGGCTCGGTATTCAGGCGGCCGCGAATTCCCCGGAAAATCAGGATGACCCAAAACCCGAGGCCGAGGGTGAGCAGCACCTGAAAGAATCGGCCGAGGTCCAGGTACTCAAAGCCCTGAGCGCCAAACCAGGACCATCCTTGCTGGATCCATCCGCGAATTCCCGCGTATTCGCCGGCCATGCTGCCGAAAACAACGAAAGCGAGCGCGAACAACAAGCCATAAGAAAGCCAATGCTGACGTTCCGGCTCTTTGCCGGCAATCATCGGAACCAGGAAAATACCGGCCGCAAGAAAAGACGTGGACACCCACAACAACGACAACTGAACGTGCCAGGTGCGGGCAATATTGAAAGGAAGAATACGCGCCAGGTCGAAGCCAAAGAAGTTGTTGAGTTCGGCGCGGTAGTGCTCGGTGGCGCCGCCGAGCAGAGCTTGGATCAGGAACAGCGCGGCCATAACAAGGAAAAACCACGCGCAGGATTGCTGCGCTGGTGTAATGGCGACCGCGTTTGGCGTGCGAAACGAAAGACGCTGGTCTTCCCGCCCGTGCCATCCCAGGAAATTCCATCTGCCGAACGCCGCCAACAAGAGTCCCGTGCCGCCGAGCAGCGCAATTAACGAAAGCACGCTCCAGACCAGCGCGTCGGCGGTGGCATGATTTCCCACCCGTGGTTCGGGAGGCCAGTTGTTCGTATACGAGTAATTCAGATGGGGGCGCAGGGCGGAGGCGGTCCACGCCGACCAACTGAAAAAGGCGGTGAGCTGCTTGATTTGCTGCGGGTCCGTGATGGCTGAAGGCCGCAAACCGTTTCGCGTGTCGGGCGTCGCGAAGAATTCACCGTAGTGAAGAATAAGCTTATTGAAGGCCTCGGTTTGTGCGGCGGAAAAATTCAGGACACCCGAAGGTGCATCGTACCGATTGGCTTTGAAGTCGGCAATGACGGCTTCCTGCGGAGTTTGCGAAGATGAACCGTTTAGCTCGGTCGCAATCAGCGCCGCGCGATGAAGATAGTCGGCGGTGAAGTCCGGCCCCAGATACGCGCCATGGCCGAAGATGGAGCCATACTCCATCAGGCCGTTCTTCAAAAAGACCTCCTGGCCGGCAAGCACATCTTCCCCGGTAAAGAGGAGCTGGCCATTCGCGCCGATCACTTTTGAAGGGATCGGAGGCTCATCGGTGTAGGTCCGGTAGGCCAGGATCCCAAGCAGGAGGAAACCGCATATCCCAACGAGAGCGACGGCTTGCATCCAGCCCTTTGAGATCAATAACTCACGTTTTGTCTCCATGACGCTTCTCCTGAAATGCCTTACTCCTCAAGATCGACGTACCTTGTTTCGACCAATCGCTGAATGACCGCAAAAACCATAACCGTGGAAACTCCGAAGAGGAGCATGCCATTCGCCGTTTCTAAAGGACCCAGGAGCTTTCAGGTAGGGGACATTATCACATCGCCATCGTCCTGGGGACGTGTAGTTGACCGCAGAGTGGTAAAAGGCGGTTGCAAAGTCCTGGAATTCCCCGCAGAGCGCGAAGACTAATGCCCACAAGGCTATCTCCACCAGGTGCGCCCCAGCGCGTACGACTAGCAAGTTTCTTTGGGGACTTTGGATGAACGGGCGGGCCAAATGATGCATTTTTCTCATGCAGTTGGTCGCATTTGGACCAAATCATGATGAGATTCTAAGCGCCCGGCCGGGAGTGCCTTCCGAAGGGTTGCTCAAAAAAACTTCTTCCTTTTGTCGACTTAGGCATCCAATTCCTCATAAACTTGCTCGCCGGGTTCTTGGAGCCATGTCGAAAGTGCTTGCCCTTGATTTTGGCTGTGTTCTGCGCACAATAAGCGCTCTTGCGGCTCTAGGCTTCTTCCCGCCGGTCCTGGCTGCTCAACAGGTGTTGGCAGGAGGCGCAAATCTCTTTGCCCCGTCGCCTCATGCAGGTCGAGAGCTCGATGCGGCGCGAGCGCTTCCTGTCACATCGTTTTACGCAACCGACGAGGTGCAATCAGACGCAGATCCAGGGACCCTAGTTAGATCCGAATCTGCAACAGAGTACGCACTGCCCCCTGGTGTCACGGCGACCCGCATCCTCTATCACACTCGAAAAGCAAGCAACGAGGACGCAATAGCTTCCGGCGTAGTCCTTGTGCCGTACGGTGGTCCCCCAAAAGGAGGGTGGCCACTACTTGCCTGGTCACATGGCACCAGCGGAGTAGCAAGAGCATGCGCTCCGTCACTCATGAAGTCGCTTTTTTACAACTGGGAAGGCCTGTACGAATACGTCCTGATGGGCTACGCCGTGGTCGCAACCGACTATGCGGGACTGGGGACGCCGGGTCGCCATGCTTACCTGGACATGCTGAGCAACGCTACGGATGTAATCAACTCAATACCCGCAGCTCGTGCTGCTGTGCCGAATCTCAGCAAGAAGTGGCTCGTGGTCGGGCATTCGCAGGGTGGTCTGTCGAGCCTGGGCGTGGCACAGTTGGAAGGCACCCTCAAGGACCCAGATTTTCTCGGCACCGTGGCTCTGGCCGGAGCAAGTGACCTCGAGGATGGGCTCGACTCGGTTCTACGCGTCAAGCTACCCGTGCTTAATGGCCTCGTGGCCTTTTGGGTTTACGGCGTCAAGACCGTCTATCCGGAGCTCGACCTCAAAGACATTCTGACCGGCAAGGCACTCGCGGTTTACAGCGCGTCCGTCGAGGATGGGTGTAGTGCCGCCAGTGGAGCGTTTGCAGCCCTCTCCAGCGACGAAATCTTTCTTCCTGACTGGAAGAGCAACAAATACGTCCAGCAATTCTTCCAGCGAGACCAACCAGGAAAGCAAACGGTTTACGGTCCCTTGCTGCTGGTCGGCGGCGGCGGCGACATTTTATTTACCGACGCTGCCAGCCGAAAGGTTTTTCAACGACTCTGTAGGGGCGGAGCGCGTGTCCAGCGGAAAGTCTATCCGGGCCTGGGTCACGACCCTGTAGTCTACGGGTCGTTGCGAGATCAATTGCATTGGATCGCCGCTCGGTTTGCCGGAGAGCCGGCGCCGGGCAATTGTCCTGCGCCCTAGTTATCTAGGAGGACGACCTGCGTGAAGGCGCCGGCAACGCTTCGACCTCGCAGCTGGAATACATCCAGGCCAATGACGAAATGACAGAAGCAATGAGGCAAACGCTAGAGTAGGCGACTACCGAAAATGACCGAATCGCAACTTTATTCCGGTCAGGTTCTTTCTCACTACCGGGTCCAGGAGAAACTCGGCGGTGGGGGGATGGGTGTGGTTTACAAGGCGGAAGACACGCGTCTTCATCGTTCCGTCGCGCTGAAGTGTTTGCCGCCTCAGTTAGCGCACGACGCCGTTTCCATCCAACGGTTTCGACGCGAAGCCGAAGCCGCTTCGGCCATGAATCATCCGAACATCTGCACCATTCACGACATCTGCGAAGAGAATGGGCAAGCATTCATTGTGATGGAGTTTCTGGATGGCGTGACGCTGAAGCACTGCATCGGTGGCCGGCCACTGGAGACCGAAGCGATTCTGAATGTGGCTATCCAGGTGGCGGAAGGGCTCAACGCCGCGCACACAAAAGGAATCATCCACCGTGACATCAAACCGGCCAACATCTTTCTCACGGAAACTGGCCAGGCCAAGATCCTCGACTTCGGCCTCGCCAAAGTGTGCAGCGGAAAAGGCGCTTCTGATGCCGCCGTTACGCTTGGGACTCTGGAAATCGATCCTGAACATCTGACGAGTCCTGGCAGCACCTTGGGAACAATTGCCTACATGTCACCGGAACAAGCGCGCGCCGAAGCGCTCGATACCCGAACCGATCTGTTTTCCTTCGGCGCTGTCCTGTATGAAATGGCCACCCGCACGCTGCCTTTCCACGGTGAGAGTACGGCTTTGATCTTCAAAGCCATTCTGGACACGCCTCCCGCGCCGGCTGGACGCCTGAATCCAAGCCTGCCAACGGAGTTGGAAAGAATTATTAACAAAGCGTTGGAGAAAGACCGTGGGCTTCGCTATCAGAGTGCCGCCGAAATCCGCACGGATTTGCAGCGCTTGAAGCGGGACACCGAGTCAGGTTGTGCGGCCGTCGGAAAGGCCCGGGCTGTATTGCCGGCGGCCCGGAAAGGGTCCTCGCTCAGATGGCTGGCGGCAACCGGCGCAGCAATGCTGCTCCTTGCTCTGGCCGTGGGTGGCTGGCTTTATTCCGTCCGCGGCGCTCACGCACTCACCGACAAAGACTCGATCGTCCTCGCTGATTTCGACAACAAAACAGGCGACCCCGTTTTCGACGACACGCTAAGGCAGGGCCTCTCGCTGGAACTTGCCCAGTCGCCATTTCTTACTTTGATCTCAGAAGGGAAGGTAAATGACACGCTGAAATTGATGGGGCGTTCCGTAGGCGACCGGTTAACACCCCAAGTGGCGCGCGAGGTCTGCCAGCGTACGGGCGCAAAAGCCATGTTGACCGGCTCGATTACCGGGCTGGGCAGCGAGTATGTCATCGGGCTGCGGGCTGTGAATTGCCACACCGGTGAAGTCCTTGCCGCAACCCAGGAACAGGCTGCGGGCAAGGAGTCGGCGCTGAAGGTCTTGGACTCCGCGGCCGTCAGACTGCGAAGCAAGCTCGGCGAGTCCCTCAGCACCGTTCAAAAGTATGCCTCCCCATTGTCGGAGGCAACCACCTCCTCGCTGGAGGCGCTCAAGGCCTACAGCTTGGGCCGCAAAACCAGCTACGCAAAAGGCGACACCGCGGCCATCGCTCTCTATAATCGCGCCATTGAACTGGACCCCAATTTCGCCGCCGCTTATGCCAGCCTGGCCACCGGTTACAGCAACCTCAACGAACAAGCTCGCGCCGCGGCGTACGCTCGCGAGGCCTACGAGTTACGTGCAAAGGTCAGCGAGCGCGAGCGGTTTGCCATTGAAGCGCGTTACTACCGGAGCGTGACCGGAGAGATCGAGAAGGCCGCGCAAACCTATGAGACCTGGCTGCAGGCCTATCCCAAAGACGCTGTACAAATTGGGGACCTGGGCGGCGTTTCCGCTCAGTTGGGGCAATGGGAGAAGGCTGTCGAACAAGACGCTGAGGCGCTGCGCCTGCAACCCGGCGACGAGATCAGCTACCTCAATCTCGCCGCTGCCTACATGGCCCTGAACCGGCTGGACGAGGCGGACGCACTATTCAAGCAAGCAGAAGAGCGCAAAATGGAAGGCGAGTATCTGCCGGTGATGCGCTACGTTTTGGCGTTTCTAAAAGGCGACTCGTCCCAGATGGCGCGCTTCGCCTCGGCCGGCGTGGGCAAGCCAGGAGTCGAAGACTTGTCTCTTTCCATCCAGGCAGACGTAGAAGGTTGGTACGGCAGACTGAAGAACGCATCGGAGCTTACCGGCCGCGCAATGCAGTCCGCCCAGCGGAATGATGCCAAAGAAACTGCAGCTTTCTATCTTGCCCAAGCGGCATTACGTGATGTGGAATCGGGTTACAAGCTGCGCGCTCGCGCTGAAGCAAACGCGGCCATCAAGCTCGCCGCGAACCGCGACGTGGAGGGCATGGCAGGACTCGCCCTCGCGCGGGCGGGAGATTTGAGAGCGGCAGAAAACGTGGCCGCGCACTTGAACAAATCTTTCCCTCAGGACACGCTCGTGCAGAGATATTGGCTTGCCACCACGCGGGCCGCCCTCGCTCTCGATCGCAGAGACCCCAATCGTGCAGTTACACTCCTGAAGGAGGCGAGCGCTATCGAATTGGGAACGCCTACGAGCACTTCGGCGATTCTCTGCCCAGTCTATGTGCGCGGAGAAGCCTATCTGGCACTGCACGACAGCAACCGGGCAGCGGCTGAATTCCAGAAGTTCATTGATCATCCCGGGCTCGTTTCCACTTTTCCTTGGGGAGCGCTCGCCCGCCTCGGACTGGCTCGCGCCTACGCTTTGCAAGGCGACGCTCCCAAGGCCCGTGCCGTGTACAAAGACTTCCTCACAGTCTGGAAAGACGCCGACCCCGATGTCCCTGCTCTGAAACAAGCACAGGCCGAGTACGGTAAGTTGCGATAGACGTTTTCAGTGTAAACTGCTCCGTTCAGCAAGTTGAGACAAAGAGAGTCCGGCGGAAAAACCTCGTGCCCAGCCACTTGGCTGAATGGCTTTTCGTCCTACTGGGGAATGATCTATTCAGGATGAAGGCTCGATTCCGATACGATCATTGACTGCATTTCGGATTCTCTGCTTGCAGCCTAAATACTTTTCAGTGGTTTGAACCGAAACATGTCCAAGCAGAAACTGGATCTGCTCCAGTTCGCCTCCGGCGACATGGCATAAACGCGCACAAGAGCGGCGGAGATCATGCGGCGCCAACTGACACATACCCAGCTTCGCGGCGTAATCTTTGACAACATGCCAGACAACTCGGTCGGTCATCAAATCACCCCAGGTTTGCCAGCTCGACAAACACATCGAAAAAGTTTCCCGCTACTTATACCGGCTGCGCCGGTCCAGTCCTGGATCATCCGGGTCACCCAATCAGGAACAGGCACGGTTCGAACGTGCCCACCTTTTCCTGCCAGGTCGACTATGGCCCAATGATCCTCTCGTCGCTGAATATCATCCAGTTCCAATGCTGCAACCTCGCCACGACGCATTCCGCAAGCCAAAAGAAGTGACAGGATCGCCCGGTCCCTCTTTCCTTTCAGTGTTTTGGCATCCGGCAATTCCCACAACTCACGAGCCTCGTTAGGAAGAAGCCAGTTCCCAACCCGAACGCCAAGCTTTTTTGCACCTTTGACACGCCGGATCCCAGCCGCTTGCTCACAGACACTGGTAATCGCGTAGCAGAAGGATAGACAGGACAACGGATTTCGCAGTTTGGTAGGGGCGGTGGGGATCGAAATTGAAGTCCACTTTCACAAGTCCTGAATTGTCAATGGCGTAGCACCTCTGCCCTCTTCCAATTGGTGTCAAATGGTGTCAAATCTCGCAAGTCACCCGGTAAACCGACTCCCTCTTTTGTGGGAGTTGTTCGCGTCATGCTATTCAACCGCACTGGTCTCGAAGAATAGTCCTTCAACGCTCCAAAAAACAGACTCGATCAGTCCAATCCCATTTCGCTGTCTTGCCCCAGAGGTCACTCAGGGCTCGCACCAGGCCTCCGTGATCAGACGGGGGAATCGTCTTCTCATCCACAAAGATAACGCCACCGTGCCTCCGCTCTTCTTCTCCCCAACTCTTCAGCGACGGAGGAATCGTCCTCCTATCGTAGGTGACCAGCGTCAATCCCCGCTTGGCAGCTTCTAGCAAACATGCTGAGTCTGGTTGTCCCAAAAATTCCCCCTCTTCCCATTCCATCAGGCAAATCACGACCAGGGTACGGTGGCGGCGGCGAAGACCGCCTGCAACGGCGGGCGAGATATGCTCATCCAAAAGAAGCTTGAGCATCTCAGTTCTTTGGCGCCGGTCTGGAGACGAATTCGACGGCCTGAGGCAGCATCCTCTTCAGAGTTGCAAGGTCTGTCGCAGCGTTATCGGAAAGTGCTCCCTCGATCTCCTCTGGAAAGGCTCTCGCGTAATTGATCGCAGTTTGCACCTTCGCTTCTGGCCACTTGAGATGCCTGGCTACAGCAGAAACGTTACCTCTATGACTTTGGACGAGCAACATCACCTCCCAGATAGCGAGAGTGCTTCCTTGGATGTAGGCTTGTCGGCCTGCGGCGGAGTCGCGAAAATCGATGAACGCGAATTCCGATCGCCTGAGGCCTTCCTCGACCAATCGCGCGCTCGCATCGCTAGGTGTCCATCCGTGCCGATTGGCCATGCGCTTGAGGCGATTCCGCTCTCCGCGGGCAGGCGCATACTGACGACGACTGAACGAGTTTTCCGCAATGAGGTTCCTCCTTTGTAACTCTTGTAAGTATTGTAGCAGTTTGTTCCCTCCATTGCGAACACCGTGCACTCAGCAATTGGCGGCTGCTTCGGCGGCCTAAAGGTATTGTTTCAAGGATTTGGTAGGGGCGGTGGGGATCGAAATTGAAATCCACTTTCACAAGTCCTGAATTGTCAAAGGCGTAGCGCCGCTGCCCTTGCCGCAATTGGTGTCAAATGGTGTCAGATTCGAAGAATAGAGGCAGCGATTCGACAACGGTGATACCATGCAGTGCTTCTTCAAGATTAGGGACGCGGGTCTTGGAATTCTGTGTCGTGTGATTCTGTGCGCGGGGCCAGGGGCAGCTCACACGGACTCCAAATAATTTAAGGAGCAACGACCGCATAGACAGGAGTCGTCCCCACGCCGCTAATGACACTCAACTCGCGTCCGTTGTTCGCGTCAAGTACGCTAACAACAGCTTGGTAGGGGTCGACTACGTAAAGACGGTTACCACTGCTGTTGATGGCGAAACTCCAGAACGTGCGGTGGGGATTTAAGGTGCTGATCAAGTCGAAGTCGGTCGGGTCAAGTATGACAATCCTGTCTAGTGATTGACTCCCGTGTTTCAGCGCTTTGGCCTGGCCTAGGCCTAGATAAATCCTCTTGCCATCAGGAGACACTACCGGGGTCTGCATTCTTAGCCAACGATCCTGAAGCCAGCCCATCGTTATTGGAAGCCCGGGTTCGAAGCTTGGTGCATGAGTTGCCCGATCAATCGCACCGCGATCGATAGTCTCTCCAGAAAGGGCGTCGCTGCGCACGAAAAGGCCATCCGTTGTAATTGCCGTGAATGTCGCATTGGGATTTAGAAATCCTGTGGCCACGTAGTGCGGGTACTTCTGATAAGGAACTGGTTTGCTTGTACCTTCACGGAGGGACTTGCCAATTTCAATGGTCATCGATGTAGGTCGCAACGTTTTTGATTCTCGATCCACGTTGACAAAGCGAACATCCTGCGTTCCCCCGCAAACGGCGTACACCCCTGTCTCGGAGGGAACCATGATGGCTGACACACACTCGGGGAGGGCAATCCTATTTGAAAGGAAGGCGCTCAACTGAGTGTCAAAGACCTCGATGTATTCTATCGCGGCTCCGCTTTGATCCATTTTAAGTAAGTAAATCCAAACTCCATCATTAGAAAGAACCATATTCGGAGAATATGCGTAATCGGTTGTCAGCCACCGATTTCTATTCGGTAGTTCCTTTAGGACAGCACCAGTTGATGTATCTATGACCTGGAGTTTTCCTTCAGCCGGGTTTTGTTGGTCACTAAAGCTCAGGTACAGACGCGAGCCGTCTGGGGAGAGAGTGATATCAGGTTGGAAACCAGCCCGAAGCGACGCCGCAATCTGCCCTTTCTCAGGATCGACGACAAGCACCGTGGATTCGGTAGTGTTTCGGTTCGAGTCAACTACATAAAGCCAGCCCGAATTTGGCCGCCCAGACCATGTTGCATGCTGTCCAGATGCCAAAGAAACGAGCGGCAACGCTAGCGCCAGGGCGGTGGAGATTAGTCGCCATGCCTTTTCGGTGATACGTCGCATTTTGCGTCTCCTTTGGAAGAATCTCTCTCTGCGAGCTTGTGGTTCAGCCCTCTCTTTCATTCTCTCCTCAATGCACCATACACTTCGGATTTGGTGCATTGGTGCATATTTCGCAGTTTCGACCCTGTTCGACGAATCCGAAATCAAGAGTGCACAATCATTTCACATTTCAGAGAAAAACTGCCGCGAGTGTACTTATTGTTCGCCTAGCCGGTCAGACCATCGCAAATAGAATAGAAGGTACGGATCTGGGACGTCGAAGACTTGTTTCTGCTCGTCCCAATCGACTGCCCTGTCTTTCGGAAACTTCTCAAGCGCAAGTTTCGACATGTGCAGGCACGTGCCGGTGACACTGGAACCGACTGGCGACTCACCAATGCAAACCTTAACAGTGCGCTCAAGCAATTCCGGGTACGGAAAAGACAGGCGCGGCGGGTCGGTGGCTAAAGCCTTCAAGACCACGCGATACACGTCACCTTCTGCTCCGTCGACGAATCTATACGTCTTGCGTTCCGTTCCTCTCGTTCGAGGCCCCGCATCTAAGACGTCCACCAGAGAACGGAAATCTGTAGTCGCACCGCGCGAGCGCTGTGGCTCGTTAAATCGTGCCCATTGGCAGTTGGCGTTCGATCTCGCCGAGCGATGGCGAATCGCAGACGGAGGGAGTTGCAAGTAGTGCTGGGCAGGCAACGGATTGCGAG
>Ga0126381_100003956_pt1 | contig 16068 bp, 12 predicted proteins | sample PanSoiMetPlot_28_FD_96465 | JGI IMG/M metagenome (GOLD analysis project Ga0126381, IMG submission 96465) | Tropical forest soil microbial communities from Panama - MetaG Plot_28 | ecosystem: Environmental > Terrestrial > Soil > Tropical forest > Bulk soil | place: Panama | collected 2016-02-17 | reverse complement strand
CGGAACAATCTTTACGTCGAACACGGTCTTCTTCCTGATATCCAATCGCCTCCTGTGCCGAAAATCCCACCGCGTATTAAACCAAAGAACTAAGTTTTTACAATCAGAGAAGTAATCATGGCCGAGATGCGCGAGTTTGCCGAGCTGTTCCGGGTGCTGCTCTTAGCGCTCAACGAAGAAGAACTGATCAGGCTGGAGCGCCGATTCCAGAAACTCTCTCAACCGCTTCTGGCCGAGCTGATGAAGAGCGAATTGAAACGGAGACAGGAAAAAGAATTAAAGAAATGAAGAAGTTGCCGATATGATTGAGTAACATGACAATCTTAAGTTTCCTCATCACTTTAGGCCTGATCGGACTCGGGATCTGGGTGCTGTTCTTCGGCTTGCACATACTCATTATGGTCTTTGTAGGGATCGGAGTGCTGCTTTCCGCAATCTGGCATTGGGCTTGTGAACAATTCAAATAACATGAGCAACACCGATCCTTTCCCGAACGACTCAGCGATAATTGCCGCTAGAGCGGAACTGGCTTTCAACAATCCGATCAATATGAATTACGAAATTATAGCTAACCGTGATGAACGCTGTTTTGATTTGTACGTGGGCGAAGATTGGTACGCCAGTTTCGGTTCCCGCTTCGAAGCAGAAGCCGAACGTGACCGCCTCGACAGAGAAGATGACGAAGCAAACTGGCAAATCCAAGACCGGGAGCGCAACCGATGACCCAAGCCGGCGAATTAGTGCTAAGCGATCTGCTGAAGTTGGCCGGCGACCATGCCAGGACAGTGCTCGTGAAAGCAAAGCAGCCCAGCCTGATGCCGACATGGCTCCTCTTAAACCAGAGCGCTAACGTGATGATTGTCGGCACTCCGTGGGAAGATGACGACGATAAAGCGCGCGCGCGCAAATTGATGCGCGCCCATATGCGCAAGCTCGGCGTGATCGCCTATTCGTTTGTCACCGAAGCGTGGGCGGCAACGGTCGAGCCGCACGAAGTCGACGCTGAGCGCAAGACTCTTTTTGACCCGATGCGCGGGCCTGTTCATCGGGCCGATAGAGAAGAAATAGTCCTGGCCTGTGCTGCCACCCCAACCCAGATCAAATGGCGCCAATGGCGCATTGTCCGCGAACCAACCACTGAGCGGATCGTGGATCTAAAGGAAAAGCCGTTCGCAGAGAGCCACCCGCCGGAAGGCTGGCTAGTTGAAATGCTCAAATGAACCGAGAACGCAACCAGTGAAAATCGAAAACATCAAAGGCTTTGTTATCTATATTCTTATTTCCATGTTCGTGCCTTTCGCTCTTTCAACACTCTATGCTGCTATTACTTGCAATATTTCCATACCTGAAGCGATGTCTTGGGTATGGAGCCAGACAGGTAATGAATATCAAAGTCCTTAAAACCGCTAGCGTCCTAGCAACCGGTCAGCCACCTGTGCCCGACGCGCCATTTGCTGCAGCATCGCAGCTCCCTGACGCTCTTTGAGCGCTTGCTGGCGCGCTGCCTGGGCCGTGTTCTGAGAGGGCGTTTTAAACTTGTCATAGTCCAGCCGCGACAGCTGGAGCATCCCTTTGGAACGCTCCTCCAGTCCCGTCGAAATCGCCGTCTTGGCGTAGGTACTCGCCAGCCCGAAAATCCGGCGCGCTTCGCCTTCGGGCAGGTTGTCCCGCGCCCAGGAGAGGAAATCCATCACCGCCTCAGGTTTGGTTGATCCGCCCACTTTGAGCGGCGAATTAGTGGAAATCGTCTGTTTGATCCGCTTGAGCTCATCGGCAACCTGGGCCTTAGGCACCTGTTCAAGCCATTGTCGAATCGCACCGCTCACGTCGTGCTCGTTACCGCTAATTAGGCCGTTGATAATCCGTTCCCTGACAGGATCAAAGGGACCACGTCCGCTCATCGTTAGCGCTGTCGCCTTGGTCCCTTGCGCCTCGCGTTTTTGCTGGAGCGCTGGATACTCCTGCTCAAACATCCTTATCCGGTCACGGGTAAAGTTCACGTCTTGTTTTGCCGCGTAGGTATCGCTCCACGGCATATGCAGATTCGGGAATCTGGCAGCAGTCCCTAAAGCAACGTTGGCTGCGACGCGGTATTCGCTCACGACTGAGCGCATGAACGTATCCAAGAGTTTCGGACTTGGCAGCGCAGGCTTGGTGAAGTTAAGCGTTTCACCACGCCAACCATTAGCGAAAGCGATTACAGGCTCAATCAGTGAAAGCAGGGGCGGATGGAGCGGGTCTTTCGGACGCCCTTGCATCTCGCCGGCTCCAAGTCCTAACGTGCTCTGGAGTGTGTCCCAGTAATCGCCGAACAGTCCACTGAATCCGGACGCGATAAAAGCGCCCCAGGCCCGATGGGCCCACCACTGGAACGCCTGTGCGTAATTGTGATTCTGGAGAGCTTTGCCAATCTCGGCAAACGTCGGATCTTTCGGGTCGCGATTATATAGAGCATTAAGTGTAGCCTGAACCGCGCTGCCGGCTCCGATCGCAGTCGCTAGGTATCCCAAATTGCGCATCGCGTGATAGCCGATCTCGCCCGGGTCGCCGCTCTTAATCGCTCGTGCCAGCGGCATCAGGAACTCGCGTGTCGCCATGCGCGCCGTATTGGCGCCCCAGCGCTGGAACTGGAACATGGCACGGCCAGCCGCATTGTTGACCAGATTCTCCGGTATCTGGCTGGGGCCGTAATTGGCGTGGATATCCATCACGTGCTGACGCAAGAATTCGTCGGTCAACGGCCCCGTACCGCCCTCACGCGCCAACCGACCAAGGATATTCGGGTCATCGGTGCCGAACCGGCGCAGAATGAACGCCTCCCGCCCCCGGGTAACGGGATTGTCCTTCCCCATCCCGCGATCGCGCATGAAATCCTGCAAAATCAGCTTGGCCTGTTGCATGCCGAATGCGCGATTGATGTTCTCAGTCAGGTTATGACCTCCGAACGAAATGGCTTTCTGCGCCAGCGTGCTGATCGTGCGGTTGAGCCAACTCGGGTTCGATGCCAGATCGTAATCGCGCAAGACATCTTTCAAGTTGGTTCGCAAGATGTTGCGCTCCCTGGCCTCGGCAATCGAACTGCGCCAGTTCAAGGGAAAAGTTGCCGCGGTTTTCAGGAAATTAATCGGGCCGCCAAAAGCAAAATTCTGGGCTGCGCCTGTAATCAGATTACGAATCGCTGTCCCTTGATTGCCAAGGTACGCGCTTAAAGCCAGATTGCGCCCCATCTGCATGGTTCGCTCAGCGGCACTGTCCCCAACCCGCTGGTACTGCGCCTGCCGGACACTATTGATCCGCTTGATAATGTCCTCTTTAGCCTGGTAATCATAATCGGGATTTTTGTTTACCTCCTCAATTCCGCGATCGAAAACGTCTTTGCCCTTGTTAGCCAGTTTCTGCCCCATCGTGCTGATCTGCGCCAGACGATTATTAGCCCGGTCAAGATAACGAAGAAGCGTTTCAGGGCTGAAATCGTACAAATCAAGCGGTAGATCCAGTTTTCTCGCTTTTTCCAGGTTGCTGAAATGATCGTTAGTCCCGCCCTCACCCGTAACGGCATGGGTAAACTTATCGATAAATTCCTGCCGATCCTTGACCACGCCCTTGGCAATCGTGTCATTGACGATCTTGTTGAATTCCGCGGCACGGCTACCGTCGCGGTTATTGAATATGTCGCGCGTATCGGCACTGATCATGCGCGGGAAATAACCTCTGCCGATCAGCTTCACGTCCCGGATAATGTCGCCATCCCGGACTTTGACACCTAGAGCCTTCATGATCTGCCCGGTGCGATCCAGGCTATCTTTGCTCGCCGCAATCAGGCGCATCGTGTCGCCGCCTACCGCAGGCAACGGTTGACGCTTTTGCTCAGCTCTTATGTAATCGGTGAACTCGCGCACCACGCGTTCCCGATCCCCTTTCGGGACCGAATCGAAAACTCCTTTAAGCTGTAAGATGCGCATCTGCTGCCCGAAACGCTGCACCTCGCTCGGCATCCGTCGTATAGCCACCGCCAATGGACGCGTTTCCTTGTAATCAAGCATCGCTGATTCGCCGCTCTTGAACGTCAGACCGAACCCGCGCCGCATGCGCCCGATTGCCTTGGTAAGGTCTTCCCTGAACGTTTCAGGCGCAATGTCTTCGCCTCGCGCTTCCCGTTCTCCAGGCAAATCACGGTACGCTTGTTCGCCGGCGCCTCGTTGTGCCTCAAGCCAATTGCGCCTTTGAAATTCTGGATCTTTGAAGAGTTTCCTATAATCGGCATAAGCCTTTTTTGCTTGTGCTTCCGAATCCCAAGGTCCGGCAGCTTGTTTGAAACTCGCGTAATCGCGAGGAGTCATCATTTCCTTGTAAAGATCCTTAGCCCTGACAAGGGTGGCGGCTCGCCGGTCGCCCATCCACATTCCCATAGACGACCCGCCAAATTGTCTGCCTTCCGCATACTGCTGCAGATGTGTCAGCTCATGCTGAAGAGTATTAACATAGGAAGGATCAGCTAAAACAATTGTCGAATCTTGTGGCGTCTCCCCTGGCAAAAATCGCCCCATTCCAGGAAGATTTGGATTAATTTCTACTCGTACATCTTTCGCCCAAGGAAATTTTTTCAGGACAGGATGCTCAACATCAAAATCTGAAACAGTTCGTTCTGCTTCTTTCGGAGTCTCCGCTGGAGCGACTCCTTCGCCGGCAACCATTCCTGTGGCGGCTCTGCGATACAGAGTATCCAACTTGCGCTCAGTCGCCCGAATCATTTTTGCCAGATCCGTCCTGGCCAGCGCCTGCCCCGGTGCCAACCTGGCGTAGATGCTCTTTAAGCCGTTAAGCGCGTTCTGGAACCAGTCGATGGTTGAACCCATCGCGCGTTTCCAGAAACTCTCAGGGATATCGCCACGCTGAAGTTGTATTGACTGACGGACAAACTCAGCTACCAGGTTGGAAATATGGTTGCGCGCCTTAAACGCATCCGGAGCAAACGCCCCGCCCGCTTTCGCGCGACTCAAAAGATTATTGATATGAGCTTCCGCTTTTTCCGGAGTATCGATACTGGAAGCATAAATCCTTAGCGAGTGATGCAGCGCATCGGTTATCTCCTGTGCCTGATCGGTATTGCCGCGCTTTAAAGCCTGGTCACGCGCATTTAGCCAGTTCTCTAATAGCGCCTGGTCGCGCCGGAACTTGTAATCGATAAAGTGTTCGCCTGTCTTGGCCTTTTCCCGGTTCCACTGGTCGCGCCTGGAAAGCTGCTCGGCACCGTGAGTCAATTCTTCTTCCAGAACGCTGTGCAAGTATGCGATCGGATCATTCCCACGCTCCCGGCCAAGAGTCCGCAGCGCGTCTGCCAGCTGTTCATGATTTAAAAAAAGCCGGATCTGACCCTGGCTGTCAACTGATGAAGCGGCTATACCGTCAAACCCACGTGGATTATCGATGCGCTCAATGCCGCCGGCTTTAAAACGCGGAGCCCATTTTGCCCAAGCTCTATTTAAGATCGACTGAAACGGCTTGTTGTCGGCAACTTTCCCTTCAAGGACATTATTAAAATCAGCTAAGTCCTGGTCATACGCCGCTCTTTCCGGTCCCGATAAGCGGCTTTCCAGAGGTCGCGGCACCCGTCCCAGTTGCGGCGGTACATTTTCGCCGCCCCCTTCCTCGGGACGTCCGATATCCACTGGTTGCGGCCCAACATCGACACCTGGACCTCCAGGCTGTCCAACCTCTCTTGGAGCTCCACCCAGTTCTTGCTCTCGTGCGACTCGTTCATCTTCAGGTGTAATATCGGGTAATATCGGCTTCTCTTCAATAGGAACTAAAATGTCGCCTGCCTTATTGCGTTCGTAGATATCGTCAGCCTGTTGCTCCATCCCAGCTTCATGCTGCTCCTGCGGCTTTTCCCCAATTGGCGGCGAGGGCTCAACTCCCCCTGGAACGACGCGATCGGGTTCCTTTGGTTCGGCAACAATCTGCTCTTGACGCTCCACCTCATTAACCGGCGGTGCAATTTCTTCGCGCGGCGGCGCAGGAATAGGTTCCTCAATTGTTCCACGTGGAACATTTGGTCTGGCCAGTTCCCCAATCCCGTGAACGCCGCCTGTAACCGCGCCCTGAATCGCACCGGAGACCGCCGCTTGGCCAACGTTTTTGCCCGGTTGATCGCCCGCAATGATATTGGTCGCAGCCTGTGTCCCGGCCGCGATCGCCGCCTGGCTCCCAGTGCCGAAGACCGCTTGGGCGATAGCCCGTTGCGCTTTGTTCTCGATTCCTCCCACCACAGGCCCGAACCCTTTCATCATGATCCGGTTGGCCACTTCCATCCCGTAAAATTGCACCAAGGTGGCGTAAGCAGCCTTATCACTAAGCGTCTTCTCGTCCCATTCAGGATGTTCCTGGCGATAACTTTCCCGGACCTGTTCGCTGACCTGGGCCAAAGCCGCCGGCATCAGAACCGGATTGGAAAAAGCCGCGATAAAGGCTGGCAACTGCGCCGTCGAATCCACAACCTGTTCCATGAACGTCCCGCGCAAGCGCGGATCACTCGCGACGTTGCGTTCCATCTCAGCCTTGGCCCGAGCCAAATCTTGAGCCTGCTGTTTTTGAAAATTCGGGTCGCTCAGCCGATCAAGAGATGAGACAATCTGCTGCGGGTCAGTTGACGGTATCCCAGTCTGCGGTTGCGGCAGATGACTGGCAATAAAGGGTCCCTTCTGTTCCTGGGGCAACGCATAGTACTGGGAAAGGAAATCATGTTTCTGCTGATCAGTCGCCCCGGGCAAAATAGAGTCAAGAAACTGGTTCACGTGCAGTTGGTCACTGCCGGCAACTCCTTTCTGCATCACGCTGGTAAACTGCTGGGCGTACCCAAGCGCCTTGGTGAACCATTCCCGTCCGACGTCCAGTACTCCGACATCGCTCAAGGCTTTAGCCCAAGCTGCATCGTCAGTTTGAAGCTCCGGATACTTGTCCCGCATCAGAGCGATAATCTGCGGTTTTAGCCCGGCCTGGATCGAGTTGCGCATCGCATCGGGAACACCCTGGATCGGTTTATCCAGCCGTTTGTAAAGCCCGATCACGTTCCCATTCTGCGACTCCGGCAAATCCATCACGCTGGCCCGCGCATTGGCTTGCGCGAACTGGTCAGCCTGCTGGAGCGCTGCACCCTCGGCGCTGGGCGCGACCGGCGACAAAACGTAATTCTGCGGCTTTTGCACTTTCACCGCACTCACCGCACTCGAGTCAAACCCCTGGCGGATAGCGGCCTGTTCATCGCCCCAGAGCCCCGGGTTTTTGGTGACGTCTGGGCCGGCATTAGGCACCAGTTTGACGCTCAAGGTTTTGTCGCCGCCGAAATAGTTGCTGACCCCAGGGGTCATATCGAAAAGCGCATTGGGATTAGAAGGGCCAATATCGACAATCGGCAGGCGCAACCTTCTGCCGGTCTGCGGATCGACCACGTCGACGCGCGCCTTGCGCCAGGCAACGGGATTATTACCTAACTGGCTCTGCAATACGTCCTGCGGCACCGCGACACCAAACGCCTGGGTGGTGTCCAGTTTGCCTAGCTTCGGACTGCCCACGCCGGGATCCCGCCCGCTGGCCACATCATCCGGCGTCGCGAACGTGGTGACATATCCGCTGATAAAGCTTTTGGGATCCTCGTTCTGATAAAAGCCGTTGGCCAACTTGTTCGCCGGCGGCGCAATCGGTGCCTGTGGACCGCCCTGCGCCACCGTTCCGCCTGGCGGCAGAAAAGCATGCGTTTCTAATCCCTTATTAGCGAAACCTCGCTGCCAGCCGTCGACGGTGTAGTTCTGTTCCCAATTTCCTGTCGCACTGGAATTGGAATAAATCGATCGTCCATCGGAACCAACTATTCCAGTGTGCCCATGCGTTCCGCCTTGAGTTGGGCTGACGATCACCGCCCCGGGAGTATGCGGATCAACTTCTTGCCAACCGCCGTCGCGCAACTCGTCATAAAGCTCACTAGTCGAAAGCGTCGGACGTAACGGGATGCCCATCTCGTCATGGATGATTTTGCATACTCCGCCCGCACAACCCAGCGAACCGCCTTCGGTGCCTGGCATCGTGCGCGTACTCAAGATTCCGACATTCTGTTCGGCTGCTGTTGCCAGATCAGGATATTGACCTTGAGGCGCTAAAGGTTGTTGCACTGCAGGAGCCGCATCTGCTGCCGGCGCTCTGGGAGCCGCACCTGCTGGAGTTTTCTGCGGCACGTAATAGCCAACCTTCTGAACCGGCGTATGAGGCAATCCAAGCTCGTCCTGAACATACCCGTAGAATTTCTGCATCGGGTAATCGACCGGATCGTCCTTACGTTCACCCGCTAAATCCGAATGAAACAGAACGTGATCAAGCGTTATCTGCGGATTACGCCGCATGATATCGGCTGCTGTTTTTGCCGCAGCACGAATATCAGCATCAGTCCAAGCTTCTCCTTTTATCCCTTTTGCATCGTTACGATCTACATGCGATTGCTCGATGCCAATTGTCCAGTCGTTGGCGTAATTGCCGTACTTGTCGTATCCGGCCTGCTTAGCCGCATCGCTTTCATTCGCCAGGTGATAGACTTTACCGTCACGTCCGATCAGGTAATGGATGCCAACCTTGCCATGTGGATCGGTGAAAGTGTTTAAGTCACTCTGGGTACTCGATCCGTCAGTCGAATGAAGAATAATAAACTGCGGTTTATAACCGTTACGACCTTGTTGATATCCCGTTGACTGCGCATAAAGCTTGGGTTCCGGAGGTGCACTGACTGGAGACTGGACTGCAGCCGTAGGCTGTGCAGGTTGCGTCGGCTGCACCGCTTGCGGCAATGGTTGCCCGGTCGCCGGGTCAACCGGCGTCAAGACATAGTTTTGAGCTGACGGTTGAGGCTGCGGTTGAGGCTGCGGTTGGGGTTGTCCCTGAGGTTGTCCCGGTAGCTTGACCAGCTCAGCCGCCGGCGCGAGATCGGCTTCGCGACTCGCCGCCGCGACAGAAGGCACTGGGGGAAGCCGAACCAGCTCGCCGCGCTCAACCTGGTCGAGCGTATCGGGCGCAGGTTCTACCACCGGTTGAGCGCGTTCAACCTGAGCTAATGTGTCAGGCGCAGGTTGGGTCTCTTCAATGCCCGCATACTCAGGCTCTAAGGACTCAGGCGGACGCGCCTGCGCATTGGCTGGATAATCGCTCGAAGCAGGGCTCGAGCTTTTCATCTCCTGAACCGGGGTTAGAACATAGTTCTGCTCCGGAACGTTCTGGGTGCTCTGGTCGCTATCGCTAATCGTTTCATCCGGAACGGATTCGTAACTGGACACCATCATGTCGTCGTCCAATAACGAATCGGCGATCTGGCGTTTGCGCACCGCCTCCAACAGATCGGCGTCCATAAGAAGTGCTAAGCGTTAAGGTCTTGCGCCGGATACAGAGTGCCGGCTCCAGGCTGGTTCATCGCCAGAGAAAGCATCGCTTGCCGGCGCCTAGCTTCTTCCTGATCGGCTTGCGCCACTTGATTAGGTTGCGCTGTCGTCTGATCAGCCGAAGCGGTCGTGTCATCAGGCTGCTCAGCTTGCTCGGTCGTGTCATCGGGTTGCTCAGCTTCGGTCTCCGCCTCCGATTGGTCACTTGGCTGCTCCGCTGCTTGTGCCGGTTGCTGTACCGATGACTGATTAGCCTGTGTCGGACGATTCTTAATTGTCAATTGCCCGCTGTGCGGATCAATCATGTACGAACCGTACGGCAACGAGCGCACTTCCAGATTGCTCTTTGGCACGAACGGATTGATCTGGCTGCCGCCCGGTTGGCCGGAGTTCGGGTTCTGACCCGCCGGCAGATCGCCCAGATATCCTTGCCCTCCGGCTACTCGAGCCGCGTTGTAGCGCTGCTGCCAATATGGCGCGTCAGCTTTCGGGATCGAAAAAAGAGTTTTGCCGCTTTGATCCTGCAACACTAGGTTGCCTTTGCCGTCGTCCTGCACGTTGCCAAGGTTGCGGGTGAAAGTGTCAAAACTTCCTTTGCCGTGCTGCGCGTCGAAATCCGCCCGGATCTGAGAAAAGTTGTCCGTCGATGAATCGTTCTCCACGTCGCCGCTCCCAGGCACATAGGCCGCAGATTTGCCCGCTTTGCCGCCTCCGCGACCGCCAGGCTGGTTGGGCTGGTTGGGTCCTAAAGATTGCCGCCAACGCGAACCGCTTCCGCCAGGCGCCACGTTGCCGCGCGAGGCAATTGACCGGCTCCTGGCCAAAGCGATTTCTGAGGCGATCTTCGCCCGCTGTAATTGGTCGGCCAGATCCTGCTGCTGCACTTGCTGACGCATCTGTAACTCGCCTACTCCACCCCTTTGCGGTGGCGTACCGGTTGTCGGCACTCCGGTTGGCGGTGGCGTTCCACCAACCCAGGCCGCGCGAGGCGGATTCTGGGTATTAAGAATCTGATTGGCGACCGCATTCATCCGATTCATCTGAATCTGGTTGCCGATCGCTTTGACGATGTCGCCGCCGATATTGCCAGTTGAACTGGTGTCAATCCCGCCCGCACCAACCGCACCGCGACCGCTTCTTGCTGCAGGCGCTAGCGACGGCAGGCCGCGTCGGATATATACGCGGAATCCAGGGAGCACGATATTTGAGTGGCATAAATTTTAAACTCCTGCTGACCAGTTAAAGCTCTGTAAGGCGTCGGCTACTTGCGAACTGCGTATAGCGTCAGCGAATTGCGCATCGCTCATTCCCAAATCTTCCGGCAACACATCATCCGGAATCGCGTTCGCGTAATCTGGCGGAAGATAACTGCCAACAGTCGGCCCTGAACCGGTGCGCGCTGCACTAAGCGCCTGCGCAAACTGATCCGGAGTTTGGCCTTGACCTCCAGCCAGCTTCTTGATCAGACCGCCAACATCTGTGCCGCCACCGCCTTGCTGAGCAACTCGCTTGTTTGGTGGCAGCGCCACGTTCGGTAACGGCGGCGTAACTGGGGCTGCATATCGCAACGGCATAGTGGCTAGTAGTAGGTTTTGCTTTTCTTCTTTGCCGAACCTTTACGAGCGAAATCTTCCAACTGCGTCTCGCTCATTTGACCGGCGATCTTGCGGGCCAAAGGGAATGCTTTGCCGCCGCGTTTGGCAGCCAGAGCGGCACCCATAAGACGACGCTGTGCTGGAGTTTTCGAGGGCATAATGTTATCCGTGAAGTTTCTTCAAAGTCTGCGCCAAACGCGCTCTGCGCCCTAGCTTGCCCCCTTTCTGCGCTGCAGCCGCCAGTTTCTTGACCGGTATCTTTTCGCCTTCTTTAATCCCCAGACTTTTTCTCAAACTTTCCGGTTTTCGTATTGCGCCGCTTATCCAATTCTTCGGCATCTGGTTGTCTCCTGTTATTATTACTCACCTCATACGTCACCCATCGACAATTGGCCGGTTCGTAATTTCCATCGCCGTCTATACGATCAATCACCAGCGTCGGATCAAAACCATTGGCCTTCGCCCACTTCTCAAAATTTTTAAAATCGCGCCATTCCTCGCAAACCTTGATTCCCTTGTTCAGATAATACTTTTTGTTCGCTTCAAGACTCTGCCCTTTCGTTCTGACGAACATCGCTTTCCATCTGGCATAAAGCGTTGTTTTGGCTCCCCCATGTTTCCAATTCCGCGTTGATGTAGTACAGCGCCCACAAAGATAATTCTCCGGATCTCTCCCCGGATTATTTCGCAACCAGCGAGTAAACTCTTTCCAAGGAACCTCGTTTTTCCTCTTGCATTTTACGCATATTCTTTCTACAGTGCTCATCCACTTACTAAACCACTTGCGGATGCGCCCGTCAATCACCCCGAAAAATACCCCCCGAGACCACCCATGAGTCCGCCTGCTAATCCACCAATCACCGTACCCACCCCTGGAATGGCGCTGCCGGCTAATGCCCCGGATGCGGCTCCCGATAGAGCCCCCTTGGCCGCGCCTCCCATGCTTCCGCCGCCGCCCTTGGACTGGCTGGCCGCCAGTTGCGCGTTGTAGCCGGCGTACTGACCGTAGTTCATGCTCTGCTGCCATTGGTTGGCTAACTGGCTGACATCAAGTCCGTATTGCGGAAAACTCGAGGTACCTGCTCCGGTGTAATATCCGCTCGGCCCCTGCGGCATGTAAGCTGCACCGCCTTGAGCTGCGGCGGCCGCCCGCTGTTCAGCCGTGTTAAGGTAGCTCGCGCCGGCCTGGTAGGGTGTCTGACCGCTACCCAAATAACTCAGCGCAGCCTGCCGTCGTGCCAATTGATTGGATAATCCTGTCTGGTAGAGGCTTTGCGCCACGTTGCCGATATCCTGTCCGCTCCCATAAAAACCTTGTAAAGCCTGCTGACGCTGCTGCTGGAGCGCTAAACCAGCCTGCCCCGTGGTCATCGCTTCTTTCACCAGCTGGGGCGTGCCGTACACGTTGCCGCGCGCAGCTTGAGCGGTTCGAACCGATTGTTCAATCTGGCGCTGGGTAACCGGGTCAAGCTGAGTGCCTAAAGCTTCCTGAGCCGCCAGGTCCTGACCCAGTTGCTGACGTCCGGCTAATCCAGTCGGATCGATCTGGCCATACAGATCCAGATAACTTTGAACATCACCCGCTGACGGTGGTCCGGGTCCAACCGTGCCTAAATAGCTCGCCGCCACCTGCTGGCGCAACGCTTCAGTGAAAGGATCAATCTGGGCCATCTGCGCCAGAGCGACCTGCTCGGGCTGTATCCCATCGCCAATGGTGCCTGTTCCGGTTTGTGGCGATGGTTGACCAACTCCCTGCCAGCGCGCGGTATTCTGCTGAAAAGACTGCAGTAGTTCGTCAGGAAAAATGTCCTGATCGATGGTCCGCATCTGGCCATTGACAAATATGGTCTTTCCAACATTCTGCCCATACCATTGTTGCCATTGCGGAATACTGACACTGGTCGGGATCTGGGTGCTGGTCGCGTTCACGCTTTCTCTCCTTTAATAATAACCGGCACCCTGAGTCGGCATGACTACTTTGGGATTGTTCTGGTACAAGCTCGGATTAGTCCCTGTGCCTGAAACCTGGGCCAGTGACAGGTTGCTGGCGATGTTACGCGCCTGCTGCGCCACATCGCCTAAAGCCGGTACATTAGCCGTCCCAGGCACAAAAAAAGCGCTTGGCGCCTGATAACTAAATGCGCTCGGATTCTGACCGTAAAGTTGCCCCAAGCGGTCAGTCGCCGCTTTCATGCGCATCTGGCGTTGCGCGTAAGCCAGCGGATCGACCTGCGACTGAATCGCCATCTGCCCTTGAGCGCTCTGCAGCGCTGCCTGATTGGCCAGAGCCGTCTGCATCTGAGTTTCAGCCGGCCCAAGTTGGCTTGTGGTCTGCAGATTCGCGTATTGCTCAATCGGTTGATCGGCAATACTCATCATTTCGCCCGCACCAGCTGTGCCGACCGCAGCCTGGGCAGCTTGCCCCGGCGTAATGGGCTTTGGCGGAGCGGGGGCTTTTGAGCTACCCATAGCTAATATCCTCCGTTAGTTAACGCTGTTGCGCGCATAATTGGTCATCCTCCTGGCGATCTTCTGGAATTCTTTCCAACGAAACATCCGCGGCGAGCCCTTCTCTGTCCGATTGCCCCGGTCCCAGATCACGACTGGGCGCCAACCGCCCCAGCGATCGCAAAGTTCATCAAAGAGCAGCGCGCTGGTCGCCTGGCTGTCACTGACCAGCATCTCAATCATCACGAAATTTCCCAACGGTTCGTGCACGAACGGTTCGAGGAATTGTTCCAGGCGCGAGAAAAATTTCACCGTGCAAACGCCTTTGCCTACTCCATCCTCAATGCGATAGCTGATTGTTCCTTTGTTCCAGAAATACGCCATCCAATCCAAAATCGCGTCTTTATCCCAATAGGAAAACTTCTCGGTTTGCCGGATCAATCCCAGCAACTTGCGCATCGTATCCAGATATTCGGGCGCGTGACTGTTCATGTAGCCACCTGCGGCATCGATTCAAAAGCGCTCGCCTTGATCTGGTACAGTGTCCAGTTACCGGTCCCTTCCAACTGGAACTGGATCTCGTTACAGATCCCGGTCTTCAAAAGTCCAATGATCCGGTTGACGTAGCCTTCAGTATCCAGATCGAAGGGGAAAGAGGGAATCGTCAAACTTAACAGATACGGGTTAGTGCTTAAACTCCGCTTAAGCAGTTGTTGTTGCCGATCCGCAATCACCGTAACTGTGACCGGATCTTGACTATCCAGAAACAGGAACCGGCCCGAATGCGGCCGGATCTGGGTCAGGTCAGTGTCGAAACCGAAAGATTTACTGGTCAGGCGCGAATCGTAATATTGTTTGGTGCTGTCGATGTTTTGATCGAAGTACTGGCGCTCAACCGGATAGGTGAACCGACTGACTATCCCATCTCGGGTCGCTACCAGCAGAACTGAATAGTTCACATCGGTCCGATCCCGGGCAAAGTCGCGCACCGCCACATCGCTTCCTCCAATCTCAAAGCACCACGTGCCCTGCCACTTTTTCAGAGGCACGGAATAGATCAGCATGAAATTGTTGAAAGCCGAATTGTCCAGCGGCACACTCAAGATATAGAGCCGGTTCCAAAACGTGGCCCTGGCATTATCGCATGCCGCCCAGTTGATCCGATCGATGTACCCCTGAATATCTAGGCTGATCGGCAGCCAGACTCCTTCCTGCTCGCTGGTAGGCGCCTGGGAAAGCGCGTACACGCCGCGACCCGTTTCACTCAAGAAATAAACGTCCGCCTCACACTGAACAATCGTTCCATGCGAACGACACCCGACTGTCGTGCTTATGCGATCGATCCCCCAATCTGGCACGTCTAGTCCAGGCCCGGTCTCAATCAGCCAGACGCTCCCGTTGCGGAACACCGCAATCGATTGGCCCTGCCACAAGCATTGACCGGTGATCAGATCGGTGGTGACCGGATCAATCGTGACCGTATTCGTCGTAATAAAAAAGGTCTCCGGATCAAGCACGTCGCTGACGACCAGGGTATTCTGATAAATGTAAATCAATCGGCTGATCGCCCAGATCGGGTAAAGCGCGCTTGGATACTGACTAGGTAAGGTGACGGTACCAAAAGTGGCCGCCGGATCGTACTTGTCCAGCGTCGTGCCTTGCGACATGTAAAGCTTGGTCCCGCACAACGCCGAATAAACCTGGTTGCCACCGCCGTAAACCGGACCTCCACTTAACGTGCTCCAGACATGGCTGCGGTTGTCCCACTTGAACCAACTCGGGCCGTTATTGCTAATGAAGACGCCGTTACCAACATGATGAATCGAATCGAGACCGCCGCCGGCGTTCTGCGCGAGTCGGATAATACCGGGGCGCGACCGGTTAAGCCCGTCAAGCTGCGTCAGGCGATTCTCGGCATCGGCCGCCGTGCTGGAATCAAGAGCGCTGGGCGGTAGACTGTTGTTCACCCCGGCGATCGGCACGCTGGTGCCGACTAGGACTGCATCGTCAAGTTGGTCGTTGAACAGGGGCATTTACATTCCAAACGGGTTCCAGGATGTAGGGCGATTCTGATACCATCCGCGTAAGTAGTCGCCGGTCTCATAAGTCACCGGTACTGCCTGCTGCGAAAATTCAGATTGGTTCTTTTCCACTTGGATGGCTGCTTTGATGTGCTGCATGGCGATCTGTTCCTCACTGTTGAACTTCGCCACTTGCCCCATCCGTTTCCATAAAGTGCCTGTGGTAAAGCTGACAAGCGCGTCCCAGATATGACTGATCCGCGGCACGCTATAGTCGTTATCCAGAGCGTCAGGTTTGAGCTTGACCTGGGTCCGGATATAGATCGTCAACGGGGAGCCGTCCGGGTTACTCCCGATGGGCGGTGGTTGAAGCACCAGTTGGGTGAAAATTAGTTCAGTAGCGCTGGGCGGCATCACCAGCGGACTCGTGGGCGCCTGCGCCTGAATCGTTACTGGCGAATCAGTGACGTCTTTGGATAACGTCGTGACCGCCGCATAAGTGTGCGCAGTCATTAATGTCACGTTCCCAGGCGGGTTAGGCGGATTCACCAACCCCTGCAACACGAAGGATTCTGAGATCGGCAAATT
>Ga0126381_100003954_pt1 | contig 16071 bp, 14 predicted proteins | sample PanSoiMetPlot_28_FD_96465 | JGI IMG/M metagenome (GOLD analysis project Ga0126381, IMG submission 96465) | Tropical forest soil microbial communities from Panama - MetaG Plot_28 | ecosystem: Environmental > Terrestrial > Soil > Tropical forest > Bulk soil | place: Panama | collected 2016-02-17 | reverse complement strand
CTAGGCCCGTATTTCCTGGCGCTGAAAGACCACATAGGCGATCGCAAAGATTGCGACCATCGCCGCAATCAGCCCCGTTATTTGCGGCCAGACTAAGATAAAGCTCTGCGTCGCGGGCAGTGGGGCTCCAAGCAACGCTCCCTGCACTTGGCTGTAGAAGACCGGACCGAGTGCCCGGGTCGAGGGCTGCAGTAATGCCAGCGCGATTTCGGCGTAGAGCGTGTTTGGTGAAATCCGGTCCACAACATGTGATGTAAGGAGATAATCAACATTCGGCCCGAGGATGCCCTCCGGCGGGCCGGAGATCAACGTCGTAACAATCGGAGTCACCACAGACCAGAAGAGAGAGAACAGCAGCCAGACCCCAAGAGCAGTGAGCGCCGCGGTGGCCGGGGCTCGGAAGATCACTGAAAAGAGGAAGGCGACGGCAAGCCAGACGCCTCCGTACGCGATCGTCGCGACGAGAAACCCCACCATTCGCACCATCTCTTCTGTATTGGGCGGCAGGCCGAGGAGCAATAGGCCGAGACCGACGGTCAGCAGCCATAGTGAGAAAAGCCCGACAACCAGCGCCACGAGCGCCCCGAGAAACTTCCCCAGTAGCAGCGCATCGCGGTAAATGGGCTGTGCCAGTACACGGCTTAATGTGCGTCGATTGAATTCGCCATTGATCGCATCAAACCCAATCGCGATCGCGACAAGCGGGATCAAAAACCCCAATAGCGCGATGAACGAGGGCAATGGGTCCTGCGCCATCGTCAACAGGCGCAAAAACAAGAACGGGCTCTCGCCGACACTGGCGCGGATCGACAGGATCGCGGCATAGGCGGCACCGATCGCCGTCAAGAACACCAGAGCTTCGAGCACCCACATCCGGGTCCCCGACAGATAATCCGCCGCTTCCTTGGCGAGAACGACCCCGACCCCGGTAAAGGGCGAGCCTTTACGCCGCATCGTGAACCTCGTTGAAAAAGCGGGTATAGACTTCATTAAGGCTGGGCTCCGCGAAACGGATGCCGAGGACGTCGGAGGTTGGCGCCAGCTGCCGCGTGATTTCAGCGCGGAGATCACCTTCGCAGTCAACGCGGAATTGCTCCAGGCTGAGCGGCTGCACCCGGACCACACCCGACACAGCCGCGAGCCGGTCGAGGACGGCGGCGCCGCGAGCCTCGACATCGATCACGTAACCGCCACCTAGTACCCGCCGTGCGAGGTCTGTGACACTGCCCGAAAGTGCAATGCGTCCGCGATTGAAGAGGGCCACCCGATCGCACACGCTTTGCACTTGATCGAGATGATGCGACGACAACAGAACCGCAGTGCCATCGGCTTTCAGACCACGGATCATCCCGAGAAATTCTTGCGTTGAGTGGGGGTCCAAGGTGGCCGTCGGCTCATCAAGGATCGCGATACTCGGACGTTTCATCAGGACTTCTGCGAGGCCTAGGCGCTGGCGCATTCCCCGTGAGAAGGTCCCGACCCGATCGCGGCCAACATCGGGCAGCCCAACCCGCAAGAGCGCCTCGGCAAACCTCTGGTCGATCTCGCGTCGCGAGAGCCCCGCCAGCCTCCCCGTATAGGCGAGATTGTCGCGAGCCGACAGCCCGTCGTAAAAACCCACGGAATCCGGGAGATAGCCGACCCGACGCTTGACCTCAAGCGGCTCCTGTAACGGGTCGAACCCAGCCACTTCAGCCCGCCCCTCGGTTGGCTCAGTTAATCCCAACAGCATCAGGATCGTCGTTGTCTTGCCTGAACCGTTGGGCCCCAAAATGCCGACGATTTCGCCCGCCTGTACGTCAAGATCGATATGGTCTACCGCGACAGTCGTGCCGTAACGTTTGGTCAGTCCCTCAGCTCGTATGACGACGTCTCCAGGCATGCCCCCGCTTCTCCACTTCGTCGCACCAGCGCACCGCCCGATGGGTATGCGAACCTAGTCAGCGGCGGCCGAAACGCGCAACCGCGAAAACGACGACCAACAAGGCGACGGCGATGACGCCGATTCCAACAGCGCCCCACAATGTGGAGGTCAACACCGTTATCCGAAAGTTGGCTGACTCGGATTGACCACCATTCGCATTGGCGCGGATCGTCGTTTGATAATCGCCGGCAATCGCGCGAGGGGACGGGATTAGGCTGACCTTGATCGATTGCGACTTGCCTGCCGCCAGTTCGGGCAATTCTTTAGGGTCGAAATTGGTCTTCCAGCCTTCCGGAGCCGTCGCGCTGAATTCGACATCACGCGCCGCCTCGCTGCCGTCGTTACGAACGATGACGGTCAGCTGGCCGTCTTGCCCCGCGTAGGCTTCACCGCTCAGCCGACCGCCTTCTCCGGCCAGCGCCAGACGAGGCTGGCCGACGATCGTCATGCTGAGGTCGAGATCCGCAGAGGCGGCCTCACTCTTGGCATGTAAGGCGAGTTTGTAATCGCCCGCAGGCGTATCGCGAGGCAGCGAAATCGATGCCTCGATGTCTTTCGATTTGCCGGCCTCGATCGGGATGCTGGTGATTTGTTGGCTTCCATAGGCTTCGGTGAACGTCACTTGAAAGTTCTTCGGCGCATCGGCGCTGAAATTGATCGTCGCGTCTCGCCCGCTATCATTGGTAACTGTCACGCGATATTTGAACGATGTGCTTGCAGTCCCGCGCAATGATGGAAAATTGGTGGCGAGCTTGAGCTTCGCCGGAAGCTCCTGGCCGATCGTGACGATAATTGGCAGTTTGAGATCGCTCCCCTCACCTTTCGCTTCGACAAGAAATCGGTATACGCCGGGGCCGGTGCCGGCCGGCGGTTCAAGACGTAGCTGCAGTTTCTCCTCGGCATCGGGGATCACCATTGCTGATTCCACCGGCTGCCCGCCTCCGAGGATGGTCGCTTTCCAGCCTTTTGCTGAATCCAGCACCAAAAGCGCCAGCTGCTCTGGCGGGTGATTGAAATTGCGCAGGGACAAGTCGAGGGTTGTGGTTTCGCCGGCACGTACGGTTAGCGCCGGGTATCGCGTGGTTAGAAAGACTCCAATGATGTTTCCCGCCGGCTTGTCGGCAGCCCTGGCAGCCATAGCCAGCACGACGACAAAACAGACTGCGACGAGCCGCAGCATCATCCTAACTCCTCCGTCTCGAATCCTCGGGGACAACCGCGGTGCGAGGGTTTACAAGCGTACAACTGGTCTTCTCGCTGGGCTGCTCACATACGTCAGCCGACCATCCGCTCGAAATTAACAATTTTTCATGTCGGGCGGAGCCGACGCGCAGCCGCAGCCTTTTAGATTCAGAATGCGCTCCCAAAATTGCGGGCGAACCAGCCCTGCGGGGGTGTGCCGGGGGTACCCGAGGTGACCAGCGAATAGGCATCGACATACCATTCGCTCCCCGGGTAATTATGCCCGAGCACAGCTGCATTCTGCTTGGCCTCATCAGTGAGGCCGAGCGCCAAATCACACTCGACAAGCCGCTCAAGCGCTTCAGGAACATGTGTTGTTGTCTGATAGTCGTCGATGACTCGTCTGAAGCGGTTCATGGCCGCCAAGTATTGGCCGCGCTTGAGATAATAACGGCCGATTTCCATCTCTTTGCCGGCCAGATGATCCCGTGTGAAGTCCAGCTTGAGCTTAGCGTCTCTTGCATATTTGCTATCGGGAAACCGGCGTACGACATCCTCCAGCGCCTTTAAGGCAAGCTCGGTCGTCTTTTGGTCACGGCCGATATCAACGATCTGAACATAGTAAGAGATGGCTTTGAGATAGTACGCATAGGCAATGTCGCGATGGCCTGGATGGAGCTGGATAAAGCGGTCTGCTGCAATGATCGCTTCGCCATAATTCCCCGCTTCGTAGAGTGAATACGCGGCCATAAGCTGACCTTTTGTAGCCCAAACAGAGTACGGATGTTGGCTCTCTACTTCTTGGAAAGTCTTGGCCGCAGTTGCGTAGCGCTCTTCGACGATCTCGTCCATTGCCTTGTTGTAAAGATCGTCGACTGGTTTTTCGACGTAAGCTTCTTGTTTTGCACCGCCGCAGGCACTCAACGCGCAGATCAAGGCGGCGACGCCGAACCTCTGAACCAAAGACGAGAAACGCATCCGCTTACTCGTAAAGGGGATGGGGTAACCCGCTTATAGCACATCCCGCGAGCGACCCGCCAAGCTGGGGCGGCATCAGTCACCGGCAAGCCGCAAGTCGTCCGACCACTGCGTCGCGCCAAGACCCGGCGGGCGCAACGTAGTCGTGTAACACCAAGCTTCCTTTTCTGCGAAAAGGGCGGCGAGTAGGCGTCGGGTGTGGGCGTGGCCCGAGCGTACGCCACGAAAGCTTCCGATCATCGGACCTCCTGCGAGGTAGAGGTCCCCAAAGGCATCGAGCAACTTATGGCGGACGAACTCATCCGCATACCGCAACCCGCCAGTATTCAATACCCGATCGCGGCCCACCACGATCGCATTGTCAAGGGATCCACCGCGCACAAGACCCGCCGCTCGCAGACGATCCACCTCATCGAGGAAGCCAAACGTGCGCGCCCGGCTCAGTTCCGTCTTAAAAGTCCCCGTGTCGAGAACAAGATGGATGTCCTGCTGGCGAATCGCCGGATTATCGAAATTGATCTCGAAGCTCATCGAGAAGAGATCGTCCGGAAGCAGCGATGCGGTCCCGCCGTCTTCGGTGACGCTGATCGGATTTAACACTTTAATCGCGCGCCGTACCGCGTCCTGTTCGAGTAACCCTGCACATTCGATGAGGAATAGAAAAGGCCCCGCGCTACCGTCCATGATCGGTACTTCGGGTCCGTCAAGCTCCACAATAGCATTATCAATCTCAGCGCCTGCCAAAGCCGCCATCAAATGCTCGATGGTGCCAACGCTGATCCTATCGTCGCTTGCAAGCATCGTACATAAAGGTGAGGCAATTGTATTCGCCCAATTGGCCGGGATTTCTACTGATACATCGGTTCGGCGGAACACGATACCGGTGTCCGGGGGGGCCGGAAGGAGCGTCATCGTGACCTTCCGGCCTGAGTGTAGTCCGATCCCCCGGCACCCAATCGACGTTTTCAGCGTCTGCTGAGACGCCGTCGCCATCTCCCCCATCTCGCGATAGACTTCTCGGAAGTGGTCCCCCAACGAACGAAAATTTAACGTCGTCGCGTAGTTTGCCCCAAATCACTCTTTGTTGCCGATTGTTGCATCAAAGCTGGTCCGAGAGTCCACAGAGCGGTGAAACGTTCGAACCAATTTTGCTGAAGGGAAGGGTCTCATGACGAAAGTCGGGTTCGCTGCGACCTCATTACAGTTAGCTGCGACTCAGCAATCTGGTTCGAAATGAGCAGGCTAACTTTTATTCCCAAATCGGGCCACGTGAGCCAGTCTTCTACATGGCGTAATTCGACATTAGCCGCGCTAATTCGCCTGCCGCCGCAAGAAGGCAGGGATATCCAACAAATCATCTTCCTTACTCAGGTTCGGCCGGTCGTCTGGCTCGAGTGGCGCTAGTCGCGGTTGTGCGGCCACCGGCGACGCAGGCTTGGCAGGCTGAGCAGGTGGACGCGGCGGCTCGGGCGGAGTAGCGCGCGCGCGGCCGACTCCGGTGACCCGTTCGATGAGGCTAGGCATCCGTCCCTTGGGTCTCACGACAGCCTCCTTTGCGCCAACGCCCGGAACTGCTGGCTGGCTCAACGAGACGGGACGCGCTGTTCCGGCGAGAGCTGGTCTTGGCGCAATGAACGCACCGTTTCGTATTGCCGCACTCTCGGCCGCTTCGGCCGCTTCGGGCAGCAGCTCGTTTTCGAGCCCGGGCCGCAGCGGCTGGTTAGGAGTCTGCGCCGCGTTCTGTGTAAGGATGGGCTGTGTGTAGCCGTCACCTGTCGGTTCGCGCGGCGGAGGCACAGTGTCTCTGCTGCTGACCAAACTGATCGCTGGCCGGAGTTGAGAGGCTGTCTCCGCGTCGATGCCGGTGGCGACTACGGAGATTCGCATTTTCCCCTCGAGACTTTCGTCAAACGTCGACCCGAAAATGATATTAGCCTCGGGATCGACTTCCTCGCGGATGCGATTGGCAGCTTCGTCCACCTCGAACAGCGTCATGTCAAGGCCACCCGTGATGTTGATCAGAACACCACGCGCTCCCTTCATAGACACGTCCTCGAGCAGCGGGTTCGAGATCGCAGCTTCGGCCGCGTCGGTTGCCCGCTTCTCGCCCGCTGCCTCACCAGTGCCCATCATAGCCTTCCCCATCTCGCTCATTACCGTCCGAATATCAGCGAAATCGAGATTGATCAGGCCCGGCATCACCATCAGATCTGTGACGCCGCGAACACCCGAGTGTAGAACATCATCGGCCATCTTGAATGCGTCCGCGAAGGTCGTGCGCTCGTTGGCCACGCGGAACAAGTTCTGGTTTGGAATAATGATCAGGGTGTCGACAAACTTCTGCAGCTCCTCAATGCCCGCTTCGGCAATGCGCATCCGGTGGCTGCCCTCGAAATGAAAGGGTTTAGTCACAACACCGACCGTCAAGATACCCGATTCGCGCGCGATTCGCGCGATAACCGGCGCCCCGCCGGTGCCTGTCCCGCCCCCCATGCCGGCAGTTATAAAAACCATGTTTGAACCGGTCATCGATTCGAGGATCTCGTCGAGCGCCTCCTCCGCCGCGGCCCGGCCGACATCTGGTCGCGACCCGGCGCCGAGCCCGCGTGTGACTCCGATGCCAAGCTGAATCTTGCGAGGCGCACCGGATTGCTGCAGAGCCTGCGCATCGGTGTTACAGACCACGAATTCGCAGCCGATCAAATTCGAGCGGATCATATTATTGACGGCGTTCCCCCCGGCGCCGCCAACCCCGACCACGGTGATGCGGGGCTTCATTTCATGCTCGTCCTTCGGGATGCTCAGATTGATCATGCTGTCCGTCCCCCACTGCAAAGCTGTCCTACGATACCCGGTGCGAGCCCCCTCGCCGGCTCGCCCGCGGACGGGCGAGCACCGGGGTCAAATTTGCCTTAAAAGTTCTCTCTCAGCCAATGGCCTAATCGGCCGAAAACACCGCGTCGCGAATCCTCTAGACGACGCGTCACCCCCGACACCTCGGCACGCTCGGACAAGCCAAAGTGAAGCAGTCCCGCGGCGGCAGCAAAAGCCGGTCCGCCGGTCGCTTCAGCGAGGCCGGCTACCCTCTGCGGGCGCCCAATGCGCACCTGCTTGTCAAGTATCAGAGCGGCGAATTCGCGGACGCCGTGCAGCTGACAGGCCCCTCCAGTCAGGACAACCCGTCGGCCTGCGATCTTGTCGAACCCGCTGGCCTCCAGACGGTTGCGAACGAGCTCAAAGGTTTCCTCAATGCGAGGAGCGATAATGCCGACGAGCAAGGATTTTGGCACGTGATTGACATGGCCCTCGTCTTCTTCGCCGATCTGCGGGACGGCGATCATCTCGCGCTCGTCGGTGCTTGCAGAGCTAGCACTGCCGAAAAGGGTTTTCATACGTTCGGAATGGGCGACTGACGTCGAGAGGCCGCGAGCGATATCATTAGTAACGTGCGCCCCGCCGACCGGCACGTAGTCGGCAAAAATCAGGTTCCCGTCGAAAAACACGCCGATTGTGGTAGTCCCACCACCCATATCGATCACGGTCACTCCGAGACCGATCTCGTCTTCGACAAGACAAGACAGGCCCGAGGCGTAGGGGCCAACGACAAAGGCCTCTACCTCAAGATGCGCACGGCCGATGGCGGAGGCATGGTTGCGCACGACGGGTGGGCTCGCGGTCACGACATGCATGTTGACGCCCAGCCGCTCGCCGAGCATGCCGCGTGGGTCTCTGATGCCACGGCTATCGTCGACCGAAAACCCGACCGGCACCGAATGGATCACTTGGCGATCCCCTGGCTCTCGCATCAGGTAGCCGTGCTCGAGCACCCGCCGCATATCGGCATCAGAGATCTCACGTCCGGTAATGGCGATCTCGGCCCTGATGATGCGCGACGCGGAAAAGCCACCCGACAGGCTCGCGACAACCCGCTCGATTGTCTCACCGGCCATCTCCTCAGCGGCGTGAACCGCATTGAGAACGGAAGTACTGGCTGCTTCGAGATCAACGATAGTTCCGTTGCGCAGGCCGCGCGAGATCTGATGACCGATGCCAAGTATCAGCGGCTTGTCGTCCCCCACACGTGCAATGAAACAGCAGACTTTGGCAGTGCCGATGTCGAGCCCGGCGATGAGGCTGCCGCGCGGTCGCACGGGTGGTTTAGGCTGTTTCCGCTGACTATCGGTCTTGGCTGTCGCGAACCCTCTCTTTTGCTCCGCGCGCGGCGGCGCGTCATCCAACATAGTCATGTGTTCTTCGCCGAAGGGCGTCCCTTCTTGGATGTCGGCGTTTCTTTTGGCACTTCAGGATTTATCCGCACAACGAGCCGGTCCGGAAGCCGGACATCGATGGTTTGCACTTCCCGCTTTAGGATGGCGCTCGATCGTTCGAGACGCGCAAGTTGGGCCCATGCGCTCGATGCGGCGTCGGCTGGGAGAAGCACATCGATCGCGCTGTCGATACGCAAGTTCCAGCGGCGATTGCCAACCCGGATGGCGGCGCTGACCCTCGAGGCGAGATCGGGTTCGGTCGCTAACATATCCAGAAGCTCCGCAGCATGGCCGGCAGCATCCTCGCCGACCACCATCGGCAGCTTTGCAAATCGGTCGAGCCGCGTCACTGGGATGACCGCCCCTTCTCGGTCGATCAAGTCGAGCTTGCCGTTATGCTGCCAGATCGCGAGTGGCTTGCGCTCGACGAGGCGAATGTACAGCGTATCGGGGAGCCGGCGCTCGACTACCGCGGACCGGATCCAAGCCAGCGCCTCAAGCCGCTCCTTGGCTCGAGCTGGGCTCATGGCCAGGATAGGCGTGCCGGGTCCCGCGCCGAGGGCCGCCAGAATTGTCTCGCGATCGGTCACCTCTCGACCCTCGACTTTAATGTCCGTTACGACGAGGCCCAACCGCGCGGTGCCATCGATCACCCGATCGACGGCGTATTGCATTGCCCATTGAACGAGGGAAGGTCGGCTCCATTGATATGCCGCGTAAAACATCCCCACAAGGAACGCAGGGATACCGATCCACATCGTGAGCCGGCGGACGGACGCTGCGACGCGGCTGCGTCGTGGGTGCCGCGCTATGCGCGGCCTCACTCGCGACATAACGCACTCTCGACGATCCAGGAGACCAGCTCATCGAACCCGATCCCAACGTTGCGGGCGATATCCGGGACTAATGAGGTCGGGGTCATCCCAGGCTGAGTGTTAACTTCGAGCAGGTAGAGCTGTCCGCATCCGCCAGACGTGTCGTCGTAACGGAGATCTGCGCGGCTCACACCCCGGCACCCGAGCGCGCGATGCGCGCGCAATGCGATGTCAAGTGCCTCCTCATAGACGGAAGGTAGAACCGGAGCTGGCACCAAGTGGTCTGACCCACCTGCCTCATATTTCGCCGTATAATCATAAAAGGTGCCGCGCGGGATGATTTCACAGACGCCAAGAGCTCTATCACCCATCACCGCGACAGTGAGCTCTCGTCCAGGAACAAAGCGCTCGACCAAGACCTCTGCTCCGAACGACCAGTCCATCACTTCGTCACGCCAGGAATTGTCGCCAACCCGAACGATGCGCACGCCGACGCTTGAGCCTTGGTTGGTCGGCTTCACGACGAAGGGGACCGGCATCGGATCGCGCTCGAAGAGCTCTATGGGGCGAGCCACCACCCCCTCTGCAACCGGTAGACCTGCCTGGCGAAATATCGACTTTGCAGTCGGCTTATGCATAGCCATCGCCGATGCGAGGATGCCCGAATGGGTGTACGGGATACCGAGCATCTCGAATAACCCTTGAACGGTGCCATCCTCCCCGCCGATACCGTGCAACGCATTGAAAATGACGTCAGGACGGGGTTCGAGCGCGCGCATCAGCGCGGGCAGATCGCGCCCAACATCGATGGCTCGTACCCTATACGCGCGGTCCGCCAGCGCCTTGGCGCATTCCCGACCACTCGACAGCGAAACCTCGCGCTCGGGCGACCAGCCTCCCATCACGACTGCCACCGTTTTGCTCATCGGCCCCCCTCGCACTCAAGAGCCTGCCACTGCCCCTCGCTCAGACGCTCTCCGCGCCGAGCGGAAGAAGGAGCAATGCGCCCCGCCGGAGGGTGAGCGGTGACGTGCGACGGTACTTGGTCGATTTCCGCATCAGGACCCAGCTCGTGGCTCGGCCGACCGATCCGCTCGATCTCCCACTCCAGCTCGATGCCGCAGTTTTCGTAAACACGCCGCTTGATCTCGTCGCCGAGCCCTTCGAGATCGGCAGCAGAGGCGCTCCCGGTGTTGATGAGAAAATTGGCGTGCCGCTCGGAAACCATTGCGCCTCCCCGGGCGAGACCGCGACAGCCGGCGGCGTCGATCAACCGCCACGCGCTCTCACCTGGAGGGTTCTTAAAGGTTGATCCGCCGGTGCGAGCGCGTACCGGCTGAGTCGCCTCGCGCACTGAACGTATTTCATTTTCCCGAGATGCGATGGCGCGGCGATCGCCGAATTCCCCGTGCAATCGTGCTTCAGTCACGATCCAGCTCGAATCGAGCTTGCTATGACGGTAGGAAAGCCCCAACGCCTCGCACATAACGGTATGGGTTTGGCCGGAATGATCGAGTGCGGTCGCGGACACCAAGATTTCTTTAAATTCTCGTCCATAGGCCCCGGCATTCATCCGCACGCTGCCGCCGATAGAGCCGGGGATGCCGGACAGGAACTCAAGCCCTGCGATGCCCGCATTGACAGCGCTGAGCGCCACGATGCGGTCGAGAGCCGCGGCGCCAACGCGGATCTCATCTCCGTCGATTGCGATAGGGGCGAAACCACGGCCGAGGCGGACCGCGACGCCGGGGATACCTCCGTCGCGCACCAGCAGGTTCGACCCAACTCCTATCACTGTAACCGGGATCTCTTTTGGCAGGGCCCCTAAAAATAGGGCGAGATCGGCGGCATCGGCAGGTCGGAACAAGATATCGGCCAACCCACCGACGCCAAACCAGGTTTGCTTTCCGATCGGGGCGTTGGCGGTCAGCCGACCACGTACAGAGGGTAGCTGCGCGATGAGTTCCACGGACGATCGGCGGTATGCGGGGCTCACGTAACTCGGTCCGTGGTGGATTGGAGAGCGGCTAGATCCGCCGGCAGGCTGTTGGCCCAGCCCGTAATCGAACCCGCGCCTAAGCAGACGATCATGTCGCCCGGCTGCACTAGCTCATTGACCATTGGGGCGAGCTCGCTCGGATCACCCAAGAACCGGACATTACGATGTCCGTGTTCGATTAAGCCGGCGACCAAAGCCTCTTGGGTCACGCCATCGAGCGGCACTTCGCCGGCCGCGTAGATGTCCGCGACCAGAACAACGTCGGCATCGTTGAAACAGGTGCAGAACTCGTCGAACAGATGAAAAACGCGAGTAAAGCGGTGCGGCTGGACGACAGCGATCAGCTTGCCCTCGACGATCGCGCGTGCAGCCTTCAGCACCGCCGCGATCTCCACCGGATGGTGACCGTAATCGTCGATGATCGTCACGCCGTTCCATTCTCCGGTCTTGGTAAAGCGGCGCTTCACACCCTTGAAGGTTTTGAGGGTGGCGCGCAATGCATCGTCACCAAGTCCCAGCGCCTCGGCAATCGCCGCGGCAGCGAGCGAGTTTTGGACATTATGTCCGCCGAACATCGGCAGAAACAGGTCCCCGATCGTGCGACCGCGATCAGCCAATGCGTCGGAGACGACGATGTCGTACCGCGCTCCGTCGCGCCCGAGTCGCACATCAACGGCGCGAATATCGGCTTGTGGACTAAAGCCGTACGTCAAGATTCGCCGGTCCGAGAGCTTTGGGATCATCTGTTGTACGACCGGATGGTCGATACACAGCGCTGCAAAGCCGTAGAAAGGAATATTGCCGACGAAATCCTCGAATGCTTGGCGGAGCGCGTCGAAGCTTTGATAGAAATCGAGATGTTCGGGATCGATATTGGTCACTATGGCGATCGTCGCCGGCAGTCGGGTAAAGGTTCCGTCGCTCTCGTCGGCCTCGACGACCATCCAATCGCCGGCGCCCAGGCGTGTGTTCGTCCCATAGGCATTGATGATCCCACCGTTGATCACGGTCGGGTCCAGCTGCGCCGTTTCGAGCAGCGCGCCGATCATCGAGGTGGTCGTCGTCTTGCCATGCGTTCCGGCAATCGCTAGCGACCATTTGAGCCGCATCAGCTCGCCCAGCATCTCGGCCCGCCTTACCACCGGAACGCGCCGCACGCGGGCTGCTATGACCTCAGCGTTGTCCTGCTTGACAGCGGAAGAGGTTACAACGACCTCGGCTGTGCCGAGGTTCTCGGCCTCATGACCGATTGCAACGCGAATTCCGAGATCGATGAGGCGCCGGACATTGGCAGTGTCAGCGAGATCGCTGCCCTGCACCCGATAGCCGAGATTATGCAGCACCTCGGCGATCCCGCTCATGCCGATGCCGCCAATACCGACGAAATGGATCGGGCCTATCGAACGCGGGAGGGCCCTCACGCCGCACACTCCCGCGGCCGCGCACCCTGGCCGAGCTCCACAGCAAGCAAGGAGAGCTCACGGGTCGCATCGCGTCGGCCAAATTCGCGAGCCCGTTGAGCAGCCGTCGCCAAAGCTGCCGCGTCGCCAAGCAGGTTTTCGAGATGAAGCGCAAGAGTGTCCTGTCGCAGATCCGGCTGCGAAACGACCCACCCGCCTCCGGCTTCGGCAAATGCCCGAGCATTCACGGTCTGGTGATCGTCGGTTGCGTGCGGGTAAGGGATCATCAGAGCGGGCCGCCCGACCGCAGCCAACTCGGACACGGTCGACGCCCCGGCGCGGCAGATGACCAAGTGTGCTCGGGCCAATCGGTCCGGAACGTCGGTAAAGAAGTTCTGAAGCTCTGCCTGGATGCGATTTTTCTTATAGATCGCCTCCGCGGCGGAAAGATCCTCGGAACGCGCTTGGTGGCTCACACGCAACATCTCGCGCAATCGGTTCGGCAGGGCTCCGAGCGCCGGCGCGACCGTCTCGCTCATGACCCGCGCACCTTGACTGCCGCCGAGGATTAGGAGGTCGATGGGGCTGCCTCGCTGCGGCGCTCTATACTTCCGCGCGCCGATCGCGAGGATCCCGGGACGCACCGGGTTTCCGGTATGGACCGCGCGACCGCGGTCGGACGGGCGTATCCCCAGGGTCGATGGGAAACCGGTGGCGATCCGCCGCATCCGCGGTGCGAGCAACCGGTTGGCGCGACCGAGAACAGCGTTCTGTTCGTGGATCAAGGTCGGGAGCCTGAGATAGACGGCGGCGAGCATCGTGGGGACCGATGGATAGCCGCCAAAACCTATCACGCAAGATGGGGTGATGCGTCGTAACAACCGCCGCGCTTGCAATACGCCCAGGGCCGACTCGCGCAGCGCCTGCGCGGTGTGCCCCGGTCCTCCTCCGAATCGTCCGGCCCGAATTTGGTGAACTTCGATGTCCGAAACGCGTCCGGCGAGGGCCTCCGTGCGCTCGTCGCTAAGGAGATGGACTTCGCCTCCGCGGCTCAGGAGCTCAATAGCGAGCGCCTCGGCGGGGAAGAGATGGCCTCCGGTGCCGCCAGCGGCGAGCACGAAAGCTTCGTTCATAACTCGCCTCCCCCCAGCCGGCGCCGTGTCAGCGCGAGCATCATCCCCATCCCGAGGCCGAGGGCGAGCATCGAGGACCCGCCATAGGATAAAAACGGTAACGTCATTCCTTTCGTCGGGATCAAGTGCAGGGTCGAAGCCATGTTAATGGCGGCCTGGAGCCCGAACTGCACCAACAAGCCGGCTGCCGCCAGAAGAACAAAAAGGCTGCCCTCCTGCGACATCCGCGAGAAGCCGCGCAAGACGATGAAGGCGAACAGCATAACGATCGCGAGGCAAACGACGATGCCGAATTCCTCCCCGGCCACCGCGAATACGAAGTCGGCGTGAGCGTCGGGTAGGACGTCTTTGACCGTGCCTTCGCCGGGGCCGCGACCCCACAGCCCGCCATTCGCGAAGGCTTCAATCGACCGGTTCACCTGATAACTGTCGCCTGCCGACGGATCGAGGAAATGATCAACGCGCATCCTGACATGCGGCAGATACAGGTAAGCGCCGACAAGTCCTCCGACGCCGGCTAATGCGCCCGCCACGACCCAGTAAACCTGTAGCCCTGCCATGAAGAATTGCGCGAACCAGACGGCGGCAACGACGGCAGCCATACCGATGTCCGGCTGCTTTATCAGCATCACGATGATGAACAAGAACAATACAGTGCAGATCAGATTGCCCGGAAATCGCGGGCGCAGCTTTTGTTCCGAGAACAACCAAGCGGCGACGACGGCAAAAGTTGGTTTAACGAACTCGGAAGGCTGTAGCGACAGGCCAGGGAAGTTGATCCAGCGCCGCGCGCCTTTGATCTCGATCCCGATGATAAACGTCGCTGCGAGCAGGCAAAGAGAAATGGCAAACGCGACCACCGCAATGCGGCGAATTGTGCGCGGTGGCTGGAGCGAGACGGCGAACATCAAACCGAATGCCAACGGCAACATCGCCAGGTGCCGGCGTACAAAATGTAGCCCGTCATAACCGATCCGCTCCGCGACTGGAGGACTCGCCGCGAGACTCATAACGACGCCGAAACCAATCAAGATACCGAGCGCGGCGAAGCTCCAGCGGTCGACCGTCCACCACCAGCGCGCGACCGGGCTCTGATCGATTCGGGCGAATCTCATCCGCGGAGGTCATCCCGAGGTGGGGGAGAGAGCTCAAAACAGCAAATGCAGTGTAGCCAGCCCGCATCATCTATTAAATGTTGCTCGGCTGGCACGATCATGGCCCGCGCTGGCTAGCGTAGTTTGAGCGTGGCGAGGCCGGCGATCGCCAAGATCCAGGCGATAATCCAGAAGCGGATCACGATCGTCGGCTCTTGCCACCCAAGTTGTTCGAAATGGTGATGCAACGGCGCCATGCGGAAGACGCGACGGCCAGTCATCTTGTAGCTTATGACCTGAACGATGACCGATACTGCTTCGAGCACAAAAAGGCCGCCGATAATCGCAAGTACGAGTTCGTGCTTGGTGATGACGCTGATCGCGCCGAGCGCGGCCCCGATCGACAATGACCCGGTATCGCCCATGAAGACCATAGCCGGAGGAGCATTGAACCACAGGAAGCCGAGGCTTGCTCCGACCATTGCCCCGCAGAACACGGTGAGTTCCCCAGCCCCTACGACGTGATGGATCTGCAAGTAGTTGGCGAAGATCAAATTGCCGGCGAGGTAGGTGATAACGGCGAAACAGCCTGCCGCGATCATAGAGGGCACAATCGCCAAGCCGTCTAGCCCATCGGTGAGATTTACCGCGTTCGACGCGCCGACGATGACGAGAACGCCGAACGGCACGAAAAACCAGCCGAGTTCCAACAGCACATTTTTGAAGAACGGAACCGCGAGCGCCGTCGCGAGGCTCGGAGTCGTTACATAGGCGATGGCAACGCAAGCGGCGGCGGCGAGCACGGCCTCAAGGGCGAGCTTCGCACGGCTGGAAAGGCCTCGATGCGAGTTATGAGTGAGCTTACGATAGTCGTCGAAAAAGCCAATCAAGCCAAATCCACCGGTGACGATCAGGACGATCCACACATAAGGGTTGGTTAGATCCGCCCATAGCAAAGTGGATATCGTCAACGCCAGCATGATCAGGAAACCGCCCATCGTCGGCGTCCCTTTTTTGCGCAGCAGATGGCCATTGGGCCCGTCGGGGCGAATCGGCTGGCCGTTGCTTTGTTTACGCCGCAGCCAAAGGATGAGATGGGGGCCGATGATGAAGCTTATCAGCAAGGCGGTAACGACCGCCCCTCCCGAGCGGAACGTGATGTAGCGAAACAGGTTGAAAACCTGGAATTGATCCGCGAGTGGGTAAAGCAGCGGGTACAGCATCGGATCAAGCCTCTGCCCCGGTCGACCGCGCGCGCAAATGCTCGACGATCCTGCT
>Ga0126381_100003953_pt1 | contig 16074 bp, 12 predicted proteins | sample PanSoiMetPlot_28_FD_96465 | JGI IMG/M metagenome (GOLD analysis project Ga0126381, IMG submission 96465) | Tropical forest soil microbial communities from Panama - MetaG Plot_28 | ecosystem: Environmental > Terrestrial > Soil > Tropical forest > Bulk soil | place: Panama | collected 2016-02-17 | reverse complement strand
GTGCACTACGGCAGTGGCGAAAACGGCGTGGCCTTCTATGCGCGCACCGACCGCGATGCGCGCGGTTTCGTCCCGGTACTCCGCCGCGAGATGTCGGCCATCGATCCGAACTCGGCCGGCCTGACGGCCATGGCCCTTTCGGATTACATTTCGGCTGCCTGGTTCGGGCCGCGGCTCGCCTCCTTGTTCCTCGGAGTGCTGGGTGTCGTTGCCATGCTGCTCGCAGGCGTAGGTCTCTACGGAGTTATGGCTTACTCGGTCAGCCAGCGGACCCGGGAAATCGGCATCCGCATGGCGCTGGGCGCCGGCCCTCAAGGGGTGCTCCGGATGGTCATAAGGCGAGGCTTGTTTCTAGGTTTATCGGGGATTGCCGTCGGGCTCGCCATAGCCCTCGCGGCGGCCCCACAGATCGCGCCCCTGCTGTACCACGTCAGTCCCGCGGACCCCGTGAGCATAGCGGGAGCAGCGCTGTTCCTCCTTGTGGTTGCCCTAATCGCGAGTCTCATCCCAGCGCTGCGAGCCACCAGGGTTGACCCGATTCTCGCGCTCCACGAGGAGTGACCTGATGAGCTTCTGCGCCAGCGTCGGATCAACGGCTTTGGCGGGTCCTATGAGACAGAGCGCATGGCGCCCGCGCCTGGCGTGTGGCCTATCGTGCGAAGTGCCCGTACCAGGCTTCGAGTGAATCGTCGGCAAACCGGAAATTGAATATTACTCCCGATAAAGGCGGCTTTTCACCAGTAACCATCCCCACGGACCGCGCCGGTCCGGCCGGTCCTGATTTTTATCAGCCTTTAATCGGCTTTTTCTCAACAGATTAGGCGAAATCCCCATTGGACGCTGCAGTCGGGATGGGATCCTCCGGTCAGAAGCGGAGGTCTTCGAGCAATCGAAGGTTCCCGCCAAGCCTATGCCGGCCGGCAGGCTCTTCGCGGGCCGGAGGGCCTCAAAACCCTCCGGCTGATGAAACGGTACGTCGAATCGATTCGATGAATAAGTCTTCCGGGAAGTCGGAGCTTCCAGCGGAAACGAAATCCGGGACCGGCGTTGCGACCCGGTCTGAAAGAAATCAGAGCCCGGCGTAGCCACCAGACCGCGCCGGGCCGCCCGCGTCACAGCATAAGTGTCTACATACTCCCTATCCGAGGACTCTATGAAAAACTCCCGCCGAAACCGTCAATCCGCCGTCAACAAACCGAAACTCCAGGCCGGCCGCGATAAACTCACCGCGCAGGTCGTCGTCATGAGCGAACACGATCGCGCCGTCTACTTCGACTTCATCCAGGCGTGCATCGACGACCTGAACCCCCGCAACCATCTCGAACGCCAGTTCGCCCGCCGCATCGGTCAGGACAACTGGCGCCTGAACCGCCTCCACGCCATTGAGGAAAACGTCTTCACCTGGGGGCATTCCGGCCCTTACAAGGACATCACAGCCGAACACCCCCAGATCCACCACGCTATGGTCCAGGCCCTCACCTTCATACACGACCCGCGCCTCTTCGCCCTGATCGCGCTCTACGAAGCCCGCATCACGCGCAACATGCACGCCAACCTGAAGATGCTCTTCCACCTTCAGTCCCTGCCGAAACCCGAAAACCGCATGCGCGAGGAAGTCGCCGTTGCCTCCGCAGTCGCCGGGATACCCGAAACTGCCCGAGCCGCCGCCGGCGAGTTCGTTTTGCAACACGCCAAAAACGCCGCCTGAGTTCGTTTTGTAGCCATCGGAACCGGCCTCACCAGTTTCGTTTTGTAAACTCCACTTACGCGACCATGAACCGACGCGAATGGATCAAATGCGCCACGGGCGCGGCCTCGGTACTTGCCACCACGGCCTCTGCCCGCGCGGGCGCGAATACCTTCTATAAAGGAGTGCAGTTCGGAATCTGTTCCTACAGCTTCCGCGGCATGGGTCTCGACGAACTGATCCGCGGAATGAAAGCCGTGCCCATGGGCCAACTGGAACTGGAAAACCTGTTCATCGAGCCCACTGCTGGCGGGCGAGGCCAGACGCCCGAGCAGCGTGACGCTTTGCGCAAATGGCGGCTGACCGTCCCGCTCGATGAAATCCGGGCCATCCGCCGGCGTCTGGACGACGGGGGAATCGACGTTTACGCCTACAACATTCCGGTAAACGAAACCTTCACCGAGGAAGAGTTGGACCGGGTCTTTCGGATGGCTCATCTCCTCGGCGCCCAGGCGGTAAACTCGGCCACCACCTTGCGCAGCGTCCCCATGCTCGCCGCGGCCGCCGAAGGGCGCAACATGCGTGTCGGACTGCATCCTGCCAGCCTGGCCTCGCCCCCCGATGCCATCGGTTCGGGAGAAAGCTACCGAAAGGCGTTCGCAATTTCCCCGCTGATCGGAGCGAATCCGGACCTGAACGGATGGCGCGCATGGGGTCCTGATCCACTGGCGTTCCTCCACGAGATCGCCGGAAGAATCACGACCATGCACACCCACGACAGCAAGCCCGCCGAGCCGCGTGCCATAGCGACCCGATTCGGCGACGGAACGAACCCCCTACGCGAAGTACTGCGGCTGATGCAAAGAGAGAAGATGACCTTCGTGGCCATGCTGGAGCGGACCTACAATCTGCCCGATGGCGCCGACAACGCAATCGAACTTCGTGGAATTCTGGAGTTTTGCCATGGTGCGCTGAATTGACGGGCCGCTGCCCCTCGTTTCCGCCACGCAGTGGTATTAAAATGTCAAAAAAGTGATCGCGTCGGCGAATTTTCATTGACATAGTTCGCCTCTCAAACGTCTTCATAGATGCGGCTTCACAGATTGCGCCGCGCGAGGTTATAGCTCATGAAAAGGCTAATGCGAGGGACGTTCGTCCTTGCCGCTCTCCAGGCCGGTATCTTATTCGGCCAGACATTCACCGGTACCTGGCAGGGCGCGCTGAAAATCCCGCAGGCGCCGAACGGCGAACTGCGCATCATCCTCAAGATATCCATGTCGGATGCCGAGAAGCTCCAGGCTCAGTTGTTCAGCATCGATCAGGGCGGTCAGCCGATCGCCGCTAACTCGGTGACGGCGAGCGGTCTGAACCTGAAGATCGCGGTCAACACCCTCAACGGTACTTACGAAGGCAAAATCGCCTCTGACGGAAACACGATCGCCGGCACATGGACGCAGGGCGCGCCGCTGCCGCTGACGCTGACCCGAGCCACGCCCGAAACGGCATGGACCATCCCCGAGCCGCCTCCACCCCCGAAGATGATGGATCCCAAAGCGAAGCCGGAGTTCGAAGTCGCAACGATTAAGCCCTCCGACCCGAACCGGCCCGGCTGGGGAATCAACGTGAACGGAAGCGGCATGTTGATCACGCATAACACGACGCTCGCCGATCTGATTAAGTTCGCCTACGACCTCCATCCGAAGCAGGTGATCGGAGCGCCCGCATGGTTTGATACCGACAGGTTCGATCTCTCGTGCAAGCCCAATATCCCCGGGATGCCCAGCCTCCCGCAGATGAAGGCGATGGCGCAGAAACTGCTCGTCGACCGATTCTCGATCACGTCCCACAAAGACAAGAAGGAACTCACGGCTTATACGATCACTGTGGCCAAGGGCGGTCCGAAGATCCAGAAGGAAGAGAACATCAAACTGCCCCTTCCCGGCTTTGGCGGCCCGCCGCAGCGCGGCTTCAATGTCCGCAACGCGACGATGGAGGAATTCGCCAGCGTATTGCAGGCCCAGTTCCTCGATCAGCCGGTTGTGGATCAGACAGGGCTCGGAGACACCCGCTACACGTTCGTTTTGAAATTCACGCCCGACCCCGCCATGCGACCGTTTGGCGGCGCGGTGCCTCCTCCCGAAGCCCAGCCCGCGGCGGCGGAGGCGGATGCGCCGCCGGACCTGTTCGGCGCAACAGAACAACAACTCGGCCTCCATATTCAGAAGACGAAGGCGCCGGTCGATGTGATGGTTATCGATAAGATCGAGAAACCGTCGGCAAATTAGGACCGCCGCGCACACAAAAGGAGATCAACGATGAATCGACGCCAACTGCTGCAGGCTGCCGCCGTAGCCACCACCGCGAAACGGGCCTTTTCGGCAAATCCTGCGGCAGGTGGGCGCCCTGCCGCCGAGGTCGCCCGGGACGAGGACTTCTGGATCTCCGTACGTGACGAATTCACCACCGACCGCACGGTGATCAATCTCAATAACGGCCACGTAAGCCCTGCGCCGCGCACCGTCCAGGAGGCCATGCGCCGTTACCTCGACTACAGCAACATGGGCCCGTATCACACCATGATTCGGGAACTCGATCCCCGTATTGCGACCGCCCGCCGTATGGTGGCCGACTTCGCCGGCGTGGATGTGGACGAGATTGCGCTCACCCGGAATTCCAGCGAGGCTCTCGAAATCGCGCAACTCGGTCTGAGTCTGAAACCGGGGGACGAGGTGGTCACCACGAACCAGGACTATCCGCGGATGCTGACCACATATCAGCAGCGCGAACGGCGCGATGGGATCAAGCTGAAGATGATTTCGTTCCCGGTCCCCGTGGCGAGCCAGGACGATCTCTATCGCCGCTTCGAAGAGGCGGTCACGCCGCGCACGAAGCTGATCCACTTCTGCCACATCACGAATCGAACCGGCGTGATTTTTCCGGTACGCAGGATCTGCGACATGGCGCACGCGCGCGGCATCACCACCATCGTCGATGGCGCCCACGCCTTCAGCCAGTTCCCGCTCAAAGTTTCCGATTTCAATTGCGATTTTTACGGCGTCAGCCTGCACAAGTGGACCTTCGCCCCGGTGGGCACGGGCTTTCTCTACGTCAGAAAATCGCGGATTAGAGAGACCTGGCCGTTGATGGCCGCTGGACCGCAGCAGGACGACACCATCGGAAAATTCGAAGAAATCGGGACGTTTCCGGCCGCCAACTACCTCGCCATCTCCGAGGCGATCACCTTCAACCAGAACATCGGGGTCGATCGCAAAGCCGAACGGCTTCGCTACCTGCGACAGCGCTGGTCGGACCGTCTCGCGGGCAACCCGAAAGTGAAGATCCTCCACAACGACACGCCCGACCTGGCCTGCGGCATCGGAATGTTCGGAACCGTGAATGCCGATCCACGCAAACTGGTCTCTGCGCTGCAGGCGAAGCACGCCATCTATACTGCGCTGATGCCGCATGAAGAATATACGGGCATCCGGGTCACGCCGAGCGTTTACACGACCATCCAGGAAATCGATTACTTCGCCCGCGCCGTCGAAGCGGAGTTGAAGCTTATTTAAGTTCGCTTAGTTGATCGTTGCGCGATCGCCTCGAAGCAGGCCCTCGATATCTTCGAGCTTGTCGTTTATGAGATTCACCTTCCGCGCCAGGCCTTGAATTTCGAACTCCGAACGGCGATTCACATCGAAGTCGAGTTCGCTGCGCACACGGTCTTTCTGATCCTGCCGGTTTTGACTCATCATGATCACCGGAGCCTGAACCGCGGCGAGCATGGAAAGAAACAGGTTGAGCAGAATGAACGGATACGGATCCCACGCTTGCTTTCCCAGCACGACGTTCAGCGCCGAGTAGATGACGATCACGGCGCTGAAAGAGAGGATGAATGCCCAGGAGCCGCCAAACTGAGCGACGGCGTCGGCAATTTGTTCGGCCCTGGTCGCTTCCCTTTCAATGACCTCGTTCGCATTACGCATAGCGCGGCTCCGGACCAGCTCCTGGGTCGCATGGATCTGGCCGCTGAGCACCGTCAGGAGATCCATCGCCGCGTGCGGTTTCTTCTGCACTAGGGTGAAGATATCGTCCCGGTCGATTTCGATGGCCACGGTTTCCATAGTGGCCAGCGCGTTCGTGTGGTGCGGCGTCCGGCCAAGCATGGACGCGAATCCGAACACCTCGCCCGGACCGGGCTGTTCCACGATCACGTCCTGGTTGTCCTGATCAACCGTGCTGACCGCGACCGAACCGTTCACCACCACGTAACCTCGGCCCTGGTTGTCTCCAATCTTGTAAATTCGTTCGCGGGGGCGAAATGTTTTCATTTCGACGTGCGCTGCGAGGAACGCGACTTCTTCGTCGTCCAGCAGAGCGAACAGGGTAACCTCTTTTAGAACGCCGGGATCACATGCCATGTGCTGTCTGTCCTTGGGAGCAAAATCTCCTCCGACAGAATTCCACAGCGCCTTCCGAATGGCAAGTTAAAACGCTATTGCGTCGCCTCGAACAAAATGGCCCGCACGCCCGTCCGGACCTCCTGATCAAGCGCCTCATCGTCCAGGCCCGCGGGATTCAGCAGTCGATTCAGCGCAAGCCCATCGATTAACGCGCTCATGCGGGCGATCTGCCTGCGCGCATCGTTCTCGTTCACTGCGAACTCCGGCAACAGCGTCCGGTAATCGAAGTAGCGGCTCTCGAGACACAACGCGGTCTGCAGCGCCGTGAATCGCTCGCCGCCGTGTGGGTTGCGCAGCGCATACATTTTGAATTCGAGTGACAGCAGCATCTGGTCGCCTTCACAGATCTTCGATTTGAAGTGGGCAACCAGCGCTTCGAAGCGCTCTTCCCGCGACAAACCAGGATTCAGTCCTTCCGCAAGTTCCTTCTGCGACCGCGCCACATCCTCTTCGAAAATCGCGAAGAAAACGTCTTCCTTGTTCTCAAAATGAGCGTAGAAAGCCCCGCGCGTTTTTCCGGCGGCCTCGGCGATATCTTCCAGTCGGGCGCGCTCAAATCCGTCCCGCGCAAAAACTCTCCGGGCGCATTTCAGCAGTTCCGCGCGCGTTTGCAGCGAGCGTTCCTGTTTCGTACGTTCCGGAAGCTGCGAAGGAGGTGAATCTCCCTCTACAACCGAATCTTTCATGGCGCCTCCAGCATCTCTCAAAAAGATTCATCCGTGTATGTTTTTCTTCGGGAGCTGAAAATGGCTTATAACCCTTCCCTGCCGGTCGTTTTGATGACGGCCACCGTGCTCGCCGCATGTGGTCATAGCCAGCCGGCCACCGTATCCGCTGCCGCCCCGTCGGCTATGCCGGTTTCGACCGTCGAGGCCAGAACCGCCGACGTCTCATTGCGCAATGAGTGGGTCGGAACATTGGATGGCTACGTCAACGCGCAGATTCAGCCGCAGGTGAGCGGCTATCTGGTGCGGCAGAACTATCGCGAAGGCCAGGTAGTCACCAAAGGACAGGTACTCTTCCAAATTGACCAGAGGCCTTTTCAGGCCGCGCTGGGACAGGCGAAGGGTCAGATCGGTCAGGCCGAAGGGCAGACCGCGCAGGCCGAAGGGCAGCTTGCGCAGGCCGAAGCGCAATTGAAACTCGCCCAAATCAATTTCGATCGTGATGCGCCTCTCGCGGCTCAACGGGCCATCGCGCAGAGCCAGCTTGATAACGAGAAACAGCAACTCGATCAGGCCGAGGCGAATGTCCGAACCGCGAAGGGAGCAATCGCCGCGGGGCGCGCCGGTATCGCCACTGCGCAAGCCAACGCCGACGCCGCGGAACTCAATCTCGGATTTACCGAGGTCCGCTCGCTCATCGGAGGAGTTGCCGGCCAGGCCACCACCCAGGTCGGGAATCTCGTGGGACCGCAATCCATCCTGACTTCGGTTTCGCAGCTGGATCCGATCAAGGTGTATTTTTCGATATCCGACGAAGAGTATTTGTCTCTCACAAAAAGCGCCGCGAAAGGGGCGGATCTTCTGCGCGCTAACGTCCCGCTCACTCTGTCTCTCGCCGATGGCGCTGTCTTTCCCCATCCCGGACACATTGATTTTGTGGACCGCCAGATGAACCAGCAGACCGGCGCGATCCGCATCGCCGCCAGTTTCGCGAACCCGGGCAATGTGCTTCGTCCCGGTCAATTTGCGCGCGTCTCCGCCGCCACGCGCGTCGTTCACGACGCGTTGCTGGTTCCGCAAGCCGCGGTCACCGACCTCCAGGGCATCAAGCAGGTTTACACAGTCGCCGCAAACGGAACGGCCCACGTCGTAAACGTGAGCCTCGGCCCCCAATACGGCTCCGACTGGATTGTGACGAGCGGCCTGTCACCGGGCGCGAAAATCATCACGAATAACCTTCAGAAACTGCGCGAGGGAGCGCCTGTGGCTCCGCAGACAGTTCAGTCCCAGGGGAACTGATTCATGTCGAAATTCTTCATTCGCCGCCCTATCGTGGCGATTGTCATCGCCATTGTCACGGTCATTGTCGGTCTCGTCTCCCTGTTCACGCTGCCTACCTCGCAGTACCCGGACATCGTGCCGCCCGAGATTCTGGTGCAGGCCACCTACCCCGGCGCCGATGCTCACACTCTCGAACAGGCTGTAGCGACGCCGCTCGAGCAGCAGATGAACGGCGTCGACAACATGATCTACATGTCGTCCGTCAACGCGAACAACGGGCAAGCCACGCTCTACGTTGACTTCGATGTCAAGACGAATCCCGACACGGACCAGATTCTCTCGCAGCTTCGCGTCGCGCAGGCGCAGCCGCAGCTGCCCGCGCAGGTGAACACCGCCGGGCTGGTTGTGCAGAAGGCGCTGACATCTCCTCTGCTCTTCATCAGCCTCAACGCTCCCGGCGGAAAATACGGCGCCGATTTCCTCACCAACTACGCCGTCATCAACCTGCAGGATGAAATCGCTCGTCTGCCCGGAGTCAGCCGCGTGCAGATCTTCGGCGGTCAGTACGCGATGCGAGTCTGGATTCGCCCCGATCAGCTCGGCAAACTGGGCGTGACCGCAACCGACGTGATCAACGCCATCCAGTCACAAAACAATGTGAACCCGGCAGGCCAGATCGGCGGGGAACCGGTCCCGAAGGGTCAACAGTTCACATACACCGTTCGTACCCAGGGCCGCCTCGCCACCCCCGAAGAGTTCGGCAATATCATCCTCCGCGCCAATCCCGACGGCTCTATTCTGCACCTACGGGATGTGGCCCGCATAGAGCTTGGCACGCAGATCTACAATCTCACCGCACGCTACAACACCGCGCCTTCCGGCATTATGGCGGTCTATCAGCTCCCCGGCTCGAACGCGGTCGATGTATCGCGGCGGGTCAACGAGCGCATGCGACAGCTCGCCAAAAACTTCCCCGCCGGGCTTCAGTGGACCATCCCGCTCGACACCACGAAGGCCGTCACCGCGGGCATCCACGAGATCGTCTTAACGCTGGCGATCGCTCTTGGCCTCGTCATCCTCGTCGTCTATATCTTTCTGCAGGGCTGGCGCGCCACGCTGATTCCGCTGCTTGCCGTTCCCGTATCGCTGATCGGAACATTTGTTCTCTTCCCCGCCCTGGGCTTTTCCATCAACACCCTCTCGCTTTTCGGCCTCGTGCTAGCCATCGGCCTCGTGGTCGATGACGCCATCATCGTTGTCGAAGCGGTCGAGCACCATATCGACGAAGGCATGACTCCGCGCAACGCCACTTATAAAGCGATGGAGGAGGTGGGCGGACCGGTCGTCGCCATTGCTCTGATCCTCGCCGCGGTTTTTATTCCCACCGCGGCAATACCGGGCATCACGGGGCGTCTTTACCAGCAGTTCGCCGTCACGATCGCCATCTCGGTCCTGATCTCGGCATTCAACGCCCTCACGCTCAGCCCCGCGCTCTCCGCGCTGCTGCTGAAGCCGAGAAATCGCAACCGCAAGCCCGGACCGCTTGCCCGATTCTTTGGCTTATTCAACCGCGGTTTTGGGCGCACGACGAACCGCTACGTGACCACGTCCGGCGTTCTCATCCACAAATCCGCCATTACGATGGCGGCCCTCGCGGCCATCGCAGTGGTTGCCGTCTGGCTTGGCAACCGGCTTCCCGGCGGCTTCATTCCGAACGAAGATCAGGGCTACCTGTTCGTGGCGTTGCAGTTGCCGGACGCCGCGAGTCTGCAGCGCACGGATGAAGCTGCCCTGCACATTTCTCGCGCTCTCCTCGACACGCCGGGTATTGACGGCGTTGTACAGGTGAATGGCTTCAGCTTTCTTACGCTGACCCAAAGCACTAATACCGCATTCTTCTTCGTTGCGCTCAAGCCCTGGGATGAGCGCAAATCGCGCTCCGAACAGATCGAAGCCATTCAGGCCAGCGTCTCCCGGAAGCTGGGCGCGGTCGGCGACGGCCTGGCATTCACGTTCCCGCCTCCCGCCATACCAGGCATTGGCACATCCGGGGGCGTCACGATGATCATGCAGGACCGCAGCGGCCGGGATGATCCGAGCGTTCTCACAAAGAATCTGTTCGCATATCTCGACGCTCTGAAAGGCCGACCTGAGATTGCGGTGGCAATTCCGTCCTACCTTCCCGCGGTGCCGCAGCTCTTTGCGGATGTCGATCGCGAAAAAGCGGCCGCGCAACAGGTGAACCTCGACAACATCTACAGCACGATGCAGACGTTCATGGGCGGCTATCTCGTGAATTACTTCAACCGCTTCGGCCGCCAGTGGCAGACGTACGTCGAAGCCGAAGGCGTGTCGCGCACCGACATCGCCAACATCGGCCAATTCTACGTGCGCAGCGCGAACGGCAGTCAGGTGCCTCTCAGTTCGCTTGTAAAAGTCAATCAGATCACGGGGCCCGAGTTCGTTCTGCGATTCAACGAATACAACGCCGCGCAGCTCAATGTTACCGGCGCCCCCGGTTACAGCTCCGGTCAGGTGCGCCACGCCCTAGAAGAGGTCTTCGCCAAGTCCATGCCCGAGGGGATGGGCTATTCGTATCAGGGCATGAGTTATCAGGAGCAGGCAGCCGAGCAGGGTATCCCCACATGGGCTGTCTTCGGCCTTTCCCTGCTGTTTGTGTTTCTCATTCTCGCCGCGCTCTATGAGAGCTGGACTCTTCCGTTCAGCGTTCTGCTGAGTACGCCCGTCGCCATCCTCGGCGCTTACCTCGCGCTGACCATGCGGTCGCTCGAGAACGACATCTTCGCGTCCGTTGGGCTCATCATGCTCATCGGGCTCTCGGCGAAGAACGCGATCTTAATCGTCGAATTCGCCGTATTGAATTACCGGAAAGGGAGAAGCATCGTCGATTCCGCTCTTGACGCCGCGCGCCTGCGCTTCCGTCCTATTGTGATGACGGCTCTCGCGTTCATCTTTGGCTGTCTTCCGCTCTGGACCGCGAGCGGTTCCGGGGCAGTCTCGCGCCGCATTCTCGGGACGGTTGTGATCGGCGGCATGCTCCTCGCGACGTTGGTCGGCGTCCTGATGGTGCCGGTGACATTCGCGGTCGTTGAATATCTCTCGCACCGGTTCCGCAAAGGCGGCCGCAGTACCACGATGGACTCGACTCACGATCCTGACCCGGAAGACAGTGATGACGGCCCCTCCATGGGCCCACATCCTCAGGAAGGGCTCGCATGAGGAATCGATTCCTCTTCCTGGCCGCGTTTGGCTTCGTAGCCCTCATGGGATGCAACGTGGGCCCGCGCTACGCGCGCCCGCCAATCGCCGCGCCAGCCGCATATCGCGGCGCCGATGATCAGGCGATCGCTACCGCCGACAAAGAGTCACTCGGCGACCGGCAATGGAGCGCTGTGTTTCGCCAGCCGGAACTACAGGAGCTGATCCGCACCGCTCTTGCGGACAACTACGATCTGCGCATCGCCGCGGAGCGCATACTCGAGCAACAAGCGCAGGTCCGGATCACGCACGCCCAGGAGTTTCCGACAGTCAGTGTGGGAGGCACCGGCGCGGGAGCGACCATCCCGTCGTCCGTGAGTTCCTCGATCAGCAGTCCGCTCTCATTCGGCAGCTTTATATCTCGGCTGCCTGGTCGCCCGATTTCTGGGGTCTCTATCGTAAGCAGACCGAAGCGGCGCGCGATCAGCTTCTCGCTCAGACCTGGGCGCAGCGCGCTGTTCGCATGACCTTGATCGAGCAGGTGGTAATGAACTATATCCAGCTGCGCGCGCTCGACGAGCAGCTCGCCATTACCCGGCGTACGCTCGACGCGCGCCGCGAATCGGTCGATCTGACGAAGAGCCTTGAAAGCGCGGGATCGGTGCCGCTCTCCGATCTTCGCCAGGCTGAAGAGCTGCTCTATACAGCTACCGCGCAGGTTCCGGTGCTCGAACAACAGATACAGCAGGGAGAAAACGAAATGCAACTGCTGCTCGGCCACCAGCCCGGACCGGTTCGCCACACCGACGAGACCGCGCTTGCGCCTGTACCGGAAGATCTGCCGGCCGGTCTGCCCTCTCAACTGCTGGAACGCCGTCCCGACATCCAGCAGGCGGAAGCGCAGTTAAAAGCGGCGAATGCTCAGGTAGGAGTGGCCCGCGCTCAGTTCTTTCCGCAGGTGAGCATCAGCGCGTCCGCAGGCCTCGGGGGCGATAGGCTCTCCAGCCTTTTTGTGCTGAGCAGCCGGACAATCTACGGCATCGGTTCCATCACGCAACCCATATTCGAAGGTGGGAGAATCCGGGGCCAGTATGAGCTTTCGAAGCGCCAGCAGGAAGAGCTAGTGCTGAACTATCAGAAGACCATCAATACCGCCCTGCACGATGTCTCGAACGCGCTGATCGCGGTCAATAAGCAGCGGGCGGCGCGGCAGCAGCAACAACGCCTGGTTGCGGCGGCGCAAGACGCAACTCGTCTCGCGCGTATGCGATATCAGGGCGGAGCGGCGAGTTATCTGGAAGTCCTGACGAACGACACGAATCTGTTCACCGCCCAACTCAGCCTGGCCGCCGCGCAGCAGACCGAAGCGCTCACGCTGGTTCAGCTCTACAGCGCGCTGGGCGGCGGCTGGAAAGATGAAGGCGCCGCATCGCCGGCGCCTTCACATCGGTAAACTCGCGAAGCCCCTACAGCCGATCTATAATCGCGTTCAGCGTAGCGCTGGGCCGCATCGCGGCGGCGCACTTAGCGTCGTCCGGGAAATAATATCCCCCGATGTCCACGGGTTTGCCTTGCGCCGCCAGCAACTCCTGCGTGATCCTGCCCTCGGCTTCCGCCAGCGCGGCGGCTACCGAAGTGAAACGTTGCTTTAAACCCTTGTCCTCGTCCTGCGCGGCGAGCGCCTTTGCCCACGCCAGCGCGAGGTAGTACGTCGAACCCCGGTTGTCGATTTCGTTCACTTTCGCCGAGGGGTAGCGGGAGTCTTCGAGGTACTGACCGACGGCCTGGTCCAGCGTTCTCGAAAGGATGCCGGCGCGTGGGTCGCCACCGTTCGTTGCCATCAGTTCCAGCGAGGGCGCCAGCGCACAGTACTCCCCGAGCGAGTCCCAGCGCAGATGACCTTCTTTCAGCATCTGCTGCACGTGCTTGGGCGCCGAGCCGCCGGCTCCGGTTTCGAACAACTGGCCACCCTGGAGCAGCGGCACGATCGACAGCATGCGGGCGCTTGTGCCCAACTCGAGAATCGGGAACAGGTCGGTGAGATAGTCGCGAAGCACGTTACCCGTGACAGAGATGGTGTCGTCGCCGCGGCGAATTCGCTCGAGCGAGAATCTCATCGCGTCCACGGGCTTCAGAATTTTGATTTCCAGACCGGAGAGGTCGTGGCCGGCCAGGTAGGTTTTCACCTTCTGAATGATTTGCGCGTCGTGGCCGCGATCCGGATCGAGCCAGAACACCGCGGGCGTGCCGGTTGCGCGCGCGCGCGTCACCCCCAGCCCCACCCAGTCGCGGATGGGCTCGTCCTTCGTCTGGCAGGCGCGGAATATATCACCCTGCTCGACTTTCTGTTCAAGCAGGGTCTTGCCGCCGTCGTCTACGATGCGAATCGTTCCGTGGCCGGGCGCGACAAACGTCTTGTCGTGCGAACCGTACTCTTCGGCCTTCTGCGCCATGAGCCCGACGTTGGACACGCTGCCCATGGTCGCGGGATCGAACTGTCCGTTCTGCTTGCAGTCCTCAATTACGGCTTGATATATGGTGGCGTAGCAGCGGTCCGGGATCACAGCGACAGTGTCCTGCAGCCCGTCCTCTTTGTTCCACATTTTGCCGCCATCACGGATCACAACCGGCATCGACGCGTCGATGATCACGTCACTCGGAACATGCAGATTGGTCCGGCCCGCCCGCGAATCCACCATCGCCAAACCGGGTCGCTTTTCGTAACAAGCTGCGATATCGGCTTCGATCTCAGCCTTCTTCGCGGCCGGAAGCTGGCCGAGTTTGCTGATCACGTCGGCCAGTCCGTTGTTTACGCTGGCGCCGATTTCGGCGAGCACACCGGCATGTTTCTGGAGGGCATCGGCGAAATACTCCGAGACACAGTGCCCGAACATGACTGGGTCGGAGACCTTCATCATCGTGCACTTCAGATGCAGCGAGAACAGCGCATTGTCGGCTCTGGCGGCGGCGATCTGCTCCGCATAGAATTTGCGCAGCGCCGCCACGTTCATGACCGCACAGTCGACAACTTCGCCCTCGGTCAGCGGGATTCTTTGCTTCAGGACTTTAACGGCGCCGGCTGAATCCACGAATTCGATACGCGCCGCGGCGGGGGAACTCACGGTCACGGATTTCTCGCTGCCGAAGAAGTCCTTATCGCTCATGTGGGCGACCCGCGTCACCGAGCCCGATTTCGGCCAGGACTTCATCATCTTAGGTGGATGCTTCCGCGCGAACGCTTTCACCGACCCGGGCGCCCGCCGGTCAGAGTTACCTTCGCGCAACACAGGATTTACGGCCGAGCCCAGGACTCCGGCAAACCGCGCCTGCACCGCGCGGTCCTCGTCGGTCGAGGGGGCGTCGGGATAGTCGGGAATGTTGAAGCCCTTCGCCTGAAGCTCCGCAATCGCGTCCCGGAGTTGCGGAATCGAGGCGCTGATGTTGGGCAGTTTGACGATGTTGGCGTCCGGCGTTTTTGCGAGTTCCCCCAGGCGCGTCAGTTCGTCGGGAATTCTTTGCTCTGGCTTAAGACGCTCAGGGAAGGCGGCGACAATACGGCCGGCGAGCGAGATGTCGGCCGTTTCGATTTCCACCCCAGTCCCTTTGCAGTACGCGCGCAGGATGGGCAGCAGGGCGTATGACGCGAGGGCTGGCGCCTCGTCGGTCTTGGTCCACGTAAGCTTCATATATAGGTGAGTGATTGCAGAGAGAATGCGGTCGCCAAAGCGGCCGCAAACTGAATGCCCAGGATAACATGGCCAACCCGCTGAACCACGCGGCAAAGCGTTGATTCTCTTGGCTGACTTGACTACTGCGGTCGGCGGAACAGGCCCCCGTAGACCGCTTTCGCCAGGATGTGACCTTGAATCGCCTTCATCACGTTCGCGCGCGTTTCGAAAGCGTCGGACGAGGTTTTTACGTCCAGTTTGGTGTCCAGCGCGTAGAGCTCAAACACATAGTGGTGAAAGGGGCCGTTGGCCGCGGCTCCCGGTCCTCTGTACATGGGCCCGGTGGCGCTGATCTGAAAGCTGCCGTCGGGCAGTTGGGAGCCCTTGGGCACGCCCTCCGGCAGGCCGGTCGCAGTGGCCGGAATATTCCAGAGGACCCAGTGCGCCTGATCGTCGGAAGTCTTATTGCGGGCCAGATCCAGATCGTGCATGTTGAGGAAGAAGCTCTGCGTGCCCGCGGGCGCGTTGGCCCATGTCATTGCCGGTGAAGTTCCCTCGCCAGGGGCGACGCCGGGCGCGGCCTGACTGAATTTGACTGGAATCTGACCACCGTCTGGAAATCCGGGAATGGACAAGGTCATGGGTCGGGGCGCGGTCGCCGCGGGCGCACCTCCGCGGCCGGCATCCTGGGCGGGGAGAAGGAAAGCAAGGGAGAGAATAGCTGGCAGATACGGGATCAATCGCATGGGATTATCCTACGCCTCTGAGCGTTAAATGCGTTCGGGTTTGGCGCCTTCCAAGGAGGGTTGGGCAAAGCAGGCCCACTGCTCCTCGTCTGTTCAGAGACGATTCCTAAAAGCCCCAATGCGCGGAAAGCGGTACCGCCAACTATGGGCTCGCTTCGCCTAGTACTTACTTGCATAAATAAGAGTAATTTACTCTTGGCCCCGTGGGGTGGACGACAGCCTTGATCCATTCAAAGGGAATTGCCTTTTCGTTATAGACCTCGACAAAGGCGTCGATCGCATCGCGAAGCTGGCGCGCGGAGTTGAAACTGGCGCCGCGCAGGAAATCGCTGAAATAGAAGAGAGGAT
>Ga0126381_100003952_pt1 | contig 16076 bp, 14 predicted proteins | sample PanSoiMetPlot_28_FD_96465 | JGI IMG/M metagenome (GOLD analysis project Ga0126381, IMG submission 96465) | Tropical forest soil microbial communities from Panama - MetaG Plot_28 | ecosystem: Environmental > Terrestrial > Soil > Tropical forest > Bulk soil | place: Panama | collected 2016-02-17 | reverse complement strand
TGCGGTGTCGGCGTCGGTGTTGGATGCGGTGTCGGCGTCGGTGTTGGATGCGGTGTCGGTGTTGGATGTGGCGTCGGCGTCGGAGTTGGATGCGGTGTCGGTGTCGGTGTCGGCGGAGACACTTTAATGGCGTTCAGGAGCGCTTTTCCTTTCGGACTCCCCAGCCCCGTCACGGCATCCCATCCCGCGCTGCAGCTATACGGCCCGCCTGCGACGTTCGTGTCGTTGTTCCCGGATGTGATATCGCGGAACGCAGTGGAAATCGTGGAAGATTGATAGATCTTTGGGTGCAGGAACCCAACCAGTCGACCCATGCTTTGAGCACAGAGCGCGATCAATCCTGCCCACAGCGGCGCCACAGCGCTGGTGCCGCCAACCACGATGTCGCTTCCCTTCACTCGTACCTTATAGCCGGTGTCCGGATCTGCGTCGCCGCAGACGTCAGGGATACCGCGTCCCGCGCCCGACCCGGTCGGACGAGGAGGAATCGTGACGGTCGATTGGTATGAGGGCTTATTGAAAAATACGCTCACCCCGCCGCCGCTGCCATCCCAGCCCGTCTCGGTTGTAATTGCGCTGCCGCTGGCAATAACTCGGGTACCGCCACAGGCAAGCGCGTGAGGAGCGGACGCGGGGAAATCGCACATCAGCCCCGCCGTTCCATCGAACGATCCGTCGTCGCCCGTCGCCGCGGTGACGACGACTCCCAGATTAGCGGCATCCTGAAAAGCCTGTTCGAACGCGACCTTTGACGCATCCGTGAAACCTGTCGAACCGGTTTCGGGATGACCCCAGCTAATGGAAATCGCTGCGGGCGTGGGCGTCGCGTGGATTGCCTGGTTGATCGCTTTCAGGAAGCTTGCATCAGTGTTCTGCGCGAAATAAACGACCTGCTTTGCGCCAGGCGCGACGGCTCCGGCAACTTCGATGTCCAGCGCCACCTCGTCATCCGCGTTGAGTTCCGGATGATCGGGCAGGTGCTTGTTGATCGTGTTCGTCTGCCCGTCGATTAACACCACGCTGATCGTCGGCGGAGTGAGCCCCAGATTTGTGAAGTAAGTATTGACGTCCGACTGCACAAAACCGCCGTCGAGCTCGATAATGGCGATGGTTTGCCCGCTGCCGGTAACGCCGGTTGGAAAATCGTAGAGCTTCGCAAGGGCTGGCGGCGTGTACGACTGCGTAAGGTGCGGCCCCGCCACATGATGAAAGTGCGGCTTCGCCGCGGGGCGGTCGTCAAGACCCAGAACCGCGGTTACTATCCCCGCGAGTTCCTCGGGAATCATGATGGGCCCCTGGCGTACGCGATGCACTTGATCTTTAATACGCGCGTTCTGCAGCGTGACTCCGAAGGCCTGGCTCATTGCCCCGGCAGGCCCAACGAGTTCAACAGTCCGCGTAGCCGCGTTCTCATTTTGAACCTGTAGGTTGTATTCCTGAGCGAATTTGCGAATGGCCAGAAAATCGCCCGCGCTGGCGCCGTAAGCCGACGCATATTCCTGAGGGCGCATGTGAAGGCCCGCTTGAGAAATTGGTGACGGCTCCGCTTTGCGCCGCAACACGATAAGAACGTGAGTCTGCTCCGAGGGATCAACGGGGCCAAGGATCTGTGCGCCGGATACAGCCGCTTTTTGGCTACCCGGAAGCGCAACTTTGGGACTGGGCATGTCTCCTCCAGCTAATTAAAAATGACTACTCGAAAGGCGCGACGAGACAGGGCGGGAGAAGCTTGCGCCTTTCCGAGATCCCGAGTATACAGCCGCCCCAGAACCTTTGCAAGAGAAAGAATTGGAAATGAAATTAACGCGGCAACCACGCCGCAGTTTAAACGACAAATGTATCGGCGTTTTCCGAAATACGCTGAAAGAATGTTTCCGCCGCGAGACATTCGATATCCGGGATGCGGCAAAAAGGCCGCACGCCTTCACTCAATGCCGAAGCGCCTTCGCGCTGCATTCGCGGCCGATGAACCAAAGAGTTTGCACGCATTAACCGGCCGGTTTATGGAAACATTTCGCGCAACGCCCTGTTGCAGCATTTTCAACAGAAATCTCTCAAGATCCCGATTGGGCAGGCGCGTGCCATATGCGGTCCGAGCCTGAAAGGAGGCCGAAAATGAAGACCATCGCCAATCGAATTTTGCATTGCGCCGCTGGCGCGCTGCTGCTGGGAGCTTCCGCTTTCGGACAGAACATCTTAACCGCCAACATTCCCTTCGCGTTCCATGCCAACGGGGCCACAATGCCGGCGGGAAGTTACCGCATCGATACGTTGATCGATCATGGCGGAATGGGCGTCATCCGATTGCGCGATGCCGAGGCGAAGAAGACGGCGAGCGCGATCGGAACTCCGATGGATTTCAAGGCGAAGCCCGATTCGGCGCCTCACCTTGTTTTCCACTGCAAAGACAATGATTGCAACCTCCGCCAGGTGTGGATGCCCTACGCGGCCTACGGCTATCCATCGCATGCGAAGGACAGCGCTGGCGATCGCGTAGCTTCGATTCCCTTGACCACCACGAAGGCCGACTAATCAGAAGATGCATCGGTCCAAAGCCACGCCTCCACGGCCGCCGGAGCTTCCGCCTACACGCGGACCGGCGGCCGCTTTGCGTTTCCTGGCAGTTTCCAGTACTTTCTCCAGGCCTTCCTTCCGAATCAGCAACACCCCACGCGGCTCCCATTAACCGACCTGTTAACGAGCATTAACCGAGCAGTTCATAACAGCGAACCGCTTAAATTCGGCGACACAGTATTTTCAACAAAAACGTCGCGAATTCGCGATTGGGTCGGCAAATGCCTCTCAGACGCCGAGCCTGAAAGGAGGCCAAAAATGAAAATCATTGCCAATCGAATCTTCCGATGCGCCGCTGGCGCGCTGCTGCTAAGCGCCTCCGCTTTCGCGCAAGGCAGCCTGACAGCCGATATCCCGTTCGCATTCCATGCCAACAAGACCAATTTCCCCGCAGGTAGCTACCGCGTGGATGCCGATACTACCCATGGCGGAGTTCCGGTGATCGTACTGCGGAATAAGTCCGATCAGAGCAAGGCTATGGCCCTCGGAACGCCGTTGGGCGCACCGGCCAACAATCGGGCGCCTCGCCTTGTCTTCCGGTGCGGCGATAGCGGCTGCGATCTCCGTCAGGTATGGACCCCAGAGGCCGGCTACAGCTATCCGACTCATGCAAGAGACCACGCGGATGATCGCTTGGCTTCGATTCCTCTGACTAACTCGAAGGCGGAATAACCCCGACGATGCATCGGCACAAGCTCGCGCCCCATCGGCCGCCGGACTATTCCCGTTACAAGGGACCGGCGGCCGTTTTGCATTGGCGCGAGTTGAGGCCGGCAGATTCTGTTACACTGGCGCGTTGTCTGCGGAGATCATCGCGGTGGGCGGGACGCTCGCCGGCAATCGGTACATCCTGGAAGAGAAGCCGTTCGAGATCGGCCGTGCCCGTTCCGCATCGCTTTGCCTGACTGACCCGGCCCTTGCGGCTCGACACTGCATCATCCGTCCCATAAATGGCCAATGGCGGATTGCCTCATTAAGTCCCGGCCACACAACCTATGTCAATGGTCTTCGTATTAATGAGCAGCAGCTCGAAGACAACGATCAGATCAGCGTGGGCGATAACGACTTCATTTTTCGCCGACAGGGCGAGCCAGGCCCCGAGACCAGCGGAGGCTCCAAGGCCGCGCTGCTGCGCGCGTGTTCCCTGCTGTTCCTTTTTCGATCGCTTGCGACAGCGTCGGCCGAATCCACAGAGGGATCACTGGAAGCGCAACTGATCCGGCTTGTCGGCGATATCGTTCCAATCGAAAGCGGCGTCACTCTCCTGGCGAAGGGAGAGGCAGCTCTGACGGAGCGCTGCGCCGCGCGAGGACTCCAGCCGCGCAACTTGTGCGCAAAACTTGTGGCCGAAGGCCCGGTGGTAGATGCGGAGCGCGGAACGGCAACCGTACCGATTTATGCGCGCGGCAACATCGCGGGACTGATTCAGGCTCGTCCCCGCGGCGTGTCGTTCCCCGAGATCACTGAAATTCTGAGCGCCGTCGCTGTCCTTGCAGCCGCCGCCATTGAAAGCGCGCGCGAGGTGGAAGCGCTCCGCAATGAAAACGCTTTGCTGCTGGAACAAATCCATACGGATGAGACCGGGCTTATTGGCGAGAGCCCAGCGATGGAACGGTTGCGGGCGACCATCGGACGTGTCGCCCCGCGCGATGCGACGATTCTGATCCTGGGCGAAAGCGGCACAGGAAAAGAGTTGATTGCCCGCGCGCTCCACAATCAGAGCGGGCGGCGCGGTCCGTTCGTCGCGGTCAACTGCGCCGCACTAAGCGATAACCTTCTCGAAAGCGAACTATTCGGCCACGAAAAGGGCGCGTTCACCGGAGCTGTTTCCCAGAAAAAGGGCAAGCTTGAGATGGCGGAAGGCGGCACGATCTTTCTTGATGAGATCGGCGAGTTGGCCCCCGGACTTCAGGCCAAAATGCTTCGCGTTCTCCAGGAGCGCGAATTCGATCGAGTGGGCGGCACACAGACTCTCCGGCTCGACGTCCGCGTGATCGCCGCCACCAATCGGGACCTTGCGTCGGAGGCAAAGCGAGGAGCATTTCGCGAAGATCTGTATCATCGCTTGAACGTAGTCGCCCTCAGGACATCTCCCCTTCGCGAACGCCCGGAAGACATTCCGCTCCTCGCGAATCACTTCTTGCAGAAAGCGGCCGCAAGATGCAAACGGCGCGTGCAGGGGTTTTCGCCGGAAGCGATGCGGCTGCTTCGAAGCTATCCGTGGCCCGGCAACGTGCGCGAACTGGAGAACGCAACCGAGCGCGCCGTGGTCTTAGGCACCACGGATATGACCCTGCCCGAAGATTTACCCGACACAGTCCTCGATGGTTCGGCAGTCGTTACGGCATCGAGTCCTTCTGCCTTCCAGAACTCGGTGGGGTCCGCCAAGCGCGAGAGCATCATCCGCGCGTGGAACCAGGCCAACGGCGACTACAAAGCCGCCGCGGCGCTGCTCGAACTGCATCCGAATTCCCTCTTGCGTCTAATAAGGACGCTGCGCCTGCGCGACGTGCTGAATCAGCGCTGAAGCTTCGTCGTCGTAGAGACCGACCATTTCATCGACCCGGGTGATGCGCATGAGTTGCCGGACGGACGAATTCGCTCCGACGACCACGAGAGCGCATCCGGCATCCGCCGCAACACCGTAAGTCGAAATGACTTCCCCGAGGCCGGAACTATCGATCTGACTGAGTCCCGAGAAGTTCAGCACGAGCCGCGCCGGTCGGTATTCCGCGAGAGCGCGGCGGGTTTCCCGCTCAAATTCCGCAATACCGGGGCCGATCGTCAGCGAACCCTTCAGATCGAGAACCGGGATTCCGCGAACCTGGCGTGTTTGAATCGCGAGCGGCACGGACCTGCTTTATTATCCCGTTTTTTCCGTTTGAAGCCACCACTATTTACAGGGAGGGCCAAGTCACCCCGAAATGAGGGTGATTTCCCACTGAAACGACCGTGGTACCCTCCGGAAACGTGACGCCCGTTCGACAAGCCGCCGTGGAGAAAGACGCATCAGTCAATCAGGAAACTTTGATATCGGTGGCGTTTGCCGCCGTGCTCCTGATGATCGCGGTCGCACAGGCAATCGTTTACCGTCAATGGATTAACGGCGATTCGATCTCCTACATGGACATGGGAGACGCGATCTCAACGGGTCACGTCAGCGGCCTTATCAATCCGCACTGGAGTCCGCTATATCCAACCCTCTTCGGTATCGTAAATGCCATTTGGAAACCCGGTCCCGAGTGGGAATTTCCGGCCGCCCATCTGACGAACTTCATTTGTTTTCTGTTCGCCGCGGTATCGTTCCATCACCTCCTGCGCTCAGTCTGGAGCATGCTGGCAGGCAACAATTCCGGAAACGCCGGATTTCTGCCCCGATGGTCATTTCTGGTCATCGGCTATTCATTCTTTCTTTATGCCTCGCTGGGGATGATCGCGCTGATGAGAAATACGCCGGACTTGCTTCTGGCGAGCAGTCTGTACTTGTCGGCGGCGTGCCTGATCAGGATCAAAAATGGAGCGTCGGCGACAAAGAATTTCGTGTTTCTCGGGGCTGCGCTGGGTCTGGGATACCTGGCGAAGGGTATCATGTTCCCGCTCGGCCTTTTTGTCATCGCGTCAACACTCCTCTTCGCGGGTCCGATGCGGCTCAGGATGACGCGGACGGCCACTACGGCGCTCGCTTTCGCTGTCCTAGCCATCCCGCTCGTCACCGCGATCTCTCGCAACGCCCACCGTCTCGCCTTCTCTGAGTCGGGCAGTCTGGATTATATGTTCTTCGTTAATCGCCTCGATTCGTACTTCCAGAATCAAAGCGGCGTGTCCGGGCATGCGGTTCATCCTGTGACGAAGATCAACGAAAACCCGCCGGCATACTCGTTCATCTCGCCGCATAATGCGACTTACTCGTTATGGGGCCAGCCGTTTTACTGGAGCGAAGGGCTTCGACCGACTTTTCAGATTCAGAGGCAGATCGCGGTTATCCTCGGGGCTCTGCGCGGATACGCGCGCTCGCTGTTTCGATTGGCCGGGGTCGCGCTCACGATTTTGGCGTTGTGCATCTTCGCGGGCCCGCGCGCGGCTTGGCGTTCCCTCGGGCCGTACTGGCCGATTATCGCGATGAGCATGGCGCTGCTGTGCGCATATCCGATCGTGAATTCGAAACTTGAGGACCGCTACATCGGAGCTCCCATCTCGGTCATCGGACTTGCGCTCTTGTATGGGCTGATGACGAACGTGCGCCTTTCACCCGCAGCAACAACGATCTTGATCGCCATAGTCGCCATCAATCTCTGGGTACAGAGCGGCATCAACATGCGTCACGATTTACGCGACAACGCTGAGAAGGCTCGGCGGCGTGAAGCAGAAGCCGCGCTGGCTCTTAAACAATTGGGATTCGCCCCCGCCACGCGCATGGCAGAGATCTCGCCGTGGATCTCTCCCGGCTGGGCGCGCCTCACTCGCTCGATCATCGTCGCTGAGGTGCCCAAGGACCAAGCCGAGGGTTTCTGGGGTCTTCCGAAGGAGCGTCAGGCATCGGCGCTCAACGCGTTTGCGGCTGTGGGCGCCAAGGCTGTCATCGGATGGATCGGCGGCCGTAAGGATGTTCCCGCCGGCTGGCAGCGCCTTGGCTCAAGTCCTTACGCGCTCTACCAGCCGCGCTAACAATCAGACATCGCGCACGCACCGGAATCCGATATTTCCGGTCGAACTGTCTGGCGTGTTCGACGTTCGCGCCGCCACCCGGTAGCGGTTACAGTACGAGCGGTGGCACAGATACGATCCACCCCGCATCACTCGCGCCACGCCCGAGGGCGGACCAACGGGATTAAACCGTGTCGCCCGTACATGCCATATCGGATCGAACCAGTCCGCGCACCATTCCCACGCGTTTCCGGCGATTCCGAATAAGCCATAACCGTTCGCCGGAAACGCCCGGGCGGGGCCGGGGGCGGTAAACCCATCTTCGCCAGTATCGTGATCCGGGAACTCGCCCTGCCAGATATTACACATGTGCTGGCCGCCCGGAATGAGATCATCCCCCCAAGGATAAAGCTTCTGTTCCAGTCCTCCACGCCCGGCGTACTCCCACTCAGCCTCAGTCGGCAAACGCTTGCCCGCCCAGTGACAATACGCGACCGCATCATTCCACGACACATGCACAACGGGCACGTCGGCACGCTGCCCGACGCCCGTGTCCGGACCTTCGGGATGCCGCCAGTCCGCGCCATCAACGCGGCACCACCAGTTCAGATTCCTCGGCGTCTGATAATCCCCGGGCGGCAAATGTCCGCGAAAAACATAGGACCATCCCAGCGTCTCTGCTTCGGTCCGATATCCCGTCGCGCGCGCGAACTCTGCGAAGCGTTCATTGCTGACCGGCTCGACGTCAATCAGGAACGGATCGAGCGTGACCTCGCGCACAGGACCCTCGCCATCGGCGGGGAATCCTATATCCGCCTCAGTACCCATGAAAAAAACTCCGCCATGGAGTTTCGCCATTCCCTCGGAAGAACCCGTCGTGATTCGTTCACGCTCGGCGGATGCTCTTCTTGATTCCGCGAGACGCACTGCTCGTTCTCGGCTGGGAACGCAACAGGGATGCGGCTGCCCGATTTCGGCGAACAGCCGGAATTGAGGCTTCATGTGTGTTCGATCGCGGAACTGGCCCGGAACCGGTCGATATGCCGATCAACCGCGCGCTGCTTCTTCTCGTTATAGAGCAAATGGGCGATGACCTCCCGCACCTCTTCGAATTTGCGAACGCCGCCTTCGCGCGCCTCCGAAACGCGTGCGATGTGATAACCAAACGGAGTGCGAAACACGGGGCTCACCTGCCCCACAGCCAGATGAAACACCACCTGATCGAATTCCGGAACCATTTCCCCGCGGGGAAAGAAGCCGAGATCCCCCCCGTTGCCGGGGCAACTCGACATACCGTCGGCCACGGCGCCGAAATCCTCCCCCGCGGCGAGTCGCGCCGCAGCCGATTCAATCACGGCAAGCGCCTGTTCTTCGCTGGTGCTTTCATTGATGTCGCAGACGATGTGAGACACGCGAATGCGGTCGGGCGCGTAAAACTGGGATGTGTTACGCCGGTAGTAGTCGGTGAGTTCGGTCGCTTTGGGCCTGGCGAGTTTCGCGGTGATCCGGTCAGTAAGGGCCGCGACGTCGATTCCTTCACGTTCCGCCGCCTGCCTCAGCAGAACCCGGTCGATTACGTTCTCGCGTGACCATTCACGCGCCCGATCGAGTATCGCTTTACGCGGTTCACCGCGCATTGCTTCGGCGAGACGCGGCAGAATGGCTTGTTCCTCGGCTTGTACTTCTTCCTCGTTGAGAAGCTCTCCGTTTACGCGCGTGGACATGGATCCGTTATTTCGCCGACGGATCGTTCTGCATGATTCCGAAGATGTGACCGTCGGCGTCTTTGCAATAAGCCAGCCAGCCGACTCCCGGCACCGGCATCTTCGGCAGCGCGATAGAGCCTCCATTTTTAACCACGGCCTCAATTGTCTGATCCACGTTCTCGACGCCGATCGTGTTCACGCAGGGCTGCGCCGGGTCGCGGCGCGGCAACAACCCGCCATTGATTCCGGGCTCAGAGGCGGGGCCCGTCGTAATAAGCCAGTAATCCATGGGACCTTCCCATTTCGTGAAGGTCCAGCCGAATATCTTCGAGTAAAAATCGATCGAACGCTGCGGATCGGCAGCGGGAATCTCGAAATGGATGGGCCGCGGCATCGTTTCTCCTGCATTTACAGTTACCACGGCGCCTTTGAAGAAATCGCCGCTCTGAGAAATGAAAAACCCGTTCGGGAGCCTGACCGAACGGGTTTCTCTCGCCAACCGACCTTTCAGCCGCTGGATTTAGCGGGTACTCTTGCCTCGCGCGTTTGCGGGCCGCGAGTATTCGACTTCGGCCGACGCCGCCGCCACAGCGGGTTGAGGCGCGAATGTCGTGTCCACCATCTGAATCATCGCGTAAGCCGGCATGTCCTCCGCCTGCTTCGTGAAAGACAGGGAACACGTCTCGCCATCGTAATCGACCTGAATCAAGTCGCCGCCGTGAACCTGATCCGAAGCAATGAGGTTCGACATCGGATGCACGAGATTTCGATCGATCGCGCGTTTCAGATGACGCGCCCCGTACTTCAGATCGGTACCTTCCCGCAACAGATATTCCTTCGCGTCGGGCATTACGTTAAACACGAACGGCGTCGTCGTCGCCGAGTTGAAGATCCGCTGCTGCAGCAGACTCAACTCAATATTCAGAATTCGGTGTAGTTCGTTGTTCCCCAGAGGCCTGAACACCACCGTCTTATCGATGCGGTTCATGAACTCCGGCGTGAACTTGCGGCGGGCCGCCTCTTGTCCGGCGCGTGAGATCTTGTCCGTCAGACTCTCGTCAACGATGCCTTCCGCTCTGCTGCGTTCGATCTCCGATGTCGCGAATCCCAGATTTGGCCTGAGAATCGAACCCATTTCGGCAGCGCCAAGATTGCTCGTCATGAAGATCATGGCGCGTGAGAAATCGACCCGACGGTTGTCGCCGAGCGTTAGTGTTGCCTTATCCAGAATCCCGAGGAGCAGATTCCACAACGCATCGCTCGCTTTCTCGATCTCGTCGAAAAGAACAAAGCTAACCTTGAGCTTGTCGGTGTGGTATTGATTCAGCACCTCTTGGCTCAACAGCGGATGCGTCTCGCGATGTCCGAGATATCCCGGAGGTGAACCGATAAGTTTGGCGATTTCGTGGCTGTGCTGAAATTCGGCGCAGTCAATTTTAATCACCGCTCGCGCATCCCCTACAAGCGACTCCGCGGTAGCTTCGACCATGCGCGTTTTGCCGGTGCCTGTGGGACCGAGAAACAGAAAGTTTCCGATCGGACGACCCGGGCTCGTCATGCCGGACAGAAACATCTGATAGATATTGACGATTTGATCGATCGCCTCTTCCTGTCCGACCACTCGCTTGCGGAGATCGCTGTTGAGTTTTTCAGCGTCGTTGCCCGTAAGCGAAGGGTTCAGTTTCTTATTCAGCCGCACCATATTCGTTTTCCCCCACCCACTGTTTCCCGCGAACATCGTTCTCACATACCGGTTAGAAGCACGCTTCATGCCAATCCTGAAGACATCACTTTGAAGGCGGTTTGGAGGGTCGGATTTCCACCCTGCTGATCGTTGTTCGGGCGGGCATGCGCAGCACTGAAATGACCGCTTCGGCCACATCTTCGGGCGCGATCTTCCATTCCGCGCCTCGCTCCGCGGAGCCGCCGCCAAACCCGGTCGCCACGCTGCCCGGCATGATCGAGCACACTCTCACTCCTTCCGAACGGTGGTCGAGCATCATCGCTTCCGAGAACCCGTTCAATCCGAATTTCGAGGCGTTGTATCCCGCGCCCCCAGCGAATGGATTCTTGGCCGCAAGCGAACTGATGTTCACGATATCCCCCCTCTCCTTGTTCCTCAATATCGGCAGAACCTCGTGACAACAGTAGAAGACGCCCGAGAGATTGAGCGAAATCATGCGATCCCATTCATCGGGACTCAAATCAGCCGTGGCGCGGAACGTTCCAGCGCCAGCGTTATTGATTAGAATGTCGATCGTCCCAAAATGATTTACGACATCAGCGACAAAACGGGAAATCTGATCCCGCTTTGAAACGTCACACACCGCACCGAACACCTGTCCTCGAGAGGTGAGCTCTGTTACGGCCCGGTCCACGGTACTCTGCGTAACGCCGCAGAATGCCACGCATGCGCCTTCTGTTAACAATCGCTTCGCGATCGCGAAGCCGATTCCTCGGCTTCCGCCGGTCACAACAGCTATTTTCTTGTTAAGAAGTTTTTCTTCTGAATTCCTCGCCATTTGATGTCTTCCAATTCTCGACAGTTGTCACAACCCTGCCGTACCATTAGAGACGGGACGGGAATAAAAGGATGCCAGACGGGTCAGCGCTGATGTGGCGCGACGTAATCGACCGATGTCACTCTACATTAATCGATGAACTGGCGGGTCGATTTGATTCAGCAATCGCGTCCGAACGCGCCAGCGCGAAGCAGGAGGCGGAACGTGAAAGAATCTCAATCTTCGAATCGCTGAATCAGACCTTGCGGCGTCTACGCGGCGCTAAAACAGAAAGTGCTCTCTTTGAGACGCTTGCTGAGGTTACCGCGCCTTACGCCGATCGCGCTGTGGTGCTGCAAGTGGTGGAAAGCGACCAGGAAGACAAAGCTGGCGTCCAACTTCGTGCGGCGGCGCGGAGAGGCGTTGGGAACGGCGACCTGACCTTCACTGCTTCCAAGGCAGACGCCGTAACGGAAGCCATGATCAGCAAAGAGCTTGTGGCGGTTCTGGCGGCTGCCCCGCAACTCCCCGAGGAACTCGTCTCGGCGCTCGGCGCGGAGATCGGCAAAGTGTACCTTTTCCCCCTCAATTCACGTCAGGATGTGATGGGGATAGTTGTTGCGGGTGGCAATGCAGCGCCTTCCGCTCTCGAATTGCTGTGCGGCGCGGCGGGAATCGTTCTCGAGTCACTGCAAGCAGAAGCGCTCTCGCTTAAACCCCTGCCGCCTTCCGGACTGGTTCAGATCACGGACGGAAAAACAGGTGTTCCCAGGAGTTGGAACGATCTGACTCCGGAAGACCAGCGGCTTCATCTCCAGGCGCAGCGTGTGGCGCGCGTCAAGGTTGCGGAAATGCGTCTGTATCATGCAGATGAGCTTCGCGATGGCGTGGCTTCGGGGAATGTGTACGGCTCGCTCCAGACGGAAATCGACGCGGCGCGAAGATCTTTCCTTCAGTCTTTTCTTTCGAAATCTCCAACGATGGTGGATTATCTGCATCTTGAGATTGTGCGGAGCCTTGCGCATGATGACGATCAATTACTTGGGGAGAACTATCCTGGCCCAATGGCTTAAACTCGCGATTGCTCTCTTTGTGGCTGCGGCTTGCGCGCCGGCAGCCGATCTCGCGGAGATGCGGCTGGGCCAGGGAGTCAACGCGTACAATGCCCACGACTACGGAGGCGCCATTCAGCAACTCCGCGGTTTAGCGCCTCAACTGCCTAAGGTTTCGGACTATGTTACGTATCATTTGGCCTCCGCAGAGCTACAAACCGGTGATGTGGACGCCGCTTCGCGCGACCTTGCCGCCTATCGCGCTAATCCCGTAGCCTCGTCGCCGCTGGCGGGAAAAATCGGGTTACTGCAAGCCCGCGCTCTTTTGGAACAGCGTCAGCCCGCGGCGGCGACCACGGCTTTGCAAGCTCTGCAGAAAGACTACAAAGTCCTGCCGCAGCCCGATGGCGATTTCGCGCTCGCGATGGCGTATGAGGCGCTGGGCGAAAAGCCCCAGGCGGCGCTTGCGTACGTGAAGGTCTATTACGGCTATCCAAACACCGACACAGCCGCCAAAGCCTGGGACGCCATGCAGCGTTTGCGTCCCGAACTCGGTAAAGATTTTCCATCCGCGTCGGCGCAGCAGCAACTCGACCGCTGCCAGAAATGGCTTGACGCCCGCCAATACAACAACGCGCGTCAGGAATATGCGGCTCTCGCAGCGAATCTGCCCGAGCCAGATCGCGATGAAGCGAGGGTCGGAATCGGCGCAACCGATTTTCTCGCGGGCGACACCAACGCCGCTCTGCGCTATTTGAAAGATCTAAAGGTCACGAAATCCGAAGCCGACGCGGAACGCCTCTATTACCTCGTCGAAGCCGCGCGCAAGATGGGCGAAGACATCGACATGAACGACGCGGTGAAATCGCTTGGCGAGCATTACCCGAAATCGGTTTGGCGGCTGAAGGCGCTTATCACGGCTGGGAACCGCGACGTCGTGACGAACGAGCGCGAAAAATACGAACCGTTGTTCCGCGCGGCTGCCGAAACCTTCCCGGACGATAATTCCACCGCCTATTGCCACTGGAAGCTCGCTTGGGATGCGTATCTCTTAGACAAGCCCGAAGCCGCCACTCTGATGCGCGAACAGATCGAACGCTATCCGTACGAAACGCGCGCAAGTAGCGCCCTGTACTTCCTTGGCCGTCTCGATGAAAAGGCGGGCAAACCAGCCGAGGCGCGCGCTTACTACGATCGCGCGAGTTCGCAGTTCCCTCACTACTTCTACGGAATGCTTTCCAGGGAGCGCATCAACGCCGGCAAACTAGCCGCAACGGCGCCCGACCTTGACGCCGCCTCATGGCTCAATGATGTCGATTGGCCGGAACACCGCGATTTCTCGGCTACCGAACCAAACGTTTCCACTCGCCTGCGTATTGATCGCGCGCGGCTGCTGATGCTCGCCGGACTCACCGATGCCGCCGACGCGGAGCTTCGTTTCGGCGCTAAGACTGACAACGAGCAGCCGCACCTGCTCGCTATCGAACTCGCGCGCGCGATGCCCTCGCCGTTCCATGCGCTGCGTATCATGAAGAGCTTCATCGGCGACTATCTTTCGATCCCGTTCGACGGTGCGCCGATGAAATTCTGGCAAATGCTGTTCCCGCTGCCGTATCGCGACGAAATCCAGCGGAGCGCGGCCGCGCACAATCTTGATCCGTACTCCGTCGCGGGACTGATTCGGCAGGAAACGGAATTCAATCCCGATGCGCGTTCTCCTTCCAACGCTTACGGATTGATGCAGTTGATTCCCGCGACCGGCAGGATGATCGGACGCCAGGAAGGCATCTCTGTAATCAGCGTGCGGTCGCTCCTGAACCCCAGCATCAATATTCCGCTCGGCACTCAGTATCTACGCAGCCAGCTTGACCATTGGGGCGGCGATTGGGCCGAAACCCTTGCGGCCTACAATGCGGGGCCTGGACGCGTGAAGCAGTGGCTGACATGGGCAAACTACCGCGAGCCTGCCGAGTTCGTCGAGAGCATACCCTTTAACGAGACGCGCGAGTACGTGCAGGCTGTCCTGCGCAACGCGGACATGTACCGGGTCATCTACGGGGAGAGGCATCCCGCCGCTCCGGATGTGCGTGACCTTTCCGAGATACCACCCGTGAATCTCTCAAGCCTGCCCGTCGCAGCGCGGACTCCGGGTGGCGGAGTGCGAACGACCACCGCGACCAACCGCACAGCGAAGGCGGCAGCTAAGCGTGGTTCATCGAAATCGCGCTCCGTGGCAAAGAAAACCTCCGGTTCGAAGCGGAGCGCCGGCTCGAGTAAAGGCACGGACGCGAAGAAGGCAACCGACACAAAGAAGAGCGTTGCCGGCAAGAAGGCCCCGCCGAAGAAGAAGGAACCCGCGTAATCGAACGCTCAGGCGCGCAGCGTCATCCCTCGTGACCACCGGCCCCATTCGATGCCGAATTCCGGGTAGTCTTCGGCAAACGTGATTTCCCGGAACCCAGCCGTCGCGCAGTTAGCCTCCAGCCCCTTTTTCGAGAAGACCCTCATTTCGAGAGTGCTTCCAGGGCCTCCATGGAAAATCAGGTTGTCGAACGTTTCGAGCGTTCCCTGCGTCGTGCGGTTGAGGACGACGTAGCCCGAACTGAGGCGAACCAGTCGCCAGTCATAGAGGTTCGGAAAGTGTTCCGTCGTATTGCCATCGCAGCCCCACGGCGCCGTGAAGATGACAGATCCGCCAGGCTTTAGTAGCCGACGAAGATTATTGAAAGCGATCTGCACAGGGGGGCGCACATGTTCAAGGACCTCGCTGGTAATGATGAAGTCGAGCGGTTCCAGCGGCGGCGGGTCCATGATGTCAAGATAGGGCTCGCGGTGCAGGCACGTGTTCTTGTATTCGAAAAGACTCGCAAGCGGCTCCGCGATTCGAATTGGGTCACTCATACCAATCCCGCGGATGTCTTTTCTGACCGGAAACTCTTTCAGCCTGATACTTCGGCCGAACAACTCCACGGAGAGCGCGTGGACAATCCAGCGCAGGCGCACGTTCGATCCGCACTCGTGGCAGCTCGACTGCTCGCGATCCAGCGTTTCCGACGCGCATTCGGCGTCGCAGATGTTACAAGTGAAGCGGCGCAAGTCCTAACTGGGATTCATCATAACGTCTAACTACATCCAGACCGGCCCTTCTCGGGAACGTCGGCTTTACGATGCCGCCGCTACATAACCCCGAACTTCTCAAACGCCTCAACCGTACTCATCCCCTCGAGAATCGCCTTCCTGACAGCGTTCTCCGTTGTCGCCTTCTCGAGCGCCCGCGAGATCGCCTCGACCTCCGCCGCCCTCGGCACCACAAGTACGCCATCAAGATCGCCGAAAACGATATCTCCTGGTTCCACGCGCACGCTCTCAATCTCGATTGCGGTCCGGAAATCGATCACCTTGCCGCGGCAAGCCTGATCCTGCGCATACCGCCCCAGCGAAAAAGTCGGAAAATGGAGGGCCAGGATTCCCTTCGTGTCCCGCGAATATCCGTTCAGCACTGCGCCCGCCGCCCCCAGTTTCTCCGCCCGAGTGCTCATCAATTCGCCCCAAAGGGCGTAGCGCGGCGTTCCCCCTGAGGCGACATAAACCTCATTCGT
>Ga0126381_100003951_pt1 | contig 16077 bp, 11 predicted proteins | sample PanSoiMetPlot_28_FD_96465 | JGI IMG/M metagenome (GOLD analysis project Ga0126381, IMG submission 96465) | Tropical forest soil microbial communities from Panama - MetaG Plot_28 | ecosystem: Environmental > Terrestrial > Soil > Tropical forest > Bulk soil | place: Panama | collected 2016-02-17 | reverse complement strand
TATCGAGTGACCGAATACAACGCGCGCCTCGGCGCTCTCTACCAGCGCTGCTTCCCAGGATTCGTGCGTCACGGCCTGAGCCGCGTACTCGAGACTCTGCCGCCGAACTGGCGCCTGCGCCAGCGGGCTGCGCGCACCTTCCTCATGCGCGGGACGGATCTCGATGAGCTGTATTTCGACAACTTCGCAGTGTTCGGCCGCGCCGCGCAACGCGATTTTCTAGCACCGCAATTGCGGGCTGAACTGGCGTCCGTAGACCCGTATGCCGCTTACCACAGAGCGCTTTCACTCGTGCGCGGCAAGCCACTCGTCTCGCAGCTCCTGTATGCGGACCTCAAGACCTATCTGCACGAGCTGCTCATGAAACAGGACCAGATGAGCATGGCCGCATCCATCGAGAGCCGGGTGCCATTCCTCGACCATCCCCTCACGGAATGGGTTGCCTCGCTCCCTCAGAACATGAAGCTCCGCGGCACGACTACCAAGTGGATCCTGCGGCAGGCGATGCAGGGAAGGCTACCTGCGCCTATCCTGGCGCGGCGGAAAATGGGCTTCCCCGTGCCGCTCGGCGCCTGGCTCCGCGGCGCCTGGCGCCCCCTGCTCGATGAGTATGTCGTCGGATCGCGGGCTCGCTCCCGTGGTCTGTTCGACGCGCATGCCATGCAACGCCTGGTCGCCGAGCATCTTGGCGGCATCAATCACGCAGAGCGCCTCTGGGCGCTGCTGACGTTCGAGATCTGGGCGCGGATATTCCTCGATGGCGAGATACCCTGGTCGCTCGAACTGCCGCAGCAACGCGCGGCCTAGCGCATGCGCATTCTGTGGATCAAGACGGAGCTCCTGCACCCGATCGACAAGGGCGGACGTATCCGCAGCTACCAGATTCTGCGCTCGCTGTCACGGCAGCATCACGTGACGTATCTGTGCCTCGACGACGGTTGCGCAGCAGCCGATGCGGTCGAGCGCGCGCGCGAGTACGCGCAGGAAGTGGTGGTGGTGTCGTTCCGACCGCCGGCGAAGATGAGCCTTGGATTCTTTGTCGCTCTGCTCCGCAATCTGTTCTCGCCCTTGCCCTACGCCATCGCTCGCTACGATTCACCAGAGCTGCGCGACCGGGTGCGGTCCCTTGCCGGCACAGCGGATCTGATCGTCTGCGACTTTCTGACGTCCTCACTCAACCTGCCCGATGACCTGCCCGCACCGGTGGTGCTCTTCGAGCACAACGTCGAAGCGATGATATGGCAGCGGCACGTCTCGGTGCCGCAGCAGCCCGCGCGCCGCGCCTACATGCGGCTGCAATGGCGACGCATGCGCCGCCACGAGTCACGAGAGTGCCGGCGGTTCGCCCACGTCATTGCCGTCTCGAGCATCGATGCGGAGGTCATTCGACGCGAATACGCCGTGGCTTCGGTGGGCTGTGTTCCAACGGGTGTCGACCTCGGATACTTCTGCGCCTCGCGGCCCCGGCTTCGGGACAGCAGGGAGCTGGTGTTCGTAGGTTCAATGGACTGGATGCCGAACGAGGACGGCATTCGCTGGTTCGCGTCCGAAGTATTCGGCGCCCTTCAGAAACGCATTGTCGAGGCGCGTCTCGTGGTGGTCGGCCGGTCGCCGTCGCCGGCCATGCGTGCCCTCGCGGCCCGCAATCCTGCCATCGAGGTGACGGGCACTGTCGACGACGTGCGTCCATATCTCCAGCGCGCTGGCATTTGTGTGGTGCCGTTGCGCATCGGCGGCGGCACACGGCTGAAGATCTATGAGGCTATGGCCATGGGCGTTCCGGTCGTAGCTACCACGATTGGTGCCGAGGGACTGCCGCTGCGCCACGGCGAGCACCTGCTGATTGCCGACACGGCTGACGATCAGGTCACCGCGATCTGCACGCTGCTCTCGGACCGGGCCCTGGCCGAGCGGCTGGCCGCCAATGCTCTGCGGCACGTGCGCGAGCACTGCAGCTGGGATGTCGTCGCGGAGCGCTTTCTCGGGCAGTGTCCGCGTCGCCGTGCAACGAGCGCCCCGTCGCCTGTGGGTCAGGTTGCTTCATCGGGCACTGGATGAAGCTCGGCTATCTGGTCAGCCAATATCCGGCGCTGAGTCACACCTTCGTGCTGCGCGAGGTGCTTTCGCTGCGGCGCCTCGGCATTGATGTTTGCGTGGTGTCCGTGCACGAGTGCGACCGACCGATAGGCGAGCTCAGTCGTGATGAGGCGGCAGAGGCGCAACGAACGTTCTCGGTGATGGGCGCGGGAGCCACGCACGCGCTGCTCGCTAATCTGCACGTCCTGCTCAGGCATCCCATCGGGTACCTCGGGGGGTTGCTGTATGCGTGGGCGCTGAGCCGCGGCGCGCCGAGGCTGCTGGTGATGTATACCGCCTATTTTCTCGAGGCGGTAGTCGCGGGTGATCACTTCGAGCGGCACCGGGTTACCGATGTGCACACACATTTTTCCTCCACAGTTCTGCTGATACTTGCGCGGATTTTCCGCGTACGTTATTCGCTGACGGCGCACGGATCGGGGGAGTTCGTCGATGTGGTTGGGTTCCACCTCGCGGAAAAGGTTGCAGGCGCGACCTTTGTCGCCACGGTGAGCCAGTACGGTATGAGCCAGGTCATGAACGCATCTGACCCGACGCACTGGCACAAGATCGTGTCGTTACCCCTGGGAGTTGACGTAGACGCGTTTCGCCCGCTGCCGTCCTCGCAGCGGGACTCCAGCGAGCCATTCAGACTTCTCTCGGTCGGGCGTCTGTCCGCTCCAAAAGGGTACCCCGTCCTGATCGAGGCGGTGATGCTGTTGCGAGCCCGCAGACGCAACGTAAGGCTCACGCTGGTCGGTGAAGGTCCGGAGCGCGGCGCGCTGGAGAACCTCATTGCGCTTCGCCGGCTCGGAGACGCGGTGCGTCTCGCAGGGGCCTGCAATCATGAGCGCGTCGTGGGCTACTACGAGTCGAGCGAGGCTTTTGTGCTGTCGAGCTTCCTCGAGGGGGTTCCGGTCGTATTGATGGAAGCCATGGCGATGGGGCTGCCGTGCGTCGCGACCTGGATCACGGGCATCCCGGAGTTGATCGACAGTGGCAGCGAAGGCCTGCTCGTTCCGCCGGCGAGTGCCAGCGCCATTGCCGACGCCGTCGAGCGCCTCATCGACGATCCGGCGGCCGCCCGGCGACTCGGCAGCGCCGCGCGCCGCAAAGTTGTCGCCAAATATCATCTCGAGCGGAACGTCGAGCGGCTTGCAGAGGAATTTCGCTCGCGGCTGGCTAGCTGACTCGGGTGGAAACAGCGCAGTCTGCGCTCGCACATGGCAGCTCGTGGGCACGCTTAGGCTCTAGCATCTCGAGCGCGTTACGACCTACTGCCCCTGATTGCTCGGTTCACGATAAGTTAACTGGCCGCGATGGCATCTTGCTGACGTACGTACCGGCCCGCATTGCTGCGGGGTGAAGGCCAACTTACTATCACGCGGCCGGATTCTAGGACAGCCTGCTCGCGCGAGCGCAACCAGGGGACTTCGGATTCTCTCTCGAGAGCGCACCACGACTAGTCCCTTCTTCATCGTCAGCGCTGGTCGCTCTGGATCCACGCTGCTGCGGATGATGCTCGCAGCGCATTCGCGGCTGACTATTCCGCCGGAAACCTGGTTCCTGCTGCCCCTCGTGAGCCGGTTCAGCGTCGATCGTCCGCTCAACCCTGACGAGATCGACGCCGCGGTTTCGATAATCACCGGGCACCGCCGCTGGCCCGACATGAAGATCAGCACGCAGGAATTCCGGGGCGCGGTGAGTCAACTCACGCGGCCGTATCTGCGCGATCTCGTCGAGGTCGTCTATCGGTGGCACATGCAAGCCGAAGGCAAGGTTCGCTGGGGCGATAAAACGCCGCCCTATATTGCGATCTTGCCCGAGCTGGCAAGGATGTATCCCGACTCGCGATTCATTCACATTATTCGCGATGGCCACGACGTAGCGAAGTCAGTTGTAAATGCCGAATGGGCTGATCGGTGGTGGCATCACAACTGCCAAGATTGGATCAGGGCACTCGATTTCCATTGGCGCTGGATGCGCTCGGACATCCGTGATCGGATCCTGGAGGTGCGTTACGAGAAACTGGTGCTCGAAACGGAAGCTACATTGAAGGAGATTTGCCGATTCATCGATGAGGAGTTCGAACCAGGAATGCTTGCGTGGGAGCGGCAGGTGGATCAGCTAGTTCCATCGAGACTGATGATTTTCCATCTGAAGCTGAAACAAAGAATCGGCCCCGAGGGCATCTCTCGCTGGAAGCGAGAGATGACCGCTCGCCAAATATTCTACACCGAGGCATTCATCGGATCGTATCTCAGGCGTCTGGGATACGAGCGCCACTATGCGAGCCCTCTGTGGCGGCCAGTGTTCGCATTGACGCGCTGGTTATACCGGGCTCTCGCGTCGCCTGCCCTCAAAGGTCCGGTTAGAGCCGCGGGCTATCTTCGCAGGCGGATCCGGGCACGGCGAGGATCGGCAGGGTGCGCCGATTCCTCGAGTAACTAGTAACCGACTTCGTCGAACCCTTCAAGAGCAAGAATTGCACGCTCGCAGTACGTCGCGCTCTCTGGCCTCTGACACCCGTGGCTCGTAAAGGTAAAGCATGACTGATGGATCTGTACCACTGATGGGTCAGGCGCGTGGATAGCCCTGCCATAACGCAAGAGCTTGGCGCATGTGGAAGAAGCTCGGCTCCTTAATTGATTACGTTCTTGGAAGGACTGTTGCCGGTCGGCTAGGTCCTGCTTTAGAGGATGCGGTTTTCCTGGTTTCCTTTCCCAAATCCGGCAACACCTGGAGCCGTTTCCTGCTCGGCAATCTGACCCACCCAGAAGAACCCGTCACCTTCGCGAATGTTGACCGCATCGTGCCCGATATCTATGGGACAGCCGCCAACGATATCCGGGCGATGCCGCCTCCGCGGGTCTTCAAGAGCCATGAAGCGTTTGATCCCAGATACCGACGGGTCATTTACATCGTTCGCGACCCGCGCGACGTTGCCGTGTCCTCCTACCACTTCGCCAGGAAGGGACGCCACATTGCAGACACACTTCCGCTCGAGACCTACGTTTCTACTCTGTTTCTTGGGCGGGACCACGCCTACGGGAACTGGGGCGAGCACGTCGGGAGCTGGCTGGTGAATGCGGCGAATATTGCCCAATTGCTCCGAGGCGCGAGCCGCTCCGTCGATGAGGGCTTGCGGTTAGGAGCTCGAGGACACGGTCGCCAATTCCTGCTGTTGCGATACGAAGACTTGCTCGAAAACACGGAAGAGGAGTTGAGCAAGATGGCCGAGTTTGTGGGTCAGAAAGCTTCGCCCCTCGAGATCCGAAGGGCGATTGCTTGGAGCTCGGCCGATCGCATGAAGGAACTAGAGCAGCAGCAAAGTGACCAGTGGAGTACCACCAAAGAGGGGCGAAAGGACATCAAATTTGTTCGGGAAGCAAGACCGGGACAGTGGAAAGCGAGTCTCTCGCCGGCTGCGGTGGCAGAAATCGAGTTCACCTGGGGCCATCTCATGCAGGTTCTGGGCTATGAACGCGCGTCGGTACCGAGAGGAACTTGAAGGTAAGCCGGCCTCGCCAGCTAAGCTATCCTCGCACGCGATCGAGACCGTTACCTGCTGGACGCGACCCCATCGTTTCGAGGCCTTCGCGAGCGTTCATTCACGAGCCCAGTCGTTTCCATAGCCGCCTCCAGACGTCTTTTGCGAGCCAGCAGAATTCGCGCTGTCCAGCGAGGAAAGATCTTGAGGGCCTGTACGGCCAAACGGATGCCCCGCCGACGAAGATATTTGTTCGCCTGTGCGAGGTGGCCGGCAGCTTTGTCGAATTCTTGACGAATTAGGCTCTCGTAAGCATCCATTGTCGCAAGCTCGGCTTCGAGCGCGGCAATTTCTTGCGTTACCAGGGACCGCTGCGCCATCGTCAAAGGCAATTTTCTGCCGATCCGGCCCAGACATTCAGCCTCGTTCACGAGGATTTGGCGGGTATTCAGCGTGGTGCCGGCCCCAGCTCCGTGCCACCTGTACTTCACCAGGAGCTCTCGGGTGTAACCGATGGTCGCCCGCGGAAAGCAAATTCGCATGCAGAAATCGATGTCCTCGGCCACTCGAAGCTCTTCGTCAAACAACCCTGCCGCAACAGCAGCCGAACGACGAACCACGGTCGCCGAAGGGAGCTGACCTCCTTTCCTTTGCAGCACTTCCTCAAATGTCAACACCGGACTCCCGTGAGCTGGCAGCATGCGGCGTTCGTAAGGTTGCTTGGCGTACTCCCCGAACCGCAGCACGTCCGCGACGACGGCAACGGCGCCCGGGTGCTCCTCGAGAAACTTCAGTTGCACGTCGAGATATTGCGGCAGCCAAACGTCATCGGCATCTAGAAACGCCAGCAACTCGCCCCGCGAGTGTTGAATAGCTAAATTGCGCGCCGCTGAAACGCCCCGATTCTGCTGCTTGACGTATAGAAATCGACCTAGGTACGGTTGGAGCATGGCTTCCAGTTCAGGCGTGTCCGGGGATCCATCGTTGACCACAATGACTTCGACATCCTGAAATGTTTGGGCAAACACGGAGTCTAATGCTTCCCGAATATATCTAGCCGCATTATAGGCAGGGGTAATGACGCTGACTCTCGGCGTCGATGCCCGGGAAGTAACACTTCGATCCGCGTTGCTCATGTATTAGCATCCGCTCGGCAGTTGATTACCTATGGCTCTCCACTACCACAGTAACACTGTCATACAAGTTGTCGTGGGCCTCCCTTGTAGACGGGACTGCCAGTTCGTTTCGGCCCACGAGTGGTCTCCTCAACGTGAACCGATTCTGCAGTTTGTTCAGTCAGATTCTCAAGTCGGTTCCCCCGGGTGCATGTGCATTTCGCGCGCGAAGTGCGCGAGCTCAATGCCGAGCGACACGGCCGTGGGATGAGCTGCTGGCAACCGGACCCAAGTATCTTTGGAGGTGGCTCGTTTAAGCGGTTGTTGGTAGCTGTTGCTTGAGCTCCGCCGGCGTCAGCCGTCCGAGACTCGAATGCGAACAAGCAGTCAGAATCTTATGCTTACAGCGCAGGGGATGCAGGATGGACTTGCTGATCCGAATTGGCTATGTTCTGAACTACGGCCTGGGACGCGACATAGCCGGCCGAACCGTCGCGAAATTACCTGATGACCGTTTCCTGGTGGCGTACCCAGGCTCCGGTGGCCAGTGGCTGCGCAGCCTCGTCGGCAATCTGATGAACCCCGGCCAACCTGTAAGCGACGCCAACATCCTCGAACGTGTGCCAGATCTTTATCATCAATCGCGCCGTGGCTTCAAGCGCATGGCGCGCCCCAGAATCATTTTCAGCCACGAGTGCTACGACGCCGACTGCCATGGTCGTGTGGTGTACCTGGTTCGAGACCCGCGGGACGTGGCTGTTTCGATCTACCAACAACGCCGAACGGCCGACGGGGGTTTATCGTCGCTCGAGCAGTTCGTCGCAAGCGACTTCATGCGGACGGATCAGTACCAGGGTGGCTGGGCGGAGGACTTTTCTGGGGCGATCCAGCAACACCACGGGTCTTGGTATGTCAGCCGGTTGAAGCAAGGATTTCTGGGAACTCCGGCATCCTGGGGCGAGAACGTGATGAGCTGGCTGGGGGCGCGCGGCGAGGATCCCGAAGGGCTGCTGATGGTCCGCTACGAAGATCTTTTCGCTCATCCGGAGGAGGTCCTCGAGAGGATCGCCGAGTTTCTAGATCTTCGATCGTCGGTGGAGAGGATTCCCAGTGCGGTGCGAATGAGTCGCGAAGGCGCAAAGGCCCAGTGGCCGCAGCAACCTGGAATATGGCAAACGGAGTTACCCTGCTCAGCCGTGGGTGCGATAGAGGCCGCTTGGTCTGCACTGATGGTATTTTTGGGATACTCTCCCGCTTCTCCGGGAAGCGGATCGTGAAATGCACAGCATGCGGTGTGGTGTAACCCGCCATCACAGGCAACTTTCGGCGCATAGGTTGATCCGTGGCCGGGAAGCTTAGCGGGAGTCTCCCGCCCAACCGCTCCGGGCTATATCTATGACCTCCTCGTGTACTGCGGAATCCGCGGGAAATCGGCCGCCCAAGGTCAGCGTGATCGTTCCGGCATACAACACGGCCCGTTACATTCGAGATACCCTCGAATCCGTCCTTGCACAGACCTTTCGGGATTACGAAGTCATCGTGGTCAATGACGGCTCGCCTGACACCCCGGAACTGGAGAAAGTGATCCTCAATTACCAGAATCGAATCTGCTACATCAAACAGGAGAATCGGGGGCTGGCCGGGGCTAGGAACACGGGAATAAGCCATGCTCGAGGTGAATTTCTCGCCTTTCTCGACAGTGACGACATTTGGCTGCCGGATTTCTTGGCCGAGCAGCTGAAGTTCTTTGCGGAGAATCCCTCCCTAGACATGGCGTGTGCGGATTGCGTTTACTTCGGCAACCCGGAGTCGGAGGGCACGTCGTGGCAGTCGCTCGATCCTATCGAAGAGCCAGTAACTTTCGAGAAGATACTCCCGACCCACGGGGGCGCTTTTGCCTCGTTCGTCATTTTGCGAAGAGAGACCGTTCTGAAAATAGGCCTCTTTGATGAGGCCTTGCGAATGCTCGAAGATTATCACTACTGGCTCAAGTTCCTTTATCGCGGTGGCAGGATGGCCTACCTGCACAAGGTTCTCGGGAAGAGAAGAATTCATGGGGAGAGCCTCACTTATAACCTGGACATTGTTCCTGACGCTATCAAAGCTCTCCGCAGGCTCCAGGGTATTTTGGACCCTGCCGATCGAGAGGTCGGCTTGGTGCAGAAAGAAATCGCTTTCGCGGAATCACGGCTATCCTTGCAGGAGGGCCGCGGTAGGGTGGCGCTCGGTGATCATGCGGGAGCGAGGGAGTCGTTTGCGAAAGCATACGCTGCGGTTCCTTCCAAGAAGGTTGGCCTCGCTTTGCTCGGCTTGCGCTGGTTTCCCCGCTCGACGCGCTGGGCAATCTCGCGCTGGGATCGGCATTCGCTTGCCAGTGCGGATCAGGCCCGGAGGTTACGTGATTCCGAGCGCTCAATCACACGTAACTCCCTGAAGGTTGATTCGCAGTGACATCGATAGTCCCGATGCAATTTGTTGATGGAAGAGACCACTAGTTGACTGATCGGTGCTGGCATTTTGGCTGAGACCGACAGGCAGAAAATCGCCTCGCGGTACATTCGCTATGTTGCTTATTCCGATGCGATTCCGGCGCTTGATCGTGATGAGGCGCTAGAGATTATTCAACCCGCAGTGCTTCAGCGGGGAATCTATTCGCGTGGACGGTTTGGCACCTGCAGATACGAAGTCTGAGACATGGATCACTCAGTACAAATGGGGTTGGAAGGCGTGAACGCGATTCTGTTTCAACTCCAGGGGAATTGAGGCAACTAACATGCAAGAGGCAGTCAGCGTCTCGAGAGGGCTCAATGTACCGAAAGAGCCCAAGGTCAGCATAATCATACCCGCGTACAACACTGCGCAATTCATTGCTGAAGCGCTGAATTCCGTGCTTGCACAGACCTACTCGAATTTCGAAGCGATCGTAATCAACGATGGCTCGCCGGATACGGAGCAACTGGAAAGGGCGATCACGGCTTATCGTGACCGCATCGTCTACATCAAGCAGACAAACAGGCGCGCTGCGGGGGCGCGAAATACCGGCATTTGTCAGTCACGCGGCGAATATCTTTCTTTCCTCGACAGCGATGATTGCTTAATGCCCGAAGCCCTGGCCCTCCAGATGCAGAAATTCGAGGACGATCCGTCGCTCGACCTGGTTTATGCGGACGCGGCGAAATTCGATGACTCGGAAGGATTCGGGGGGAAGACATTCATGCAGGAATGTCCATCGATTGGAGCGGCGACGTTTGAACGCTTGGTAGACGAAGAAGTTCAGGTCTGTATCGTTGGTGTTGTGGTCCGGAAAGCCATGGTTTTGAAGGTTGGCCTTTTCGATGAGTCTCTTCGGCGGTGCGACGATTACGACATGTGGCTGCGAGTGGCGCATGCGGGAGGCAAGATTGCGTACCATCGTGCGATTCTTGGAAAAGGGAGGGCGGGGCGGCCGGGGAGCCTCGGAGCTTCTGATTTGGGGATGCTGGAGGCGGCAATCGAGATACTTTCAAATCTCGACAGGAAGCTCCATCTGTCAAGTGGCCAGAGCGCAATGATCCGGCGCCGAGTTGCCTTCCATCAGGCGCACCACGACAGAGTGATGGGCAAGCAACATCTTGCTCGGGGAGACTACCAGAGCGCCGTGGTGTCTCTTACTAGAGCCAACTCGTTTTTCCACAGCTCAAAACTCAGCGCAGTGCTTTTAGGTCTCAGAACCGCACCCAGACTTGTCCGCATGTTGGTCAACACAGGAAATCTTAACTAGCGTCATCTCGCCGTATCTTCCACAAGATATCGTTGGTGACCGTGATGATTTTTGTACGTCACTGAAAACCATGTTCGTCCATGACGGGCTTCTTCGACATCCGAGGTAACAAACCGCTAAGGCAGCTCTTGAACTCGATAGGTCCAAAATTCTCTCGATCAATGACCCGCGGAAGAAAGTATTGATTCGTACGGCGTTGCACCAGGCCCGGCTCACACGTCGCTCCAGACACAACGCCGTTCTCGCGAAGCCACACCTCGTGTTCCGGCGCATAGGAGCCACTGGGATAGCAAAAGTGTACGGGGCGGCGCGCTCCAACGCTCTCGATGATCTTCATATTGTCGAGTATCTCACTTGCAGGCCGAGGGGCATCGCGCGGCACACGATGCCTATGTGTATGAAGTTGCAGGTCGAGTCCTTGCCTGTACATGGATGCGGCTTCCTCAGGTCTGATCATGTGGAGAATCCTCTTTTTCTTGATGCCGCCGTAATCGACGCCCAGCCGATCGCTGAGATGCACCAGGAAATCCTCCTTCGCTGCTGCGGTCCATCCGCGCGCCTTGGCCGCCTGATAGATGCTCTGGGCCGCAGCGTCGCGGTCAAGTTTTGATTCGAGCCGTACGTTCAGTGGGGGGTCATCTAGTTGCAGGTGTGCTCCTCTGCCTTTCCAGAGAAGATATGAAAGCATGGGGTCAAATACCGCGTAAGGGTGCAGGGAATAATAGGTGCTCCAATAAAGCGTCGCAGGGAAGCCAAATTCACGCAGCATCGGCCAGGCCCGCAGGGAGATGCTGCTCTCTCCGTCATCCAACGTCAGGGCAACTGCGCGTTTCGGTAATTGGCCAGACCTCACGCCGTACAGCGCCTCCTCGAGCGGCATCACGTTGCAGCGAGCCGATCGCAGAAGCTCGAGTCGGGAACGGAACGTGGATGGGGAGATACAGAGCGTGGGATCCCAAAGGTGCTCATCGTCGATTGATACGTGATGCCAACAGATTATTAGAAGTTGCTTGCTGCGCCAGGCGGAGCTCAAAACAACGTCATTGAGACCGGAGTATTCGGCGGTACGCAGCAATAGAAAGCGCATTCCTCGAACGAAAGACATTGCTGGCCGGTTCCTAATGGGCAATTGCAAGCGCGCCGGTGTACGAAAGCCATCTGCAGCACACGGGCGCCCGCAACCCTTGGGGGCCAGTTCGGCCACGGCACGACGGCCATCCGTGGTTCAGCAGTACAACGAATATCATAAAACGATGTCCTAACGGTTATGTGCACATTTTTGGGCGATGACCTTGACCGTTGTATACAGCCGCCAGCCGAGTCAACGCAAAACTCTTGTCCCGTCAGCGGCTCAGTATGACGGAAAATTCGCTGTCAAGATTGCCCGAAAAGCTGACGGCAGCCCAATGTGATAGGGCGCGATCGCGCGGACGAATTCCTCCGTGTCCGGTGAGCCGTCGTTTGTCAGAATCGCTGATGGTCTTCGGAATGGAACCCACGGTGCCGACATCAGCGGATGCTACGATAGTCGTAGCTGCGAATGACCACGTGCGCAGGTTACCCAAATAGAGCGCCGCGTCTGCACATCGTGCTTAACGACGGCGCCGGCGGCCACGGTTGCACCGCAGCCTATTCGATAGCTGCCGACTATGTGCACGTGCACACCGATCAACCGAAGAGGGAAGCAGACAATGGAGCTCGGCGTCGTTATCCCTTTTTGCTTTGCCTGACGACGGCGTCATCCGCTGCGAATCCGGGCCTCATGTGATGGTTTTTGTGTCGTGTGACTTGGTCTGGGGTCCTGGCTGCGGCGTCCCCCACTCGAATACGAACTCACTGACCCCCAGGTGCAGGTCGATGTTTTGCTTGATCAGCACGAAGTTGAGCTTGCGCCTCAAGAAATCCAAAACCTCGCCAGGTGTTGCCGCTTCGTACGGATAGCCACCGAGCCAGTCGGTCACATCGTGACGCCACGACATGCCGCGGCCCGAATGATACTCACGGATCATTCTGATTGGATTGCGACCGACCGCCGCCATGGAGACCAGGTCCCATGTCAGGTAGGCGTTTTCCCAGGCAACCTGTTGCCAGCGCGGTGCCGAACAGTACCAGCGCTTCAGCTTGGCCCACGTCGCGGTGCCACGCCGGCCGCCGCGGAAGTTGTAGATCCCAATGGCGAACAGGCCGCCAGGACGAACCAGGCGCGCTGCGTTCTCGATGGCGACCCACATTTCTCCCGTATGGTGCAGCACACCCCACGAGTAAACGATGTCGAACTGTCCGAGCGTAGCCAGGAACGGCTGGTCGAGGACAGATCCCTGAGCCACGGTCCAGGCCTCGTCGCCCGGAAAGAAGCGCTGCCGCAGCTCCTGCGTGCAGGCGACGGATTGGGCGTCATAATCGAATGAGCACACACGGGCGCCGAGCCGGCGAGCCGCCAACGACGACAGGCCGCTCCCCGACCCGATGTCCAGGAATGTCTTATCGCGCAGATCGCGGCCCACCAGGGCGCTTAGGGCGCGCGTGGCCTGCTCGATCTGCCTCTCGGACAGCGAAGTGAGGAAGCTCGCCCAGTTCTCGCCGAATGCAAACCGATCTGCCACGCCTCACCTCGATGAACACGCCCCTGACGCCTGGAACTGCAGAGAACCTGGCACGTCCAGCGCACTCGAGCGCTGATCGCAACTCCTACGTGTGCGGTCGATTGTACCGTTTCATCTCACGCTCGACACAAGTCACACTGCTCGGCATGAGCGCGGGGTGCCTGGCACCCTACAACAGCCACACGGGGCGGATGCCCTCAAGTCGGTGAAGCACGCTTTGATCGCGAGCGCCGCGATTCGCTCGGCGACCGCCCGCACGCGGCTCAGGCTTGTCTGAGCACGTTTCGCATTTAGCGGAACAGAAAGTACGCTAACTTCAAAGCTCCGTGCACCGGGAATTCTTGCCGGCGGACCGCACGACGAAGTCCCTGGATTTGTCTTTCAGGACACTGAGGAGATACTCAGTGCCGGCGCGGTGTCGATATTCGGCCAGGTACCTGTTCACTTCTTCTTCTGTCTCTGTCAGGCCATTGTCGCCGAATTTTGTTGCATGATAGTTGAGTTCCCTCCCTCGTAGAGCGAGCTCACGCCGTATAGCGTCGTCTTCGCGAAGTTCCCGATCAACAAATCGTCAAAGATTCGATACTTGATGCGGTTATCAAGTGAGTGACTGTGCATAGAGCATCGGACAGGACAATCACCCTGTCCAGAGCTGCGGCCTCGCCGTGCGCAGACGAAGCTAGAGGTCGCACTACGTCAATCGAGCGTCGAGCACGGGCGTGTTCCTGAGTGGCAGCATTGGTCGCTGTGGCCGCTGGTTCGCGCGCCGCTCTTGCGTGTCCGCTCACGGATCGCGTCATCGTGCACGCCGGTGCCAACGTCGGCTTCTTCAGCTGCTACGCTTCCTGGCGAGCACCGCAGTCACAGTTGCCTGCCTCACTCGCCTGGGCGTTCGCGACATTGGTAAGCTGTTGAATGGCAGCGAACGGGCTGTAGTCGAATGAACCGTGTGCTGCCGGCGACGCCGTTAGGCAGTACGGAGCGCGTGAGGTAACCTTTGCTCAGAGCAAGACAATCTGGCGTAGGTGCGCACGCTCTTCTACCACTACGTTGGCGTTCATGGGCTGCCTGCAGCCAGTGGCGCGAGTGAGGCGCCAGATTGCGGTAGCCTCGTTGGGTACCGTGGTGCGTGGGTTCGCCGCCTACGACGTACCCCTGAGTTTTTGAATGCAACGCCGCCCGCAGCTTGGAGCACTCTGTGAGCATCAATGACGAGACTGCAACTTCACTTCGGCTTCATTGGTTACATTCACGGGAAGTCGGACTCTTCCTGGTAGTGGTCACAAGTTGCGTCGCCTATGTTCTCTCGCAAGGAGCGCGCTTTGGCGACTCGACTACGTATGTCAAACAGATCAGGCACGGTGCTCTGATTGATCCAGGTCACTTGCTGTGGCGGCCCCTGGGATATGTGATCGGCCATGCGCTGGGTACGCTCGACACATATTCGTCGACGCTCTGGACTCTGCAAGGCCTGTGCTTGGCTGCAAGTGTGGTCGGGGTGGTTGCCATTTATGTCCTCTGCAGGAACGTCACTGGTCCCGGGATGGCGCTGTTCGTCGCAGCGTTCAGCGCAGTCTCCAACGGATATTGGGTCTATGCTTTCTCCGGTTGCAGCTACACACTTGGGGTTCTATTCCAGACACTGGCGCTGCACTACGCCATCCGGGAGCGCGAGGCAGGCCATCGCTGGCGAAACGCGCTTGCCGCGGGGGCCTTTGGCGGCCTGGCGCTTTCCGCATGGGGACCCAATGCGCTGGCCGCGCCGGCAATCCTGTTCGCGTTAATCACAGCGACCGCTGGCTCATGCAAACGTGTGCAGCAGTCCTTCCAGAAAGCAGCCGCATTTGCGTTGGGTTATGCTACGACCTCGGTGTTGCCCTTCGTGCTTGCGTTCGTGCTGGCGCGCAATCTTCCGTCATGGCGTGTCGGCATGCAGACTTCATCGGGCCTGACCTTCGCCAAGTGGTTATCTACCGCAAATAATAACGGTGTTCCACTTCACGTTGGCGCGACACAATTGTTGCGCGCAGCGATGGGTTGGGCCCAGTCAGTGGTCTCGCTATCCGATGTCGGATATCGTCTGAGACTCTGGCATTTTGGCGAAGGTCCGTTCCCGGTATCCTTGTGGAGCCTGGTTCTGCTCTTATTCTATGTCGGCGTACTGGTGCTCGCGGTGATTCTGATCCGGAGTGGGGCGCGCCTCGACACTCGCTTACGATCGCTGACATATGCCTCAGTGTTCGCCCTGGGATTGAATCTTGCATTCGGGGCCGCCTGGCAAGGCGCGGACCTCGAGCGCTACCTGCCATCGTTGCCGTTCCAGATGCTTCTACTGGCGATTACATTGAATCTCCTGTGGGAGCGGGTCGATCGTGTGCCATTTTTATCCGTGGTGTTGGTGACAGCGATTGCCGCCCTGGTCATCGTGAACTGGCAAGGAACATTCAAGCCGGTGCTTGATGCAGACTCGTATCGCAATCTATGGGTGACTGCAATCCGTCAGCATGCGTCCCAGGGCGATGTGGTTGTGGTGCTTGGTCAGCGAAAATCCGTGATCGTGCCGCCACACGACGGCAATTTCCCCAGGATCGATATGCTCTCGGATGAAATCGAACAGGGTGGGGCACGGTGGCGCTCGGAAATCGACGAGATTCGTTTGACACAACGCCGAGGTGGCAGAGTCTTTCTCGCAGACTCACTTTTCTGGCTGGATTCGGCGCCACGTGACGGCTGGAGCTTCAAAGAACACCCGATGCCGACACCACGCGAGATTCATGACGCCTTCATGCCGTTTAAGAGTGAGACCGTGGCGTTCACAGTCGGGGAAGAGCGGGTCTGGGCGGCAAGAACGGACACCGCCCCGTAAACCGAGGGAACGCTCGCGTGGGGGTAAAAGGAGGCGACGGCCGTGACGCGCGAATCATGCAGGCAATTCAGCCACGTTTGCGGAAGATGTACTTAGCATACATTACAAAGTTGAACGCTGTGCCGACGAGCGTACCGATTCCGACAGCAATCGAAGGAGTCTCGTAG
>Ga0126381_100003950_pt1 | contig 16080 bp, 15 predicted proteins | sample PanSoiMetPlot_28_FD_96465 | JGI IMG/M metagenome (GOLD analysis project Ga0126381, IMG submission 96465) | Tropical forest soil microbial communities from Panama - MetaG Plot_28 | ecosystem: Environmental > Terrestrial > Soil > Tropical forest > Bulk soil | place: Panama | collected 2016-02-17 | reverse complement strand
GGTTCAGCGTGTCGCCGCGAGTCCTGCACGGAAGCAGGCCCACGCTGACGGTGTCCGGCCAGCTGCAGTACTTCTCCGGGAAGTGGCTGAACTACGCCAGGCAGACGGTGTACATCATCCTGCGCCCCCAGGGCAGCAACAGCTGGTACTACATGGACGTCGGAAACACGAACTCCACCGGCAAGTTCAGCTTCACGTTCACGTTCCCCAACCCGGTGAACGCCACCTGGTCCGCCGAGTTCTTCGGCAACTCCGCGCACCTGGCCACCGTGGCGGCCACCCTCTACATCCCAGTCACGGCAGGGTGAACGCGGAGCCGGGGAACCGTTCGGGATAACTGAATTTAAAGACCGACGCTGGCAAGCAGCTCGTCGGCGGCCTCGTGCGGGCCGAGCCTGCCGTCCGCCACCCTGGCGGCGAGCTCGTCGGTTACCGCGAGCCGCTCCTGCACCGCGCCGAACGCCAGCGCGGTCACCTCGTCCCGCGCCCGCTCCAGCCGCCGCCGGTCAAGCTCGCCCTCTTCGGCCAGCCATGCCCAGTGCCTGTCGAGCTGGCGGACCAGCTCGCCGACCCCGTCGCCCGAGGTCGCGACCGTCGTCACCACCGGCGGCTTCCACCGGGCGGTGGACAGCGCCACCATCGACCGCAGGTCACGCACCGTCCGTTGGGTCTCGGGCCGGTCCGCCTTGTTCACCACGAGCACGTCGGCGACCTCGAGCACGCCCGCCTTCGCCGCCTGGATCGCGTCCCCCATGCCGGGCACGACGAGCACCGCCGTCGTGTCCGCCGCCGAGGCGATCTCCACCTCGGCCTGCCCCACGCCCACGGTCTCGATGAAGATCACCCCGAACCCGGCGGCGTCGAGCACCCGCACCGCCTGCGGCGTCGCCGCGGCGAGCCCGCCGAGCTGCCCGCGGCTGCCCATCGACCTGATGAACACGCCGGGGTCGGTCGCGTGGTCCTGCATCCGCACCCGGTCGCCGAGCAGCGCCCCGCCAGTGAACGGCGACGTCGGATCCACGGCGAGCACCGCCGTCCGCTCCCCGCGCTCCCGGAACGCCCCCACGAGCGCGCTGGTCACGGTGGACTTTCCCGCCCCTGGGGCACCCGTCAGGCCGATGACCCGCGCCCCGCTTGTGGCGGAGGCCAGTTCCTTTATCACCGAACGGACCGGACCGTCTCCGTTCTCCACCATGGAGATCACCTTGGCGAGCGCGCGGACGTCCCCGGCGCGCACGCGCTCGGCAATCCCGGTCGCTGTTGGCTCCGGGGGGGACGACCCCCCCGAACCCCCCCGAGACAGGCCGGAGGCGGTCAGCGTGGGACTCGCAGCACGAGCGCCGAGCCCTGGCCGCCGCCACCGCACAGCCCGGCCGCGCCCAGCCCGCCGCCACGGCGGCGCAGCGCGTAGGCGAGGGTGAGCGCGATCCGCGTTCCCGACGCGCCGAGCGGGTGGCCGAGCGCGATCGCGCCGCCGTTGACGTTCACCATCTCGGGTCCGGCGCCAAGCTCGCGCATCGACTGGATCCCGACCGCGGCGAACGCCTCGTTGATCTCGATCAGGTCCAGGTCGCCGACGGCCAGTCCGGACTTCGCCAGCGCCTTCTTGATCGCGTTGGCCGGCTGGGAGTGCAGCGAGTTGTCCGGCCCGGCCACCGTGCCGAACGCGCCGACCTCGGCGAGCACCGTCGCACGCAGGCGCCTGGCGGCCTGCGCGTCGGCGACGACGACCGCGCAGGCACCGTCGGAGATCTGCGAAGCCGATCCGGCGGTGATCGTCCCGTCCGCGCCGAACGCGGGCGGCAGCTTGGCCAGCGACTCGGCCGTCGTGTCCGGGCGGATGCCCTCGTCCTCAGCGAAGGTCACGACGTCCTTCCTGGACCTGACCTCGACGGGGACGATCTCCTCGGCCAGGACGCCGTCCTTGGTGGCCGTGGCCGCCCGCTGCTGCGAGCGGGCGGCGAACTCGTCCTGCTCGGCGCGGGTGATGCCGAGCTTGGCATTGTGCCGCTCCGTCGACTCGCCCATCGACAGCCCGTCGAACGCGTCGGTCAGGCCGTCGAGCGCCATCGAGTCCGCCATCTCCACCGGGCCGTACTTGAAGCCGCGGCGGGAGTTCCGCAGCACGTGCGGCGCGTTGCTCATCGACTCCATCCCGCCCGCCACGATGACGTCGTACTCGCCAAGCCTGATCAAGTCCGCCGCCATGGCGATCGCGTCGAGGCCGGACAGGCAGACCTTGTTCACCGTCACGGACGGCGTGGTCATCGCGATGCCCGCATTCACGGCCGCCTGCCTGGAGGTGATCTGCCCCGTGCCGGCCTGCAGGACGTGGCCCATGATCACGTACTCCACGTCATCCGGCGCCACGGCGGCACGGTCGAGAGCGCCCTTGATCGCGAAGCCGCCAAGCTCGGCGGCCGAGAAACCCCCGAGCGATCCGAGCAAGCGGCCGATGCCGGTGCGCGCTCCGCCGATGATCACTGGGTCGCCCATGCCGACCTCCTGCGTCCTGGTTGATGCCTATCTGAAACCATACCCAGCATGCTCTTGCGTATCGATCACGTGGGTATCGCCTGCAAGTCGCTCGAGGCCGCCATCGAACGGTACGAAACGGTCTTCGGGCTCACGGTAGTCAGCCGCGAGACCAATTCCGGGCAGGGCGTGCGCGAGGCGATGCTTGAACTGCCCGGCGGATCGTCCTACGTGCAGCTTCTTGAGCCGCTCGGGCCAGATACCCCGGTCGGCAAGTTCCTCGCCAAGCGCGGCGAGGGGATCCATCACGTGGGATACGCGGTGGCCGACGTGGTCGCCGCGCTCGAGGCCATCGGCGGCCGGGACGTCCGGCTCATCGACAGCCGCCCGAGACACGGATCGATGGGCGCCTCTATCGCTTTCCTGCACCCGAAAGACCTCGGCGGCGTGCTGACCGAATTGGTGCAACCGGCCACCTGACGTGCACTGAAACGTAATCTTCGCCCGCTGGGACCGGGCCGCGCGAGGCGTACGGGGCCCGTAGACTGCCAGACAGGCAACAACCAATGCCACCAACCGGGATTCATCGGAGCTAGAAGACCGAAGATCCCACCAACCGGGCGGAGGCGGAGTAGTGTGCCTGTCACTGGGCGAGAAAATCGCCGGAGTCCGCGATGCAGCGCCACAGTCCTTCTGGGCCACAGACTTTGGGCTGACGAGGGGTGAGGTGCGGTCGTGCTGGCACCGGCGAAGACCGTGCCGCTGACCCCGCCTGCCGTGTTCCCCGTCTAGCCAGGATTAGGCCCCATGCAATCGGATATTGACGCTCAACTGACCAGCTTCTTCGAAGAGACCCCACCGCGCGATTTCGCGAAGGTGATGCGCGGCTACGATCCCCACCAGGTCGACGAGCACATCCGTCAGCTCGCCAGCGAGGTTCGCAGACACCAAGAGGACGCGCTGACCGCGCGGCGTGACCTCTCTGACGCACACCGGCAGATCCAGGAGCAGGAACGGCCGACTTATTCCGGGCTTGGCGCGCGCATCGAGCAACTGCTGCGGCTCGCCGAGGAGCAGGCCACCGAGCTCGTCCAGGCCGCCAGGTCCGAGGCGAACGAGATCAAGGCCGCCGCGAAGGTCGACGGCGCCGAGCTGCGCGCGGCCGCCGAGAACGAGGCGGCCGAGCTGCGGGCCAACGCCAAGCGTGAGACCGATGACGTGCGCGGCGCCGCCGAGCGCGAAGCGGACTCGATCCGCACCGCGTCGCGGCGCGAGGCGGACGAGCTGACCTCGACCACCGAGCGTGAAGTCGCCAAGCTGCGCGCGACCGCCGACCATGAGGTCGCCGAGAAGCGCGCCGCGACCGAGCGGGACATCGCTAAGCTGCGCACGACGACCGAGCGCGAGGTTGCCCAGCTCAAGGCCGCGGCCAAGCGGGAGCGGGACGAGATCCTCACCACATCCAAGCGGCAGGCCGACGAGATGCGGTCGCAGGCGCAGCGGATCCTGGAGGAGAGCGAGGCGTCGCGGGCGCAGGCCGAGGCCGAGTTCGAGATCCAGCTCGCCGCGCGCCGCGAGGAAGCCGAGCGCCAGGAGGCCGAGCGGCTCGGCGCCGCCCAGGCCGCCACGCAGAAGCTGGTCACCGAGGCCGAGCAGCGGGCCTCCACCGCCGAACAGCGTGCCGCCAAGGCGTCCGCGCAGGCCGACCAGACCCGCCGCGACGCCGACCAGCACGCGCGGCAGCTTGTCAGCAACGCGAAGAAGAACGCCGACCAGATCGTCGGGCAGGCCAAGTCCCAGGCCGAGCAGCATGTGGGCGAGGCCAAGACCGAGGCCGAGCGCCGCAGGGTGACCGCGCAGCGCGAGGTCGAAGAGCTGACCCGGCAGAAGGACAACATCGCCAGCCACCTCGCCCAGGTGCGTCAGCTGCTCGGCGGGCAGCTCGGCGGAGCCATCCCTGGCATGGAGCAGCCCGTCGCCGCGCCCCCGGCCAAGCCCGCCATCACCGAGAGCGCGCAGCACGGCAACGGCGCCCCCGCGCCCGCGGCCGCCGCGGCACCCGCCGCCGTCCGGCAGGCCGGCAACGGCACCGCGACCGCGCAGGCGCCCCGCCCGGCCAACGGCGGCCCCGCGCCGGCCGCGGAGGGCAAGCCGGCGAACGACGATGACTGGTGGACCGAGTAACGCGGTCCCTGGGCTAACGGCATTCGCGGATTCTTAGTGGCGCCCCGGCACTTTGTGCCGGGGCGCCACTGCGTTTAGCGGGTCCATCGCTCCCGAAGCGGTCAGCACGTTTGGGCCGTTGCCGCATCTGGCCCAATCAGATTGGGCCGTTGCCGTCATCGGCCCAACTTGGCCACCGAGGCCTACCGGCTCGGCAGTCTCATGAGTCTCAGTCCTCACCCTTGCGACTTCTGTCGGCGAAGTCGGGGATGCCGATCGAGGTGAATGGCCCCTTGCCCTCGTCTACTGAGGGCAAGGGGCCATTCACCTCACCAGATCGGGAGAAGCGATTGAGGTGCGCGGCCCCCGCGCTCAATAGGTGAGCGCGGGGGGCCACCGACCTCATTTCGTCGACTTCGGCTGAGGTGGAGGCGGGGCGGGAATTGGGCGAGGGAGTGGGTTAGGCAGTGGGTTAGGCCATTGAGGTCTGGCCGCCGTCTATGGCCAGGACCTGGCCGGTCATGAAGGACGAGGCTTCGCTGGCGAGAAAGACCGCGGGGCCGGCCATCTCCTCGGCCTTGCCCCAGCGGCCCATGGGCACGTTCGCGATCGTTGCCTCACCGCCGTCCGGGCTGTCCCATAGGCCGCGGTTCAGCTCAGTCGCGGTCCAGCCGGGGCAGAGCGCGTTCACCCGCACGCCGCTGCGGCCCCACTCGCTCGCCAGCGTCTTGGTGAGGGAGACAACCGCGGCCTTAGCGGCGCCGTAAGGCGCGAGGAACGGCGCCGCGGCGAGGCCCGCCACCGAGGCGACGTTGATCACCGAACCGCTGCCGCGAGAGGTCATGTGCGCGCCGGCGGCCTGGCAGATCCACATGGTGGCGTCCAGGTTCAGCCGGAGCACCTTCTCCCAGCCGGCCATCCGCATGTCCAGGAACGGCACGACGAAGTTCGAGCCGCCCGCGTTGTTGACCACGACGTCGAGATGGCCGAGCTTGCCGATTGCCTCGGTCACCACGGCCGCGGCCGCCTCCTGGCTGGTCAGGTCCGCCGGGATCGCCACCGCCTCACGCCCGTGGTCGCGGACCTGCCTGGCGGTAATCGCGAGCCCGTCCGCCCCGCGTGCGGCCAGCGCGACGTCGGCGCCCGCCTCGGCGAACGCCACCGCGATCACCTGCCCGATGCCGCGCGACGCGCCGGTCACCAGCGCCTTCTTGCCGGCCAGGCTGAACAGCTGCAGCGTCACGCCTCACCCTCCCATTCGGTAGGCAGCGCCGACCCTTTCAGGGCCGCCGGGTTGACGACCCGTACGATCTCGTTGAGCACGATGCGGACGTAATTCTCCCCCACCCACAGGTGCTTGGCGCCATCCACGCCAATGACGTCGGCCTTCGGCACCCGGGCGAACCGCGGGAGCGCCTCATCGGGCCGCAGGAAGTCATCGAACTCCGGCACTAGCGCGGTCAGCGCCTTGCCCGACGCGGCCCAGGCGTCAAGGTCATGGTCCGTCGCGCGGCGCAGCGGCGGCGACAGCAGGATGGCGCCCTCCACCTCAGGCAGCGCGCCCCACCGCAGCGCCAGCTCCGTGCCGAACGACCAGCCGAGCAGCCAAAGCCGCGGCAGGCCGGCCGCGCTCGCGTACGCGACCGCGGCCTCAACGTCGTGCTGTTCGGTTTCGCCCGCCCCGAACTCACCCTGGGATTTCCCCTGCTCAGACGCGGTACCCCGGGTGTTGAAGCGGAGCACGGCCAGGTCCGCGAGCGCGGGCAGCCGGTAGGACGCCTTGCGGATCACGTGGCTGTCCATCATCCCGCCATGTGTCGGCAGCGGATGCAGGCAAATCAGCGTGGCGACCGGCGGGCGCTCCGCGGGAAGCGCGAGCTCGCCTATGAGGTTCAGGCCGTCCGCCGTCGTGATCGTGATCGGTGCCCGCCTGGCCGGCAGGATCGTCGCGGCCCTGATCTGATTCACGGGTTCCTCTCGGGGTCGGTCAGCCGGGGCGGCGATGCAGGCGCCGCTGCCAGCACACGGTGTGCCAGTGCCGTCGCGAGGTCACGCCCGCGTGCTCCGGCCACACCACCAGGTGTGCGGTACCAGGGTAGATCTCCTGGTCGCAACCGGGACAACGGTACGGCTTGGCGGCCGACGCGCCAGGAACCGGGCGCACCACCCAGTCCCCGTCCGGCCACTCTTCGGTCCGCTCGGGGCCCAGCGGCGCGGCCGGCGCGGCAGGCCTCGGTCGCCGGGTCTTACGCGGACTCACGATCTCTAACCTATCGGGGTGCTGACACCCCTCGATTCGCACTACAGTGACGTTCCGTGCGGCTCGTCATCGCCCGGTGCAGTGTCGACTACGACGGTCGGCTCACCGCTCACCTTCCGTCCGCCCTCCGGCTGCTCATCGTCAAGGCCGACGGATCGGTCCTCGTGCATTCCGACGGCGGCTCCTACAAGCCGCTGAATTGGATGTCGCCGCCGTGCAGGCTGACCGAGCAGCCGGACAAGTGGACCGTCACAAACAAGACGGGCGAAACGCTGACGATCACCATCGAGGAGACGCTCAGCGACACCTGCGTGGACCTCGGTACCGACCCCGGCCTGGTCAAGGACGGCGTCGAGGCGCACCTGCAGGAACTGCTCGCCGAGCAGCTGCACCTGCTCGGTGACGGCTGGCGGCTCATCCGCCGCGAGTACCCGACGCCGATCGGCCCCGTCGACATCATGTGCCGCGACTCCGACGGCGCGCACGTGGCCATCGAGATCAAAAGGCGCGGCGAGATCGACGGTGTGGAACAGCTCACCAGGTATCTCGACCTGCTCAACAGGGACCCGCTGCTCGCACCGGTGCACGGTATCTTCGCCGCTCAGGAGATCAGGCCGCAGGCCCGCGTGCTCGCAACCGATCGCGGCATCCGCTGCGTCACCCTCGACTACTCCCAGATGCGCGGCATTGACCCCGAGAACACGCTGTTCTGAGCCACCCGTCCGCCGATGAGTTTGGGTGGCGGGGATTAGTCCAAATAGGCGTGGAGATTCTCGCTGCGTCCGAGGAATTCTGTGTGGGCCGTGTCGATTGTCCTGGCGGGCCAGCGCGCTGGTCGGCGGATGGAGTGTGGCCAGGGCACGGGATCATCCTCGTCCGGCAAGGCGCGTTCCGGGTGCGGAGCCGGGGAAAGGTGATGCTGGCCGATTCCACGACCGGAATCATCAAGTCCGATGGCTCAGTGGTGTCCACCGCGCATCCGGCAGGGGCGGATACCTTCGCCCACCTGGGCAGCTCCGCCAGCCTGTGGTCGGCGACCGTCGGGGACGAGCCGCAAGTGGGGGCCTTTCACCTCGATGGCCGCACCGAGCTGGCCTACCTGATGATGCTGCGCGGAGCGCGGGCGGCGGACGCCGGGTTCGGGGTTGCCGAGCCGCTAGTCCGCCTCCTGACCACCGCGGCTCATGGCTGGTGCCCGCTGCCGGATGGCGGGACGCCGCCGTTCGTGGCGCAGGCGCGCGAGGCGATCCTCGCCGATGATCCCGCCGCGCGCAGCCTGCTGTCGCTTGCCGCTCTGCTGGGTGTATCCCCGTACCAGCTGAGCAGGCGGTTTTCGGCGTGCACGGGCATGAGCCTCACCCAGTACCGGAACCGGGTGCGGGTGAGCCGCGCACTCAGCCGGCTGGCCGCTGGCGAGCGGGACCTGGCTGGCCTGGCTGCGGACCTCGGGTTCGCCGACCAGGCGCACCTGACCCGGGCCGTCAAGGCGGCGGCCGGCATGGCGCCGGGAGCAGTGCGCACGATGACGGCGGACCCCGGCCCCTGGCCCGACCGGGACCTGGCCGAGCGCATCATCGGCGTGGTCTGTTAAAGGTCCTCGGGGCGCGGCGGCAACGCCGCGCCCCGAGGCATGATCGGCGGCAGGACGGGCGGGCGCTTCGCGGCGCTCAGCCGGAAGTGCAGGACGCTCATTTCGCCGACGCGGCGGGCGGCGGCCAGCGTCATCGGGCGGGCTGGGGTATGCGGGTAGGCGGCTGGCAGGCCGAAGCGGGGGGCTTTGGGGTCGCCCACGAAGAACGGGGCTATCGCCAGGCGCAGTTCGTCGGCGAGGTCGTTCGCCAGGACGTCGCGCAGGATCCGGGAGCCTCCTTCGACGAGGACAGTCGCGACGGATCGTTCGGAGTAAAGATCGCGAAAAATCGTGCGGAGGGACGGCGGGTCGCCCGCGTCAATGATCACAGCGCTGTCCCCTAGCCTTGCCCGGGCAGCCGTGACGGCGGGTGAGGCGCAGTAGACCAGCGGGGTGCCCGGCCCGGTGAAAAACCGTGCGGACGGATCCAGGTCCCCGGTGGCGGTCAGCGTCACACGGACGGGGTGCGGGGGCAGGCCGCGGGCCACACGGCCGGCGCCGCGGGCCGGCGAACGGACCCGCAGGCCCGGGTTGTCGGCACGGATCGTGCCCGCGCCGGCGAGGATCGCGTCGCACGCGGCGCGAAGTTCGTCGACCTCGTTCAGGTCCTTGGCATCGGACAGGACCAGGCGGTCGGCGGACGTGTCGTCGAGGCAGCCGTCGACCGAGACGGCGCAGCTCAGCAGCGTGTACGGTCGGTTGGGCACGGACGGCACTCTACCCGCGCGCGGGTCCTGGGCATACCCGGCGCAAAGTGGGGGCGGTGCCGGCGGGCGCGATGCGGTTTACTGGATCGCATGGCAGGTCATGCGATATCGCCGACAGTTCCGGCCTGGGGCGCGGTACACGACACTTTCGAGTCGGTGAACCCGGCGACAGGCGAGGTGCTCGCCACGTTCGGCGTCGACGGGCAGCGCGAGGTCGCCGCCGCGGTCCGTCGCGCCCAGGGCGCGGCCGCGTGGTGGGGCGGGCTCGGCTTCGCCCAGCGACGGCTGCGGCTGCTCGCCTGGAAGTCGCATATGACCCGCTATATGGGGCGGCTCGCGCAACTCGTGCACGAGGAGACCGGCAAGCCGCTCGACGACGCGACGCTCGAGATCGTCAACGCGATCCTGCACCTGGACTGGGCGGCCAAGCACGCCCACGGGGTGCTCAAGCCGCGGCGGGTGCCGAGCGGGCTGGCGATGATCAACCAGGCGGCCACGGTCGAATACCAGCCGCTCGGAGTGGTCGGCGTCATCGGGCCGTGGAACTACCCCGTGTTCACGCCCATGGGATCGATCGGGTACGCGCTCGCGGCCGGGAACGCTGTCGTGTTCAAGCCCAGCGAGCTGACCACGGGAACCGGCCAGTGGCTCGTGCAGTCCTTCACCGAAGTGCTCAGCGAGGTGTTCGGCGACACCGAGCCGGTGCTGCAGCTTGTCACCGGGCTCGGCGCGACCGGCGCGGAACTGGCCAAGTCAGGCGTGCACAAGGTGGCCTTCACCGGCTCGCCCGCGACCGCGCGTAAGGTGCTCGCCGCGGCGGCGGAGACGCTCACCCCTGTGCTCGCCGAATGCGGCGGCAAGGACGCGCTGCTTGTCGCCGCCGACGCGGACCTGGACGCCGCGGCGGACGCCGCCGCCTGGGGCGCCATGTCCAACGCCGGGCAGACCTGCATCGGCGTCGAGCGAGTCTACGTCGCGGACGCCGTGTATCAGACGTTCGTCGAGAAGCTGAACGACAAGCTCGGCCAGTTGCGCCCGGGCGACGACGACGACGCCTCCTACGGGCCGATGACGCTACCCGGCCAGGTCGACATCGTGGAGCGGCACCTGGCAGACGCGGTGGCCCGCGGCGGGCGCGCCGTGCACGGCGGGCTCGATTCGGTGCGTTCCCCCTACGTACACCCCGTGGTGCTCGTCGACGTGCCCGAGGAGAGCGCCGCGGTCCGCGAGGAGACGTTCGGGCCGGTGGTCACCGTCACCCCTGTGCCGTCGCTCGCCGACGCCATCCGGCTTGCCAACGCCTCGCCGTACGCGCTCGGATCCGCTGTGTTCGCCAAGCGGCGGCGGGCTGGCATGCGCGCCGCCCGGGCGCTGCGCGCCGGGATGACCTCGGTGAACTCGGTGGTCTCATTCGCGGCGGTGCCCGCACTGCCGTTCGGCGGCTCTGGCGAGTCTGGGTTCGGCCGCATCCACGGCGCCGACGGGCTGCGCGAGTTCTCCAGGGCCAAGGCGATAACCCGGCAGCGGATGCGGCCGGTGGTGCGCACCATGACGTTCCGGCGAGACGAGCGCGACATGGACCGGATCGTAAAGCTGGTGACCGTGCTGCACGGCCGGCTATACCAGCCGAAGCGACGGCCCATGCCGCTCCGGCTCAAGCGGCGCTAGCCCTCGACCGCTAGCTCTGCGAGCGCTAGCCGGCGAGCACTAGGGCGCGAGGGCTGGGCTCGGGCTGGCCTCAGCCGGGTCAAGCGGCGCCAGCGGAGCCCGGCCGACGATGAGGTCAGCGGCCCGTTCGGCGATCGCGATCACGGGGGCGTTCGTGTTGCCGCGCGGCAGGGACGGCATGACGGACGCGTCGACGACACGCAGCCCGTCCACGCCGCGAACGCGAAGCATCGGGTCGACGACGCTGGACTGGCGGACCTTGGCGGCCGGCGAGTCGCCGCCCATCGCGCACGTGCCGGCAGGGTGGTAGTTGCTCACCACCGCGCCGCGGATGTAATCCCGGATCTCATGATCGGTGTGCACGCCGTCGCCTGGGGCGAGTTCCTCGGCGCAGATCTTCGACAGCGGGGCGGCGGTGCCGTAGTCCCGCGCCACTCGCACGCCGACGGCGAGCGCGGACAGGTCGCTGACGTCGGTGAGGTAGCCGGGGTCGATCAGCGGCCGGTGCCGCGGGTCGCGCGACGCCAGCCTAATCCTGCCGCGGCTTGCCACGTCCACGAGCGTGACGAGCACGGTCATCGCCCGCCGCGCCGCGTCCGTCAGCCCCTGCTCCTTGAAGCCGGCCGGCAGCACCTGCCATTGCAGGTCGGGCGCCGACAGCCGGGGGTCGCTGCGAGCGAACCCGCCCGCCTCGGCGATGTTGGAGGTCAGCGGCCCCTTGTGGGTGACGCGCCAGCGCGCGAACCCAGCGTTCCCCGTGCTCTCCCACAGGCCCTTGACGGCCGGGGTCGACCACAGCACCGGCACCATCGGGTGGTCGATCAGGTTCGCGCCGACCGCGGGATTGTCCGCGATCACGTAGATGCCCTGTTCCCTGAGGTCGTCCGCGGGCCCGATGCCGGACAGCATGAGCAACTGCGGGCTGCCGATGGCGCCTGCCGCCAGGATGACCTCGGCCTCGGCACGGGCCGTTTCGTCATGCCCGGCGTGACGGTACGTAACCCCGGCGGCGCGCCCTCCCTCGATCACTAGGCCGGTGACCAGGGCATTGGTGACTATCGTGAGGTTATCCGGCTTCGCAGCCAGGTAAGCGTCGGCGGCGCTGCAGCGCCGTCCATCACGCTGAGTGACTTGGTAGAAGCCGACTCCCTCCTGCTGGGGGCCGTTGAAGTCGTCGTTTTCCAGCGCGCCGCGCCGGCTGGCCGCCGCGATGAAGTGCCGCCCGTGTTCGGACTTATACCGGAGATCCTGAACGGCGAGCGGTCCACCCGTGCCGTGATACGCGCTTGCCCCGCGGACGTTGTCCTCGGCACGCAGGAAGTACGGGAGCAGTTCACGGTATCCCCAGCCGGTGCAGCCGAACTCGTCGCGCCACGCGTCGTAGTCCAGCCTGTTGCCGCGGATGTAGATCATCGCGTTCAGCGCGGAACTGCCGCCGAGCACCCGGCCGCGCGGCCAGTAGACGGCGCGGCCCTCGGCGCGCTCCTGCGGGAGCGTGACGTAGTTCCAGTCGTACCGGCTGCGGAAGAGCCTGACGTAGGCGGCCGGGACGCGGATCTCCTCGGCGTCGGGGCTCGGGCCGGCCTCAAGCAGGAGCACCCGCGTGCCGGGATCTTCCGTGAGCCTGGCGGCAAGCACGCAGCCCGCACTGCCGCCGCCCACGATCACGTAGTCGAACACGCTACCCACCCTGTACGCCATTGCGCTCGGATCCCGACATTTGGTGACACCCTACCGGGCCGCGGCCGAGCGCGGTGTGCGTGAGACCGGGGCGTGACCGGGGTCCGGCGGGCCCCCGAGAACCGCCGGACCCCGGGGTCTCCCCGGGTGATTACGGAGTGTAGCTAAACGATGCCACATCTCCGCGAGAAAGTGAATACCCCAGGTCAGCGCAATGACCACTTTTTTCAAGCGATTACTTTGCGTTACCTCTCCCGCTGGCGCCGACGCGCCGGGCGGCCGCGCGCGCTGGCGGCCGCGCGCTGGCTTAGGGTGGGCGCATGGCCAACGAGCGACGCGAAAACCCGGTCGTACTCTCCAGGATCTACACGCGCACCGGCGATGACGGGACCACCGCACTCGTGGACGGATCCCGGGTCGCCAAGACCGACAGCCGTCTGCGGGCCTACGCCGACACCGACGAGACGAACTGCGCCATCGGGATGGCGGTGACATTCGGCCAGCTTCCGCAGTCGATGAACGAGCTGCTTGGCCGGATACAGAACGAGCTGTTCGACGTCGGCGCCGACCTGGCCAACCCGGTGAGCCCGCAGCCGCCGGAATACCCGCAGCTGCGCGTCGACGAGAGCTACGTGACAGCCCTGGAGGTAGCCTGCGATGCCTTCAACGAAGGGCTGCCCGTGCTGCGCAGCTTCGTGCTGCCCGGCGGGACTCCCGCCGCGGCGCTGCTGCACGCGGCGCGCACGGCCACGCGGCGCGCGGAGCGCAGCGCGTGGGCTGCCATGGCCGAACACGCCGAGACCGTGAGCCCCTGGCCCGCCAGGTACCTCAACCGGCTATCCGACCTGCTGTTCATCCTCGCCCGCGCCGCCAACGCCGAAGCCGGGCACGACGACGTGCTGTGGCGCCCAGGCGGCGACCGCTAGCACGGCCGCCGCTAGCATGCGCGGCCGCTAGCACGGCCGCAAGTACGACCGCTAGGCGATGTCTTCCAGGTGCGAGCCTGGTGGTGACGCTTCCAGCCAGGCGAGGAAACCGGTAAGCGCCTGCTCGGTCATCGCCAGCTCCGCGTGGTCGTCGGCGGTTTTCTCGTCGCGCCCACCATCGCCGCGGGCCGCGCGCTCCCCCGCCGGCCTGGTGCAGATCTCGACGACGATCTGCCCGGGGGTGAGGGTGCCCGCCTCGGACGGCAGCGACTCGCGGCGCGAGACGACGGTGAGCTGGCGCCGGTGGAAGACCTGCTCCGGCCTCAGCAGCACCCCGAGAGTGTCAAACCAGCTCAGCTCGTCGCCCTCGTAAGAGACCACGCCGAGGCGCCAGCTGCCCCGGCCCGCCGGGTAGCGCAGCCCGCACTCGACGGTCCCGCCGCCACGTTCGAGCAGGAACCGGCGGATGGCCAGGACGGCGGCGGCCAGCACGATGAGCGCCAGGAAGGCGGCGAAGATCCAGATGGCGTCCAGCGCCACCGACCCCTCGCCTACCGCCACGTCGCGTCAGGCCTGTTCGCCCGCGGCTCGCAGCCGCGCTCTCGCGTACCTCACGTCCGCCGACTCCTCGGCGGCGGACGCCGAGCCGGCCTCCGCCGTCGCGGCATCGAGATCGGCGCGCGCCATCGCCACGTCGATGTCATTGGCGACCTGGCCCACCGAGGCGAGGATCGACACGCGATTGTCCGTTACGGAGAGGAACCCGTCCCGCACCGCGGCCCGCACCACGTCGCCGGGGTTGTCGTTCCCCGGAACCTCGCGGATGCGGACCAGGCTGCCCGGGTAGAGGATCCCGAACACCGGGGAGTGCCCGGTCTGGACGCCGATGTCGCCGTCCAGGGTCTTCGCGATGACCAGGCCCGCCTCGCCGGACCACAGCTTGCGGTCCGGCAGCAGCAGCTCCACGTGCAGCGTCACGAGCGCTCCAGCTCCTTGGCTTTCCTCTCGACGTCCTCGATGCCGCCGCACATGAAGAACGCCTGCTCGGGAACGTGGTCGTACTTGCCTTCTGTGATCGCCTTGAAGGACGAGATCGTCTCCTCAAGCGGCACGAACGCACCGGGCAGGCCGGTGAACTGCTCGGCCACGTACATCGGGTGGGACAGAAAACGCTCGATGCGCCGGGCGCGCTGCACCGTGATCTGGTCGTCCTGGGACAGCTCATCGATACCGAGGATCGCGATGATGTCCTGGAGCTCCTTGTACCGCTGGAGGATCTGCTGGACCGTCCTGGCGACGTTGTAGTGCTCCTGGCCAATGTACCGCGGGTCCATGATCCGGGAAGTGGAGTCCAGCGGGTCCACCGCCGGATAGATGCCCTTCTCGGTGATCGCCCTGGAGAGCGTGGTGGTCGCGTCAAGGTGCGCGAACACCGTGTGCGGCGCCGGGTCCGTGATGTCGTCGGCGGGCACGTAGATCGCCTGCATGCTCGTGATGGAGTGACCCCGGGTGGAGGTGATCCGCTCCTGGAGCTGGCCCATCTCGTCGGCCAGCGTCGGCTGGTAGCCCACCGCGGACGGCATTCGGCCGAGCAGCGTGGACACCTCCGAGCCGGCCTGGGTGAACCGGAAGATGTTGTCGATGAACAGCAGCACGTCCTGCTTCTGCACGTCGCGGAAGTACTCGGCCATGGTGAGCGCGGACAGCGCCACACGCAGCCGGGTGCCAGGCGGCTCGTCCATCTGGCCGAACACGAGCGCGGTGTCCTCGATGACGCCGGATTCTGTCATCTCAAGGAACAGGTCGTTGCCTTCACGGGTCCGCTCCCCCACGCCGGCGAAGCAGGAGACGCCACCGAAGTTCTTGGCCACCCGGCGGATCATCTCCTGGATGAGCACGGTCTTGCCGACGCCGGCACCGCCGAACAAGCCGATCTTGCCGCCTCGCACGTACGGCGTGAGCAGGTCGATGACCTTGATGCCGGTGACGAACATCTCGGTCTTCGACTCAAGCTGGTCAAGGGGCGGGGCCGGCCGGTGGATCGGCCACCGCTCCGTCACCTTGATGCTCGAGGCGGGAACGTCAAGCGGCTCGCCAAGAGCGTTGAACACGTGCCCCTTGGCCACGTCGCCGACCGGCACCGTGATCGGCGAGCCAGTCGAGGTGACCTCGGCGCCGCGGACAAGGCCGTCCGTTGGCTGCAGCGAGATCGCCCGGACCATGTTGTCGCCGATGTGCTGTTCGACCTCCAGGGTCAGCGTGCGCGTCTCGCCGCCGATGGAGGTGTCGACGTGCAGCGCGAAGTAGATCTCCGGCATCTGCTCGGCGGGGAACTCCACGTCGACGACCGGGCCGATGACCCGGGCGACACGGCCGGTTCCCGTGGTTGCGGCTCCGCTTTCCGCGGGGTTCTCTACGGTCGCGGTCATGGTCTGTTACTCACTCCCTGCCTTCGCCTCAGCGAGCGCGTTCGCCCCGCCGACGATTTCGCTGATTTCCTGGGTGATCTCGGCCTGCTGGGCGTTGTTCGCCTCCCGGGTGAACCGGTCTATCAAGTCGTTCGCGTTGTCG
>Ga0126381_100003949_pt1 | contig 16081 bp, 13 predicted proteins | sample PanSoiMetPlot_28_FD_96465 | JGI IMG/M metagenome (GOLD analysis project Ga0126381, IMG submission 96465) | Tropical forest soil microbial communities from Panama - MetaG Plot_28 | ecosystem: Environmental > Terrestrial > Soil > Tropical forest > Bulk soil | place: Panama | collected 2016-02-17 | reverse complement strand
CCCGTCATAGTTCGAAAGCTTGGTAATCCCGCGCGACGTTTCGGGGTCCAGGCTCTCCAGACCGAGGCGTCAGCCGATCTTTGCGAGCGCTGGAAACGCCTCGAGCAGCCAAAAGCTGGCCTGGGAAATAAACCCCGTCAGGAAGGCAATCCCGGTGAGTACCAGCAGCCCACCCATGACTTTCTCGACCGTACCGAGATGGGCGCGAAACCGGCGGAGGAAGGCGGCGAACGGCTCGATCGCAAGGGCCGCCAGGATGAATGGGACCCCAAGCCCCAGTGAATAAATCGCGAGCAGAGCGGCGCCCCGGGCGATCGTCATTTCGGAAGCGGCGACCGCTAAGATCGCCGCCAAGATCGGGCCGATGCAGGGGGTCCAGCCGAATGCAAACGCAAGCCCCATGACATAAGCGCCCCACAGCCCGACAGGCCTAGGCATTGCCAGACGCTTCTCCCGCATGAGCAGGGCGATCCGAGTGAGCCCGAAGAAATGCAGCCCCATAATGATAATGGCGATGCCGGCGACCGTCGCCAGTACGTTAGAATAGGCGCGTAGAAACGCCCCGATAGCACTCGCGCCGGCGCCCAATAAGACGAACACAGTGGAGAAACCGAGCACGAAAAGCAGCGCCGCGCCCACCGTGTCGCGCCGGACATCGAGCTCAGGCTCATCCTCTCCCAGGCGTTCGAGCGACGTGCCCGCGAGATAGACCAAATAGGGTGGCACCAGCGGCAACACGCAGGGTGATAAGAAACTCAAAGTGCCCGCCGCGAAGGCGGCCGCAATGGTCACGTCCGATGCCATCGCCTTCCCATGACGGGGCTCGCCGGAGCCATCCGGCCGAAGTCGCTCCGCCCTTTGCTGTCAGATCGCTGCATGCATTCTGCCCCACGCCCGGCCGGCGCGCGCGTTGACCGACCTAGTCGCATGCCAGCTGCCCCCAATGGTAGCCGGCGCTCGCTTTCCCGACCCAGCGCCTCCACTCTCTCGGTCCTCCAAGGTCAAACCGCGGCATTCGAAGGCGGACACGCGAAAACACCCTTGATGAGGGTCAATTTGTCGCATCGGGCGACCGCTGCTCCCATGGCCTAAGGCCCCCGAGGCAAAGGGACAAGCCGTCTTGGGCAAATTTCTCCCCAATGTGATCGGGAGAGCCCGGCGTCACCCTCAATAGGCGCAAAATTCCGATTGCAGCTGGCAAATCATGGTAGCCTTGGACTGCCGTTGCCGGCAGGCTGGTTCGCCGCCGCCCACGGGAGGCCCCGCCCCCATCATCGGCGTGACCCCCCTCAGCCGCAAAGCCAATGCTCTGACACCCGCTCGATGACCCGCAACCTCATCACTGACATCGAGGGCGTCCGCGTTGGCCACGCGGAGGATCGCCGGCTCGCCTCAGGGACGACAGCGATTCTGTTTGATGCGCCGGCGGTCGCCTCAATCGATATCCGCGGCGGAAGCCCAGGATCGCACGAGACCGACCTTCTCGATCCGGCCATGATGGTCGAGCACGTCGACGCGGTCACGCTCTCGGGCGGATCCGCTTTCGGGCTCGACGCGGCGTCAGGCGTCCAAGCCTACCTGCGCGAACAAGGACGCGGTTTCCAGGTCCGCACGGCGCGGGTTCCGATTGTACCTGGTGCAATTCTATTTGATTTGCTCAATGGGGGAGACAAGGACTGGGGGCGCTTCCCACCCTATCGTGACCTTGGCTACGCGGCAGCCGCCGATGCGGCTGAGGAGTTCGCGCTCGGGAGTGTCGGAGCGGGGCTTGGGGCCACGACGGTCAATTTGAAGGGCGGGATTGGTTCGGCCTCTGCCAAAACCCGCGAGGGTCACCTCGTGGGGGCGCTGGTGGCCACTAATGCGGCCGGCAGCGCGACGGTCGGCGAGGGTCCGTGCTTTTGGGCCGCGCCCTTCGAGCGCGACCGCGAATTCGGCGGTCAAGGCTTTCCCGCAGTGCTTCCGCCCGGCGCCCTTCAGATCAAGCTCAAAGGAGCCCCCGGACAGAGCACGACACTCTGCATGCTCGTGACGGATGCGACCCTCACGAAGGCGCAGATTAAGCGCCTGGCCGTCATGGCCCAAGACGGATTGGCGCGGGCCCTTTATCCGATCCACACGCCGGTCGACGGCGATGTCGTCTTTGCGGCGTCGACGCGACGCCGCCTCCTGGCCGATCCGGCTGTTGGCTTGGCGGAACTCGGTGCAGTGGCGGCCAACGTCGTCGCGCGCGCGGTGGCCCGCGGCGTGTTTGAGGCCAAGGCCCTGCCTTTTCCGGGCGCTTTGCCAAGTTGGCAGGACCGTTACGGCCCGAGGCACTCGCCCTAAAGGACCGTTTCGTCGATCCTGTTCACCCGTCAGCGGGCGTTACAGGCCTGCCTGCCTAGGCTAGTGATTCGGCCTTACGCGAATCGGTGCGCTGAGAATGGCGCTGGGTCCATGAAGGGGGTCGCGCCGGTCATCATTTCGGCGACGAGTCGGCCGGAGGCCGGCCCGAGGGTGAGACCGAGATGCCCGTGCCCATAGCAGAGCCAGAGCCCTTGCCGGCCTCGTACCCGACCGATGACGGGGCGCGAATCCGGAAAGCAGGGCCGCCGGCCGAGCCAAGGCTCGGCTTCGACCGGGTCGCCCAATGGGAACAACCGTTTGGCGCGTGGCATCACACGGTTGAGCTGCACGGGGCTGGGCAAGGCATCGCGATCAGCGAACTCGACCCCTGTCGTCAGTCGAACCCCCTGGTCCATAGGAGCGAGCACATAGCCCGCTTCCCGGTCGACCACTGGGCGAGTCAATCGGGCGTTGGCCGCCGGTCGAAAATGGCGATGATAACCGCGCTTGACGGCGAGTGGTAACTGGATGCCGAGAGGCTCTAGCACGTCGGGAGCCCACGGTCCGAGTGCCACCACGACGTTTTGCGCATCAACCGGTCCCTGAGCGGTCTCAAGCCTCCATCCGGCCCCGGCCTGATGCAGGGAACGCGCATCACCTTCGAGCAGGATCCCACCAAGCGCCATGAAGCGCGCCGCATAGGCACGGGTGACTGCGAGCGGATTTGACACAGTGGCTGCCGCAGACCAATGCACCGCGTGCCGGAATACCGGCTCAAGGCTTGGCTCCAACTCCCGAACCGCGTCGGCATCAAGCACCCGTCCGGTCACGCCCCACTGGTTTGCGAGCTCAAGTTCCCGAGCCAAGGCCGCAAATGCGCGGTCGGTGTGATAAATCGAGATGCAACCATCTCTACGCATATAGCGCTCGGCGTTAGCGTCCCGCATCAGCGTCTCGTGCTCGGGAACCGCCTGGGCCAGCAACGGGCGCATCAGCCGGGCATGCTCGATAAGCTTTTCTGGTTTCGAGGCGGCCCGAAACGCGACCAACCACGATGCAATGTGCGGCAGGAATTCCAGATGGTAGTTTGCTTCAGGCGCGCGATGAAAGAGGATGCGTATCAGGTCCCCAAGACGGTTTGGGAATGCGGCCGGAAACACCCCGGCACCCCCGATCACCCCAGCATTCCCATACGAGGTTTCTTCGCCTGGTCCCCGCCGATCGACGAGAGCGACCGCAACACCCCGCTTGGTCAGTTGGAGTGCCACCGAGGTGCCCACGATCCCGGCACCGAGGACGATTGCATCGGTCTTTGCCATCGATCGTTCCTCGCAGCGCCAATGCCCGCGCGCCCACGAGAGGGCGCCCGCTGTCCTGATATCTAATCATGTTCTTTCCCCTGCGCGGACAATCGGCATGATTCGCGGTGATTTTCCAGCTGCTGGCCTCGTCTGGCTGGGTCGGCAGGGGACGCGCGCGGTGGCAGCGTCTCTGTTCCTGGCCTTGGCATTCCCGTCGCTCGCCGCCTGGTGCAAACCGATCGTCCCGGAAGCCATTTTCGTCCTTTTGGTCCTGGCGTTTCTCCGCGTGGACCCCCGCGAGTTGCGTGGCCATTTTGCCGAGCCGGCGCTCGTCCTGATCGCGACCCTGTGGACAATGCTCATCGTGCCCGCGGGCCTGGGCATTGCGTTCGCCCTGGCCGGCGTGCCCGAGCGGCTGCCACAACTCTATGTCGGGCTCGTGCTTCAAAGCGTGGCCCCTCCGATCATGTCGGCGCCGGCCTTTGCGGCCCTGATGGGGCTCGAAAGCGCGTTGTCGCTTGCGACCCTGATCGCGGGCTTTGCTGTCACGCCGCTTTCGGCATCGGTCCTTGCCCAGCTTTTCCTCGGCGCGGCAACGAGGCTCTCCCCGCTGAATCTTGGCCTGAGGCTCTCGCTGATCCTCGCCGGGTCGGCGCTCTCAGCCGCGCTGATACGGCACATCGCCGGCGCCGGGTGGATCGATCGCCAACGCGAGTCCATCGATGGCCTAAGCGTGGTGACGCTGTTCGTCTTCGCGGTCGCGGTCATGGACGGCGTGGGGATCGGACTGCTGACGAGGCCGTGGGTCATGATAGGGCTCACGACGCTTGCCTTCGTGCTGGCTCTGGGACTAACGGCGCTCACCACGGTCGTATTTGCGCGTGTCGGCTGGGGCCGATCATTGGCACTGGGGCTTGCCTGCGGGCATCGCAATTTGGGTCTCATGCTGGCCGCAACGGGAGGCACCATTCCTGATCTTAGCTGGCTTTATTTCGGGTTGGCGCAATTTCCGATTTACCTCGTGCCCCAATTGCTGCAGCCGGTCGCACGGCGGTTTCGCGCCACGCCTGCAAACCAGAGCTAGGCCACGCCACCTGCCCCATCGAAGTGGGCCTTTCCTGGTTGCAACAACGACAAAGGGATGGCGGCGATGATCCTATATGCGCAAGTCGAGTGATCGTCGTTTTCCGGCCAAATGCCGCTTTCGCTAGGACTGAATCCGACTGATTGCGCGCGGCTATCAGTCCTCGCCCCGCGCACGAACAAGAATGACCAAGTTGCCCGGCGTCCTCGTTCCATGCACAGCGTCCGTTCAGGGTATTGCTAACGATTTGGTAACCACATTTGGGCAAAGGAGTTGACGCCTTTCTCTAAGGCGTCGCGCAGCTGTGGGTTTGTGATCTCGTACTCTGAGTTTATCGGCCACATTCGACGACACGCATCCCAGAGTCGAGGCAGGCTAACCGAACGAGACGACCAAACAATGGTACTACTTTCACGCTGGCGCCGTAACGGGAGCTGACTGACCGCCTCAGGGAGTGGAAAGGACCGCCGTTAATGAACAATCGACGCGAACGACGATTGGATACCTCGCCTGTCAGACAGGATGTTCTGTTGTACGCAAGTTTTATTTTCCGACGGACGCAGCGTATTCTGTTGCAGGCAGGATCTTATCATGGCAATTGACAACAGAGCCGCCGCTCCCAACGCAAGGACATCCGCACCTGATCCGCCCCCGGGCGATCTAGCGCGCGATCAATCTGTTGCCGTTACAGCGTCTCTCCGGGATTTGCCAACGATCTTGATGATCGTCAGGGCTGGTCGATCGACCATACATCCCTCCTGGATCTATACCGCGACGCCGCACGTGGACGTGGCACTGAGTGTCTATGACGATTCGGATTTCTCTCAGCACCCAATTGTCAAGCAGCATTCCGCCTCTTGCGGCAAACTTCAGGGTATCAAAGCTTTCTTCGACCTGTATCCTCAGTTGGTGGAATCGTACGACTATTTCTGGATCTTTGACGATGATCTCTATCTTCCGTACGAAACCATTCTCATGGTGCGCAGGTTGCTCGCGCTGTTCCGTTTTGCACTAGCAGGTCCCGCGCTCTCTCACACAAGCTTCTTTTCTTGGCCAATCAACATTCGCAATGATCGCCTCTTGTTCCGGGGGACCGACTTTGCCGAGATAATGGCGCCGATTATGTCGCGCCGATTCCTGGCAACCTGTTTGCCGCATTTCGGGGAAAATCACAGCGGTTGGGGACAGGAATGGTTGTGGAGGCGCTTCCTGCGAGAAGGGAATCAGTTCGCAGCCATTCTGGACGCCGCCCCCATCGTTCATACGAGACCGTTTGGCCGCGGGCCTATCTATAGAGATAGACCCGCCGACTGCCCCGCGCCGAACATCGAGCGGGATCAACTTATCAGTAAGTTTGCGTTGGATCCCGGCGTAGCATTTCGCAATCAATTCGGCGTGACTGCAGACTCTCTCCCGCGCCTGCTCACTGGCGTCGATCTGATCCAAGAGATGCTCGGCGGATACCACGCTCTCCTACGCCACGATCAGGGCGCACTATTGTTTTGTTTGGACTATTTATTGAAGCAGGGGCCCATTGCCACAATTGAAAATTTGCGTATGCTGCGCGGATTTGATTTAGTCGAAGCTTATGTCAGATCAGGAACTTCGGCTGCCTGTTTACTTATGTAAAACGATGAAGCGTCTAGGAATTGGCCAGAACGGCGCAATGCGATGTTTGAGGCGATATTCCATAGCGTGAACTCAAGTTTGGAAGTACGCCAGATCAAATGCAGCTCGAAAGCATCTGCCGAGACCGGCATTGCGTTGGCTCTTCACTCGGACCTCGTTCGATTGCCGCAGCCAGTCCCAAGAATAAAGTCAGGCGGACCGGTTCGCTCGGTCGACGTGGAGTATTAAGCTTAACCGCGTCTTAGTGATTAGCTGATCGTATCCGATGATTACTCGCGCAAACGAGTGACGATCACGATTACTTGAGTGCAGATCCTCGCGAATCACGAGTGCTCGAGACGAGTAACTCATGGACGCAACATGTTTAGCCCCGCGGGGGCTGACTTAATCGCGGAGTTGGAAGACGGCCATGGGGGATAGAGGCGGGCGTTACTGCGTCGTGACACCTTATTTCAAGGAAGACAGGGTGATGCTGAAACGCTGCATGGATAGCGTTCGTCGTCAGACCACCAAGGTCGACCACATGCTCGTCGCCGACGGTTTTCCCCAGGACTGGATTTCGACCGAACCGGTGCGCCACCTCATTCTCGACCGCCCGCATGCCGACTATGGTGATGTCGCCCGCGGCGTTGGCGCGCTGACAGCGGTAGCCGAGAAATATGACGGGATCGCATTTCTCGACGCCGACAATTGGTATGATGATGATCACGTCGCGTGCTGCCTCGCCGCTGCGCGGAATACGCCGGGAAGCGCGTTTGCGGCGGCACAACGCAAGTTCGTGCGCCACGATGGCTCTGTGATGGGCCCGGTCAGACCGGCCGAAATTCCCCATGCTGAGCACATCGATACAAACTGCTACTTCTTTCTCCCGAAGTCATACCATTTCCTCCACTACTGGTGCACTATCCCGCGAGAACTATCCGCGTCCGGCGATCATTTGATCTATCTGTTACTGCATCTGCACTCAATGAAGCCCGGAGTGGTGCCGAAACCGACGGTTAACTACCTGTGCAACTTCGAACAGATCTACCGACAGATTGGCGAGGAACCGCCGCCGGACGCCAGGCCGCTCGTGAACTGGAACGATCAACAGGCCTGGATCAACTCGCTCTCGGCCGAAGAACTTGGGGTGGTACGATCACTGACCGGTCTCAGTCTCGTGCAGAATCCGGGCGGTTGATTGCTCGACGATCCCGAGTCAGTCGCCGCCTCGGCGCCCAGGTGCCGCGGACCTCAATCCATGGCGTTGAGAGCTGCGCCAGGTAAAACAAAGCTCCGAGATTTTTTTGATACGTCTACTATATAAATGGACTGCGAAAGTCCCTCCATAGCGACAATTTTGAATCGCGCTCTGAAACGATCGGACAGTCATCTGGCCACCGAATCCCGACGCTGTCCCAACGAATTCCCGTATCGTCGGCGGGAGCATGCAAGGTCGTGACATTGTAAACGACAGTTGCAGCATCTGACAAAACGTAAAAGCCGTGCGCAAGGCCCTTGGCGAGAAAGACCTGGTTGGCCTGCTCAGAGCTGATAGTTACGCTCCTATGCTTGCCGAATGTTGGCGAGCTCGTTCTCAAGTCCAGCGCGACATCCATAATCTCCCCGGCGATGCAAAAGACCAGTTTCGCCTGATCATTGGGAGGCACCTGAAAGTGGAGACCTCGCAAGACTTTGCGCCTGGAAACCGAATAGTAGTGTTCACGGAATTGGGTCTCAAACCCGTGGGTTTCAAAGAACGCCTGGTGAAAGGTCTTGACGAACGCGCCACGGGCGTCCGACTTCACCTTCGGTCTCATCTCGACAAATCCCGCGATTCCAGTCTCACGTAGTTCGAACATGATCTGCGTGCATCCTGCGAATTCCCTCGTGTAGCCCAACCTTTGCACTCCAGTCAGGCAGAATCGCGCCGCCCTCCCAAGGCGTCATCATCTCTCGGTTTCTATAAGGCCGTCCTCCCCAAACTACCTTTGGCGTCAGACCCGTCACCATCGAAAAAATGTCGACCAGCTCTCGTACACGTATAGGCGCGGTCGTACGTACGGCGAAGTCCTCGAGGCGAGCGTTGGAACCTCCAAGAAGCCTATGCGCAGCAACAATGAAGGCATCTACAACATCATCGATATAGACAATATTGATCAACTGATCGCCGGGAGAAAACGCCATCCCCTCGCCACTTGCGACCATGCGATAAAGTGTCGAAAATAACTTTTGACGCCTGTCATTGGGACCATAGGTATCGAACAACGTCAAATTGACGACCGACAGCCCCATCGCCTCGACGTAATACCGAAGCAAGTCGGAGAAGGCTTGTTTTGTCGCGGCATAAAGGCAAACGGGACTATACTCTTTGCCCTGGTAGTGCTGCCATGAGGTATTGCAATTCACTAATCGATGCACTCCGTTTCGGATCATTGCCTCCACCAGCTGGCACGGAAACAGAATATTGCTTTGTACCAGGGCAGCTACGTCCTCGGGTTGATGTTCCGAAAGGAAGCGCGAAGCTGCATGGAAAACGATCTCGGGCGCGGCTGATCGGATTATAGCCTTGAGGTCAGCAAAAGATCCGTCGGTGACATGAAGCTTCACGACGGGACAGAGCGCAGCCAACGCGCGTGGATCTGAGCTTTGCTGAACGAGAACATGTACCTCGTGTTCACTCGCTGCCAATCGCTCAGTCAGGTGGCTGCCGATGAAACCTGTGGCTCCGGTGATGAGCGCACGCATTCACTGTCCAGGGGGATTACTAGAGCGCATGGTATGCTTGATCCTTCGGCTAACGTGGCTTGAGCCACCGCGGTTGAATTGTTGGCCTATTTATCGTCGACCATTGATGAAGGACCGAATACTGGAAATCGTGTGATCGAGGTGAGCGCGCGTCAACCCCGGATAGAGTCCGACCCAGAATGTGCTATTCATCACGACATCGCTGTTGTCGAGAGGACCAACGACCCGATATTGACGTCCATGCATATAGGGCTGCCGGGTAAGGTTCCCAGCGAACAGCAACCGTGTGCCGATCTTGCATTGGTTGTTCAAATAGACGAGCAGCTCGTTTCGCTCGAACAGATCATTAGGCTGCACGGTCAAACAGAATCCAAACCATGACGGATCGCTATTGGGAGTTGGCACCGGCAGCAGGAGGAACTCCTCCAGATCCTTCAGACCATCCCTGAGGTAGAGCCAGTTGCGGCGGCGAGTCGCCACGAATTCGTCGAGGCGCTCGAGCTGAGCCAGCCCCACTGCGGCCTGCATATCGGTTATCTTAAGGTTATAGCCGAGATGCGAATAGGTGAACTTGTGATCGTAGCCGTACGGCAAATCTCCGAGCTTCCAATCGAAGCGACGGTTGCAAGTGTTGTCCTTACCGGGATCGCAATAGCAATCCCGTCCCCAGTCGCGAAACGACTCGACAATTCGTTTGAAGATCATCGAATTGCATAGAACCGCACCGCCCTCGCCCATCGTGATGTGGTGGGCCGGATAGAATGAAATGGTCCCCAGAGTGCCGAAAGTGCCGACTCGCTTACCGCGATACGTCGACCCAAGCGCGTCGCAACAATCCTCGACCAAGAAGAGATCATTTTTCTTCGCCACACTAGTGATGACATCGAGATTGAACGGGTTTCCTAGCGTATGGGCGACCATGATGGCGCGGGTACGAGAGGTAATTGCCTCTTCGAGGCGCACCACGTCGATGTTGTAGGTGCCGAGTTCAACATCCAGGAAAACCGGGATAAGACCGTTCTGTATCAAAGGATTCACTGTGGTCGGGAATCCAGTGGCGCAAGTAATAACCTCATCGCCAGGCTCGAGCGCTTTGTCTTCGAGGAGCGGCGAGGTGAGTGCTGAGGCGGCCAAGAGGTTTGCCGACGAACCTGAATTGGTGGTGATTGCGCGGATGGCGCCCGTGACGGCCGCAAACTTTTTCTCGAATTCAGCGTTAAACCGCCCGGTGGTCAGCCAGAAATCCAAGCAGGAATCCACAAGGTAGCGCATTTCTCGCCGACCCAGAACCTTTCCGGCCGAAGGCACGGCGCTAATGTTCGGGACAAACGCCTTTTCTCCATGGACAAGTTCTGCGTATTGTTCAACGAGATCCAGAATCCTCGCTCGGAGAGTCTGTGCGTCGTTAACTGATGTCATATTTGAACCCTGATCGAGAGTTTCGCGTTAGCGGTCGCGTCTGCTGGCGAATACTCGGGAACTAGCGCAGGGATTCCGATAAGCGCCTTGCCTGTAAATGGCGCTCAAGAACCTTAAGGCGGATAAATTGCGAGTCGCGAAAATTGCGGTCGCAAAAGCCGACGGCCGCAAGCCCATCTCGCAGACCTTCGATAGAACGCTCCAACGTGACCTGTGGTTGATGCTCGGACGCTAAGGATTTGAAGAGCGAGAAGTCGACGCGGTAGGAACGCCGGTCGGCGGCAGCAGCGGAATTGATACTGACCACGGTGCCCGGAACCAGCCGAGCGACGGCATCGGCAAGCTCCTTTACTCGGTAGTTCCAGCCTTCGGACCCGACATTGACAGCGAAGAATCGGCTTGGCATCTCCCCCGCACCTGCGATGGCCCATTCGACCGCTCGGGCCATGTCTTCAACATCGATTAACGGTCGCCAAGGGGAACCATCGCTGAGAACGGAGATCTCCCGGGCCGACACCGCGCAGGCGACGAAGTCATTGAGCACCAGGTCAAGGCGGAGCCGCGGAGACATGCCGCAGGCCGTGGCAAAACGCAGACTTACAATCTGCATCTCGCCGAGGTCTGCCGCGCGTAGCGCTTCCTCGGTGGCGATCTTCGAACGCGCATATGCCGTAAGGGGATTAAGGAGAGCGGTTTCCTTCTGCGGAACGCCATCGGCAGCCCCATAGACGCTGCAGCTTGAGGCGAAGACGAAAGTCCTTACGCCCGCGTCGCGGGCGAGTCGCGCCAAATTGACGCTGGCGCGATAATTGATCTCCTCCGTCACCGCCTCGAACCGCGCGCCCATAGGGTCGTTTGATATGGCGGCGAGATTGACGACCGCATCAACGCCCTCAAGCAAGTCAGTCGGGAATTCGCGGATATCTCCAAAAGCTTGATAGGTGAGTACGGTCTCCGGAACTCGATCGGGCACAGACAAGCAATGAGCAAAGAAGCCGGTATCGAAGCCGATCAGCGTCGCCCTGGGGAACCGTCGACGCAGATGCGCGACGACCACCGGTCCCACGTAGCCCATGTTACCGGCGACGAGGATTTTCATCGCATGTCCAACCAAACTCTCCATGGCGCGCGGCCGCTAGACCAGAGGCCTTCGAGCAAATTCTTGTCCCGCAGGGTGTCCATGGCATGCCAAAAGCCGTTATGAACGTAGGCGCCCAGTTGTCCGTCGGCCGCAAGACCTTCAAGCGGGGCGGATTCCCAAGCGGTCGGATCGCCCTCGATGCGGTCGAGGACACGAGGGTGGAGAACGAAAAAGCCGCCGTTAATGTACCCACCATCACCTGCCGGCTTCTCCAAGAAGCGAGTCACACGGTTGTTTTCAATGACCGTCGCACCGTAGCGGCCGGCGGGACGCACGGCGGTCACCGTGGCATCAAGGCCATGGCTGCGATGGAACGCAGTGAGCGCCTTGACGTCGATATCAGCCACCCCATCGCCGTACGTCATGCAGAACGGCTCGTCCGCCTCTAGCAGGTGCCCGATGCGCTTGAGTCGCCCTCCGGTCTGCGTCTCACTGCCCGTGTCCACCAACGTTACCCGCCACGGGGGGACCCGCGCACAGCGGAAGTACTCGACCTCGCGCTTTGCAAGGTCGATTTTGACATCTGAACGATGGAGAACATAGTTGGTGAAATATTCTTTGATAAAATAGCCTTTGTATCCAAGACAAACAATGAAGTCGCTGAAACCATGACTCCAATAGATCATCATTATATGCCACAAAATCGGGTGCCCGCCGATTTCTACCATGGGCTTGGGCCTGAGATGCGTCTCTTCAGAAAGCCGCGACCCGAGGCCTCCCGCGAGTAGTACCACCTTCATTCGAATCTATCTGCCTTTAGGCAATAGGCTGCGATTCGCTTCTATCGCGCGAGAACTGCCGTGATGCAACTGCGCATATATATGTATAGAGGCTTGGCGGTGGGGGATTTGGCCGATACGGACCGATGGCCTTTGAGCGCTGGACGCTCGAGCCGTTCAACGCTCTCTGCGCCAACAGCGAAGAGGCCGCCACACGACAAATGTATGCTGCACTGAAGGCCGCGGCGTGAGGACAAGCAGCGGCTCGTTGCCGAGAGCAATAGCGGGTCGCGTAGCCGTGTCGGCGACTTCGCGACACTGCGGGCACTCCCAGGCCTTCGTTTTGGTGGCCCGACGAGCACGTCAAGGACGCTTGGGTTTTGCCCAAGCTGTTGTGGTGTGTGAGGCGATCGAACCGGCAGCGCCTGGCGGCGGATCGAGATCGTGCCGGTGAACGGGGTGCGAGTGATCGTCGACCAGAAGGTCCCGATGTGGGTGATGCGCATTATCGAGCACCGATGATGCCTATCCGGTCCAAGGTTCGGGCTTGGCTCGCAACAGGCCACGCGGATATGCGCAAGGGCTTCCACGGGCTCGCCCTCCTAGTGCAGGAGAAACTTAAACGCGACCCGCATTTAGCTTTAGGACGCGAATATTCGGCGGCATGATCTTGCAGCGCGTATCTCGGCAGTGATGACCGCCCTTTCCCGACGCATAAAGGTTTGGCTAACTCCTCGTGGGAATCCGTTCATGTTCCGCAGCCGGGCTGCCGGATCAAGAGCTTGTGGCATCTTCTGCTTGCGATGCGTCCTCTTGTAAGGGCAGGCCGCAGTTCGCGTTGCTGGGCGCGGCACTTTGTTCCGAGCATTGCCTGAACCGCTCGTGCTTAAGCTTGGCGAGCGCGCGACACGCACAAGACTTGCGTGGGGAATGAGTTAGCTTCGAACTTTCTTGCACGGCGAGATGCGGGGCTCCGTCCCGCATCGAGCATTCTGCCAAATTCTAGGCTACCGCACGTTGATCGAAGACCGAGACCGGCTCTGATTTAATTTCTCGCCACAGCCGCGCGTCCGGATAGATCGGATAGGCATTGTGCCGCTCGGCAAGCTTCACCTGGTAGAGCGCCCGATAAGCCTCGTCGGTCAGTAATTCGCTATCCTCTGGATCTAACTCTAGACCAACCTCGTGGTAAACGTCGAGATTACGCAAATCGGGAAGCGGCAAGGCGCCGCGTACAAAGTCGCTAAACATCTGGCGGTAAAGGTCCTCCAGATGTCGGACAAAACGCGGAGTATCGAAAAAAAAGCAGGAATTCCGCCCAGCAGCGAGTTTTGCCTTCAACGCTGCCAATTTTTCGCGGTTCCTCCCAAGTTCGATGGCCCGCTCCACATACTCTTCAGCGCTGGAGCATACGAGCTCGCCGAGACCAGCCGCCCGAACAAAACTGCCGCAAACGCGGGTGGCAAAACTGCGCCCCTGCAAAGTCAGGACCGGCACATTCATCCACAATGCATCGGCCGCCGTCGTGTGAGCGCCGTACGGCAGCGTGTCCAGAAAGAGGTCAGCCAACGGATAACGCCCGAGATGTTCCAAGTTTCCCATCTTCTCGGCGAAGACAATCCGCTCCGGCGCAATGCCCTGCGCCGAAGCGAATCTCCGAAGACTTTCATCTGCGTCACTTGACTCCCGAAGGAGCCACAGGACGCTGTTAGCGACACGGCCGAGGATCGACATCCATCGTCGGAATGTGTGCTGGGTGATTTTTTGCATACCGTTGAGGCAGCAATATACGACGGCATCTTCGGGCAGCCGAGCCTCTGATCTGGACGGGCACTTCCCCACGACCCGTTTGCGGTCGACGGGTTGATAGCAAGGCAGCCGCATTACCTTTTCAGAATAGTACATTTCGTGATCGGTCGGAATAATGTGAGAATCGGCGATGATATAGTGATGATAGGGTGTGCCCATCGTGCCGGGGAAGCCGAACCAGTTCACTGCGATGGGCGCCGGCCGACGCGCGAATATTCCGGTGCGGGCGGACCTCGTATAGCCGTTGAGATCTACGAGGATGTCGATTTTGTCTGCAGCAATCCTTGCAGCCGCCTGGTCGTCGGAGAGGCTATTGATGTCGACCCAATGATCGACAGCCTTCATGATTCGCTGTTTTGCCTGATCCGTGTGAGCTATTCCGCAATAGTAGGCAAAAATTTCAAAGTTTTCGCGATCGTGGGTCTCGGTGACATCGCTCATGGCATAGCCAACGGCGTGTCCGCGCAGGTCAGAAGAGAGATAGCCAATTCGAAGTTTGAGCGAGTCACGCTGACGCGCGTTCGGGTTTGGTCCCTGATTCTGCGCGGAATTGAGGATGCCAACGGTAGTCTTTGCATACCGGTGGGCTGCCGCCAGTTGGAAAATTGGATCATCGGCCAGATATGCGAGCGACAGCGGTGAAATGCCAGTCAGCAGATCTTTTCGATTGACGCGATCCCACCCGGCGATCACCGGCCATTTGCACTGCCGCTGACGCAGCAAAATCCAATGTATGATCGCGTCGGGTTGATCCAGCTTGATGTCAAGACTTTGCTTGAGTGCGTCCTCGGCAGCGCTGTCTTTGTGCGAGTTTTCTAGGATTCGAGCAATCTGGTGCAGAGCCGTAGTCTTGTGGAATATTGATTCGCCATTGGTCGTCGACAAATTGTTGACGACCTCCAGCCACTGCGTCACTGCCATACCGGCTTGGCCGCACTCCTCCAATGCACCACCGAGATTAATGTAAGGTGCGTAAAAATCTGGCTTTAGCCTAATACTTTCTCGATAGGCATTGATGGCGCCGACGCGATCGCCGACAGCCATAAGAGCCACCCCATAGTTAAAATACGCCGCGTGCAGAAAGCTATGGTCAGCGTTGTGTGCGATCCAGGTTTTGTATAGCTCAACGGCTGACTGCTTCTGATCGACCGAACTCAACGTCGCCGCACGATCGATCAGATCAACGATGGACAGCTGCCGCAAGGTAGCACGATTGATAGAGTCGTTGAATAGCTCAACAGGTGCTTTCGGTTCGACATCGCGAGTCATAATTTTGTCCTAGGGCGTGTTTAGCTGGTCAAACGCGGTATGCAACGGTTCTCGGTGTTGAGGCCGTGTACTGAATACGCCCACTTGGTACGCGAATCGCCGATCCAGGCGACGAAGATTGTCAAGTGCCGGTGGTAATGCGCTGCACCAGGTCATCAAGGGCAGGGCTCGGCGGCCATGCTCCTATTTGCGTACCTGTGAACGCTTCGCATTGAGTAATCGTTAACGCGTCGATATCAGTCACGCTTATCGCTGTGAGCGTCTGCAAACTGAGGGCTGGGATACCGGTCGTTGCCGACAATGCACTGAAATTGGTCGTCGACAGCGCGGCGATTTGAGTGCTCGTGAGCGCAGCGGCCTGAGCCGTATCAAAGGAAGCGATCTCAGTTGCATTTAATGCATTGATGTTCGTCGCGTTCAGCCCCTGGATCTCCGTCGCCGTCAAGCCCGACACCTGCGTCGTGCTCAGGTTCTGGATCCCGGCGGCGTTGAGCCCCGACACCTGCGTGTTCGACAGCGTGGTGATGTCGAGCGCGTCGAGGTTGGTCGCCGACAGGTTGTTGAGCTGTGTGGCCGTCAGCGCTTGCACCTGCGTGGTGCTCAGGCCCTGGAGCTGCGTCGTCGTCAGATTATTGAGCGCCGTTGGGGTCAGGTT
>Ga0126381_100003948_pt1 | contig 16082 bp, 14 predicted proteins | sample PanSoiMetPlot_28_FD_96465 | JGI IMG/M metagenome (GOLD analysis project Ga0126381, IMG submission 96465) | Tropical forest soil microbial communities from Panama - MetaG Plot_28 | ecosystem: Environmental > Terrestrial > Soil > Tropical forest > Bulk soil | place: Panama | collected 2016-02-17 | reverse complement strand
ACTGGATGAGCGCAAGCTCACGATCGGAGCGACCGCGAAAGTCACCGCCGACATTATCGCCCGAGAGGTGGTAGTGTACGGGACCGTGAAGGGCAATCTTCGCGCCAAGGACCGGATCGAGATCAAGAAAGACGGTTCGGTGAACGGAGACCTGACCACCGCGCGTATCATGATCGAGGACGGCGCCTACTTCAAGGGCTCCATCGAGATTGACAAGAGCGCCGAGAAGGAAACCACCAGCGCGTTCGCCAAGTCGCCCAGCGCAGCGGCTCCGGCCGCCGCGGGACCAAAAAGCATTTGACCTCCAGCTTGCTTTGAACGCGGACGGCGCGGATTTCTCTGCGCCGTTCTTTATTTTGTTTGACTGTAATAAATCGGTGCTACATCACGCAGATTGATAAATCTACACAGGTCAACCATGCTACCCGGCTGTTTCTTGACCGCGGTCCAATGCCACCTTACGAGCCGCGCCTTCCCCAGCCCGCCGAACGTATGGCATGAAAGACCGCTCGCATGCCGGTCGGCGTTGGAAATTCGACTCCCACAAACCGGCCGCGGGCCGGGCCGCCGTTATGATTCGCGGCAGTGGCTTCGTATATGGCGCGAGTGTACCCATCGCCGGCAAAACGGCAGCGGCAACCTTCCTGGACATGAACACCTTGACGGTCTTAACCCCTCGGCGGCGCGCGCAGCGTGTCGTAATTTCCAATCCCGAAGGGGAAGCCTGCTCATTAGACGCGGCCCTTACCGCCAACTGACGCCCATTTTTTCCAGCACCATCGGGTTACTCGGTATTTTCTTGTAGCGGCGCTCCGCGCGGCCCTGGTTCCCACCTAACTTTTCGCTGGCGTACCTCATCCAAAACGAAGTAAAAATAAAAGGCATCTTTAGCGCGAGGTAAGCTATGGAAATGCGGAAGCTAGGCAATTCCGATTTGCATTTGACGCGGGTCGGATTTGGCGCGTGGGCCATCGGTGGCGGCGGATGGGAATTTGCCTGGGGAAATCAGGAAGATGCGGATTCGGTCGCGGCGATCCTTCGCGCGCTGGAATTGGGTGTGAATTGGATTGATACCGCCGCGGTTTACGGCACCGGCCACTCCGAGGAAATCGTCGCGCAAGCCCTGCGGCAATGGAGTGGAAAGCGGCCGTATGTTTTTACCAAGTGCGTTCTGCGTTGGGACAAGAACCGCAAGGTGCACCCGGATCACTCTGCTGCCTCGATTCGCCAGGAATGCGACGAGAGCCTGCGCCGTCTCGAGGCCGAGGTGATCGACCTCTATCAAATGCATTGGCCGCCGTCCGACAACGGGCCGAAGTTGGAGGAAGCCTGGCAGGCCATGCGCAATCTGCAAAAGGAAGGAAAAGTACGCTGGATCGGCGTTTCGAATTTTTCTCCCGAACAGATGGAGCGCGCCGGGAAGATCGCGCCGGTGACCTCGAATCAGCCGCCGTATTCTTTGGTGCGGCGAAAAATCGAACAGGATGTCCTGCCGCACTGCCTAGAACACGGGATCGGTGTGATCAGCTACGCTCCAATGGCTTCAGGGCTGTTGACCGGAGCGATGACTCGCGAGCGGGCGTCGGCGCTCCCGACCGACGACTTCCGCAGCCGCAATCCGGAATTTAAAGATCCAAAGCTGTCTAAGAATCTTGAACTGGTCGAACGCCTCCGCAAAGTTGGCGCTGGTCATGGCCGCGAGCCGGGCGAGGTCGCGATTGCCTGGGTACTTGGTCATCCGGCGATTACCGGGGCCATCGTTGGAGCTCGCAATGCCAAGCAGGCTGAAGGCGTGATGCGCGCCGGCGAATTGAAATTGACCGCCGACGAAGTGGCCGAAATTGAAGGCGCCGCTGCGGCAGCGACCGCCCGCTAAAACCCTCGGGAGAAACGAAAATGGATTTTGGACTCAAGGGAAAGCTTGCGGTGGTGTCGGGATCTACGGCCGGTATTGGTTTGGCCATAGCGACCATGCTGGCTCGCGAGGGCGCGCGTATCGTGATTAATGGCCGAACCGAGAAACGTGTTTCCGCCGCGGCGGAGGCTATTCGGATGGAATTGCGCGGCGCTGAAGTCAAAGGCGTGGCGGCCGACCTGGGAACCGCTGATGGAGTGAAGGCGTTCATCGAGGAGGTGCCTGCTGCGGATATTCTGGTCAACAACCTGGGCATTTTCGAGATAAAGCCGTTTCTGGAAATATCCGATCCCGACTGGTTGCGTTTTTTTGAAACCAACGTGCTGAGCGGCGTGCGATTGACCCGTCAGTATCTGCCGGAAATGCTGCGCAAGAATTGGGGCCGCGTGATTTTTATTTCCAGCGAATCCGGCCAGCAGATTCCAGCCGAAATGGTGCATTACGGCATGACCAAAACCGCGCAAATCGCGGTGGCCCGCGGGGTCGCAGAATCCGTTGCCGGGACCAATGTCACGGTCAACTCAATTCTCGTTGGGCCGACCGCCTCCGAAGGCGTCGCCGATTTCGTTCAATCCATGGCTTTGCGACAGGGCGTTTCCAAGGAACAGGTTGAGAAAGAGTTCTTCGAAAAGGTGCGTCCCACCTCGCTACTGAAGCGCTTTGAAACTACCGAGGAGGTCGCCGCGGTAGTCGCCTTCGTCGCCAGTACGCGGGCCGCGGGTGTTAACGGAGCGGCAGTCGCCGCCGATGGCGGCGTGGTTCGCAGTATTTTGTAGAACGTAAAATCAGATTCGCTGGTAATCCGCGCGCCAGTTCCGCACCATGTGCTTGATCGCCTTACGCTCGTACAATTTTTCATCCAGCACTTTGCGCGCCAGCGCCGGCAGCTCCGCATCGCTCGCGAAGCGCAGCGACACCAGCTGATTAATGGTGAACTCGCCGATCCGCGCCTTCAGGTCATCCGGTAGCAACCGCCCATAGCGCATTCGCTCTTCGAGTCGGATCACACGATCCTGCACTCCTAGGGCGAACATGCGCGCCAGAAAGCCCAAAACCAGTAACGCGGTGGCCAGCAAGATACCGAACAAGCCTGCAAAAGTAGCGAATGGAGTGGTGGGAAACCATTTGAAGACCGAGTAGCAATGCATCAAAACGTTAATCAGCAGAACCGGAATCAGGAAATAATGAAACGCCGGCACAATCCTTCCGTGATTGGAGAAATTTTGTTCGCTCATCGAATCTCCTCTGCGAACGAATAGATCGGTTGAATATCCACTGGAATATCGGAAACCTGGCTGAATGCTTTTTTGAGATGATCCGGTAGAACCGCATACTTTGCAAACCACGCCGCGGTTCGCGCGCGGTCGCCGGTCGCTTCCTGCTCCAACAATTCTTTAGCCAGCGCGGCGATAGTTTCCGGCATTTTTTCCAATACCACTGAATATCTGCCGGTCGTGGCGTCGCAGGTTACCGCGCCCTGTTCCATCAGGTAGTTGAATTCCATCATTTCGGCTCGCCCATGCGGCTCTGCAACGCCAAATCGCATGGTCCGGAAATTTCCGGCGACGTAGGAAATGTAGTCCTCAACAAGTTGCTCTTTACTGATCACTTCATGATCCGCGAGCCATTTCAAGCAGAACATTCCGGCGGTATCCGCCTTGGCTTCTTCCAGCGCAGAATAATCACCGCCGATCGCTTCGCGAATCTCTTTCTTTCCGCCGACGGTACGCGAATAATTCGGCCCCAATTCGTGAGAGATTTCGTGCGCCAGCGTGCTTGCCAGATAGCCATTGCCGCTGGCTCGCTCGGCCTGATCTTCTCGCAGCAAACGTTTGGCGATGGGCAGGATCACCACATCGACTCGAGCGTCCATGAAATTCTTGAAGAAGATCTTTTTGCTTCCTTTTTTTTCATGCACCCGCGCATCGTTGGGCAGATTGTCCGCGACCGCTTGATACCCGTGCAGTAAATCGCCGGTGCGGAACGACGCGTCCACCACTTCCATCGGCGTCACGTGCCCGGTCTTTGACGGCAAATCTTTCGCCGCCAGCGGCAGCGCTTTTTGCAAGTCCACCACATATTTACGGAAAACTTCCAGTTTCTTGCTTTCCGCCTCATTACGAATCAATACTGCCGCACCGTACGAAGTCCGCACGCCCAGCAAATTGTCGAGATAGGTTTCATACGGCGCCAGGATCAAATCGAATTTCGGATCGTGCAGATCCAGCCAAGCCAGATCGCTGGCGTAATAATCATCGTTCAGCAGAGCATCTGCCCGCAGGTCAAGAAATTTTGCGAACTGCGGATTGTCGCTCAGCTTCGCCGCTTCCCGTAAATCATCGGCGGCGGACTTCAAAAATTCCGCGAACGCGATGTGATAAGGCACCGCCGTCAATGCACTGCCGTCGCGCATCAGCAGGGAATCCTCGTTATAAATGGCACTTTTCTGCTCGGGATGCGTCGCCAAGTATTTTTCAATCTCGGCCTGCGAAAGGTCTCCGGGATACAACGCACGTCCGGGTGGTGCGGATTCTTTACCGACAAACGGGCGCAACTCATCAATCAGATCGTAACGGCTGCCGTTAATTTTCAAGAAACGTAGAACTTTTTTGTCCAGCGGATCGGTGCTCCGCTCCAGTTGTTTGTAAAGTTTCAGGCCCTGGGGATCGCTCTGACGCCAATAGATCTGCTCGATGCAGTTCGAGGCATCTACCAGTTTCTGTACTAGAGCCTGTTCGCGTTCGCTCAGTTTGCCTCGATCCAGCGACATTTTCACCGGCTTGAATTTCGCTAGACGGGCGTCAAGGTTCGGCGCTACTCCGAGCGGCGCTGCGATGCTCAGGGGAGCCGCCGCAGATCCCGGGGATGCCGCCTTATTGGTTGCGTGAATTCTCAGAAGGAAGGGTGCAACTGCGAGAAAGATCAATAATGGCACTAGCGATGTCAGTCTCCGAGTCATATGCAACAGATTGTAGCAAACGCGCCGGCTTCCTCGGCGGCAACTTTTGCGCGAACCACCTCTCGTTCAGCCGGGAAGGGTTAGAAACTTTTGCCGGCCCGGCGCATCCAAATAGCTAAGAAAACAGGAGAAGGATCGATGGCCAAGGCATTCTGGGCAGGAAAACTCATCGCCGAGAGTGAACGCTGCGTCGTCGTAGAAGGGAATCAGTACTTTCCGGTCGATGCGGTGAAAAAGCAGTACCTCAAGTCCAGCGAGCACACTTCGGTTTGCCCGTGGAAGGGAACTGCGCACTACTATCATGTGGAAGTGGACGGCATGCGTAACGACAACGCCGCCTGGTTTTATCCCCATCCCAAACCGGCGGCCAACGAGATCACAGGCCGCATCGCCTTCTGGAAGGGCGTGCGCGTCGAAGGCTGAGTATCGCGCCGGATTCGTGCCAGCCGGCCTCACACTTCATTTCGATAATTCGTTCTTGAAGACGCTGCCGCCCTTCATCACGAATTTCACGTTGCCGAGTTCTTCGACTTTCTTAACCGGGTCACCGCTCACTGCGACGATATCGGCATAGGCCCCAGCAGCAACCACCCCCAATTCGCCCTTTTCATCAAGCAGTTCTGCGGCCTGCGAGGTCGCAGCGCGAATCGCTTCCATCGGCGTCAACCCGAACTGCGTCAGATACGGAAACTCCTGTGCCATTGGCTCGGTCCACTCAATTCCTCCAATATCCGTTCCGTACGCAATTTTGATTCCCGCCTTGACCGCTTTCTGCACCGAGGCGCCGTGCACTTCCGCGCGCTTGCGATCGCGTTTGCCTTCCGGCGTATTTTCCGGCTCCCAGTCGCCATAGTAGGGCGCCAGCGTCGGGCAGTACCATGTACCTTGCCTGGCCATCTGCGCGATCTGCGCGTCTGTGATTTCCAGTCCGTGTTCAATCGAATCGCACCCGCCGTCCAGCGCGCGCTGCAGTCCGATTCCGTTGTACGCGTGGCAGGCAACTTGCTTGCCCCAGCCATGCGCTTCGTCCACAATCGCTTTCAGCTCCTCCACCGTCAACGTCGGCTGCGAAACCAGTTGGCCCTGCTTGTCCACCCAGGAGCGGTGCGTCATATACACCTTCAACCAATCGGCCCCGTGATCCAGTTGTTCCCGCGCGGCTTTGCGCGCCTCGATTGGCCCATCAACGATTTGCACGCCTTTCGGCATCTGCAATTCCGGCGCGTAGCCCTCCAGGTTGTATCCGCCAGTCGAAGAAATTCCGCGTGTCGCAACAAACAGTCGCGGTCCGGGAATGGTGCCCTCTGCAATGGCTTGCTTGATCTCGACGTCGCCATACCCAGCGCCTTCGGTCTCCAGGTCTCGCAGCGTTGTGAACCCTTGCTCCAACGCCCGGCGGCAGGCAAATGTCGCCCGCGCCGCGCGCAACGCAATGCCAGCTTTCAAAATATTGGCGTCGTACCCGCCCTTCGCTTGCTTCTCGCCCCACAGAAAAATATGCGTGTGTGCGTCAATCAGCCCCGGCAACACAGTGGCGCCGGAAAGATCGATCACCTTGGCGTCGGCCGGAATTGCAGCCGAGGCTTCTGTCACTCTCTCAATGCGTTCCCCGCGAACAAAAATGAGTTGGTTCTTTCGGGCGGTGTCGCTCGTCCCGTCGATCAACGAACCTGCACGAATTACCGTTAGAGAGTTCGCGGGTGACGAACTTCGCGCAGCCTGTCCGGCAGCTTGTCCGGCGGCCAACAGCAACAGCGAAAAGATTCCCAGACATTTACGCATTTCACCCTCCAACGCGTGCGATAGCATGAGGCATCTCTAAGCGCGATGCAAATGCAACCGCCAGATTTGAATTCGCGTGGAAAAGATGAAAGAGCTTTTCATCCGGTAACGAAGCAACCGGGTTTGCTGAAAATCCTCAGTCTAGGACTCTTGCGCAAAGTATGCGGTCACGTCCCCAGCAAGTTGCCGTGAATCCGCTGATAGCCGTACTCCTCCGCCCACAACGCCAGTGGAATCGCCGCCAGATCATCGACCACCGGAACGGCATGGCCGTCCTTGGTTAAGTCCACGCTGCGGATACAATGGCGGCACGTATCACACGCCTCCACGCGAACCTGCGGAAATTCTTCCGCAACAAATACTGGCAAAGATTGTTCGCGCGACTCGCCGCAATAGGCACAATAAATCCGGCGAAATTCCCACTCCGTCGCACAAAACGCGCACAGCAAGAATCGCTTGCCGCCATCGCCTTCCAAGCGCAACACTCCAGCCACTGGCCGCCCGCTGCAGCGGGGACACAGATTTCCGGCCGGACGGCCGGGGGGATCCGCTTGCCTTTCCGCGAGCAGTTCCGCATACGGAGCAATCAAAATGCGCGCCAGCAATTCTTGGCGCGAGTCTTCCGCCGCTTCATCCGTCCCGCCATTCGTCGCATACCGCTGTAAAGTCAACGCCCAGTGTTCCTGCGACCCGCCGAGAAAGTCCTCGATATACGCTGCCAGCGGACCCGGCGATTGTGGTGCCAGATCCCTAAGTGCGCTTTTCACCTGCGGAAGCACACGATCGACATCGATCTGCTCACGGAGAAGTCCCGCAGAATGATTGGGTTCCTTCAGCGGCACTCGCCGTAGCTCCTGCGATATCCTTTGTTGGATCGCGCAGACGCGCTCGTAGAACGCAAGAAGTTCGGCCGCGAACGGATAAGTGATTTTCAGGTCTTTCGCGCGTCGGATGCGCGCGTCGTAGGCTGCCGTCATTTCCGCGGCGCTGAAGCGCGGCGTGTGAGCTCTTCATACCAGCCCGGATGATAGCGCTTGGCAAATTCCAGAGAAACGTCGCCGCGAATCACGGAGCCAAAAGCGCCACGCTCGGCAAATACGCTCATATAGATGTGGATCATGAAATTGGCAATCGTGAAGAGCGCCGTCACGGGATGCAAAAACACGGACAGGTAGCGCAGCCAGCGCAGGTTCCAGGGGATAGACTCCGGGAACCACAACACAATCCCCGTAAGCAACAACACCATGGTCGCGTAAAAGAAACTCCAGAACAGCGCTTTCTGTCCGGCATTGTACCGCCCAGCCGGCGGCATCTTATCGTCTTCGTTTTGCACGTAGTGCCCAAGCGAATCCCACCACTGCTTGTCCACTCCCGTACTCTTCATCTGTGGCGCCCAGTAGCCGTACATTCGCACGACAGCATAAAAGAAGAACAAGCCTACCCACGGATGTAGAGTCCGCGAAATCTGCCCGCCGCCCAGTAGTCCCGCGATCCAGAAACACCATGGCGACCAAAACGCCAAGCCGGTCAACAATAAATAAATATAGGAAAACGCTGCGAACCAGTGATTCAGGCGTTCAAAAAATGGATAACGCAGCACACGCCCATGAGGAAGAATCTGCTCCGCATTTTCACTCATGGCTGCGCTCCCTCATGCGGTTCTTTGATATCCACATCGCGATCCTTCGGGCCATACCGCAAATAATGCACGAACAGGCCAATCAGTCCGCCGACCATCGCGATATTCCCCAGCCACTTCAACGGCCCCTTCCACAACTTCACGCTTAGCGGAATGCTCGGATTCTTTGGCAGCCCGCCGTAAATTTCCGGTTGTGTGGCGTCGTGCAGCACGTAGATTACACCAGTGCCACCGACTCCCGCCGGATCGTAAACGCCGGCATTCGGAAAGTTGTAATGCTCGCGCAACTGCCTGGCGCGCTGTACCGCCAATTCCTTCATATCGTCCTTGCTGCCGAAATGCAGACAGCCCGTCGGACACGACTTGATGCACGCCGGTTCCAGCCCTTGGCTGACCCGGTCGGCGCACAGCGTGCACTTGTAAACGCGCTTGGTCTCTTTATTAAATTTCGGAATATTAAATGGGCAGCCGGTGATGCAATATCCGCAGCCGATGCATTTGTCCTGCTGAAAATCCACGATGCCGTTGGTGTACTGAATAATCGCGCCGTCCGACGGGCAGGCCTCCAGGCAACCCGGCTCTGCGCAATGCATGCATTGGTTCTTGCGCATCAGCCACATCAGCGAGCCGTCTTCCTTTTCGTGCTCGTTGAAAAGAATCAGGTTCCAGTAATTCCACCGCGTCTCCGGCATGGTCTGGTAAGTGTTGTCGAATGTCGTTTCCGCAAACGGCATGTCGTTCCACTCGACGCAGGCCACCTCGCACGCCTTGCACCCGATGCACGTGGTGGTGTCGATCAGCTTCGCCACGGTGTACTGCCGCTGCGTGTCTTCGCCGGGAATGCTGCCGGCATGGGCCGAGATTTTTTGTACGCGTAACGTAGCCTGGCTCATGAGTTCCCCTAGACCTTCTCGACCTTGACCAGGAAGCCCTTGAATTCCGGAGTGTAGGCGTTCGGATCGATTACCGTCGGGGAAAGATTGTTGGCAAGACTCTTCGCGGTCTTGCCCTCATCTTCGGAGATTCCGCGATATCCCCAATGAATCGGAATTCCGATTTGATAAGTCTTCTTTCCGTCGATCATCATCGGCTTGATGCGTTTGGTCACCATGGCCTTGGCGATGTATTCTCCCCGCGCGTTCGACACTTTCACCTTCTCGCCGCCGCGGATTCCCATGTCATTCGCCATTTCCACTGATATTTCGACGAACGGTTCTGGGACCAGCTGCACGTTCATCGGATTGTTCTTTGTCCAGTAGTGATAGTGCTCGGTCAAGCGATACGTAGTGCAAATCACGTTGAAATCTTTTGCGTTGTCATATTTGTCGTCAGCGGTCTTGAATCGTTTGACCACTGGATTATTGCGCTGCCCAGGATGCAGCAAATTCGCAATCGGACTTTCCACCGGTTCGTAGTAAGTTGGGAACGGCCCATCCGCGAATGCTCCCAGCGGCCCAAAAATCCTGCCCACCCCTTCCGGATTCATGATGAATGGGCCCATATGGTCGGACGGTTTCGAATCGGCCTTGAAATCCGGTACGTCGTTGCCCACCCATTTTTGCGCGGCCTCACTCCACCACACCTGCCTCCGCGACGCATCCCATGGCTTGCCTTCCAAATCGCAAGAGGCGCGGTTGTAGAGTACCCGCCGATTCGCGGGCCACGACCAAGCCCAATTCTGGTGCACACCCATTCCGGAGGGATCGCCGGGATCACGGCGCGCAGTCAAGTTGCCTGCTTCTGTGTACGATCCAGAATAAATCCAATTTCCGCACGCCGTGGTACCATCGTCTTTCAACCACGCAAAGCCCGGCAGTTGCTGCCCGGCCTTCAATTGCTGTTTGGTTGCCGGATCTTCCGCATCCACAAACGTTTTGCCACTAACTTCCTTCAGCACTTCGGCCAACGAAGGATTGCTCGGATCGGTATAGCTCCAGGTCAGCTTCAGAATTGGGTCTGGAAGTTTTCCGCCCTGCTTTCTGTATAAATCGCGAACTTTCAGGAAAATCTGCGCCACAACGGCTTGATCGAGCTTGCAGCCCGCCGGAGTTGGCAACGCCGTATTCTTCCACTGCAGCCACCGCGCCGAATTGGTGAACGTGCCATCTTTCTCCGCAAATCCCGCACACGGCAAGCGGTACACCGTAGTCTGGATCTGTTTCATCTCATCGGTCGATATTCCCGGCGAGCGCCAAAATTCGCTCGTCTCATCCGGATAAATTTCTCCAACCACCAGCCAATCCGCTTTTTTCAGGGCGTCGATATTTTTCTTGGAGTCCGGCCCAATCGCCACACCGTTCATGCCAAAGGCGAACAAGCCTTTGACGATTCCGTTAAACATGTTGTCCCACAACTGCACCCAGGAATAATTGCGGTCCACCTTCGGCAAATAGTCGTACGCCCAATCGTTCTGTTTGGTGGCCGCGTCGCCGTACATGGCCTTCAGGAAGCTCACCGCGAATTTGGGCGTGTTGCCCCAATAATTGAAGGATTCCCATTTTTCGGCATTTGCCGGTGTGGGCGTGATCCGTTTGATCCAGGCACCGAAATTAGTATCTGCGGGCGTCGGCACCTTCAGATAGCCGGGCAAATTGTCAAAAATGCCCGCCATGTCCGTGGCGCCCTGAATGTTGGAGTGGCCGCGCAGCGCATTTACCCCACCGCCCGCTCGTCCCACGTTGCCCAGCAAAAGCTGTAGCATGGCCGCCGTGCGAATAATCTGCGTCCCGAAACTGTGGTGCGTCCATCCCACCGCGTAAATAATCGTGGCTACTTTCTTCGTGTCGCCATCCTTCCTAACGGAAGTAAAAAGATCCGCCGCCTTCAAAAACTGATCGCGGGGAATTCCCGTAACACGCTCCACCATTTCCGGCGTGTAGCGCGAGTAATGTTTCTTGAGCAGTTGAAAAACACAGTGCGGATTCTCTAGCTTCAGGTCTGCGTCCACTTTTTCCGGCATCGGAGCAGCCGGCGCCGTTGGGGCTCCGCTCCCCACATAGTTCCATGTCGCTTTGTCATACGATCCGGCATCGGCGTCGAACCCGGAAAAAACTCCCTCATCTTCCGGTAGCTTAAAGCCTTCCTTCACAAGAAAAGCCGCGTTGGTGTAATTCACCAGGTAGTCGTGCGCGATGCGATTATTCTCGATGGCATAGCGAATCAAGCCGCCGAGAAACGCGATGTCCGTACCCGCGCGAATCTGGCAGAAAAGATCGGCCACCGAAGATGTGCGAGTGAACCGCGGGTCAACCGAAATCAGTTTTGCATTGCGAGTGCGTTTCGCTTCGATAGCCCATTTGAATCCGCAAGGATGATTTTCCGCCGGATTCCCGCCCATGATCAGCATCATGTCGGTGTTCTTGATGTCCACCCAGCCATTGGTCATCGCCCCGCGTCCGAACGTTGGTCCCAAACTTGAGACCGTGGGGCCGTGTCAAACTCTAGCCTGGTTTTCTATGTGCACCACTCCCAGTGCACGCATGGATTTCACGACCAGATAGTTAAACTCGTTGGTGTCGGTGCAGCCGCCACTCCAGGCAATCGATTCGCAGCGGTTAACTTTCGCGCCGTGAGCATCCGTTTCAATGAACGTGTCGTCGCGCGTCTTCTTCACCTTGGCCGCAATTTCGTTCACTGCGTCGTCCCACGAAATGTCTTCCCAATCCGTTCCACCCGGACGCCGCACCTGCGGCTTCGTCAGTCGGCGGTCGTTCAAGATATCCTGCTCCAGCGAAGCGCCCTTGGGGCACAGCGTTCCTCGATTGATGGGGTGATCCGGATCGCCTTCCACATGGACTACTTGCGGAGTTACGTTTTTCGCGCGATCGCCAATCGTATAAATAATTACACCGCAGCTCACCGAGCAGTAAGGACACGTCGAGCGCGTCTCATTGGCGCGCTCAATCTTCAATTCGCGCAGCTGCGCAAACGCTGGCTTCAAGTCAAATCCAAAAACAGCCGCTGCTGCACCGCCCACTGCACCGGTTTTCAGGAAATCTCGACGACTGGACGCCATCGTGCCCCCTTTGATGTGGCCTAGAGCGGAGACATAGCTCGTAGACCTAAACTAATAATCCCGAATGTGACCGATTGCAAGCAGAAGTTTTGTCACCGGGGGTCAAATCGAAGGCGTACAGCAAAATATGTGGGGATGGAGCGCTTTTCGAGCTCACTCGCTCATATTTCACTTGTTAGTATTCAAAGTGATTCAAGCCGCTTCGCTGCTAGAAGGTGCCGGAAGCCCGGTATCGGTATTGTCCGCGGAATTCGGATCGCGATATCGCACCAGCAGCAGCGTCAAATCGTCCGCTTGCCGCGCGCCTCGCGCAAAATTCTCCACGGATTCCAGCACCGTTTTCTGGATATCCTCGAGTTCCAGGCTGGTGTTGCCTTCCAGTACCTCGCGCAGCCTCGGCACACCAAAAAGTTGCTCGTCGGGATCCATGGCCTCGGTAACGCCGTCGCTGAACAGCACCAGCGTGTCTCCGGGTAAAAGTTTTATGCACGCTGCGGTGTATTCCGCGTCCGGCACCAATCCCACCGGATAGGAACCTTCGGTGAAAGCTTCTTCAACCTTATCTTGTCGAATCAGCATAGGCGAAGGATGACCGGCGTTGATGAATTCCAGATGGCCGTCGTGATCCAGAATTCCGAAAAACATTGTCGCGTAGCGCCCGACTTCCGAGTGATCGCACAAAAATCGGTTGACGTGATTGAACACCCGCGCCGGGTCCGTCCCCAGGGTCATTCCGGACAGCGCACCCTGCAGCATGGTGGTCACAATCGCTGCCCCCAGGCCCTTCCCGGAAACGTCAGCCAGCAAGAATGCCGTGCGTCCCTCGCCGATCGGAAACACGTCGAAATAATCTCCCCCGACTGCCAGACACGGAAAATTGCATCCAGAAACATCCAAGTGCGGATACTCGCGAAAGTCCCGCGGCAACAGCGCCTGCTGAATATCCCGCGCGATGTTGATTTCCTGCTCCATACGCTGCCGTTCGCGTTCGCGTTCCACCAGCCGTGCATTGTCCAGAATACTTGCCGCGTCAGCCGCCAGCGCATCCAGAATCTGTCGGTCCAATTTCGAAAACGCCGCCGGGCGCCGCGAATCCATATACAGCACGCCAAGGAATTCGCCGCGTCGCAAATTGATCACCGATTCCTGTGAATTGGCTCGCATCACCGAAAACAGGGGAATCACCACCACCGCGCGCAACCGCTGTGCCACTACGCTCTGTGCCGACTGCAGATCTCCCTCTGCCTGCGCCAGATCTTCCGTGATCACCGGTGAATGTTGTTTCAACGCCAGTTGAATCGCGGTTTGGCTCGGCGCAACACTTTCCGGCGGCAAACGCAAACCGCCGTTGCGCCGCGCCAACCGTACCTTCAACGTTCCGTCCGCGGCATTTTCCAGTAGCAATCCGCGGTCCGCGTCCAGCACCGCCACCGCGTGGTCCAACATTTTCGCCAGCACTGAATCCAGCGGTAGTTGCGAGTGCAGCAGAGAACTGGCTTCCAGCAGCATGTTCAGCTTGCGTAGTCCGCCCGAAGCCGGCTCGGAACTGGTGATGTGCTCGATGCGCGTCAATAAATTCGGGATCGATTCCTGGCCCGCATCCGGCGCCGAGCGGAAAATAATCTCGTAGGAATCTTCCAGCCCGAAGGTGATAATGTCGCCGTCATCCAAAGCCCGGCTCTCGATCTTTTCGTTGTTGACGAACACCCCGCGCCGCTGCCCGCGATCCTCGATGTACAACCGGCTGGCTTCCATCACGATGGCCGCACATTGCCGCGAAATGCGGCGGTCGTTCAATTGCAGGTGATTGCCGGTTTCCGCGCCGCGACCCATCAGGTAAGGAGTCTGCGAAACACGGGCATATCGCCGCGCGCCATCCGGCGAAATCACTTCCAGCACCGCTTCGGTTGCCGCTAACGTCTCAGCCATGGCTCTCTCAAACCGCAGATTGTAGCACGCACCTCACCGGCAATGCCCGCCAGGCCTCGCGAATGTGCTTGCCACGTATCGTGGCAGCCCACAAAATACCCCGATGACACCGCAAGAGGCCTCGCGTTTGCTGACCGGCGCCATAGCTCATCTAAAGCATTCGGCCGTGGGCGGAGTTCTGTCGTTTGCATTCTGCGCTGTTCCGTCGTTCGCTCAAAAATGCACGGCGACTCCGGCGCAAGTCAAATTGGGTGAGACGCTGCGCATTACTTGCCCGGCCGAATTCACAACCGCAAAGCTGAATGACCGCTCCACCAAATTGTTTTTGCAGTCTAACGGCCGGAGTTTTGGACTTATGCCGATTTCCGTGAAGGACAAGCCTGGTTTATTTTCCATCGCCATCTCGGTTGGCGAAGCGGGCAAGTCGCAGAGTCTGCCGGTTACCATTCGCAACACCGTCTTTCCGTCGCAAAACGTCAAGTTGAGCCCGGAAATCGAAGCCCTGCATTCCACCGCCGATGAAATGAATTTGCTCACCGCTTTCAAGGAGGCAATTTCGGATTCCCGTTCGTGGCGGGATCCGCTGTCGCCTCCGGTCTCCGGTTGCATGACTTCGCCTTTCGGCGTGAAGCGCTTGCATAACGGAAAGCCCACCGGCGAATATCACGGCGGCGTGGACCAGCGCACTCCGGAAGGCGAACCGATTCGCGCTGTCGCTGCCGGCACTGTCACCTTCGCAAAGCAATTCAATGTACTTGGCAACGCGGTGGGCATCGATCACGGCCAGGGCTTGGAATCCATGTACCTGCACATGTCGCGTCTCGTTGTGGCTTCTGGTGCTGTTGTGCAGCGCGGCGATATTCTCGGTTACGCCGGGTCCACCGGCCGCTCCACCGGCCCGCACCTCCACTGGGTCCTGTACGTAAACGGAGTCAATGTCAATCCCGCGCAATGGATCAAACTGCAGCCCTGTCTGCGCACCCCGAAACCTCGATGACATTTTCCATTCTGCTCTTCCGCGTCAACGACAGTCACGCCGACCCCGTCGTTCCCATTCTCCTCGCACTCGTTTTTCTCACGCTTGGTGCAGTCGTCGGCGGCCGCATTATGACCTGGATCAAGCAGCCGGCTGTGCTTGGCGAACTTCTCGTCGGACTTCTTGCTGGGAATCTGGGATTTTATTTTGGCAATGCCGGACTCACGGTGTTGCGCGAAGGCGACCATCTTCGCAAGATTTCCGACCTGGCTCTAACCACTTCCTCTACTCTCGTGGATGCGGTTCATGAAGTCCTGCCGCCCGAAGAAGCCGCGCGCGTTGCTGCTGCGCTCGCCACTTCGCACTCCCTGGATTTTGTCTCCATTTACACTTTCGTGGACTTCCTTTCGCGCATCGCCATTCTCATTCTTCTCTTTCTGGTTGGCTTGGAAACCAGCTTCGTCGAAATGAAGCGTGTCGGTAAATCTGCATTCATCGTCGCGGTGATCGGCGTCGTGGTTCCGATGGGCCTCGGCATGGGCATCATGAAGATCCTGCATCCAAGCTCCGCGCTCGCCGGTGACTTGTTCATCGGCGGAATCCTTACCGCCACCAGCGTGGGCATCACCGCGCGTGTCCTGCGTGATCTCGGCCAGGAAAATCGTGACGAGTCTCGCGTGATCCTGGGCGCGGCGGTGATCGACGATGTTCTTAGCCTGATCGTTCTTGCCGTCGTCAGCGGCCTCGCCGTCGCCGGCCGCGTGAGTATTCTCGAGGTTGGACGAATCACCTTAATGGCCGCCATTTTTCTTGCCGGCTCGCTCGGTATCGGAATCTGGCTCACACCAAGACTGGTTCGCCGCCTGT
>Ga0126381_100003947_pt1 | contig 16087 bp, 13 predicted proteins | sample PanSoiMetPlot_28_FD_96465 | JGI IMG/M metagenome (GOLD analysis project Ga0126381, IMG submission 96465) | Tropical forest soil microbial communities from Panama - MetaG Plot_28 | ecosystem: Environmental > Terrestrial > Soil > Tropical forest > Bulk soil | place: Panama | collected 2016-02-17 | reverse complement strand
TGATGCCGGTAATCTTCCAGCACTCCGATCAGAACAGAGGATCAGGGCCAGGAGAGCACAGTTGAAAGATGTTTCCTTCGGGATCTACCGCGTCACAAACTTCTCCAGGTTGTTGCCAGGGACCCGCAACATTTGGACTCCAAGCGACTCAAGTCGTTCCCGCTCGCCCTCCACATCTTTTACTTCAAAGGTCAACTTCACCGGTTGGTTTTCACGCGGCGCCGGCGGAGATGCAATTTCGATGTTCTCCGCAATGTCAGCAGGAATAGCATGCAGCTCAAATCGAATGCAACCTACACATTCGTCTAGCTCTGATTCGTTGGTTCAACCCCAAGTATGCCGGCATAGAACCGTTTCATGCGTTCCAGATCCGGTTTGCCGACAAACCGAGAATTACTAATGCCGTTTACTGGGATCATTACCCGGAAGATGCCATCTGCTGGAGACGCTCGAATCGTAAGTGCAAACCTCAACCACTGCAGATTCTGTGCGAGCCGGACCGCTCACCACCGCAAGCTGATACAGTCTCTCTAACAGCCGAATCGCCGTAAGGGATCGGCTTCCCCATCGCTCCGCAGTCCCGAACAAATCCTTGGCCGGGCACCAGGCGGATCGGTCGTGCGCGGCTCTCGCGAAAGGGGTGTGTCTTTGGTTCCTCTCCTCGCCGAAATCCGCCACGCCGTCCGCATGTTCTGGAAAAGCCCCGCCTTCACCCTCGCGGTCCTTGCCGCGCTGGCTCTCGGCATCGGTGCCGACACTGCCATTTTTTCCGTTGTCAACGCCGTTCTGCTCAAGCCGCTCACCTATCCCGAGCCTGACCGTATCGTTCAGTTTCTCAATACATCGCGCGATGGCGGCGAATTTCCCGGCGCCTCGGCCACCAAGTTCCACGTTTGGCAGTCGCAGACCAGCGTGGTCCAGGATGTCGCCGCATATGACTTCAGCGGCAAGGGTCTGAACCTTACCGGAACAGTTCCTGAGCAGATCCACGGTGTCCATGTGACCGAAGCCTACTTCCGCCTCTTCGGCACACGAATGCTTCTCGGCCGCACGTTCACGCCACAGGAGGACATGCCGCACGGCGGCAATCTCGTGGTCCTCAGCTACGGCTTCTGGAGACGCAAGTTCGGCGGCGATCCAAACATCGTCGGCCGCAGCCTCTCGCTCAGCGGAGTGCCCTACACTATCTTGGGCGTCACCAACGAGGATTTCCAAACCGATCCTGCCGCCGATGTCTGGCTCCCATTCCAGTTCCCGCCCAACTCGACTGATCAGGCGCACTACTTCACGTCCGCGGGACGGTTGAAGCCCGGTGTCTCCATCGACCAGGCAAAGGCCCAGATGAAGCTCGCCTATGCCGAGTTCAGGCGTCGCTATCCCGAGGCCGATCCGAACAGCAGCTTCAGCGTGAAATCCCTTAAGGACGCCATCGTCGGCGACATCCGCAAATCCCTGCTCGTCCTCATTGGTGCGGTCAGCTTCGTGCTCCTGATTGCCTGCGCCAACGTGGCCAACCTGCTCATGGTTCGCGCCGCCGGCCGCAAACGCGAGTTCGCCATTCGCGCCGCGATGGGCGCGCGTCGCACGCGCTTGATCCGCCAACTCCTCACGGAAAGCGTTCTTCTTGCCCTCGCGGGCGGAGCGCTAGGTCTAGGTCTCGGGTTTGCCGGCGTTCGCTGGCTGCTTTCCGTCAGCCCCGGAGGTATTCCCCGCATCGGCGAAGACGGTGCCGGCGTCTCTGTTGACTGGCGCGTTGCCCTCTTCACGATCGCCGTCTCCATCCTCACCGGCATCCTTTTCGGTCTAATGCCCGCCTTCGGCGCATCGCGCCCGGACCTCATCGCCACAATGAACGAAGGTGGCAGCCGCAGCGGCTTCGGCTTGCGCCAGAGCAAGGTGCGCTCGCTGCTCATCGTCAGCGAAGTCGGCCTTGCGCTCGTCTTGCTCGTCGGAGCATCTCTGCTTATCCGCACCTTCATCGCGTTGCACATGGTGCAGCCTGGGTTCGACGCCCACAACGTCATCTCCATGGAAATGGCGCTTACCGGCCCACGGTATGAGAAAACCGCCGGCGTCGCGCAGCTTATCCACGACAGCCGCGATCGCGTCCACGCCATTCCCGGAGTCGAAGAGGTCGCCGTCAGCAACTCGCTGCCCCTCGATGGCGGGTTTGGCCTCCCGTTCATAATTGTCGGCCGCCCGCTAAAAGACGGCCCATATCACGGCGGAGCCGAATGGAAGGCCACCTCACCCGGCTATTTCGGCGCCCTCCACATTCCCATTCTCCGCGGTCGCGACTTCACCGTAAACGACGTGGCCGGCGCTCCACCCGTTGTCCTCATTAGCGACGCGTTCGCCAAAAAGAACTGGAAGAAGGACGAAGATCCGATTGGCCAGCAACTCCTCATCGGCAAGGGAGTCGGTCCCGAATTCGAAGAGCCCTCCCGCACGATCATCGGTATTGTGGGCGATGTACACGACGGTGCCCTCGACCGGCCGCCTGACCCCGTCATGATCATCCCTCTTCCCCAGATGGCCGACGGCATCACGCTGCTCAATTCGCACGTCGGCCCACTCACGTGGATCATCCGCACTCGGACCGAGCCGCACCAAGTCATCCCCGCTGTTACTGAGCAACTCCGCAACGCCAGTGGCGGATTCCCCGTCGCCCACATTCGCACCATGGACGAGATAATCGTGCGTTCCACCGCTCGCCAGAACTTCAATATGCTCCTTCTGTCGATCTTTGGCTTCTCGGCTCTCGCGCTCGCCGCCATCGGCATTTACGGTCTCATGGCATACAGCGTCACTCAGCGCGTGCGCGAAATCGGAATTCGCATGGCCCTCGGCGCCGACCGCCGTCACATCCGCCGGATGGTCGTCTGGCAAGGCATGCGCCTCGCACTTGCTGGAGTTGTCCTCGGAGTCGGTGCCGCGTTCGGCCTCACGCGCCTGATCGCCAGCTCCCTCTATGGAGTGAAAAGCTGGGACCCGGCCGTCTTTATTTCGGTTCCTATCATCCTCAGCGCCGTCGCTCTGGCGGCCACTTGGATGCCTGCCGTCCGCGCATCGAAACTCGACCCAATGAAAGCCCTCCGCATCGATTAGCCTCCGGCAGGCTTGATCGTGAAAAATGCCGCTTATGCAAGAATGTCCGCATGCATCCGAAGTGTGATGGACTTCTCGAATCCTCTCTTTATGTCCAGGATGTGGCCGCTTCCGCGCGATTCTATCGGACGATTTTCGGTTTTCGCATAATCAGCGACTTCGGAGAGCGCGGTTGTGCGATGCAAGCCGGCGAACGTCAGGTGTTATTGGTTTTTAAGAAGGGTGGCTCGCTCCGCATCCCTTCACCGCACGATGGAGATGGCGAACTGCACATCGCTTTTGCGATTCCGGCTTCTGACTTGGCGGAATGGGAAGCATGGCTAGAGGAGAACGGAATCGCGATCGAAGAGAAGCGCACTTGGGAATTGGGTGGCCAGAGCATCTACTTTCGTGATCCCGACCGCCATTTGCTGGAAGTTGCCTCGCCCGGCGTCTGGTCGATCTATTGAGCAGTTGCCGACATTCTGCGATTTTCCAGGGCGTAGGCAATCTCGCCGTAGTCCGATACGGTTTTCTTTTGTAAGTTGCTTTGTCAGTCAGGAGATATAGTGGTCCGCTACACGCGGAGGGCGCGACTCACTGGCTCTTATTCTGACTCGGGGGAGGGCAGAAAAACGAGAAGTTCGAGTTCGCGCCCTTACTTGCAGAATTTCGGTCGGCCATCAAGCCGACGCCCAGTGGAGCACAGGCACCCAGAACTTGCGTGGTCACCCTTCTCGAGTCCGGCTTTGGAGGACGACTCGAAGCGCTTCGGAGATCAGGTTCAGGCACACGGATCAATCCCCTTCGGCCACCGAGCGGTGAAGCTGCTCAGTGACCAATCCCGGTCCCTCGACCCCTTATCTAAGTTGATTTATAAATCGATGTTGTCACGAATTCCGCAGTGTGTCGTTGCGCCGGAGCAGGTTTGTTGATTGCTCAAGGTAAGGGATGACCGGGCCATTGAAAATGCGCGGTTTATCCGGTCATAGAAACTTCCCGCTTTCGCAAAAAATACTGCGATTTTTCTCTGCGTTTCTTGAGCCGGCCGGTTTGGCGACAAACCGGGCATGAGGGACGCGTAGCGCATTGCAAAAAGTGGCAACCTATGCCGACAATATTCGGCTCTCTTCGTAAATCAACAAGATGCGTCTTTTTGTAAAGTATCATTGATATCTATCGAGGCGAGGGACTAGACTTGCGTTGTCAATGATGCTTTACAAAAAGACAACGAAGGGAGACACCATGAATCAATTAAGCCCTCCAGAGGGTGGCTATCAGTCGCGGATCCGGGCGAGTGTTATACAGCTCTTTCGCTGGTGCGGCGCGTGGGCAGGATCTTGCGCGCTCTTGGCCTTCGGGCCGAAATTTCTTTGGAATAAGGCCTTGGTGTTTACGCTACTGGCGATCGGAATCAACGTCTGCGTCGGCATAGGAACCATCGTGGCCAACAAAAAGTACCTCGAGGAGCTGGATGATCTTCAGCGGAAGGTTCATCTCAATTCTCTGGCGATCACGGTGGGAGTCGCCATGATCGTCGCCGTTCCGTATTCGGTAATGGACTCCTACCACGTGATTCCCTTCCATGCGGACGTCTCGCACCTGGTGGTGCTCATGTGTCTGACGTATGGGGCGGCCAACCTGTATGGCACGTGGAGATACCGATGAAGAATCGGCTCAAGGTGCTGCGCGCCGAGCGCGACTGGACGCAGGCCCAGTTGGCCGACGCCCTCAATGTGTCGCGGCAGACCATCAATGCGATCGAGACGGGCAAGTTCGATCCGAGCCTGCCGCTCGCATTCCGGGCCGCCCGGCTCTTCGGCCTACGCATCGAAGAGATTTTTCATGACGAGGACCGCCTTGATCATGCGACGGAAATCAATCCGTGATGCGCTGCAAGAGTTTGTGCAACTGGGTTCCAGGCGAATTACTACCAGACCGAAAGTTGCAATACGCCCAGAACTCAATCAAATTGCTCACCCGCCAAGGCGCGGTGGTAGACCACCCCTTCAGCACCTGAATCGCCCATGCATTTGATTTGTCGACGTTACATGGCGACATTTCCTGGGTGCATCGTTTGGACGCGAAGACAAGCCCGAAACCAAATGCAACCCCGGCGCAACCGGAGGCAGCTCGTGCACCGGTGGACAGCACGGAAGTTGTTGATTCCAATTGGCTTCCACCCTGTCAGCGTATCGCATTGAACCGACTAAGGTTAGCCGATCTGTACAGCAGGCGTACCGCATTTGAGATGACGGGATTCGGCCTCTTCTGTTCCCTTCCGGAGCCGCTAGAGCGCGGGTTCTACTCGTAACTTCCGTTTGCCGACAACTCGGGAGTTACGCAACTGCCGGGCCATTCAGGTGGAGATCGTTGAGTTTGTGGACTCGTACCAACTGGGGTCGCTTGGTTGCCCAAAAAAGTCATCAAACCGTGTTGAGGATGAAACCAGTGCGCAAGTCGATCATGTCTCAGTCCGGAACGGGCAGCAGCTTACCTTCCGCTGCTTCGTGGCTGTCTTTGGAGAAACTGGCGCATATTGAACTCTCATCGGAAGACCCGGATCATCCATTCGAACACGCGCTGAGAACCGATACAGCGCAGGGCTGGATGGCGTCTACTCCTGGGCCGCAGATCATTCGTCTCTGTTTCGACAAGGCTCAACCGCTTCGGCGAGTTCGTCTCCAGTTCCGAGAAGAACGTGTCGAGAGATCTCAGGAGATCGCGTTGTTCGCGACCTTGCATGGATCCAAGAAGGAACTGGTGCGGCAGCAATGGATGTTCAGTCCTCGTGGTGCAACAGACGAAGTGGAGGATTACGTTTTCGATTTGGAAGGGGTTACGGCAATCGAACTTCAGATCGATCCCGGCCGGCACGACAAAGCCGTCTTCGCCACACTGGAAGCCATCCAGATCGAATGAGCGTGCGAGCCGTACCTTGTAGACAAACTTAGATCCTATGAAGTGGCGGAAGACCGCCTCTAGACGGTCCAGCCCAGCCGCTCGAACCGAAATGAAAACCACGAGATGATGACGCGCGAAATGGATTTCCCTGACTGGCCCGTTGTCAATCGTCGGGCTCGTCACATGCGACTCGATTGGGAGGGTCCATGTTGAAGCTGATCCTGACTGTGTCAGTGCCGCTGCTGTTGCGGTTGCCAGCCCTTGCGCAGTCGCCACGTCCAGAGAAACCCAGCTTTGCTGAAAAGATCGGTCTGCCCAACCAACCGCTGGCCAATTACAAGCCAGTGACTGGGGCGGAGCGTTTTAAGTGGTTTGTGAAATCAACCGTGGGACCGCGCAGCCTGTTTTTTACCGGACCAATGAGCGCCGCTCTGAGCACCGCGACTGACTCTCCTTCCGAGTACGGATCGCACTGGGATGGATTTGCCAAGCGCTATGGCATGCGATTGACCGGGGTTTCGACGGGCAACGCGATGGAGGCCTCACTTGGAGCGATCTGGGGAGAAGATCCGCGCTACTTTCGCTCGCCCAACCGAGCCTTCGGAGCGCGGGTGAAGTACGTGATCAGCAGTGCGTTCGCTGCTCCGGACCGGAATGGACGTTTTCGTCCTGCGTATGCCCGCTTCGCGGGAAACGTGGGGAACAATTTTCTCTCAAATACATGGCGCGCGGACAGCGAAGCGAACGCCAGCAGCGCGGCCCTGCGCTGTCTCTACGGAGTATTGGAGGAGATGGGGGACCATGGGTTAACTGAGTTCTGGCCGGACGTGAGGAAGAGGGTGTGGAAGAAGAGAAAAAAAATAAAGGTGCAGGTCAACACTTCTTGTACGGCTGAAGTGCGATCTTCAGCTTTAGGTCCCCTCAAAGCTCCGGTTTGAGGACAATCCAGACGCTGCATCAACAAGCCGGTTTGCGGGGAGTAATCCCGGAAATGTGCGTAATCGATGATCGCTGCGCATTAGTCTGTTCTCAACGGTTTGAAAGTTCGCGTGGAGAAAAACTCTACGCTTTCATTGGGAGTACGCGCCTTCCAATCGGCCGGACGCCATCCTCAGTCTCGAGAAGCGCGAGCCATGAATCGTTTTGAGCGAAGACGTTCTCGATTTCTAGCTCGCTCAGAACCATGCACGCTGTTGAGAGTGCATCAGATTCGGAGGCAGTATTGGCAAGAACCCAGGCGCGGTTTTGGCGCGATGCCGTTTTGCCGGAACGCGGATCGAGAATATGAGTTCCCTTCACCGCCAGCCCCGAGCCGCTCAACGAAGCGTGAGTGAGAAAGAATCTCTCCGATGAGTTGTCTTCGCCCAATCCGCAGGACCAGCCGAGGGCATTGAAGGGTCCATCTCCGGCAAGAATGCTGCTGCCACCCGCAACGAGGAGGAACGATGGGCAGTCCCAGTCTCGAAGCAGTTCGGCCATGCTGTCGAGGGCGAATCCTTTGCCGATAGCGCCCAGATCGAATTCAAGCCGCCCGGTGACGCAGAGAATTGAATGTTCGTCTGGTAATAAATCCCATTGTGGAAGCGAGGGTTGCGTTTTCAAGGCGGCAGGCGTGGGGCAGAAAGCGCTGCGTGTCGCTTGATCCATCCGTTTAGCAATTTGCAGGCAGGCGAAAGCAGGCTCGCTCAAACGCATCGTTTCGCCTTGCGCCAAGTCTGCGATTCGAGTTATGTCGCTCTCGGTTCGGAATCGGCTCAAACGCGATTCAAGCGAATCCAGAAGGTCGAAGACGGCCAGTGCAGCCTGCGCAGCGTACTCCTTCTCGTCGGAGGCGATGCGCACCTGAAAGTGGGTCGCCATGGCGGCGTGGTTGAATTGATGGATCTCAGACATACGAATCTATTTCGGCTCTGGCAACCATAACAGGACCAGCACGCCTGGGCGGCTCCCGAAGAAATCGGGTCGAAAGCCGCGCAATCTGTCGGCATACTGATCCGCGGCCTCGGCGGAGGTGACATAAAAGTCTGCATCAGACACTTGCTGGCCGGGCTGCCAGAACCCCACCTGATGAAAATGACGCAGGTACCAGGGCAACGGCCAGGGATCAGAAGCGATCACCACAACGCGTGGCGAGTTTATGCCGTTCCTGCGGGCCATATCTGCTATCTCAGTAGGAAGTGCGAGAATATCGTCCGAAGTGTGGGCATAGGCGTAGGGATTGCTTTCGTCAGCTGGATGGAGAAAGACGCGCTGGCGTGTGTCATGGAGAATCAACACACCTGCGGACGCTGCAAGGATGCAGAAGGCTGGAATGGCTGCGTGCCCGCCAAACTGCCTCGAGGCCCAGCGCCAGAGGACATCCACCGTCATCGCGGCGAATAAGGCAAGAGATAGCCAGACATTCAATGCCAGCCATGGCGTTTTATATGGAATCAGGCTATAAATCACAACGAGGAACAATCCGTAGTACGCGAGCCATTGATATGGGGAAGCGTCACGCTTTTTGATGGCAATGAATAGTCCGACGCAGGCAAAGGCGAACAGCAGTCCACCGGACCATCCGCCGGTGAGGAGCCGGCCGTAATACCAGAAGGGTTGGTCGTGACCCTGACCAGCCGCGCGCGCGAGGACATTCGGGGCCATGTGCGATAGCACGCGGATGGATTTCCAGTTTCTGCCGAACCATGTGAACAGGACGACAATCAGTGCCAGGAAAGTGGCGACAGCCGCCAGCGGTGGTCCAGGGCGCAACCATTTAGCGATGCTCTTGCCACGTACATTCCACACCTTGTACACAAGTGCCGCTGCGATTAGGGCGAAGAAGTGAAGAATCGCGGTTTCCTTGCCGGCAAGCATCAACGCGGCGCATGCACCTGCAAGAGCGGCATAGGCAATAGAAGACGTTTTGCAGGCATACCAACCCGATAGGATTAGACCGAATGTCGCAGCGCAGAACAAAGATTCATGGATGAAGTACCGGTCGTAGTAGACCGGTAATGGAGCAACAGCGAAAAGGAGGGCGGCGAGCAGACAGGGAATGAATTCGAATACTTCGACTGCAGCGCCAAAAAGGAGAATCGTGACGGTCCCGGCTACGACCGAGGTCAGCCGCAACTCTGATTCCGTAAGATCAGAAAAAGACTTTGCTCCATGCATCCTGGCCAAAGGCAAAGCAACGGCCGCCAGCGCAGGACCGTGGCGGTCCTGCGGATCATAAGTGAACGGCTCTCCTTCAAGCAGCTGTCCGACAATGTAGGCGTTGACGGCCTCGTCCGTGTGCATGGGCCGCGCACCCAGTTGCGGAAGGCGAACAGCCAATCCGACGAGCGCAACAATAATGAAGGCAGGCCATCGAATCCAAGACATACGAGTAGCCCAACTCTCCAACCGAGCGTTGGCGGAAGGAGTGAACTCAGGCAGGCTTGCCCCAGACTTCAACCTCGATGTAATCATTCAGCTTGTTTGTCGTGTTCCCGTTGCTATACAGGCGAACATAACGCCCCTTCGCACCCTTGGCGTCGATTAGCTTGCCCTGGTACGTCTCGACGTAATTCAAGTCCTTTCCCGCGCCCAGCCCGAGCTCACCTTTGAAGTCATTGTTGAAGATCGTCGTCACACCTGACTTGAACGTGGGGTCATCTGACACCTGGGCCACGACGTCACGGTAAACGCGCGCCTGGGAGTGGAAATGCCATACGAGGACAGCATATATATTCGCGCTTTTCGCCAGGTCAATCTGCACCCATTGCTTGCCCGGCCCGAGTTCAATCCACGAGCCTTCATCGCCAGCTTTATCACCATCGGTGACCAGATCCAGGGTACCGACCACGGGGTTGCTATCGCTGGCTGAGACCCGTTTCCCTTTAGCCAGGTTGACGGTGCCCGCTGGAACCATGAAGTCGGCGCGCTTGCCTTTCATCGGAGGCTCAAGGTTGGCTATGTTGAGCGGAACCGGCGTGCCCACGAAAAGCGGGCGAGGCAGTTGGGTCTTCAGCGGAACTTTATCCTGCGCCAGTGCTGCAGTGGGAAGAAGGATTGCGGCTGTGAGTAGGTGTTTGTAACAAAGGATTGTTTTCATAATTTCAGGCTTTCACTTCTTCGCTGGTGATGAGGATCTTCTTCTCAGCGGCCACTGCTTCGTTGGCTTTATGAATGACGTATTCACTCTTGAAAGCCTCATCGGCGGGGCAATTCAAATTTGCCGTTCCCCGGATTGCGTTAAAGAAGTTTTCCAAATGCGGTTGGTGCGGGGGTTTGTTGAAGAACACTGGAATCTCGTATTGCGCCAGTTGTGCTGTTTCCCGCACGTCGACTTTTGTAGCGTCTGCGGAACTCTGAATGGCACGCACGAAGCCCTTCTGGGCTAGGTCGTCCCATGAGACGGCATCCGCGCGAGCTTCACGATAGATGGCGCATATGGAGGGATCTTCGGACATCTTGATGGTGCCATCGTCACCCATAAAAGATTCGAAGTACCCACCACCGGCACTGGTCGTGGTCTGCACCTGGTAGAACGCGCGCGCGACACCCTGGGCAAGCGGATACTCATAGATGACCATCGCGTTGTCATACCAGTCGTGGTTCTTGAAGTAATCCAGGCCTCCGCTGGCGACAACGGATTTCGGTGTAGTACCGAGCCACCAATTGAAGATGTCGATCTGGTGTGCTCCTAGATCGGATAAGGGGCCGCCACCCAGACCTTTATACCAGCGCCAGTTACGGAACTGGTGCATGTCCTTATAGCCATACTTGGCGAGCATGCTCGCAGGCATTTCGAATTTCTTCGGCCAGCCAAAGTCCTCTTTGACTGCACGATTCCATTGTCCCTGCACGGCGGTGAGGCGGCCGCAGAATTGGGCATCATGAAGCAGCCGGTTCAGGGTGAATACATATCGCGGATTACTGCGTCGTTGATGGCCGATTTGCAACAGCTTTCCGGTTTCGCGCATTGTCTGCACCATAGAGCGCGCACCTTCAATTGTGTTGCTCATCATTTTTTCGCAGTACACATGCAGACCGGCTTTGAGACAGGTGTTGGTCATCGGCGCGTGCCAGAGGTCCGGCGTGGCGATGAGAACCGCTTGCAGATCCTTTTCCTTCGCGAGCAGGTCCTCGTAATTCTCGTAGGCGCGAACCTCATTGCCGAGCTTCTGAAGATAGCGTTGACCCTCGCCGCGATGGTAATCCCAGATGTCGCAAAGGGCGACAAGCCGGACGCCTTCAATGTTGAGTAAGGATTCGAGGAGAATCTTGCCTTCCTCGCCATATCCGATAAGGGCGACATTGATGGTGTTCAGCGATGATTTCTTGATGGCGTCCGGCTGTTCGCTGGTCTTGGACTTGCACGCTTCGAGCAGCATAGCGGCACCTGCCACGGCTGTAGCGCTGATAAAGTCACGGCGATTCAACTTATCTACCATCTCTTGAGTACCGCAAACCTGTTGTGCTGGACGAGCAAAAATGCTGCGGCTACCAGACCAATGTGAATGCCGAGATAAGCAACACCGTCGTTCGCATCGATCAGAACCAGGCCAATTGTCAACGCGATGAAGAGCACTCCCTGGATAAGCAAAGACAGTCGTGTGCCCAGACCGATGATGAGCATGATTCCGGTCAGAATGAATGCGGGACCCAGCATGCGATCGAACAACGCCAATGCAAATTTGGGAAAGAGCGGGTCATGAGCGAATTTGTCTCTTAGACCCACAGGTATGCCCGCGTAGTTTACCAGTGCGTATGACTTCACGCTCACGTTGACCATCACGCCGCTTGCATCGGGTTGGCCGGTCGAGGGATCGATGAGCGGCATTGCAACCGATTTATACGCGGCGAATTTCTGAATGCCTACGAACAGGGCGCGAACGCCAAGCCACAGGCGCAAAACCAGGAAGGCAAAGGTGAAATCCCAAGCGACTTTCTGGACAGGGAGCACTTTTATTTCAGTTGCAGCAGCCATGTAACCTCAGGCAATGGAAATACGTTAGATCGTAAGCTTCTTCATGTAGTCCGCATCTACCTTCAGCGAGTCCATCCAAGGGATATCGAATTCTTCCTGTTCGACGAAGGCGTGCGTAATTTTCTGATTTTCTGCTGCCTGGGCAAAGATGGGCCGGTAATCGATCGATCCGCGGCCCAACTCCGTTACCTTCGCTTCATCGTGCGTCGCATAGGAGATGTTCGACGGAAGATGGAAGTCTTTGACGTGGAACATGGAGAATCGGTTTGGGTACTTCTTCAGCAGGGCGACAGGATCCTGACCTGCGACCTTCACCCAGCCGAGGTCCATCTCGAAGGTCATCTTGTCGGGCTTACAGAGATTGAGCAGCTCCTCGTACGGCACCTTGCCGTCAAGCGGCTTAAACTCAATCCAATGGTTGTGGTAGCCGAAGGTGATCCCGGCCCTCTTCAGCTTCTCGCCCGTTTTGTTGAACTCCTCGGCGTTGTACTTCCAGTCGTCGATGCTCGGCGGCCCGGCCTTTGTACCTGGAGCAGGAGGATTCCTGCGACCGGGTCCCGGGCAGATGATGTAGCTCACACCGATGGTCTTTTCAAATTCAGTGGTAGCGTCGAGGTCTCTGGTCACATCGACAAACGAGCGATGCGAGCTGACGCACTTTAGCCCCGCGTTGTCGAGCGCCTTGCGGATTTCGGCAGCAGGCTTCTTCGGCAATGCCGCAGATTCCACCTCTAAGAAACCGGCCTCGCGCACCCCCGCTAAAGCTCCTTCAAGATCCTGCGCCATTTGCTGCCGTATGCTGTACAACTGGATGCCCGGTGCCAGCCCTAAAGGCATTCCATACGAAAACTTCGCTGAAGAGACCGCAGCGAGCGCTGCTGCCCCGCCAATAAAGTTCCTCCGTGTTACCGATCGCATCTTCCCTCCAATTGAATCGACCATTCGATCTAGCTCATTTTCCAAGGCCCACGGTATTCACGCGTCATCAATTTGCTGGCTTCCGGGTCGCCGATGATCTTTTCTGCCTTTGCATCCCAACGGATTTTTCTTCCCGTAAGCATAGAAATAAGGCAAAGATGTCCGGGAATCGCGGAATTGTGTCCGACTTCCACGGGCGTGACGGTGGCTTGACGCGTTTTGATGCAATCCAGGAAGTTCTGCTGGTGATCCGATGAGGTGTATAGCTTGATCTTGCGCAGTTCCCTGGGGAGGTATTTGCCTTGCTTCCAGGCCGGATTCGAGGCATCGAATCCGCCGCGATCAACCCACACCCAACCCTCCGTACCAACCCATTTCACACCGCCCTTAATATCGGGATAGCCACCGGCGATCGTCATGGTGATGCCCTGTGGGTACTTCAGTTCGAAACGGTACTTCTGGGCGGTGTTCCATACCGCAGTGGCAGGCGGCAATTCGCCGCTTCCTTCGACCTCCGACGGACCAGTGTGGTCGAAATCCAGCCCCCAGTGGGCAATGTCGCAATGGTGACCGATCCAGTCCAGAAGCTCGCCGCCGCCGGTGTTGTAATTCCAGCGCCAGGATTTGTGGGAGCGGGCTCTAATGTAGGGCTCCATCTTCGATGGGCCGATCCACATTTCGTAGTCCAGTTCCTTGGGCGGATCGGTGACGAGCAGATTCCAAGCCTGCGTGCCAGGCAGAATCTGCTCCAGGCTGGCAACGCTTTGTCCTTCAGAGGACAGCTTCGCGAGCGCTTCCTTCCCGACGTCGTCGAAGTCGGCGTTGCCGCCTGGCAGGCCCACCTCTACATGGGTCACCTGTCCAATCAGCCCATTTCGAACAATCTCCGCCGCTTTATGAAACATGGGAACCGAACGCTGCCAAGATCCCATCTGCCAGATGATCCGGTTCTGTTGGACGGCGCGCACAATCGATTGCTGCTCAGCGATGGTATGCGCCAGGGGCTTTTCGCCATAGACGTCTTTCTTACGGCGGGCGGCTTCGGTCGCGACGATCTCATGCCAGTGGTCGGGCACGGCAATCATAACGGCATCGATGTCTTCGCGATCCAATAGCTCGCGAAAATCGTGATAGCCCTTGCAGTCCTCATTACCGTAAGCGTCATTAATCTTCTTGACGGCCGCCTGCAGATGATTGGAATCGATATCGCACGCGGCGACCACCTGGCAGTCGGACAATGTCAGAAATGCTTCCGTGTTGCCGGGCCCCTGCCAGCCCATTCCGATTACGCCCAGATTGATGCGGTTATTGGGTGACGTTGCGGAAGTTTGTGCTGCGGCGCCGCGAAGAACTGCGGGAAGGATGGCCGCAGATCCGGCAGTTTTCAGAAAACGGCGTCGATTGAAAGGACGTAGAAGGGCTCCAGAACCAGATTCTCGCGGCATCATTATCTCAATCATTTCATCTGAGGATTAAAAGGCATTTATATCACTTTTTCAGCGGAGGAGGAGCAGCAGCAGCAACAGCCGTGATTGATGCTCTTCAACCTGCTAAGCCCTTACCTGGGCTTCGTTATGCCATCCCCTCGATGCGTCGGCGGCAGATGTCTAGCACCTCCTCAGTCATCTTCCGTGTTCCATCGGAAACTTCGATAGTCTTGGGCACCGCTATACCATCGACCGCCTTGCGCAGCCGCTGAACAATGTCCTCTATAGCAGGTTCAGCGTCACCTGCACGCAGGCCAGCCGTTGTTGCCAAGGTGATGAAGTCGGCGCGACGGAGGTTATCGTCCTTTCCGCTGAGCTTCAGGGCGAGGCGGTCGTGCTTCAGCTTCGGAAAGACGCGGGTCGTCACCGCATCGTAGAGCGGCGACATCCGCACGCTTCGAAACTTTGCGTCTCCTGGTTCGGCGATCTTAAGCAAGGCCATGTTCTTCAGATGCATGTCGCCGTCGGCAATCAGCCACGCAAACAGCCCGCGCTTGACGATGATAAGGAGGTCATCCTGCGGTGATGTCGACAGCGGGCGGACAGCACGCGCAACACGCTCCATGGTGCCGTCATACTTCGCGCTCGTCGGCAAATCAAGAACAGAGCACATGTCCTCCAGCGCCAACATGCGCGTGTCGGCGTTGCTCACACGAATGTCGAAGCGCTCGACGAGCAGCGCCGGCGGCATCTTATCCGGCATCGGAACAAGCGCCGTTGCCGGCGCCTCCAGGCCCGCCGCGCGGCCTAGCTCCATCGCGATCCATTCCACCAACGGCAGCGCATCAAAGCCGCTGGTCCCGGCTGGCTTAAGAATATGGGTGCAAGGCAGTCCGGTTGCCGTCGATAGCCTTCCCTTGTCGTCAAGGTACATCGGTGCTTTGATCTGCACTCCCGAGAGGCGCGGTGTATCTGCGCGCTCATAAATCTTCGCGAGGTTGCGCTCGAAATTCTCTTCGATCTCGCTGCGGCCGTACCCCAGGTACTCGCCAGTGAACACGCCATCTCTCGAAAATTGCGCTAGCCTTGTTATCAGGATGTCCTGTGGCAATTGGTTGAGTTCGGCCGCGTTCTCGACAACCGTGATATTGGACATGTAACGCTTGCCTGACTTCAACAGCGTGCGTTCATCCGCATCATTGAGAACCCTCTCAAGCCATCCTTCTGGAAGCAGTGAGACGATGAAGGGCGGCAGCTTGCCCGGCGTGGTCTGTCGAATAAGCGGCGGTCCCTGGCGCTCACTCGGGTTCCATCGCCATTCGAACCCGTCGTGGATCAGGTGGCCCAACGGCGCGCCGTGCCATGCGACGATGAGATCAAGTGCGGCTTCGTTTCGGACCGAAATGCCAACGGCCTCGGGCCGCATGAGGTAACGCTCGGCTCCTTCGCCTTCGCGATACCACTCGTTCTGACGCGCAAGGGTCCAGACCGCGTCGGCGGCCTCTTTGGGCCCGCCGTATTCCTCGACCAGGCGACGAGACAGGCTCTCACGCATACCGTCATCGACCGAAGCAGCCTGCTCGCTGCGCAGGCGAAAAGCTTCCAGGAATCTCTGCCGAACAGAGGAGACGTCCACCCGGAATTCTCCCAGGCCGTCATCAACAATTGCAGTATCAAGAGCGGGATGTTCTGGGGCCTGGTTCTGGATGATTTCAAGCGCTCGGATGCGCGTCCGCTGAATGCGGCGTCCGCTAATGTAAACGCGCCCATCGCGATTAGGTGCAAGCAGCATTGC